>MDSZ01101979.1_pt1 | contig 45765 bp, 38 predicted proteins | sample 811201 | NCBI WGS metagenome assembly MDSZ01 (sample SAMN05326647, study PRJNA326480) | marine metagenome | isolation source: seawater | place: Indian Ocean: North | collected 2010 | reverse complement strand
ACCTGAACCCGAACCCGAGCCAGAACCTGAACCCGAACCCGAACCTGAGCCAGAACCTGAACCCGAACCCGAGCCAGAACCTGAACCCGAACCCGAGCCAGAACCTGAACCGGAACCCGAACCTGAGCCAGAACCTGAACCCGAACCTGAGCCAGAACCTGAACCCGAACCTGAACCAGAGCCACAGCCGGAACCTGAACCTGAACCGGAACCCGAACCGGAACCTGAACCTGAACCCGAATATGCACTATATGAACCGGAACCCGAACCTGAACCTGAACCCGAACCCGAAATTGTATGGTTTGATGATGATAGTTTTATGAGAAATTCGAATGTCGTGTCTGAATCTGGATTCTTATATGCACATGAAATCTCAGGTCTTGTGCGTGCTGAACATTTCAAAACAGGTGATTATGATGAACATGGAATCTCTATTTTCGATGATGAAAACTATAATAATTTAATAGGAAAATTTACAATACTTCCATATGATGAAGTGCCAATATATGTTAAATTCGATCCACCATTTGATAACGAATCTTATGATCAAATGTATTACACAATCTATTCATTATGGAATAGAATAGCTGAAGGAACTGGAGCTACACAATATGTAAATGATAATACAAAAGTATTTATCGAATTACCAGACTCTTCTATAGATTATACAGGATATAGAGTACTATTTAAAAACGATTTAACACCTTATACCATAACTGATTATGATCAAACCAATAAATCTGCTAGTTTTGATCCTATTAAAGTATTTTATACAATTGACTCAAATGGTGTAGATTGGGAATTATACAAGTCCAGTTAGAATTATACAGTTACTACTAAGACTCAAATAGATTTCTTATCAGATTTTCCGCGAGTTTTGCTTGTACATATATTCAAATATTTCAAATGAAGGTCTTATTACTTCTAATATATAGTCACAAAATTCTTTTGATGATATATAGTCAACATATTTGTTAAAATCAACTATATAGTTTGATGAAATTTCTTTTTCATAAATGTTTTTATTTAGTAAATAATCTTCATTTAAATTCACAACAGCAAAATAATCATTGTCTGATTGGTCTTGTTCTTGGGGCACGACGTCCGACTGTTTCTCATTGTTATTTATCGGTTCTTTACCGTACTGTAATATTTTTAAATTTACATAAGCAGATGTGACTTTCTTATCAAATTTAAATGTATCAGTATTTCCATAAAAATAGTCCTCAATTAATTTATCAATTGCGTAAGAAAATGAATTCAAGTTGAATTCGTCATTAATTATTTTAAATGCCATATTAATAATTTTTAAAAAAGTATGTATAATTAAGTCTTCTCCGAATGGTAGTGTTTCTTGCAATTTATTAAATAATGTGTCATGTAATTCTTTAGTCCACACATCTATGCTCTTTTTCCAATTCGGTGAACCCGCATTTCTGATCTGATTCTGTGAATCTAAATATTTATAGGAGGAGAAGCCGCTCTTCTCGAAGAAGCTAACGCCGTACGGCGGCCGTTCCTGATCGCGGACGGGAGGCCCGCCGCCGCAGACGACGCCGGCGACGGCTCGCCCGCCGCGGGCGGCACCGGACACTCTGCTCTTCTGATTCAGGGGACCCTCGTCGTGGTGACCATCGTCGTGGGAACGCTTTCGGGAAACGACATCGAATTTACGTACTTCAAAATACTTACTATCTTCTTTAGTTACTTTAGTTACTTTAGTTAACAATATTGTGTTATTAAAAAATTTGGATAGGTTATTGGTATTATATAATAGTTCTTTTATTAAACTGTTATATACATCTTTTGCTGTTTTGCGAAGAGTATCTTCTAATGGATTAATTTCAAACTTATTTTTTTTTAATTTTAGGTAATTGTTTCTTATATTTATCAAAATGTTATGTATTTTTTTTTTATGTTTAGGACATGATACAACACCAAGACTAGGTAACCCGTCTATTTTTGTGGATTTATCATCTGGATATATATTTTCCGGGATAACAAAAAAATCAATATGTGTTTTTTCATTTTCAGAATGTTCCACAAAATCTAAAAGATATATCATAAAATCTAAAAGTTTATCTACTCTTTTAAATATACTATAAGAGTTTGCAGAACAAATATTAGAACCGTTCTTATACAAAAAAAAACCATAAATATTATTTGGGTCTAACTTGGTGCCAGTGATCCCATTACATCCTCTAAGATGAATATCCGTTTCTCTGCAATATTTAATCCAGGAAGACCCCTTAGTACGGTCGGTGATACTACTATGTAAATCTCCTATTTTTGGTGTATTCTTACTTTTTTTGTCTTCTTCAAAATCAATATTCAATTGCTTAAAAAATTCTTTATTATACACGTGATCCATAATACGTTTATAAATTTTAAACTCGTTATTAAAATCCTTAAAATTTTCATTTTTATTAAAATCTTTAATTTTTTCATTAAAATCTTTAATTTTTTCATTAAAATAACTGTCTCCTTTTTCAAAATAGGGCAATTGGGGTTTCAAATAAATTTCGATGGTTTTTTTTTTTTCTTGATTTTTTTCCAACAATGTATCAATTTCAAAATTTAAGTTACGTATCGAATAATCTTTTATAATATAAATATTATATTCTTTAGGTGTTTCCATATCATTTGTATGTTTTTTCGTATCAATAATTTCAACAGTACATATTGGCTTCTTCTTCTCCCCAAAAAAATATTCTTCAGTCAAAAAACCGGAAAGATTCGTTATATCATTTTTAATTAAATTCCATTTGAAAGCGTTAAAGATTTGTTCAAATTCAAAAAAGATTTCATTATATATAAATTTTTTTGGTAAATATAACAAAAACTTTTTTTTAAACTCAGAATTTCCATACCCAGGTGTTGTGTTTTTTAAATAATTCTGGTGTACATTTAATATTTCAAATACGCCATTTATTTCTTCAGCAATTGTTGATATACCTAGAGGTCTTTCGCCAGTATACAATAGTTCTGGACGTAGTTTATAAGAACTATCACTATTTTCTTCAAATGCTAATTTATTTATTTTTGATAAAATAAGATGAGAACGATCACCACAAAATTTTAATACTCTCAAAACATATACTAGGTTTTTTTTCAGAATTCTGCTATCCATATGTGTATTTGGATATGTATCATAAAAAATCTCAGTTATTCTTTGAATGCAATATATAGTTTCTTTTGTGGATTCGGTAGATTCATTTCCACGTGGTACTATATGGTTACTATTGTAGTCGCCAGGGCAATTTTTTCTGAGTACACTTCTAATTTTTTTAGCAATTTCACTTTGACTTATTTTGAATTTAAATGAATGTTCTCGTTTGTCTTCCGTAGGTCTCAACTTATTTTTATAATCAGTATTTTTATAATCAGTATTTTTAAATTTGAAATATTTGCCAAATTCTTCTGTTTCAATAAAAAGTCTCCTTATCTTTTTAATTGCAGTGAAAACACTGACATCATTGAAAACAATGATATTTTTGGGCTCATTAAAATTAATAAATTGACAAGTAGGTATATATGATGAACCATCCTCTTCTATATTTGTAAAAAACATTGAAAATAGAAATTGAATTCCATGACACCATTGTTTTTCATCTTTTGGTTCCGAGCATTTTGCACAATAAGCAATAGTAGCATACCATAAAAAATTCAAAAGAATTATATTTTTTTTTTCATGTGTGGGATCATTACTTAAATAAGGGAAAACGGTCTTGTACCTTTCTTTAAAATACGCATATAAAGGTAAATCAGAACGTGTCAAAGCATCATCGCAGTCTCGACATTTTTTTTCTTTTTTGCACAAGCTATCATCGGGACAATTCTTAGAGGTCTTTTCTTTATATACCTCATATTTTTTTAAAGAAGGTGTACTCGCGGAGTCTAACAGTGCAGACAAACCTAATAAATTTGGACCCCACCCATAATCTTTAAAAATAGCATACTTATTATCCAATGAAAGTAATGTTTCACGGTCAATAACTTCTATATCATCCTTAAATATATTAGTCATTTCTATGTATTGTGGGTCAGCGACATCGATGTTTTTCGGTTTCCAGAGATTATCCTCAAAACTGCTTGGATCGTATACTGGATTAATACCATCGTGTATAGTATCTTCTTCAAAGATAGTATCCTTATTTCCTTCGTTCCTTTTTAAAACTGGTGAAGTATTAAAAAACCATTGTGTTTTTAATGATTTGAGTAAATCATCTATGAAAAGTTTGAAAGGGGCATCCTCATCTGTAAATGTAGCCTCATTTGTAAATGTAGCCCCACCCTTTATTTTTTTAACTGTTTTTTTGTGTTTTTTACTTCTTTTGGAGATACATTTTTTTGATTTACAAATTTTAGATTTTTTTGATTTAACATTCTTTTGTTTTTTTTTTGGTTTATTTTTTTTAGGACCAACTTGTTTAATTCTTGATTGGTTATAAAGTGTAACTGGCATTATTATTAAATTAATAATTATATAAATTTAAGAACTAAAACTCAATCCTGCCATACCAGACATTATTCTTAATATATTGTAATTAACTGCATATACATTAATATTGAATTTGTATTCGTGTTGGAGGGTTTCATTTGAGGATGTATTGTTTTCTACAGAATATACATCTACAGTTTCTACTTCTAATTGTACATTTTTTATTCGTGACATATTACATGCTCCAGACGGTTGATATTTTGTAGGATCTAATGAAAAGGAATACATATGCACACCTTTTTTATCTAATTTAACATCGTGTTGATAAGGTTGAACATGCTCAAAATACATTTTTTCCATTGATGCGTATCTTTCGATACCATTAAACAAAAGTCTTGTGGATTCTATTATATTTTCTTTATAAAAATGATAATTAAATTTAGTTGGCAATTCAGCTCTATCTTTTTCTGTGTAATTAATAGAACCAAACTCATTTGTAGGGGAGAGTTGATTTATTATAGGTGAACCGTCTGTTTCTGCTAACTCATAAAAAAGAACATCTTGGTTATCAGCTCCAACAAACTCTAAATAACTGTCCGATCCCGGTGGAATAAATTCATGTCTCCAATTTGTATAATTATTATGAGCATTTACTTCAGTTACAATATCATCCCTTTGTCCAAACCAAACAAGGTATTTTACAGGATGTTCTAATTCAAGATTTAACGTCTTTGTACCAACTATACCCATAAATTCTTTAAGATTCACTTGTTCTATCAAATATTCATGAGAATTATTTGAAAATCTTGTACGTTCTTCTTTATCAAGATATATGTAATTTACAAGAAGATGAGCATCCATATTCCAACCTTGAATGTTTGTATTACCATCCCCTAAATCTGTGTTTCTTACAAAATCTTCACTCTTATTTCCCGTTATAAAATTGCCAATATGATGATGCGATTCACTAGAAAGTGGTCTGCGTCTTTGACCCCTAACCGCACTACCTATATTATTTTTAGTCTCAATAATTGTATATAATTCAGTTATTTTTCTCAATTCTATCTCAATATGAACTTCATGATATTGAAGAGATATTAATGGCAATGCTAGTCCAGGATTTGTAGTAAACCAAAATGGAAGAGGTACATAAAGTGTTCTACCAGGAATAGATGGAGGTTGTAAATAAGGGTTTGCTGTAAAAATAGTAACCTTTGTCGCATCTTGTGGATTTGTATGTAAATATGGAGATAGGGTAGAAGTAGGATATGTACCTCCATTAATACCATTATATTGAGGCATAAACACGTCTGCTACATTGCCCGTCATATGATCATAATGCGATTTTGTAGCATGATCCCCGAATATTTCATGCCAAATCTCAATCCACTCTCCGTACATCTCACTAATCTTGTTGCCCCCAATAGATATATTGGTTTTTTTGATCATATTCGTACCAATTGAGGATATCCACCAAAATTTATAGTCAATATCCGTTTCTGGATCATAACCAGAATATATATCTGGTAAATTGATAACAAAATACATTTTGCTTATAAGATCTCCACTTCTTGGAATTTTACACCTAAGTTGTACATCGAGATCAATAGATAATTCACTTGTTCCTTCAAAATCAACTCTGATAGCATCCATTGAAAAATTCGTATAACGTCTATAAACAGCTTTAAAGAAGGTCATTTGTGGATTTCCATTTAAATATTGATTTTGTGCACCATATGCTGATAATTGAATTAACCCTCCGGCCATACTTATAAATATAAATAGAAGATTCCTTATATAAACATAATAATGTTACCATTTGAGAAAAATTCAGAAAAGATAGTTAATCTTATATTAAATGCAAACGAGACAGGTAAGGTCTTAGGATATTTTGAAAAATTTCAAATAGAAAATAATAAATCATCCGAATTTATTCTATTTTCATTAGTGACACAATCTTATAAACAAATTACATTGCGTATGAATAAAGACACAATTGATACAGTACCTGAATTGCAAAAAATTTTACTAATTAATCACGTAGAAACAGCCGAAATATTGTTTGATAAATTAAGTAATCAGTCTAACCAGATTTCAAGAGAGACATATTTAGATTTCCTCTCTAAATTAGAGAAAGAAACACTTCAAAGTTATTTCAATAATTTTTTTGATTTCAAAAATACAGAACCCAATAAAAAAAAGGATATGTACACAGATAAATCTTACTATTTCCTGATTGTAAATTTTTTTAAGAATGTAATTTATTTTGTTAAAAAAGCGTGTTCTAACATTTTCCAAGATCGTAGAGACTTTGGTATGTTTTTAAAAAATGATTGAGAATACAGGTGTTAAATAAAGTAATAAATACCAAAATAAAGTGATTATGAGTACATATATGGATAATCAGAAAGGTTATGTTTTAGATAGAACTCATATTTCTAGGTTAGTTTACATATATATTTATGTAGAAGAGACAAACAGCGTATTCTGGTATGAATGTGAAGCTTCTAGATTAGTTCCCAACCAAAATGTGAATATATCTAGAAATATTACAATAAAAAATGCAGAACAAGAAAAACCAAAGAAGAGTCCATGTTGGATTCAAGGAGTTAGAAATTGGTATGAAATTGACAATGAAATAGATATTGAACCAGATACTATTTGCTTTGAAAAATCAATATTAGGGGGGAGATTAAAATTGAGTAGCAAAACAATTTGGGGAAAAAATTCTAAAGGAATGCGTAAATATACATTTATCCCACATTTAAGAGGATATCCTCGCTATTGCGTTGCATCTTCACACAATCCCTCAAAAAACGATATGTATGTAAGGGTTGAAATACAAAAATGGAATGAAAATGAAACTATGCCTATGGGAATATTAGTTGAAGATATAGGTAGCGTTAATGATCCATCTTGTTTTGAAAAGGTACTTAGATTTGGATATTGTACTTTACCACGTTCGCGAACTAAAATTCATAGATCTTGGAATAAACTCTTATTGTCCGATGAGAATATTCAATTAAAAAAAGATGAGTCTATCCAAGTACCAGCAGAAGAAGATTGGACAAAATATGATACGTTTAGTATAGACCCAGAAGGATGTAAAGATGTTGATGATGCGTTATCATATAATAAAGAAACCAATGAACTTGCCATACATATTGCCTCTCCTACTGAAACATTCAATGATGGCACTCAATCAATTGAACTGCACAATGTTGCAAAACACCAGTCTGAAACGATTTATCATAGTACAATTTGTAATCTGTTACCTAATAAATTAGTAGAAAAACATTCTCTTTTAGAAAAGGAAGAAAGAGATTGTTTATCAGTAATATTTGGTCTAAATGGTAATATAAGGTTGGTAAAATCAAAGGTATGTGTGAACGAAAACTTGACATATGAAAACTCTAGTGACCGTGTTAACGATATTAGCGAGGGTATCAGTACTATATTTAATATTGAAAAACATCTGTTATCAGACATTCATGAGTTAGTAAGTTTATGTATGATCAAAGCAAACGCATATGTTGCAAATTGGTTAATCAAAAATAGAGGAAACAAGAGTATTCTAAGAGTAGCCGAAAAAGGTGAACGAGCATGGTATATGTTTTATGATAAATCAAAAGATATGAGCCACAACTCTCTAGAACTGAAAGAATATACACATTTTACTAGTCCATTACGTAGATTTGCAGATCAACTTGTTCATAGAAGTATTCTATATGATTATCATGCTACTCATTTGGAACTTATGTTTGTTAATAGATCCAAATTTCTAAGAGGACACATGGATACTGAATATTATTTAACAAAACTATTCAAATTAGAAGAAAAGTCTGAAAATACAGATGTTATTTCACTAAAGGGAACGATTATTGATATGAATTCTCATTATGGGAGAATACAACTCAATGATAAAGTATTGTCAATACCAATCGTTAGCAATATAATAGTTGATTATTTCAATATTGAAATCGTAAATGAAAAAATAAGAATAGAGTATATTCCAAATCCGACTATGTATTTTGAATGTAACATTGGAGATGAATGTATATGTAATTTGAAATGGAATTCAGTAGAAGGTTTGGAAGGTTTTCTATATGAATGGGTTCAACCTCCTATTCAAAATTGGGTTAGAGAATTAATTAAATAAAAAATTTTACTTGGTATAAATAATGGCCAAAAAAAAATTAACAACAATGAAAGCTATCAACAGAAACAAATCTAAAAAAAAAATGAATATGCTATCTAAGAAAAAATCTAAGAAGCGTAGCAATAAGAAAGGCAATAAGAAAGGCAATAAGAAAGGCAATAAGAAAGGCAATAAGAAAGGCAACAAAAAAGTTAGTAATAAAGAAGGTAAAACGGAATGCAATATAAATTCTCAAATGGGATTTATGAATGTTTATGAGATACCTGAATTAAAAAGAATAATCACACAATATTCTTATGAACCAAAAGAGCATGTTGTATATCAAGGTTATACAGATGATACAATTGAAAAATTCAAAAAAAAAGGAAATGTTCACGATACAATATATTATTGTACAGACAATCAAATGGGATGTGTGAGGTATAGAATAATTATGAATGAGAATAATGAAAAGGATATAGAACAAATTTGGTCAGCAATGGATGAAGGATACTTTTAAAATTTAATTTAAAAATAAGTGGTACAAGAAATACATTTCCGATATGTAAATGCGTCATATTTATTATAATTACGAAGAATGGAAAAAACAACTTAGACCCTGCGATATCATATTTTTTACCGGAAAAGGTGTAAAAGCAACTTGTCTTGATATTTTTCAGGAGAATCATTTGAATATAAAATCCTCTTGGGTACATGTAGGTATCGTATGTCCTAAATATTTTTTTGAATTTAAAAATAAAAAGGACGAAGAAACCTATATAATAGAATCAATGTTAGCAGGTATGAGTAGCATTAAAGAAGTTGAAAATAATGAAATGGAGAATGGACTTCAAATTAGAAATTTAAAAGATGTAGTTGAATATGAATTAAGCAATGGTGCATCAATCGCATGTTTCAGATTAAAAGATTCTCCGTTCAAATTTACTGTTAATGAAGAATCTGAACTCGATAAAAAAGATTTAATAGACTATGTTTATGAAAATAAATACAGAAGAAGAATAGAATATTTTTGGAAAAATCATAGTTTAACATCATACAATTGCAATTGTGGAAGAAGTATTGGATTAGGAATACCCTTTTTAAGATCCAAAAAAAGAAGAAGACTATTTTGCTCTGAAACAATAGTGCGTTTCTATCAAGGTTTGGGTTTTATAGATTTGGAGGTTGATCCTGAAAAAGTAACACCCGGAGAATTAGGTAAATGGTGTGGAGATATTATAGGTGATACACCATTTAATACAGAACCTTATTATTTGTTGCGTAAACCTGAATTGAATAGACAAAAAAGTATTAAAACAAGATGGTGGATTTGTGGAGCAATATGTATATCAAATATAATATTAATGATGGGAAGCAGTTGAATTATATTTTGTAATAATTTGAAAATATAAGTGTACCGTTTCTATAGTAAAAAATAAAAAAAAAGAGTTAGTATATAATAATATGAATACTCAACAAGCTGTAGTCATTGTATTTATGACCGGATTACTTTTAGTTTTAATTGCAGTTGGTTTTACGGCATTTGAAGAACAACTTAAAAACCCTATTTTCATTCGTTATACATTAATATCTGTATTGATGTTGGCATGGTTATTAGTTGTATTCGTAGGAGATTTATATATGATGTATAATCAAATAAGAAATGATTTAAAAAATTATCAAAAGCAAAACCATGAAGTCATCATGAAACGATATGTAGATGCGAAAGCTTCGTGTCCTAAATAAAGTTAGCGTTCATCATCGTCGTCAGGTACATCTCTATCACATTGTATCCCACACGCTTTTATTTTTTTACACCTTGAATTTTGTATTTGGGCTATTATAGATATAAGAGAACATGATGCAATTGATAATAAAGATACCGGATCTGTCATTGTATTTAACTGGAATTTATTCGATATGTTTTTAAATAATGTTACCAAATAACATTAAAAAAAAAGATATCCAAACTTATCTATTATGGTAATGAATAAATTTTATCAATATCACATGTTTCATTGGTATTTATTAAAAATTCAGTAAATATTTCATGAGAGAGTTGATCTCTTGGGTTTGTATGTGAAACAAATCTAGATATATGTTTATAAAGACCAAATCCATTTAATTCTAACAAATTTCGATCATTATCATCAGTACACCATTTATATAAAAGTTGTCCAAGTGGGAATGAGTCTAAATCATTCCATTTATCTTCATAATCTTCCAATATAGAACAAGCAAATCTCGAAAGATCAAAACATGGAGAAGGATTTACTTCCTTTTTTGTAACTCTATCATGTCTTATATATTCATCAAACTCACTCGAAGTTGAAGATATATCACTCCATGTATCATCCTCATAAGGATACGTATATTGTCCACCCGCTTCATTCTTCTTTTCAAATACATCGCCAAAATATATGTTGTCATTATATGTAAATGTTGCTCTCCCAAAATCAATTATTTTCATAATATACCCATATGTCGGTATTTTGTATATTTTATCATTTACCTTGTAGTATAAATATTCAATGTCCGTTTTTTTACCCATAATGTTTTGGATATGAAGATCATTGTGGACAAAATCATATTTATCATTCGCATATGTGAGTGCAAAACATATTTGAAATATCCATGAAGTCATTTTTCTAATAGTTAAATTTTTACGTAAATAACGAAGATATCTCTTAACAATAGATGGTTCGTATAATATAGATAATGTATCATTAATTTCATTTGAAATTAATTCATCGAAGGTATATTCGAATTTCTCCATCATAACAATTTGAACAGGAAGTCTAGGATATGATGCACTTACATTGGGTTCGTTTGATTCAGTACTAGACAATGAGAGTAAATCATCATCGTCATTCGCCATTGATTCAATCGCAATTTCTTCAAAATCTGTTTTTTCTAATTCTTGCTTTTCAATATCCAATATTAATTTATTTTTAGATATTGCGTTTTTGAACCAATCTTCTCTTTTATATGCAGAATATTCCTGAGTAATATCTTCATTATACTCTGATACAATTCCGTTGTAAACACCATAAACACTTCCAAAGTGAGGACATACATCTTCCTCTGTTAATCTACCTAATATTATAGAACACAATGAATCAATATACGCTGTATTTTGTGGATTTTGTATCTTGAGTGCAGTGTTTTCTTGTCTATGATTTTTTGTAGGTAACCATGGAGAAATATGGTTATCTATATATTCACCTTGAATCAAAGATGTTGTATCTAATATTGGTGTACATTTTAAAAAAAAAGGGATTTCCTCGGTGTCTTCATTTTTTGTGGATATTCTGCCAATATTTTCATTTATATCTACCACATCTATAAGTGTTTTATTTAAAATTATTGTGTTCCATTTAGAGTAAGGTATTTTTTTCAAAGTATGAAGAGTCGGATAATAACTCTGTAAATTATCAATTTCCATTGGACCATTTCTTAAAAATTCTTCAACTTTCAGGTTTCTTTTTTTTATAATTTTACACTCTGTCATAATGTTATTTTATTATTTTTTAGAATTGTGGTTTTAAACGTATTACTAACATTGTTCAAATTCAGTTACGTCATCTCCGAGTGATTGTAATTTGTTTAGCATATTACCATCATTAAAATCTACATTTACAACATCATTATTGTTAAGTGAATCCAAGTCAATATTCATTAGTGTTTTAGAATCATCTATATTCACTTCTTTTATTTGTTGTGATGGTGAAGAATTGGAAGTACAAAATAATGAAACTTCTGGTTTTGAATCCTTTGAAGATTCAGTTGATATTAGTTTACATGTTGTAGAAGCCATTATATCATTTTTGTTATTATCATCGGCGTCATCTGTATGTTTTTTTGCTATTTTCGATTCAGAGATAGGTGCAATTAAGGTATTATTTAAAACGGCAGATGCAAGTGCGTTTTTTTCAATATTTTCAAAAGATTTCTTCATGGGTTCATCCTTTATTATTGATATTTTCTCATCTAAATTGTCAGTTTCATCATTATCTTCTGTTTCTTCAAGTAATTCACTATCAAAAGTATTTAAATGATCACGCAACATCTCCTTAACAGGTAACATATCTCTAACGGTTTCACCTATTGAATTACATATGAGCTCTTCACATTTGTTATAATTTTGTTGATATAAACATGAATCAGATGTTTCTTGAAACAAATACGCATGTTTCCAAATTTCTCTTGCTATTTCAATAAAACATTGATGTAAAAAATCTTTAATTTCAGGAATATTAATATTTACTTTCTTTGGTGGATTTTCTGACCTGATTGTAGCCAGAATTTTTGTATGTAAAATAAATACTGCAGTAACCAGATCCTCTAACCAATCACATTTGGTTGATGATATAATTTCATCCATAAACTCCGTCTTTTTATTATCATCCCAATCAACTATATCACTTAACATTTCCTGAAAAGTAATTAAGATTTTATCATCTTCATGATAGTTTAAACAATTCTCTTTAGCTTCTTCATAAATTTTTAATATAGATGCCATATAAGACTTTTTTAAATGACGAATTAGCTTTTTTGTATAATCACTTTTAGCATCAACAAGACACGGAACCGAATATATTTCCATTTATAAATTAATACTATAATTTTGACAATGGTGATTCCGCAATCATTCTATACAGTGTAAAATATGAATCCTCCGTTAATCTCGATTTATTAATACAATCTGAAATTATATTAACGTATGTTCTATCAATTTTTTTATTGTCAATATGATATTTAATTAAAAAATAACCTATTGTTGAAATTTGATAACTATTTGAAAATAATTCCTCGACAATATTATCTATTGAGTTCGGGTCTTGATTTATACTTTCAAACCAGGAAGAAATTTTAGATTTATAATTATTTTCATGAATAATTACATTACTTTCAAACGATTTTTTATCTATTTTAGAATAAGTCATATGAAGAAATTGTAATATTAATGTTGTCTTACGAAGATCTCTACTGCAACCTTCAAAAATGTACTTTAACGTATCATTCGTACATTTTAGTTTTTCATTTTTTTTAATTTTTTGAAGGTAAGGATAGGTAAAATTAAAACTAAGTGGATTAAATTGAATATAAATACACTTCCGAAGAATACAAGATGAGATTTGTTCTATTTTATTACACAAAAAAAAGAATATTGTATTACATTTATCTGTAGAACAATTTGATAAAGCATGTATAAACATCTTTTGTTCTGAAAATGTAAACGAATCAACTTCATCAACTAATATATATTTGAACGGATGATCAGATGATCTATTAATAAAATGATGCATCTTCTTTAAAATGACGTTTTGTGAATAAGATTTAGTTTTTGTATCAAATGTAAATACCGAATTTTTTGGAAATTTTAAAAATAATGCACGAACAGCAGATGATTTTCCTGTTCCGGGTGGACCATGAAGAATAAGATGTTTTTTTTGAGAACCATAGAGTTGAACACTTTCAAAACTTATTTTATTTCCACATACATCTTCTATATTTTTGGGACGATATTTCTCAGTCCATGGTAACATTGTTAATCTTAATTTTTATTACAATTATTTGTTTATATTAAAGAAGAATTAATTGAATTGAAAAATTCTATTTACAACATTTGTATGATTTTCTATGATGTTCGGATACACCATGTAGTTTTATTCCATCTAAATGTTTTTTAGTACCATAACCCATATTGTTTAGTAAATCGTATTTTTCATCGAGACTTGGGTATTTATCACATAATTCTATTATATGATTGTCATGAGCTACTTTTGCAAGTATACTTGCTGCACCAATTGAAATATAATTGGCATCTCCATGTGGCACACACGTGTATGGCGACCATTCATCTGTTTTTGAACAAAAATATGGTTTGAATTGTGTACCATCTACCAATATATGATTATATTCATGTGTCAAATTATCAAGAGCACGATGCATTGCTGTGAAAGTAGCTTGAAGAATATTTTGAGAGTCAATCTCAATTGGTTCTGCAAAACCTGTGGCGTAATCAATTGCATTATCTTCAATAAATTCCTTCAACAGTAATCGTCTTTTGTGAGGTATTTTTTTACTATCCCATGTTTTATACGAGTGACAACGTATATCTTTCAACTCTTCATAAAAATCAGTAAGATCCCTATTGTTCCATATAACAACTCCTGCATACACTCTTCCTATAAGAGACCCCCTGCCCGCCTCGTCAACTCCTACCTCTAAAAGATTTTGTGTATGAAACACATCCATACTAATTATCATTTATTTTGATTTAATAATCATTAACTGTTGTCAACTTCAATTTTGAGTAACGTCTCGTTGAAGTTCATTTTGTGTTGACGCTGACGTCATCATTACATCTTGAAGTTCACTTCAAGTTGACGCTGACGTCATCATTACATGTTTAAGTTAAAAATGAAAAAAATAATTCATATTTCGAATATTCATATCGTTTTTAGTCTTTTAGTATTAAATAAGTTAGTAATTGAAGTTCCAAGTTGAAGTTTTTATTTTCTGCGGGTTTATTAATCAATGCCTAATAACATGTTAGTGGCGGAAAACATGTTTGTTACAAAAATACAAGTTCATTGGAGAAATTATATTTCTAATAAATTGAATGAGTATTTTCATATTATATTATACACTTTTGCACTGCATTTGGACAATCTAAAGATATATTCACAACAATTCTATGATTTAAATAAAAGATTTTCTATTCGCCTAAAAAATAAGGAAACTGTTACCAAAGAAAAATTAAAAGAAGATGTAGAATTGATAATATCTTTACAAAATACTTATGGGTGTAATTCATATATTGACAAATATTTTGTAGAAAAGTTAAAAAATACGAAATTAAGACACTTTCATTATAAAAAAGAATTGTTGCATAGAAGTTTTGTTTTCATCGAATTTCTTGATAGTGATAAAAAAATTTCAGCAAATGATTTCAGTGCAATATATAATACAACACAACTCAAAGATTTTATTTACTCTAATGAATGTTTGGAAATAAGTGCATTTGGAATATTAGGAAAAGGATACTTTATAGAAGATTCATATAAAGTACTTATTAATTCTCCTTATACTTGGTATAAAAAAGAGAAATTATTAAAATATGTTGAAAAACAAAATGATAATAAAAATTTCCTTGAAAATTGGTTAAAATATAAATTATGTTTCTGTAATTTATTATGTGATACGTCTGTTACATTGTTAGATAAAATAAATACTAATTTGGAGTCATTTTTAGCTGATAAGAAAAAAATGGTTCCAGTTTTAGTAAAAGACTTCCTAAGCTCTACACCATACTCACAATATAATATTTTGTCATTGATGTTTTTGGGAGATGATAAATGTGAATTTATGGGAATGCTCTTGTTTTCACTTATTGAAAGAGAAAGTTCAATGAAAAGTATAACCGAAATTATATATAATCATTTACCTTTGCAAACTCGAAAAATATTAGATGAACGAGAATCCAGACCAACGAAACAAATTGACTCATTAATGCCTTCCGAAATTGATTACGAACCACGTATATGTGCATTAGATGTATCAGACTCTGTTAAAAAGAAAGCAATCGAAAAATATAGAGAAATACAAAATAAACAAGGAGATATAAGTAAACCACAACAATATCTTGACAAATTATTAGAAATACCTTTTGGAGTATTCAGAGAGGAATCATGTATTGTACAATTACAAACATTTATAGTTAAAACAAAACGATTCTCTGAAGAATACGATTCAGAAAAAATATTCAAACCAAAATCTTGGTTCGAATTAGAGAAATTTTTTAGTGTTGAAAATGAATTCAATATTTTAGTTCATTATAGCAAAGATAACATCATCCCTCTGATTCGTGCTTTTAAAAAAAATTTAAACATCAAATCTTTAGAATTCAAAAAAAATGGTAAAAAACATGTGGTGCAAGTGACAAAAAAATCGATTGATGCAATATGTTCTGACATGGAATATTATATATTACAATCATCATCCAAAATTAAAGAATGTTTGTCAAATTTAATAAAAAATCTACTTAGACATACACCATACAACAATATCTTAGAAGAATGGCATCACGTTAGAAGACTCGTACGTGATGATCAAAAAAGAATTCGTAATATATTAGATGAAGCAATATACGGACAAGATAGAGCGAAACGTTGCATCGAGCAAATAATCGGACAATGGATGACCGGAAATAAGAAAGGATATTGTTTCGGGTTCGAAGGACCACCTGGCACAGGAAAAACATCAATCGCCAAAGAAGGTATATGTAAAATACTTCAAGATACCGATGGTAGTTATAGACCCTTCAGTTTTATAGCATTAGGGGGATCTTCTCACGGATCTTTATTAGAAGGACACGGATATACCTATTCTGGAGGTACGTGGGGACAAATTGTAAATATATTAGTCAGTTCAAAATGTATGAATCCAATAATATTTATAGATGAATTAGACAAAGTTAGTAAAACTGAACACGGTAAAGAAATAATAGGTATTCTAATACATTTAACAGACCCTTCGCAAAATGATACCTTTAGTGACCGTTACTTCGCAGATATACCTCTCGACCTTTCAAAAGCAATATTTATATTCTCATACAATGATATATACAATATAGACCCTATATTGAGAGAAAGAATACATCGTATTCAGTTTACACACTTTAGACATGAAGAAAAATGTGTAATATGCAAAGAATATATATTACCAAAATTATATCAAACAGTCGGATTATCAGATGAGGATGTTATCTTAAATGATGATGTATTATTGTATATCATAAAGAATTACACATTTGAAGCAGGACTTAGAAGAATATCACAATTATTATTAGAAATATTACGTGAAATTAATTTACAATTTTTAAATAATGAAAAACAAAGACCTCTAACATTAAGTTGTGAAGATATTAAAGATGACCTATTAAAACAATATACATTTGTTCAATATACAAAATTATTAGATGAACCAAGAATAGGTTCAATTAATGGACTATTCGCAACATCTGTAGGTATGGGTGGAATAACTCGTATAGAAATTCAACAATATTCAGAATTATCAGGTAAAGATACAAAATTTGAAATAACAGGTCATTTAGGTAAAGTGATGACAGAAAGTATATCCGTTGCAAAAACAGTTGTTTATAATATATTATCTGAAAAAACAAGAAAAGACATTGCTATTAAAACAAAAGAGCTCGACTATCATATTCATTGTTGTGAAGGTGCCGTTCCAAAAGATGGACCATCTGCAGGAACCGCAATATCAATTGCCATGCTTTCTTGTATATTGAAAGTCCCAATATCTAATAAAATTGCAATCACTGGTGAAATAGATATTCATGGTTATATGCATGCAATAGGTGGATTATCAGACAAAGTATGGGGGGCACAATTAGCTGGAATTGAATATGTATTTTGTCCAAAAGAAAACGAAGAAGATATGAATAGAATTTTAGATAAAGTTTGGTATACAGGAAGTACGAAAATTATACTGGCAAATCATATTTGTGATGAAGAACTAATAAACAAAGTCTTTACAAAGAATATTAAAAACAAATTAATAAAAAAATAGGATGTTAATGAACCCTAATGTAACTCATGTTTTATCCATAGATGTTGGTGTCAAAAATCTAACATATTCATATATCAGTTTGTACTCTGAAAAGGAATTTTATATTAATAAATGGGAAATAATTGATGTTTTATCTTTTGGTCAATCCGAAATTCAGCAATTATGTAATAATTATAACAAAATGACTAAGAATCAACTTAAAGAAGCGATATTGAAAGAACATATTATAAAAGATATTACAACTTCTGAATTTAAAAAATTAAAAAAAGACGATTACAAAGATATTATAAAAAATTATCTTAAAAAAAAAGGATTAAAAACAAGGAAAAAAGATACAAACTTATCAATTGATGATCTTGGTATCAAAGTTATTGAAATGTTAGACCAAAAATTTGGTAAAATTACAGAAACATTAGACTATGTACTTATAGAAAATCAACCTTGTATGAAAAATCCTAAAATGAAATCATTACAAATGATCATCATGACTTATTTTTTATTAAAAAAAATGCAATTACAAAAAGAAACAATTGTAAAATGTGTACCTGCAAATCTAAAAATGAAATATTGTATTCAACGTAATTATATAGTTAATAAACCAAAGAATTACAATGATACTAAAAAAACATCATGTCTCGTTGTAAGCAAAATACTTGAAAATATGTCAGATTTACCAATTAAAGAATTGAAAGAAAAAACAATGTATAATATTGAAAATATATGGAAAAAAAGCCCAAAAAAAGATGATTTAAGTGATGTTGTTTTACAAATGTTAGGTTTTTTTTATAAAAAAAAATAAAATTTACGTTTAAACGCAAATCAATAATTTGTTATCACATGTCATATGAGCGGTCTAGAAGAAATAGATTTCACCCCAACAACTAAAATAGAAAAAATAGAAACCCCACAACCAACAAACCCTATAAATTTAGATGATACTAATACACCCAACCCCGTTAATATTGAAAAATCTAATTCAAATGTAAGGTTGCAAGATTTAGATCTATTGATGGATCCTGAAAAATCAAGACCCAACTCTCCTAGAGAATTGAAGAATAACGACACACAACCACCACTGCAACAACCACAACAACCACCATCGCGACCACCACAAATAAAAACCTTTGAAGATGTAAGTAGTTTCAAAAAAACACCATTCAAAATACCATCTAAAACATTTAAAAAACCGGATAATTTTGAAGTTAAAAAAGAACCCGTCGCTTTAGAAGAATTAAAAGAATTCGATTCATTTGAAATGAACATAGAAAATGTAAATGTACCAAAATTAGAAGAAAAAATAAATGTTGACGAAGAACCTCCAAAAGATACACCCGTTTTTTTAAATAATCAAAAAAGTATATCAGAAGATACTGGACTTGAGAAACAAGATTTATTATTTAAATTGAAACGATTTGAGATGAGAGGTATCCCTTTATCGAGAAAATTTAGTCTTAATTCAAGTGTTGATGATATGAGAGAAGAATTTTTACGTATTAAAGCCCAGAGAGACATTGAAAATAGTGTACGATTCCAAAGAAAAACAATGATGGCGATGGTCTCGGGTTTAGAGTTTTTGAATTCTAAATTTGATCCATTTGATATTAAATTAGATGGATGGTCTGAAAGTATACATGAAAGTATTAATGATTACGACGAAGTATTTGAAGAACTTCATGATAAATACAAAACGAAAGCCAAAATTGCACCTGAATTGAAATTGTTAATGATGTTGGGTGGAAGTGCTGTCATGTTCCATATGACAAATTCACTATTTAAAAATTCAATGCCAGGTATGGAAGACATACTAAAACAAAACCCTGATCTTATGAAACAATTTGCATCCGCTGCTGTAAACAGTGCTGCACCGGATGATACTGGATTTCAAAACGTTATGGGTGATATGATTAATGAGCATACGAATGCAAGAATGGCACATCGTCCAGTACCAAATCCTCCATCAGAAGTAAATGTTAATAAAGAACCTACTATGAAGGGTCCAAGTGATAGTGATGTAGACCGTATCTTAAATCAAATACAAAGTTTTAGAGATGTAGAAGTAGGCAATATAAGTGATACACGTTCTATCCCAGAAGTAAATGAAGTACCACCCCCCGCGCCACCTAAAAGAAAACGAGGTCGACCTAAAAAAGATACATCCGCAGGTCTAAGTTTGAATATATAATAAATACTTTATAAAAATGAATAGATTATAAAAAATGAATAGATTACAAAGAGTTTATTAATAAATATATTAATAAATATGAATCGTGATACTGTTGTCATTGTTGAATCACCAGGTAAATGTAAAAAAATTGAACAATTACTTAATGTAAAATGTATGGCAAGTTTTGGACATATTATGGATATACCACCTAGTATCAAATGGTTTGATCCTAATAATATTGAATTACCATACGAAATTACAAAAGATAAACATAAAGTTGTATCAGAATTAAAAAAATCTTGCAAAAGGAAGGGTGTAAAAGTGATAATCGCTTCAGATATGGATCGTGAAGGAGAGGCAATTGCAGAGAATTTAATGAGAGTTTTATCATTAAATCCTTCAAAAACAGACAGAATACGATTCAATCAAATTACAAAAAAAGCACTCACAGATGCAATCGAAAATTCTGGTAGAATTGATATGAATCTATTTCATGCACAACAAGCAAGAAGAGTTGTAGATATTTTATATGGTTTCATTGTTTCTCCTATTTTGTGGAAAAATATTCAAGGACGAATTTCAGCAGGTAGATGTCAATCCCCTGCAGTCAAAATTTGTATGGATAGACAAAAAGAGCAACAATGTGGTGATAAATATTTTACAGCACATGGTAAATTAAAGATAAATCGTAGTATCATACTTGAAATAACCAAAAAAACGAGACCTATCATACGGGATAATATGTCTGAATGGATTGAAAATATAGCAAGTAAAAAAACCATGACTCTCCTTTCAAAGAAGAAAGCAGTTCGAACTCAATCTGCTCCGCCTCCACATACAACATCAACTCTACAACAAGAATCTTACAAAAGACATGGTATTAATCCAAAACAATGTATGGCGTATGCTCAAAAATTATACGAAGGAGGCTACATTACATATATGAGAACCGATTCTACTGAATTATCCAATGAATTTAAATTAATCGCAAAAGATTACATAATAAATACATATGGTGACAAATATTTTGGAACTCTGCACAAAAAAAGAACAAGTAAAAAAAGTGTAAAGGCTCAAGAAGCACATGAAGCGATTAGGCCAATTAAAATTAACAACATACCTGACAATTCAATTGGTATTGGGGAAATGAAAATATTTATTCTGATTTGGATGAGATCTGTTGCATCACTTATGTCATCATCTAAATATGATGAATTTGTATCATTGTTTGAACCTACACAAGATACTTCAAAATCATCATCCGGTAATGAAAAAAATACATGGGAATCTATATCTAAAGTACTTACATTTGAAGGATATCAAAAACTGAGGTATCCTACCTCAAATAAAGACAGTGATATTTCAAAAACAATGGAAGATAAAAGTAAAAAGGAGGCAATCATAAATGATAATCTCGAAATTGGACGCGAATATCCTATAAATGCATTATCTTTAAAGGAATGCGTCGAAAAGCCACCACCGCCTTATTCTACCGCTGATCTTATTAAAACTCTTGAAAAAACAGGTATTGGTAGACCATCTACATTTAGTTCAATTGTTGAAAAGATTCAACAAAAAGGATATATTACTATGGGGAAGAACCCATCACTAGATGTGTCAATGAGACAAGTATCTTGGAGCAATAACAAGATAAAAGCCTCAGAATATATTCAAAAGATAGGAGGACAGAAAAATGTGTGTATTGTTACACCTTTAGGACAAAACGTCACGGAATTCCTAGAAATGAATTGTGCACCCATTATTAAACTTGATTTTACATCGCAATTAGAAACGTCACTTGACGCTATTGCAAATGGTCAAATTGAATGGAAATCATTTGTGAATGACTTCTATTCCAAAATGAAATCTTGTATAGATGCTATAAAACCCGCACCATCGTTGATGAATAACTCTGAAAGAACTATTAATTGGATTAAAATGATCCATAAAAATAAAGACACGAATAAAATCATCGGAGTTGTACATAATAAAAATGGTTTTGCTTTGGCAGAAGGGACAAATAATGCTATTGAAAAATATTCACCAATGCCTTATGGATCAAAACCAGATGATGTAACCGCAGAAGAAGCAATCGAATATATGAAATTACCTAAACATATAGGTGTATTTAACGGTTCAGATGTATATTTGCATTTGGGTCAATTTGGATGGTATGTTAAAATAAATAATACAAATAAAAGTATTTGTAAACAAAGAGATATGCCATGTAACGATTATATATTATCAAGGTTAAAAGAAGTACCTAAAAATGAGAAAGTCATGAGTATCACAACCGAATGGTCTATTTGGAAAAATCATGAAAAAGAATCCCATTTCATAATGAAAAAAAATAAAAATGGAAAGGTCTCATTTTATCCTTTACCAAATTTCTCCAAAACCAAAAAATATACTGCAAAAATGTGTCAGGAAATTGCAGATGCTCAACCCAAAAAAATCTATAAATCAAGAAAAAAATATGTGAAAAAACCTTAAAGATTTAATCTTTAAACATTGATATCTCAAAACCATCTATTTTTTCATTTTTTTTACGTAGTTCATTAACAATATCATCTAAATCATTATAAAATAAGTAATCTACACCAAGATATTTTCTAATATCTTCTATTGAACGAGAATCATAATATATGAGTTCCTCCTTTGTTGGTATGTAAATACCAAAATTATTCGTATTTTTTATTACCGGTGAACATGAAACAAATATAATCTTTCTAGGATTGCAGTTCTTAACTATATTTATAATATGTTTACTTGTATTACCTCTAACTATTGAATCGTCTACTATCAATACATTCTTATTTCTAAAAACCAAATCATTACACGTAATTTTCCTCTTTATATTTTTTATAATTGTTGTCTGATCTTTCATAATAAAAGTTCTATCAATATAACGATTTTTTATCAATCCATTCCTAATTGGTATTTTTAATATATCTTGAATTCCATTTGCAAATGTAATACTCGTATCAGGAACTGGCACTATAACATCAATGACTTCATTTATATTATTCATAATATGTTTACCCATTATTTGCCCAATTGATATCCTAGCATCTAATACATTTATATTGTCTAAAATAGAATCTGATCTTGCAAAATATATGTACTCAAACAAACACGGTGTTAATACAGAATATTCAAAGTGATGGTTTTGTATATGACCAGAATCTTCGAAAATAATAGTTTCTCCTGAATTAACATCTCTAATTATTTCAAAATCCAATATATTCAATACGGTTGATTCACTGCAAACTAAATTTATATTTTTGTTCTTCATACCCCAAATTAAAGGTCTTATCCCACATCTATCACGAATAGAAATCATTCCATAACCTTCAATTATAATATTTACACAAAAACTCCCTTCTACTATTGAATGTATATAATTAGTTGTCGTAAATATCATTTCAGAAGTTATGGTATTCGTTTTAGATTGTTTAAGCAAAGAATATAATTTACTTGAAAATATACAAAGAAATATATATGAATCTGATTCCGATGAAGTAAGAATATTATATTCTGATTCCAAAATATTTTTCAAATATTGTATATTTATTATATTTCCATTGTGACAAATAGTTATTCTTCGTGGAAAACTACTATAAAAGGGTTGTAATCCATCTATAACACCATTTGTAGCATATCTAACATGACCTATACAACAATTGCTCTTTAATTCTAGTAATTCACTATCGACATATGATGTTTTAACAAGTCCATTTTTTTTTATGATTCTTTTTGATGTAGCTATCCCAACGCCGTCTTGACCCCTATGTTGTAACCCCAACAATCCTTCAAATATAATGTAAATTACATCCTCAGAATTATTTATAGTATGAACACCTATAATCCCACACATATACTCTTCATACTGTTTTATTCATAAGTATGTAAAAATGATTTGCATTGTTAACTTAATATCATATATGAAAAAATTTTATGGCACATATCATCTTAAAATGTATTAAGGAAAATGGAAAATTAAGAATAAAGTTTGATTCATATGTGGATATAAATGGCAAAAAACACAAAGATGTTTATAATAACAATTTGAATTGTAAATTTCCAAAGAATATACGCGAAGAAGGTAGATACTACAAAATCAGTCCAGAAGATTTGAAGATAACTTCACGGAGTAATAGTGTTCCATTTTATAGTGTTAAAGGTAAAAATGTTAAAATTATAAATGTTTTGGAAACAGTAGAAGTTTATAAGGCCGCAGAATGTGTGTGTTGTATGGATGCAAGACCGGATATAACCCTATTACCCTGTGGTCATCATTGTACTTGTAGAACATGTTATGAAATAATGCGACACAAACACAACGCTTGTCCTCTATGTAGAGTTGTAATAACAAGTGCAATATTGTAAACTTATTCTATCTACATCCATCAATTGAATACGAGTTCTCTCCGTCTCCCCCAGATCCAGAAGAATCAGCATTACAACGTTCGGCATTTTGATACAATCTGTTATTGTCTTCCAAATTTACAACATGACTTGATGTTACTATTTGATTGTAGGATAACGCATGACGTTGTGTTAAAGTAGTCCAAATCAAAAAACTATATGCAATTAATCCAACAATCATACCAAACGAAATAATGAGTCCTGCAGTCTTAGGTAAACCTAAATCAGTTGAATATAAAACCAGTATAATAATACAAAATATAAGCAACATTCGTCTAAGAAATTTGTTTTTTATTTGAATACGGTCAAGTTGGTCCTTATTTATATCTGTTTGACGATTTACAGTATTTTTGTCATGTGTTACCTTATTCAAATGATCAGTTGTGATTTTTTCCAGTTCCGCATAAGATCTTAATAATTCTTTCGAAGTCTTATTCTCTCTTATAGTAGTACCTTTGTGTTTTTTTGAATAATTTAATTTGGATCTTTCCTCTATCAATTCTGAATTTGAAGCTAAATTATTCATTGTACGAAATGTAATACTGTTTTTCAATACATATTTCCTGAATGTAGGTGTAAATATTTGCATTATCATACGAAACTGATGTATGTAGATAGGTGTATCGGATATCCACTCTTTTGGTTTTTTTATTTTATCTCTTCTTCCAAGATTCAGTACATTTTTCATATTATTTTCACTTATTCTTTGAAAATATGTAGGTGAATTATATTGTTTTTTGCTTTTATCCCAGTTAAGACGTTCTAAATCATGATATATAGCTTTCGTTAATTGAATCAACCTTTTATGTGGTTCACTATTCTTAAAATTTACATTAACTGAATTTAAAACTTTAATAAAATTTTTAAAAGTGTCTACTGAGTCAATTGATGCAATCCAATTTGACCCATCATTACTTACAGCTTCCCCTCTAAATGGTCTTGGGGGGTAACAAATATCAATACCTCCTTTGAAACAACTCATCTATTATTATTTAATATTTTTAATTATTCCAAATTCCACCTGAGCCTAAATGCATATTAACATCCGCTAGTGTACTAGATGGTAAGATAGGAATAAATGAACTTAATGCAGATTTTTCTTGAGGACCTTTGAGATATAATTTGTATATATTTTCTACACTAACAGTTCTTGGAAAATATTTAAATTGTGAAATATATCCATCATATGTTTCTGAATCTTCACCTCCTATTATTATTGTTTCTGGTAAATATGGTTCCAATTCAAATGGTAATATAAATGTTCTTGCTAGTTTTCCATTCAAATAAAAGTCCATGGTTTTACCCCACTGTGATATAGCAATGTGATTCCACGATTGTAATCTTATGTTATCTAAAGAATAATTCATTACATTATTATTGCCAAACCTTCTTGATTTTTTTGATATGTCTTGATTAACATCAAAATATGGTTGATTAGTTGTAGAATCTACGAATTGAACTGTCATTACAGGTCCTTCTTCGAAGTTAACATACATTGTATAGTTTTTGTATTTTCTTTCAAAAATTAATTTTGGTTTTCCATCGTTCCAGTAATTTTTAATATATGTCCAGAAACTATACGTATATTCATTTGCATCAGATGTTACAATTTTATTACCACAAATTTTTGGAGCAGGTGACATCTCAACAGGAACACCAATCAGTGTAATACCTTTATTTTTTTTGCCAAAAAAACGAATTGCAATAAAAATTAATGCAATTAACAAAAAAAAGGCGAGTATTCCTAAAACAATTGAATTAAATCCACTGGGTACATATGGAATCTCTAATTTACTTTCATTTGATTTTAAAAAATTAGTTACAGTTTCCATTTATTATTTTATGTAAAAAAAAAAACAACGTATTTATAAATGAATGCAATAAATTCTACCCAACTAATTGAATTCGCAAACAGTGGAAGTATAGCCTCTCAAATTTTTGCTGGTATTAGTATTGTTATATTGGTGTATATTGTTCTCAATTTACTAGCTTTTATGTTTAACAGAGTTGTAAATGTATTTGTATCAACACCTTTAATTCTTGATGGAATGCAATCTGCATCTACAGGTTTCAAAGTGTCTCAAGATCCTCATAGAGGAAATTCAAAACTTCTAAAAAGATCTGCAAACGAAAAAAATGGAATAGAATTTACATATTCAATGTGGATGAATATAGATTCTTGGGAGAATCAACAACCTATTTGGAAACATGTACTTCATAAAGGTCCTCAATATGATATGGATGTTACTAAAACTAAAGAACCACACGAATTTTGTGAAATACAAGCACCGGGTATTTGGATTCATCCTAATACCAATACTATTCGTGTTTACATGAATACTTATGATTCAGTAAAAGAATACGTAGATATTGCAAACATACCTATAAAAAAATGGTTTCATATAGCTGTTATATTGTCACATAGAAACTTAGACATCTACATCAATGGATTTCTCAAAAGAAGACTAAAATTAAAAGGAGTACCAAGACAAAATTATTATGATCTTCACGTTTCAAGAGATGGAGGATATCAAGGTCATTATTCCAATATTAGATATTATAATTATGCTATGTCAATGACATCTTTACAATTGTCTGTAAGAAATGGACCTAATTTCAAATCCATTCAATCAAATAACGGTGAGAAATCTGGTATCCCATATTTATCAAATAGATGGTGGACAGAATCTGATTAAAATCGTAATAATTCGAGACTGTGCAGGAAAAAAAATATTTTTTATAAATAATAGGTGTAAAAATGACAAAAAACCAACTTTTTAAAAATATACCGACCGAAGAAATGTGCACAGAAGTTTTACGTGCGTTTGGTTTAAAATCAATATACGATACAACAAATTTCTCAAAAAAAGACCTAGAAGTTATCGGCACTGTACAAAAAATATATGAGCTAAAGGAAAAATTAGAATATTTTTACATTCCTTGTAAAGCAAGAACATATTTAAATGATTTGTCTCCAAAAAATTGCATAACCATATTAAGACAAATACTTAAGATTTTCGATAGGACAGTAACGTCAAGGGAAAAATATATTCGCGGACAAAAATATGTTATATATCAAATTATTCCAAAAGAATATCGCAAATATCAACCGGTATCGATAAATAATAATGTAGAAAGCTCATTCTATATTAATTTTGATTAAATACATTTGTTTATAATCCCAGATCTTAGCAAATTATGTCTGAAATGTACATATTTTCCATAAGTTAGAATTCTATTTTCTAACGGAATATTAAATATTTCATGTCTAAATTCCTTATCTTTATAAATCAAATTTATGAAATCCGCTACTTTTTTATAACTCCCAAAGATATTAAACAAAAGTTCCAAACCATCTGAGATTTTAGGTCTTTTACTATTACCAAGCATTAATATACTTTTGTATAAATCTTCTTGGAGATTTGGAATCTCCGGTCTTGTTGTATGAGGACAATATAGGAAAATATTTCGAAATACAATATTTGGACAATTCATATTGTTCAATTGAGTAGTAATGTTTTTATCTAAATATCTTACAGAATCCATTCTATTATCTAATTCTATTATGTTTACCAAAATCTCTAGTTATGTTTGTATCTAACGTATTCAAGTACTTTATAATATCATTTTTAACTATCTTCATTTTGAGTATATCCAACCGCTTCCTTGGTTTCTCCAACTTCTTCTCTCGACTTTTGTAATATTATATCCTTCATTACGAGACTTGTTGTCGAGAAGAATGCATCGTGAAGATTCATTATATTCCCTAAATTCCCATAATTCATAAGATGAGCCTGACAGCCATACGTCCACGAATCCTCCGGGTTTGTATTCAGATTATAAGGATTTGGTCTTACAATTGTAAACATTGTCATGTTTTCTGTTATAAAATCGGATTTGTTATCTGGTGTTTTTGCATCTTCCCAATCTATTATTCTTGCCTGTTTTATGGTCCCATATTTTGTATGCATGTTTACTAACTCATCAAGTTTAGTATGTTTACAGTTTCCACTTACTATAATTATTACCTTATTATAAAAATTGCAAATAGGTAATTCAGAATATGAACCCTCTCCACCAGTTATAGGTTGCCCTCTCTCATAATGAAAAGAAGGGTCTAACAAGATATTTGTTGGAAAAGTATTCACAATAAATTCCGCCGCCCGATCCATCATTTCTAAATTATAATCCTTTATATTGAGATGTAAAAATAAAGGATCATTCAATTTATGACGTTTAAACGCCTCCTCTAATATTACTTCCAAGCATCTCTCAAAACAAATACTATTAAGCGATTTTCTTTGTCCCCATTCTGATTTAACAATAGGATACGCACCAGAATTTGTAATATTTGTATATAAATCAATATCAATTAATCTTGCACCTCCTACTAAAACTGCACGTAACATCTCCTCACTTACATAGTTTCCGCCAGCTATTTGAAATGCACAACTTTGATTACTTGATGCTATATAAAAATCAACAACTTTAGCACCATTTTTCATATCACATGTAGAATCTGAATCCTTACACGTCGAAGCATCACATCTTATATCCTTTGCAAGATAGTATTTGCCAGTATGGTAGGTTTTGCACCTATTTATAGGTATGTTGTTAAATGATCTTTTCTTATAATGTTCTATTATTCTTTGTACAAAAGGATATTTCTTCAAATATAAAGAGACGTGATCATTTGATTTATTACAACGAATAAATTTGAAAAAACCTATCATAACAGACAACATAAATATGAAAAATAATATATATGCTAACGTATTATGTTCATATTTGTCAATAGCTATTATGTAAATTGATAATAATATAAAACAGGTCAGCCCACCATACATAAAAAATGATAATTCTTTATTAGTATTGTCGCAACCAGATGTACTTGGTAAATAATACAAATGCAAAGCTATGAATACAAATATTAAAATGAAACCTATAAACCCTATAACAAGATTAACAGTTGGTTTTATTTTAGACACTTTTGATAATTTAGAAAAAGAACGCAACCTATCCATATATTACTTCTATACTTAAATTATTCTGTAACATAAAAATGATCTTGAAAGTATATAAGATTATACCTCTTGTGAATAGTAAATATGACTCGACAGAACAAGATTTTAGCAGCATTGTACTCTTATTTTGAGAAGCATCTCTCAATAGTAGTTCAACGCTAACTCCCCAAATAGATTACCAACTCATTATGCAGCACTTGTTATATCAGGTAAACCAATAAGTATTGGAGCATCCGGATTAGCAGGATGTTCAAAATTATGTAAAAATGCAGTTACAAGACATGCCGAGATTGACGCTATATATAAATTTAAAAATAAAAATAGATTAAAAAAAGCGGCATTGTGGAGTGTACGATGGAAGAAAGTAAATAATGAATACATTCTTGCAAATGCAAAACCATGTCTTTATTGTAGAAATGTTATAAGAAAATGCGGTGTTCGTACAGTATTTTACAGTGATGATAATGGAGAAATAAAGAAAACCTCTATTAACGATCTTGAATGTAAACTTACTACCGCAAGTATAATTCATTTAAAATCAAAATGTGGGTATAAAAATGCATCATATAGATAAAGTATTGAATGTTTTTTTTATTTTTATTTATTGAATAAAAAAATGATCTCGTTACAATTTGTATAGTATACACACTTACAAGGAATTATGGCTGGTGAAATGATTGATTCACTCTATGCGACTTGTTCTCTCACTCTAGATACTCTAGATGCGATTCTTCAAAATATTAAGATAAACAATCTTCAAAGAAGTAAAAGAATTTTGATAAAATTTTTGAGGACTCTTCTAAAACAGAAACCACTGCTTAAGATTGAAGGAAAATCTCCAAAAGATACGAAAGAGTTACATAAATATGTTATGAAAATTCATAGAGAAGTTGTAAAAGATTTACTTTCGTGGATTAAAAAGGATCATAACAGAAATATCAGAAAACACATCAGTTCTAAGATTAAAGAATTGAAAGTCATAATCAACAATATTAAACAAAACAAATCTAAAAATTTAAACAAGAAAAGCAAGTTGAAGGTCGAATCCGATGATGAAGGGTCTGATTCTGACAATTCTGAGAAAGATTATCACTCATCGGACGATTCTGATTATGAATATAATTCAGAATCAGAGAGTAGTTTTGAAGAAGAAGACAGTGATTCTTCATTTCATCTTGATTCTTCTGATGAAGAAGAGGAAGAAAATACAGATGATGGTGATGATTCTGAAGACGAAAATGATAACGACGATGATGATGATGATGATACAGACGATGATGAAGATACAGACGACGATGAAGATACAGATGAAGAAGATTCTAAGGAAAAATCATCTAAAACTACCAAAAAGAGAAAAAACAATGATAAAAAGAATAAATCAAACAAGAAGGAAAATAGCAAAAAAGTAAGGATTAAGGAAAAGAAGAAATTGGAAAAACTTGAGAAATATATTAAGATGATGAAATATAAGTCTCACGAAGGTACTACTGCTCATCTAAATTCATTTAAGAAATGTTCTAAGTCTCAAAAGAACAAAATTCTAAAAGAATTTGAAAAATATGAGAATAGTGGAGAAGGTGGTAATAAACCTCTTATGTATAGAGTATTATTATCTGATATTCCTGATAATGGCAAACAAGATATTTTAACTCGTATTCAACAAAATAGACAAGAAGATTCATCCAAATTTAGGGAATGGTTGGAAGGTGTTCTTTCTATCCCTTTTGGGCATTGCGTTGATACTCCTGTAAATTCATCGTCTTCTAAGACAACTATCAAAAATTTTCTGGGAGAGACGCGTGATTGTTTGGATGATGCAGTTCATGGACATGAAGATGCTAAACAAAAGATCATGCAATTTATTGCACAAACAATCTCCAACAAATCTCCTCATGGTCTTGTATTAGGAATTGAAGGACCTATGGGAAATGGTAAAACAACTCTTGTTGAAAAAGGATTTGCAAAAGCATTAAAAAGACCTTTCATTACTATTCCTTTAGGGGGGATTCAAGATGGTTCTTTCCTTGAAGGTCATGGTTATACTTATGAAGGTTCACGTTGGGGGGCAATTGTTAATTCTCTTATTGTATCTGGGTGTATGAATCCAGTTATCTATATGGACGAATTAGATAAAGTAAGTCAGACTCACCATGGAAATGAAATTATTAACTTGCTTATTCATCTTGTAGATCCTTCGCAAAACAATCATTTCAGAGATAAATATTTTGCTGGTATTAACTTTGATCTATCAAAGGCCACATTTATATTCTCATACAATGATGCTGACCAAATCAATCCAGTATTAATGGACAGAATTACACATCTAAAAACAAGAGGGTTTCGATTGCCAGAAAAGGTGATTATCTCACAAAAATATTTATTGAAATCAATCTTCGATGACGTTGGAATTAATGATTCGGATATTGAAATCCCAGATGATGTTGTTGAATGGATTGTACAAAGTTATACTCATGAAGGTGGTGTACGAGAATTGAAGAAGATCTTGTACGATATTGTTCGTGAAATTAATTTGCGTAATTTAACATCAAAACGAATCAAATTTCCACTTAAAATTAGTAAGAAGGATTTGGAAAATGATTATCTTAAGAAAAGAAGGATTTATCAACATGAAAAGATTCACAGAAAATCTACCGTTGGTAAAATTAATGGTTTATATGCTACATGCAATGATACTGGAGGTATCACGGTTATCGAAGCGTCTTGGGTACCTTCTGATGTAAGATTGCGATTAGAGTTAACAGGAAGACAGGGTGATATCATGAAAGAAAGTATGCAGGTTGCCAAAACATTATCTTGGAAACTTCTTCCTGATGATCTGAAAGAAAAATGGGAAAAGAAGTGGATAAATGATGGATTTCAGGGAATTCATATTCATTGTCCAGAAGGTGCTACTCCTAAGGATGGACCAAGTGCTGGTGCTGCTATCACAACTGCACTATACTCTCTTCTATCAGAAAAGGCAATTAAAAATACTATTGGTATTACTGGTGAGATTGATTTGTCCGGAAAAGTTCTAGAGATTGGAGGATTAGAATCCAAAATTTTCGGGGCTATTAATGCTGGATGCAAGAAGGTTCTTTGCCCAATTGGTAACAAAAAGGACTTAGATAAAATTATGGAAGAAAGAGGGGAAGAATTCAAAAAATACAAAATTGAAGTAAAGACAGTTACTACTATCAAAGAAGTATTTAAGGAGATGTTAAAGTAAGTCTAGGATAAGAACAATAAGAACAATACATTATTTTTTTAATAATAAAAATGTTTGTATGCAGTGATAATCTAAAAAAATCAGTAGATAATTTTAAAACAGATACTACGCTTTATGATTCAATACCAAAAGAATTTAGTAGATTTAAGAATAAAACGTTTCTTGAATGGGAAATACCACCTTGGGAATTATTTATATTTAAAGATAAATTGATTGGATCTGGTTCTTTCTCAAACGTATATCTTGCTAAATGGAGAGAAACCCTTGTTGTAGCAAAAGTTATTAATAAAGATATTTGTGAAGAGAAACAAAAACTACTTTTTATAAGAGAAATTGAGATTATGACTAAATTACATCATCCAAATATAGTACAATTTCTTGGATATATAGATTCACCCTTTATAATTATTATGGAATATATACCTGAAAAAAATCTTTTAGATTGCACACCGAGATTAAATCTAAAACAAAAAATATCAGTTACTAAAGATATATTTCAAGGGCTTGCATATTTTCATAATAGAATTCCTGAATCATTAATCCATAGAGATATAAAACCTACAAATATCCTTTTAACTACATCGAAGAAGGCAAAAATTGCAGACTTTGGATTGTCAAGATTATATCATTTAGAAAACATGAAACGTACACTTTCAAGTGAAAATATAGATAATCCTCCCGAAAACAATGAAAAGAAAGAAGACCAATGGACCGGTGATGTTGGAACAAGAAGATATATGTCTCCTGAATTAGTAGATATTATTAAAAGTAAAAATATGAATTTTACTTATTCAAACAAAATAGACATTTATTCATGTGGAATAATGTTATATGAATTATTCGAATCTAAAAGATATTTTCCAGGAGAAGTAAGATCATGGATAAAAAGTCCAAATTATATTAAGAATATGATCGAAGAACACATGTTATGCATAAATCCTGAAAAAAGGGACGACGCCTTAACACTTTTACGCAACTTGAATAATTATGAAGGTGAAAACGTAAATACATGTTGTGGTTTTTTTTAATACAATAATGATAATATCAATGTGAAATCATGTATAAATATATCTAAATAATAAAAAGAATGAATATTTCAATAAATTTTAAAGGGTTATGTCTAGGTTTACTAATGAATATAACAAGTCAATTAAGCATTTTTTTATACGAAAAATTATATATAAAAGAAGTTTTAAATCATTTGTTTGTATTCGAAGGTACTCCACTTACTTTTTTATTTTTAGCAATATATTGGGTGTCCGGGACATTACCAGATAGCTATTATGATATGAGTTTGAATTTTGAAATATTGAAATTCTTTAAATTGTTAATATTACAAGATTTTCTTCAGTATTTAAGTCATTATACTGCACATAAACACAGATTTCAATACCATTGGCCACACCATAAGGCATATATTCCAAACATACTAGATGCCTTTAAAGGTACTATTTCAGATACATTATTTATGATTTTAGTTCCACTAATTTTAACAACTCAAATAATAAAAACAAATTGTATCACATTTCAAATTTTTGGTAGTTTTTATTCATCTTATTTAATATTAATTCATGCTCATTACGAACATTTTTGGGAAAAATACATTTGTAGGGTAGGATTTATGGTAACAAAAGATCATAGAGAACATCATAAAAGACGAAATGTTAATTTTGGTCATGTTTTCATATTTTGGGATGTCATTTTTAATACGGGTCATGTAGATATACAAATATATAGAATCGATCCATTGAAAATAGTTAATAGACAATTGCACCTTGAATAATGATAACTACAAATTATTGGGATAAGAGAATTTTTTCAAATATTTGTTTTAATTTACGACTTTTCAACCACCCACCATGATAACCATGTCTGTAAAATACGTTTTTATCAACAAAATTGTTCTTTATAATATCGTAATCTGCGATTGTATTGAAAATAAAATCACTATGTGATACAAATAAATATCGTGGATATGATCTTTTCATAGTAGATTTTTTGTGTTCAGTGTGAAATAAATAATGGGTACTACTTGCACATCCATAACCTAATATAGTATGTATAAAATAACCCATTATACAATTAAAAAAACGATATTTATAAGTGAGTAATAAAGTTCTAGAATTCAGAATTTCAATTGTTTTAAATAAAGATCTCTTTCTTGTAAAATACAAATCGATAACTGATCTAGAGCTTAACAATGGTTCAAAAAGATATACTGATTCTATTTTAATATCATATTCATAATTTACTATAATATCTTCTAAACATAAATATTTAACACCTCCCAAAGACCATGCAAGTATATGTATATTTTTATAAGATTCATTCTCCAAATAATTTATAATATCATAACAATAATCATATTCTGTTTGCGATAATGAATGATTCAAAGATAAATCTCCAGGACCATATTTGGGTATTATAACATCATATCCACTATTTAATATTATTGTTACGATATTTATCAATTGAATCAAAGATCCTGATAGTCCAGGAAAGCAAATTAATAATTTGTTTTTTTTATTCTGTTTTTTCGTTTTGAACCTATATATATAACAATCTTTTTTGTAGACATCTATGTTTGATATACGAGATAATCTTTTTAAAGTATAAAAATTAAGAAAACTTAGAAAAACTTGAACAATAAATGGTAACGGAACATGTAAATAATCATTTATTTCGTGTTCTTTTTTATATGGATGATTATTATGTAATTCTTTAACTAAATTTTCTAAATTTATATCATTTGTACTAAATGACTCCTTTAAAGTAATTAACAAGTCTTGTTTTTCTATCCCTTTCGCATTTAATATATCCTCTTTCAACAAATCTAAAGAACCTGAACTTGGAGATTTACACAATACCTTCTTTTGATTTTTTATTTGCCATGTTCTTCTTTTGTGGATATAATATTCAAATAGTAAGTATGTACCAAATAGATATATTACTTTTCTCTTATTTACAATCATAATTGTACAAATAATTATTAACAAATTGTAAATAAATATTTATATTGTAATAATGGAAATAAAAGAATATCTCCAAAGTATTCACGGCTTTCGTTTAATGAAAATGATTATATATTTATCAATTATACCAACTGTAATTATATTCGGATATCTTTTAAAAATTGATTATGATAACAATAAAAACTCTCTAAAAAAAAAACCCAAAAAGAAATACATAGGAATTTTGATTGCTGTGGCTCTTATATTTTTTCTCTTAAATTTCTCTATTCTTTGCACTCGATTATTTAATCAAAAATTAACGGGTGAATTTAATGTGTTTACATTAATTTTAGTGTTTTTAAGTTCAATTTTAGTATTTTGTAGTGTATATTATATCATACATGAGTATGATAATGATGCATTTATGATTAGTGGTAGTGTTGAAAAAGATGATCCATTATATAATACAAAAACCTATCTAACATATCTATATTACTCTATTTATACTCTTTTCACTCAAGGATATGGTGATATTTATCCTAAAAAAGTATATTCTCGTCTAATAGCATGTTTACAAATGCTCATATCTTATATTCTTACTGCTTATGTATTCAGTAAAATTATTGCTAATAGTGAACAAGTTAGTTCTAATTAAATAAAAATGAAGCCATAATATCTTAAATATCATAAGACTTGGAACAATGAACGACTTAAATGTATCCACATTAGTGATGATGTTAGATACAAATATACGTATGAATCCAAGAAAATTAGATGAAATGTTTGAAGTTTTAGAACCGATTGATTATAATGCCAATAATGAAGGTGTTGTAAAAATTAGTGTCAGAGGAAAACACAAAGGATGTTGTAAGAAAATGATGTATCAAAAAAGTAAAACTGCAAAGAATGAAAAGAAAACGTTTCAAAATCAATTAAGTTTCTATGTACGTGTTTTTGAATCTCAAGATGTTACACGAATTGGTGAAAGTACATACGATGAGGAAACAAGTACATATATTTGGAGTTTAAAAAAAGGACAAACCGCATTTCAATGCAATTCAATTCAATGTACAAGTAAAGATGATGCGAATTTTATGACAGCAGTGTCTAGTATTAACAGAAAATCCATCAAAGACGTCGTTTTATTTGAAAATAAAAAAGTTGATGGAAATGTTATCGACTTAGATTCCATTTGTTATTCAAACGAGATTAAGATTACAAGCAATAAACCAATAGAAAATGTTAAAATTGGTTTTGTAATAGAAGTAAATATGTTTGTATTTACATCCGGAAAAACAAAAGTAGCAGGATGTACCTCAAACAATCAAATTGAAAATGCGATGCGTTTGCTTATGAATTGTCTGTCAAAACATTTGGGTGATGAAATACCTGATTATTTAGGTGTTAAATCAAACGATTTCAAGATAATCTCAAAAGCACCAGTTATGATTAATAGTGATTTCAAGAATCCTTTTGAAATTAAACGATTTGAACTTGATATTTTGATGAGAGATAAGTACAAGTTAATTAGTACCTACGAACCATGTACACATCCTGCTGTAATTATTAAGTATTATTGCAATGATTCTCACGATGATTCAAGTGGAAGATGTTTGTGCAGAGAATTATATAATAATGATTTCTTTTGTAAAGGCAGAGGAGATGCAACAAAAGAAGGTGGATGTAAATCCGTAACTATTCTCATATTTCAAAGTGGGAAAGTTATTATTACAGGGGGCCGAGTAATTGAACAAGTTCACAAAGCGTATAACTATATCAAAAATGTACTCAAAGAAAACAGAAAGTTAATTGAAAGAGTCGAGAACGAAGATTAACAAGTAAATTCGCTTATTAATTACTCCCTTTGTTCAAAATTACCAGTTCTGTGTCTTTTACTAATCTTTTTTTTAATAAAGGATCATCGTTGTCATATAAATTTTGAAATTTTTCATACCGTTCTTTTTGTTTGGGTTCGAGTTGTGTAAGTCCTTCTGAATAATGCAAATCAATTATCATATAACTTCTATCTACAATATCTTCTAAACATTCCTTCTTATTTGTAAGTTGCCATTTACCATCCTTATATATCGAAGCATATGGAAGCTTCTTATTCTCAATCTTTATGTTTCTATTCTCAGGATTATTTGGACTAAAATGAAGAGTCTCCACTAAATTTGGTACAGATCCATATGGAATTGTTATTAAATGATTTAAAAAAGCAGATGTTATAGAATTCATGTTCTCACATCCGTAATTGTTAATTGTTACATTTAATGTATTGTGTGTAGTATGATGTGTATGATGTGTAGTATTGTGTGTAGTATTATGTGTAATTATGGGTGTAGTATCGCTTAATTCTTTTATTTTTGCAGTTAAATCAGATATCTTATTCTCCATAAGTTGCATTTTTTTACCTACTTTACATGTTTTTAAATGTCTACTTAAATGACATTTCCGATTATACTCTTTTGTACAATATATACATTCGAACTTATCACTCTCTAAAAAATTACAATTTGTATCATTTTGCTTTGGTTTTTTATTAATCTCTTCTAAGAGTTCACTTATATTTTTATTAGAATGTTTTGGTTTACATGGGTTTTTCCTATTGAGATGCCGTACGTATTGTGTTTTTATATGAGTAGAATATCCACACCTACAACATTTATACATTTATATGATTAACAATATTTATATTTAAACCAATAACAGCACCTATTAAGAGATTGAAACCCGCATAATGTCCTATTTGTACATACAAATAGTTTACAAGTAATGATTTATCATATTGTGATATTAAATTTTATATAAGATACTTTAATACGTGTTTTTAAAAAAATGATGACATTGGTGTACGTGAAATAGGTATGTCATCATTTTAAAATCGCAAGTTGACATTTTTTCGTTAAAAACTATTGAGATTATGTAAAATAACAAAGCGATTAAGGTATGTTACACATATGATGACATGTCATCATACCTGTGAAAATGTGCTGTTTTTACCTCATATACGTGTTTTGTGATTTTTGTATATTTGTAGCATGTGTTTTTAGCTTCTCTGAAATGATTGATTTTACCTATCCACGAGCTATTATAATGCTGCTTGACCAATGTCAATGATGTGTATTGAGCCACAAATTCAAAAATCGTATAAATAATAATTGAATATACTATTTTGGTGTGCTATACTTACCTTTGTTTTTTAAGTAGATCGCGAATTTACCATGGTGTTTTTGGCTGTTAATTTAAAAATCGTATATTTTCATGATTTTTGGTTCAAAAATTAGACCTATGTCGTAGGTGTTTTTTTATGTGATACAAGAAACCGTGTAGTATCTAAAGCCCATTAATTGAAAATCGTATATTTTTACCTGCTGTAACCTCTATATTGCAGAAATTCAATAAGTGGTTATGTGCAACATAGCCTGAAAATGAAAAATCGTATATTTTTTTCAATTGTAAAAAAAATGTAGAGGGGGGGGGGAAACGATTTGAGTTGGTCCGAAAAATAAAAAAAAAGGGAAGGTACGATACAGGTAAATGAAATATAGAGACTAGCTGTTAATAGCAAATTTCAAAAAAAAAAAAATAACAGGTTAAAAATTTACCTACGAAATGAGCACTGGCCGACCTATAACTTAGGTGACCAATTTTTTAAATATTCATAAAAAATATTTGAGAATGAAATGATGACATGATGACATGATGACATGATGACATGATGACATGATCTATAATTCTTGAACATTAATTGCTTCAAAACCTTTACTTAACTTTTTTATTTGGAATTTTACAAAGGAGCCTCTCTCAAGATATCTAAAACCTTCCTTTTTAATTTGTTTTTGATGACAAAAGATAGGCTTTGTATTGTTATTAGATTTTATAAATCCATAACCTTTTTTGTTAAACCAATTCGTAACTTTTCCGGTGTATTCAGCTTCTTTTTTCATATGTACAATATTTTTCTTCTTATTTGTAACAACAGACCAATTATCTATGTTTATAACTTCTTCATCACCCCAAAATTTAGGATCCAAAGGTTGATCAAAACGTAATTTAACGTTGGTCGCCATTGGGTTACTAGTACTGTATTAATTCTACAGTACATGGGTGATCATTTTTAATCTTTCAACAATCAAAATTTACAATAAACAATGCGTTTTAATTTCGTATATTATAAAATAATCAAAAAATACAAGAAATAGCTCTTAATTATTTGACATGTGATACGAGAACAATTATATTGAATTGAAAATTTAAATATTTTTATTAATTAATAATGGCACAACCTAAAAAAAACCTTAAAATAAAAACTAAAAAGAATTTAAAACCCAAAAAGAGATTAGGTAATTCTAAAAAAAGATTCCTTAAAACGCTTGGAAAAACCTTAAAAAGGATTTCACCATCTTACAAAAAAGCCAAAAAACCAAGAAAACCAAAAACTGGAAAAAAGAAGGGAGGTGGAGTAGGAATGCCTATTGAATATTATGGTGGAACCTCTAATGTATGGACTAGTAAAACCGCAAGTGGCGGAAAAACGCTTCCAGTAGGATTTACCGGAGTCGATTTCTCAAATATTGGACCAGTCGTTTAAACAAGAATGTTTTTGACAATTGTAGTAAAATAGAAATTACATTTTTAAGAAATTAAATATGTAAATTTTATTTCACGTATATTTATTGTTGGTTATCTCCTTATGTCGCCGCGTCGGGCTGGGACGTGCGAGTGGCCTACCCTTCTTACCCATCAATCTCGTTGAGTTTTTTCTAGACACCGTCGCCTTATAAATTTTTGCTCCTCTCACGGGCATCTGCTATTTTTTTCTCGTCGACTCCGACCTCCTCGGCCTTGGCGAGGGCCATATCGAGCTTTTCGGGGTCTTTTTCCTCATCAAGTGCCTTCTCGACCTGGAGCTTCAGGGCATTATCCATTACACTCTGATCCAGCTTAGTATTATCTGTGGGGGCAGCACTGTAAAGTTCTTCGAGGGTCGCGTGTGCCCCCCGGGCATCTTCGAGGACCTCTTTAAACTTATCTTCGCTATCGGCATCTGCCATGGACTTGGTGAGCAGCGGCCCGCGTTTTTTGGAAACCTCATTCATTGCGCTTTCCTTCAGGGGTTCCTTTTTCTCGCCGTCGATTTTGGCGGTATTAATCCTACTGAGGATATCGGTCACAACTTTTCCGAGCTCTTTGAGGGTAGTGGCGTTTTCTATTGATTGGATGGCCTCCTTGACGGCTTTCTTGATGGCCTCCTCGACGGAGAGCGTAGCGTCGGCCGCAACGCCATTTTTGACCGGCTTCACGCAGGTCGATTCGGGCCCGGCCTCCTCGAAAGGCTGTGTAATGAAGGTTTGGGGCTTGATCTTCGCCTCTACCATTGGGCCAGACTCCTTATCCGTACCACCAACACTTCCTTTATAATATTTCATAGCAAGATCATAGATTGGTTCGCCTTTTTTGATTACAGCGAAACCATCTATTTTAAGTTCTTTTCTTGCCTTTTTAACAGCAAGAGCCCAACTGTTTTTTTTACCAATTTTTGATTTTACTTTTGATACAATTCTTCCATTAGATTTAACTAAATCTTTGGTTGAAAGACCACCTGGGGTTACGAGGTCTTTGTTGTTGAATACTTTAGCTCTACTGGCTTTCTTGCTCATAGGCTTAGGAGGGGTTGCTACACCTTTAGCGGTATTTAAACGTGCACTTCTACGAATAGGGGGAGCGGGTGGTAGTACTTCAGCTACTTCTTCTGTTTTTTTTGTTTTTTTTATTATTTTAGATGATTTCTTTTTGGGCAATGCCTTTTTAGATATTCTTGCACGGCATCTGTTGGTTTTTCCATCTAAAATACATGATTTGTTGTCACTGTCTACAGCACATGGTGTTTTTTTGCACCATGTTCTTTTTTTAGCAGTTTTGCTTTTTGCACAGTAGACCATTTAATAATATACAGTATAAAAAAATGAAATTCATTTATATATTGAAATTTTGATAAACATAATCAGGGATTTGTGGTGATTCTTCTAACAAATCTAAAAATTGAGATCTACAATTAATGAGATAAAGTTTTGCATCTTCTCTTTCTTCGTATAAAAGAGCTTCAGTTAATTGCAATCTGGTAATATATTTGGTCCAAGATAATCTTGCTTTTTTATGTAATTCTTTTTTTGTTGCGTTTTGATTATAATTTACGATAGATTCTAAAATAACACATGTCGTATTAATAATTCCGATACCTAAATTGATCCATTTCTTTGACATGTCTAATTGTACAAAAGTCTCGGCCAATGAATTTCCAGCAGTTGCTATTCCCATTAGAATGATAATATTCGTTCTAAGAAAGGATTCTTTATTTGAGTAGTAATTATATGATTCTTTGTGCATTTTTTCAAATTTTATAGCCTTTTCCTTCCATAATTTTATAAGAGAATCTTTACTATGTGACCAATCGTATTCATTTAAGTGTAATATTTCCTTATCTGTCAACACATTTTGTTTTATTAATTCGGAATCATTATTTGTATTATTGTCAGAGATTTCTATAATTTCAGACATTATTTACTGAAAACAATTTCCCTAGAACATAATAATGACAGATACATTAAAAAACCAGAAACGTATTAAACTTAAAAATAAGAACAAGAAACATCCAAGAAAAAGGAGAAGAGAAGATCTGAATCATACCCGAAAAAAGATACGGAATAAAGGAAATAATAAGAGACATACTAAAAAGGGCGGAGGTATATTAAAAGATATGGGTAATATGGCAGATTCTTTAGCTGGTAAAGCGTCTGATCATATAGGTGCTAGATTTTTGAAGGGTAAAGATAGTAATATATTTCATTTAGGAACATTTATAAATAAACGTGATCAATTTTTATTTTCACTATTTATGTATTTAAGATATCGAAATCTAGTTGAGAATAGATCAGGATTTTTAGAGAAAATTTACACAAAAAAAAATGCACCAGGTAGAGCTTTTGTTTCTACTAAATTAGTTGATGCTTTTGGTGAAATGCACAATGCAATAAATCACTGTGTTGAACATAGTGGTCTTTGTAGAGCAAATATGGTTTGTTATAAAAATTGTTTGTGTATAGCAGTTATAGATTCTTTGCGTTATATTAGTAATTCGAAAATTAAAGAAAAAGAATTTATGAAAGTTATAAAAGTTATTAATGACGCAATAAAAAGAATGAATGTATATATAAAAAACGAATCAGCATTTGAAAATAAATTTAGAGTTAAATTTAACAAATTTAAAAAGATCAATTTTAGACTAAATAATATGTATGATTACGGATTCTTATTCAATACATACTATTATGGTCCATATTATCATAGTAATATTAATAGATATGACAAAAGTAAAAGCGATAGCGATATAAACAAATTAAAGAAGGAATGGGATCAAAAATTGAAAAAGATAAATAGGTCATATGCAACATATGTAATAAAAAAGAAACATATTCTTCCTAAACCAAATCAACACAATCCATTGAATTACGATGACAATGAGAAAAGAGATATAATAGAAAAATTACTGGAATATGACAAAAAAAGACCAAAAAATGCAAAAGAATTTTCAAGAAATGGCAGTATTGCAAGTAAGGATTTAGCATCGGCATTCCTTGATAAATATTTAGAAGAATTAATAGAATTAGAAAAGTTGAGTTATCAAATGTATTCTGTTGATAATGATATTGATACAATCAAGAATAAAAATACGTTACCGGTAGGGTTTAAAAAGAGAATCAAACAAATATTAAAATATTATTTTGATGAAACAAATGGGTTAGTTAGAGGTGAAAATTCGATAACGGTTGATAATATAAAAAATATAAGTGGTTTCAATGATAAATTCAATTCACAAATGGAGGCAATAAATAATGAATGTGAATTTATATATTTTAGTATATCTAATTAGACAATAATATCATTTCGCATAAGTCTTATTTTTCTCTGTTTATTAATTATGTCAATATCTCTCATTGCATCATTATATTCAGGAAATAATTCAGGATTCATATGAGGTTTGTTCATGTGAGGATAATAAGGTTTCATAGCTTTTATCATTAAATTATCTGTTGTAGGAATTGTTAATTTATTGCGATAATTGTTTGTTAATTCTTCTTCGTCGTCAGAGTTTTCGTTGTAGTAATTTCTATCATTATTCCTATCAAACGTTGCAAAAGCAATGTGTTTTCTCATTTTCTCAATTTTTTCATTATTTATTTTTTGTGCTTTAGAAATCATATTAGTATTTTTAACATTAGAATATCTTCTATTTATTTCTTTTTCAGGTATAAAAAAGTTATTTTCATTTTTTTCGATAGTTAATTCAGAACCATCTATAATTCCAAATTCGTTAAGTGGGGTAGAGTTTATAGTATCAATGTAATTTTTATCATCAATATCATCAAAATCGTTTAGACATTCGTTTTTTAAATAAATTTTATATTCTCCATTAAATGTATTGTCTAAATTTTTTGACATATGATTTTTAATAGTTTTTTGTAAATTTAATAATGAGGAAGTTCTTTCAAATTCTAGTCTAAATGGATAAGTTCCTAATGGACGTATTATTAATATTATTTCATCTCCAGATTCAATCTTTACATATATACCTGATTCAGGTTGTAATCCCCAGTATTCACTTGCGATTTTTTTATAATCACTTATATCGACTTCATCATAACCAGGTGCATTTTCATAAATAAGATCATTATGTATTTCGTCTGTATCTTTTTTCATAAAAATTTTAATATGACCTTTCAAGTCGTTTTCATTTAAATTTTTTATTATTTCTGAATGTATATCGTTTACTGTCATTCGATCATTGTATTGTATAAATTTTAACTCAGGTTTATTTGGTCCTATAAATGTAATATATAAAATTTGATGATTGCCACCACTTTGGTTTCTAATTTGTGATTTTGTTTGACTGGTATCATTTCCTGAATTAAGTTGTTGTGATGTAGTATTGTTTGGTGTATAGCCTGATATAGTATTACTTGGTGTATAGCCTGATATAGTATTACTTGGTGTAAAGCCTGATATAGTATTGCTTTGACCCTCTGGCGTGTTGAAATATTGATTTATTATATTAGGAGAATTTTTTTCGTTTGTTTTTAATGTTTCAAGAAGTTTCTCTTCTCTTTCACATAGTACTTTGGCAAGTACTTCGGAGTTTATTATTTTCGGCGCTCCCTTGTCATCGGCAAGCTCCTTGGCCGCATGCGGTTCATTATGTTTATTCGCACTCATCTTCTTCTTGACCTCCTCGAGCACTTTCGTAGCGTGTTCGAAGTCCGCCCGCATCTTCTGCTTTTCATTATCTGTCTTCGCACCCGCAAGCGCCTCCTTCGCATTCTTAAGTGCCCTCTCCGCATCCTTAAGCTCCTTCTCGAGGGGGCTCGTCTTGGTCGGCCTCGGGGCATTATCACCAGCAGCATCGGCAGCATCGGCAGCATCAGCACCAGAAGCAGCAGCAGCAGCAGCGGCAGCAGCAGCAGCGGCAGCAGCAGCAGCATCGGCAACAGGATCAATAGCAGCAGGAGCAGCGGTAGCAATAACACCAGTAGCAGAGGCAGCAGCAGCGGCAGCAGCGGCAGCAGCGGCAGCACCGGCAGCACAAAACCCTGAACAACAAGGTAATGGGGAACCACCTTCTATAGAAAAAGTTGAAAATGGAGAAGTTTGGGAACCACCCGGCGGTGGTAATAATCGTAGATTTAGATGTTGGATTAATGCACCACTATACACAATTCTTCAAAATGAAAATATT
>MDSZ01020837.1_pt1 | contig 45780 bp, 40 predicted proteins | sample 811201 | NCBI WGS metagenome assembly MDSZ01 (sample SAMN05326647, study PRJNA326480) | marine metagenome | isolation source: seawater | place: Indian Ocean: North | collected 2010 | reverse complement strand
TGAGTTAAAATTTGAAGATATGGAGGATAAATGGAGCGTACAACCTGGAGATTTACGTAGCAGGACTGAATTAGCAGAATGGATATTGTATGCGATTAGAAGAATATTAGATGGAGATGAAGATTTAAAAAATTTGAATAAAGATGCACATAAACTGTTACTCGAGTCAATAAATGAAATTCATAAGAGAGTCAGATATGGATGCAAGTCCGATTTACTAGGATTGGTTGCTTTGAGAGGAGTAGGCAGGATTAGAGCAAGGGAACTCAATAATACACTGGGAGTAGTTAATATAAAAGATCTAACAATGTTAACAGAAAATGACAAATATAAACTTTCAGATTTGAGAGGATGGAGTGAAAAATTAGTAGAAAATATTATTTTATCTGCAAAACAACTTTCTAATAAAAATAATTAGTAATTATCAAGGCGCAGAGATATGGAAATAGCACATCCAACACCATGGTTTCCTGCATGGGGAGTAAAATTTCATAGGCCGATAGATAATCTAGATGATTTGATATCAAAATTTAATGACTTTCGAGAAGATAATCGTTGGGCATTATTGGCTGACGAAATTGTTGCAAGTGAAGTACATCTTTGGACATCTTGGTATGCATTGATAAGAAAGGAGAAAAGGAAGGAAATGATTGCTAGAACTCCTGATGTGGAGATGTTGAGGCTAATGTCAGGAACTCATCAAATAAAATCAGCTTTTCAAAGAGCGGGAGTAAAGAAAGGAGATGAAAGAGCATGGATCATTTATATCCCAAAGAAAGAAAAAGTAGATATTGAAGAGATAAAGATTGGAAGAAGAATTTATTCTGATAAAGATGATGGTGCGAGAAAGTTAGCAGAATTTATTGGTGCGAAAATTATTCCAAAAAGGCCAAAACCGATTGTAAATGGCTTAGAAAGAATAGGCATAGAAGGAAGTTTTGGCAATCTAAATTATTCTCAGATAGAAGATTTATTCTTGACTCACATGTCGTTATCAGAACTATAAAATTGTTAGCCTGTAATAGACAAACTGATATGTAGACCCCGAGGGTGGAATGTTAGTTATGTCCAAGTTCTATGGCTTTAGGTATTGTGTCAATTGTGAAGTAGCTTGTACTAGTGGTAATTTTGTTGATTATAACAAAAAGAGATACTGTACAGCATGTTGGATTCAAAATCAAAATCCAGATCATCCTGAAATAGATGAAATAAGGAAAAAAATAATCAAAGATGCTGAAGAATGGAAATGCATAAAGTGGAGTAGGGAAGAAGGCCCACTGCCAATAGGGCCTAAATCTCATCGTAATTGAGGCTATATAATGGAATCGAGATTTGCCCCAAATGACTTAGATGCAAGCAAGTGGGAAAATATTGAGCCTTTTTTGAATAGTTTGAAACAGAGAAGAATAAATAGTACTAACTGTATTGAAGATTTGATTCGCGATGAATCACAATTAAGTGAAATTATCTCTGAAACCCGTGCTAAAGCCTACATAAACATGACAAGTCAAACAGATAATCAAGAATATCAAAAAGCATGGAGATATTTTGTAGAAAATATCCAACCTAAATTATCTGAATATAATGATATAATAAATAAAAAAATTATTAATAATGATTTTGTTGAAAATTTACCTGAACGCTATGATATAATGATAAAAGGAATAAAATCCGATATAAAGATATTTAGAGAAGAAAATATACCTTTACAAACAAGATTATCAATATTATCTACAAAGTATAATGAAATTAGAGGTAAACAAACAGTATTTTTTGAAGGTGAAGAAAAAACCTTACCAATGATGGCAATTTATCAAGAGAGTAATGATAGAGAAATTAGAGAATCCGCTTGGAGGGCTACAACCTCGAGAATTTTAAAAGATGAAGAAGAAATTTCAAATATTTTCGAAGAAATGATTAAGTTAAGGAATCAAATAGCAATCAATTCTGGATTTAGTGGATTTCAAGAATATATGTTTGCAGCTATGCATAGGTTTGACTACAGCATAGATGATTGTTTAGAATTTCATGATTCAATAGAATATTCATGTATGCCCCTAAAACATCAAATGAATGATTTGAGAAAAGAGAAATTGGAATTAGATAAACTAAGACCATGGGATACATCTGTAGATATTGATGGTAAAAAACCTCTGAAGCCATTTTTCGATGCAGATGAATTGATAAATGGCTGCTCAAGAATATTTCACTCGATGTCAAAGGAATTAGGTAATTTTTTTGATCTATTAAAAGAAAATAATTGTCTAGATTTGGAAAGTAGAAAGGGTAAAGCCCCTGGTGGATATCAATATTATTTACAGAAAAGTAGGATGCCATTTATTTTCATGAATGCTACCGGTACACAACGTAATCTTGAGACAATGATTCATGAAGCAGGGCATGCTTTTCATTCGTTCTATTCAGGCCATTTAGATTTAATTAGTGAGAGAGATGCTCCAATAGAATTTGCAGAAGTAGCTTCCATGTCTATGGAATTATTAACACACCCTTACTGGGAAGAGTTTTATGAAAAAGAAGATGCAGAAAGAGCTAGAATAAAACACTTAAAAGGCATTATACAATTTATGCCTTGGATGGCAACTATTGATTCATTTCAAAACTGGATTTATAAAAATCCAAACCATACTCGTTCGGAGAGGGTAAAAAAATGGTTAGAAATACAGGAAATATTTGGGTCTAAAATAGATTATGACGGCATAAACGAAGAAGATGAAAATTTAGAAAAAATAATAGAAATAAGTTGGCAACTACAAGGGCATTTGTTCGGAGCACCATTCTATTATGTAGAATATGGAATTGCTCAATTAGGAGCTCTACAGCTTTGGAAATTCCATAAAGAGAATAATATTAATGCACTTAGACTGTATAAAAATGGATTATCTTTAGGATATACTAAAGGCCTTACGGAATTATTCGCTGCAACTGGACTGAAAATGTCTTTCTCTAAAGATCATGTTAGCAAACTCATTCGAGAAGTAAGTGATCAACTTCAAGACGTTTCTACCAATTAATAGGACAGTGGGCGCCCACAGTTAATCCTGTAGGCCCTCAGCTGTCACTGTAAAGACTGCCTCGCCTTCAGGAAGGTTCGGACTGTCAACGAGACGTGCTATTCTTCGTCCTCCTTTTGATTTCCTGAGGTACAGGCGGAATGTGCTTGCATGGCCAACTATATGACCACCAATTGCTTTTGTTGGATCTCCCCATAAAGCATCTGGTTTTGACATTACTTGGTTTGTAACTAAAACAATAGAATTTTGAACATCTGAGAGTTGTTTTAATTCCTTCAGGTGTCTATTGAGCTTTTGTTGTCTAGTTGCTAGCATTCCCCTTCCAACATATTCTGCACGAAAATGACTCGTTAATGAATCTACAATGACTAATTTGACATCGATATTCTTTGCCATTCTTTTTATCTCATCAACAAGTAATATCTGATGAGCAGAATTATATGCCCTTGCAACATGAATTCTCTCTAAAGCATCACTGGGATTAATACCTACTGCTTCTGCCATCTGAGCTATTCTCTCGGGCCTAAATGTGTCTTCAGTATCTATGTAAAATACCTCACCATTTAGCCCTCCTTCTTCTAATGGTCGAATTGCATTGACTGCCAATTGATGGCCTATTTGTGTCTTACCACTTCCAAATTCTCCATAAACCTCTATTATTGACTGTGTCTCAAAACCTCCTCCCAATAATTCATCCAGTGATGAAGTGCCAGATGTTAATTTTTGGACTATTTTACGCTTATCCAATAGTGCATTACCACTGATGAATCCACCAATATTAGCCATCTTTTTTGCTCCTGCAATTATCTTTGCCGATACTGCTTCACCTAATTCTGCTTGCTCTGCTAATTCTGAAGGACTCATAACAGCAATAGCTAGTAATTCCTCAAAACCAGCTTCACGTAATTTCTCGGCAGTCGCCGGGCCAACTCCAGGAAGATCTTCGACAGTTAATTCAGGTTCATCAACGTCGATCACAATTTCTTTTTCTTCTACCTTCTCACTTGCTGTTTTTTTACTCATTTCATCACCAACTATGTTAATACCTAATAGGAGTTTAGTATATTAAGAAGTTAATAACCCTTTAATTAAAAATGAAAGTGCTTAAAATTATATATTCCTCTAAGTGCATCGATTTTTCACTTTCATTTTAGATTCATTTTTGGTATCGGATGGTGGATTTGAACCACCGGTCTCCGGGTTATGAGCCCGACGAGATAACCTGACTACTCCAACCCGATGGTTCAACGAGAATGTATGGATTATTTGAAGACAATGGAGACAATAGTAGTATTGAATGGTGAATTTGTCTTACTAAATCCAATAAATGTATTTTTATAAATTTAAATTCTACGTCTGATTTCTTCAATAAATAAATCTGTTTCGGAGAGTAATGAAAGAGAATCTTGTATTTCACCTTGTTTAAGCAATTGTATAATATCTGAAATATTTTTTTCGATACTTATTCTTGCACTATCTTTTGCATTGATTCCAGCAGAATTTAACTTCTTACGAATACTTATCCACTCTTCCTCTACAAAGGAAAGAAGTTCATTTGCTTCTTTCATTTCTTCTTCAAAGTCCCTTAATGAACTAGTTAGATTATCTAATTCTTTAGCTGCTACAATCCATTCTCCTTTATTTGAGGTTTGAATAATAGATTCTAATTTTGACATCCACTCTGAATTTGATTTACCAGAAGGCATTTTTAACTCCAAGGTTTTTCTCTGCCTCAAAGCTTTCTGAACTTTGTTCATAGCCTCGGAAGTAGAATTTATTTCACGTATAACACTATTGGCCAATCCTTTTGCAAGGGCCGAATCTCCTGATTTTAATGCATCCTTTGCTTCAGATATTCTTTCTTTAGTGTCAATTGAGATATTAGAGCTCAAAACTGAAACTGCATCTTCGGCATCTTTAATTGTTTTTATCGCAATTTCTTCTATTGAACCAATCTCAGTTATATGGTATTTTATTGATTCTGCAATTTGTATTGCTTCTTTTGGATCTTCTTTAGATAATGCATCTTTGGCAGAATTTAATATTTCACTAATATCTTTTATTTGATGTCCGGAATAGTCACCAATCATACCTTCAGAAACAGAAATAATATCGGATGCTTCTTGCCAATATTTCTCAATAATGATTGCTTTTTCTTTTGCTTCCCTGTAAAGTATCTCAGCATCTCTAAAGGAACCAAATTCAAATTCTTTATCGCCTAATTCAAGTTTTTCACGAGGTTTCTTTGGTATCTTTGTTACTAATTCTGCCTTTTCTATCGCCAACAAAGAATCATTCCTTATTTCTTCCAAATCTTTGGAAAAGGCAAGTATCTTATTTGCATCAATAATTGCATCATCTATCAACCTCATCCCATCTGATGGATCATCAAAACCTTCTTCCCTTGCAATTTTTAATATTGATGTGGCTTGTTGCACATTGTGACCGAGTGATTTGAGTTCTAATATTTTTAACTCTGCCTTATCTAATTCTTTTCCAAAGTTCTTCCTCTCTAAGAAATCTGGGTCTTTGGATAGTAAATCAGGCATCATAGTAAATAAATTGGCTAAAATGACAAAGGTCCAAGGAAGTAAGTCACTAGTAGAAGACAGTATGGCCAAGGATATTGCGAGTCCTGCAATACTAGTGATACCTCTTAATCTTCTACTTGCTAAACTATATGATAATATAGAGTTTGAAATAATCCATAATATAATCACGATAAGAAATAATATTAGAAGAGGCAAGAAATTAGAATCGTCAGAATAATGAAGTCCTATGAAAGCTAAAATGCAAGACCAAAGAATATTACAATACGAAGCAATTATGGATTTAGATTTTGGAGTGAAATCAATTAGTTCTGATAGCCAAAAGGCTGAAAGAAATAATATCACAATGGGCCCGAATTTTATTATTACTTCTGAATTATTACCAAGATTAGCAAAAAGCCACCAGCCGCCAGTAGCAGTTAATAATAAAGTGCATGCTATAGCAAACCTTTCTACCCTAATCCTATGTTCAGAAACTACTCTATCTGGGTAGTCCGGCATCATCATCATATTTGCCCGTCCATTGTTTTAGTCAATATCTATCCGGTCTCCTGATTAAATTCATTTGCTTTTTCCAATTATTGTTCCTCTACGTAAAAAGAAAATGGATACTGTTGTAATAATAAATAATAGAATTACAAGGGTAAATTGATTTTTAGTATCAGATTCTAAATCATGCTCAATGAAGAAGACCCCATTATCATTTGCGGATACACTATTCCAAACAATACTTATGTTTAATTCTGAATTATTAGGCACAATGAAATCATATTCTATAATTGAAATAGTACTTGATTCTATTTCTGCACCTGGTAAATCAACAAATTTACTACAAATGTCGGATATACAAACTCTAGCATGTGCATCATCAAAGCCATTGTTTTTCAGATGTATAACATATGATGCACTTCCACCTTCAAATAAATCACCCGTTAATGATTGAGAGACAACTTCTAGATCAACTCCTCTTTTAGGAAATATATTCAGAGGAAAGGTTTCCTCCCTAGAATTTCCAGATGAATCAGTCGCTATTACATTTATTTCATGAAAACCCACATCAATCAGAGGAAGGGAGAGTTTCTCAACTTCTTCTGACCAAAGAGTATTGGGCAAAATTATTTGCCCATCTAAGTAAATTTCCCACGAGGTATTATTTATCGAATCCAAATCATCATATGAATTAGAAAAAATCAATTGAATTAAATCTCCTTCTCTGGCAGATTTGTCTAATTCAATTAAGGAATTATTTGCGATTATATCCATTAATATTGTTGGTGAATTTCCGTCAATTATTTCGATCTTCCATTCTTCTGTAACAGTATTGCCTGCATCATCAGTAACGATTAAACCCATTCGTATTTCAGTCGGTTCTTTTTCAAGGTGACGTTCTATGATACTAAGATGTAATCCATTGATTCCTGAACCTTGTGAAACAGTGAAAGAAAATTCTCCTTGATTTAGTTCATATTGCCTCCAACCATCAGAAATATTTGTTAATAGTTCAATTGATGTAGGTAATTTACTTTCATCATTTGCAGAAATATTTATTCTTATTTCACTTCCTGAAACTACTGATAAAACATCACCATGATTACTAAAATTATCGAAGTTATTACCGCCGTCCAATGAAATTTCACCGCTCCATTCGGGCTGAATTCCATCGATAACTATATTTTCAGACCAAGATGAATTAGTGTCATGAGAATCAGTACACGTAAGAGTGATACTAGCAATTTCGCCATGAGAAAAATTATATTGACTGGGATGTAATTCAAACCATGCGTTCTGTATAGTATCCACTAACTGGTTTTCCTTTTTTATTTTCCATTCTAGAATTGGATTTTCAAGTACACTATCCTCGCAAAAACTAGTATAAGTAGTAGAGCCATTCAATGAAATAAATGATGAAGAAAAAGGATACCGCGAAGCAGATAAAGAGGGAGGGAAATTTTCTCCAATTGTAATTCTGATATTAGAAGCTACGGGAGATTCGCTTCGATTAATAACAAAAATATTTGGCTCACCATTAATTATCTCAGACATTGCACTGTATCTAAATTCCCAATTTTCAGGAAGAGATATCTGTAAAGGTATTTCTTCAATTAGCGCTCCTTCTCTAGGTAAATCAATAATTCTGGTTATTCTATTATCAGTTAAACCGATTAAATTGGCTGATTCAGTCCATCCCCAAGAATCTGTGGAATTGTTAACTAGACCAACAATTGGAGGATTGATAATTACTTCATTTTCAATTGCAGTTAATGAACTATAATCAAATGAGCAACAACCTGCTAGGAAGGAGTTATTCCAATCTCTTGAAGAAATTATTAAATCACTGAAATTATTGATTTCACTAGAGTTGATAATTCCATCATTATTCCCCATAAATTGATCAATTTGTTTCCTTAATCCCATTGATTGATTAGGTAGAAGATCTGTACCATAAGACTCTAGAATTGAAACCTCTGAAAACCAAGATGCGTTGAATTCTGAATTTATGATAATTGGTCCTGTAATATTTAGAAATGCGTTACCTGTAATATTATTTTCGAATGAATTTTCAGATGATTTGAATGAATCATCAAAATTTGAAAAATCTAATTTGACATCATTAATACAAGGTACAGAAATAGAAATAATAATCATAAAAGTGAATAGAGAACTAATAGCGACATATTTTTCCATATTAAAAACCCGTTAAATAGCGTTATAAATTATCTGTGAACCATTGGAATCTAATTTTAAAGGCAAAATTTTGTAATCTTTACCAAAATTTAATGATAATTTTTCTCTAAATTCAGGAGACCCATGTACAAGAAAAAAGCCTCCTCCTCCTGCTCCAAGAAGTTTTGCTCCATTTGCCCCCAAATCTATTAAATTATTATAAATTGCATCTAATTCATCATTACTTACACTTTGAGAAAGTTGTCTTTTTAATTCCCAAGTATTTGCAAGTAATTTTCCTAATTCTTCTAATTCACCATTTTCTAACATATTTATTGAAGATAATGCTTGATTCCTCATCAAACGCAATCTTTTAGATTTATCTTCTTGACTATCGCTTCTTTCAGAGAGAATCTTACTCGCACTTCTAGATATGCCAGTGAAAACAAGTGAAAATTCTGCCTCCATTCTATCAATAATATTTTTATTTATTTTTAACGGCATTACCTCTACTCTTTCAGCAGAGAATAATATGGAATTAATGCCACCATAAGCTGCAGCATATTGATCTTGTCTGCCAATTGGCTGATTTAAAATTTCTATCTCAATCATACATGCTTCTTCGGCTAATTGTTTCGGAGAAGCAATATGGCCAGCAAAGGCATGTAATGCATTCAATAATCCCACTGTAACCGAAGAAGATGAGCCTAGTCCTGTCCCTCGAGAAGGAATATCGGCTATTGTAGTAATTTCTACACCCGTTGTAATTCCTGTTATACGCATTGCCTCACGGACAAGTTCATGTTCTAAATCTTCGAAATTATCGACTAATTCCATCTTAGAATAAGAAACACGTACCTTATCATCGAATCTTTTATTCACAGTAACATGTATATAACTTTGAAGAGTTGTAGATACAACAATTCCTCCTTCTTCCTCGGCATGAGAAAAGGAGTCTATATCGGTCCCTCCTCCACAAAAAGATGCGCGAAGCGGGGTTCGACTGATTATCATCGATAACACGGGGGTAGACTATCGGACATCAAGACATCGGTTTTTTTAATGGGGTTAGAATTAATTTGGTAGTAAGGCATATGGAGTGTCTCCTCTCAGAGGCATTAAGAGAGAGTACTATGAGCGACCTTATAACGATGGATAATCTCACTAACGAGGAAATAATTACACTATTAGATAATGCAAAAAAGATGCTTCCTGCCGCTAAAGGAGATGTTTATTTACCCTTATTAAAAGGTAAAGTACTGGCAAATATGTTTTTTGAAAACTCTACCAGGACAAGGATGTCTTTTGAAACTGCAATGAAAAGATTAGGAGGAGAAGTATTGAATTTTACTTCTGCTGGCTCATCAGTAGCAAAAGGTGAGACCTTGTATGATACCATGCAGATGGTTGATGGCTATTCAGATGTGGCTGTAATTAGACATCCTCGTCAGGGGGCTGCACAATATAGTGCAGACGCGGTGAATATACCTATTTTGAATGCTGGAGATGGTGCAGGCAATCATCCTACTCAAACATTGCTAGATTTATTTACCATTAGAGAATCACATAATGAATTTAAAGATTTGAAAGTTGTTCTTGTAGGTGACTTAAGATATGGTAGAACAGCGCATAGCCTTTCACATGCATTAGCAAGATTTAATGTCAATTTGACTTTAGTATCTCCTGAATCATTAAAAATGCCGAAAGAAATTGTTGATGATTTACTGTCATTGGGTTGTAATGTAACTGAAACCGATAATCTCTATGAAAATATTAAAGATTCTGATGTTATTTATATGACTAGAATTCAGAAAGAAAGATTCCCAGATGAAGATGAATATGCCAAAGTTTCGGGAATCTATAAACTATCGAAAATAGATTTAGTTGGATCAAAAGAGAATATGATAATTATGCATCCATTACCTAGAGTAAATGAAATACATCCTTCAGTAGATTCTACAAAACATGCGAAGTATTTCGAGCAGGCATTTAATGGTATACCGACAAGAATGGCTTTACTATGTAAAAGCCTAGGGATTGATATTGAGAAAGAGGTGGCTTAAATGAAAGATGCTGAAATGAGAAGAGTTACAGCAATATGTAATGGAACAGTAATTGACCATATACCAGGAGGTCAATCATTACAAGTACTAAGAATGCTGAAACTTGATTCTGGAAGATCAAATCCCATTTCATTGGTCATGAATGTTCCGAGTGATAAGTTGGGACGTAAAGATGTTTTGAAGATTGAAGATAGAGAATTAGTACAAGAAGAATTAGATAGATTGGCTATTATAGCTTCAGAAGCATCTATAGCAATAATTAGAAATTATAGTGTTGCAGAAAAAAGAAAAATCATCTTGAGTGATGAATTAGTAAATATAATAAAATGTTCTTTTTCGAATTGTATTACTCAAAACGAAAGAGAGCCTTTGCCTAATAAGATGGTAGTTGTAAATAAAAATCCTGTTGAGATTAGGTGTTTTTATTGTGGAAAAATTCAAGATATTACTGAAATTACTGAACACATAATTTAGTGGTTTCATACCTCGGAAAGCCATTGTTTCATAGTACATGCTTGACATATTTCTCTACTTGTTACTTCATTACATAATGAACATTTTTTAATTTTTGGGGGTTCTTTTTTTCCCTCCCTATACAATCTCCTAATTTCTTCGAGAGAGTGTAAAAGTCCATGCCTTGCGCCTGGAGTTTGTTGTTCGAGATTTGCAATAACGCCTCTACTTAATTGTCTCATAGCTCCTGGAGCGTGTGGACAATCGCCGTGAAAAAATGGAAGATGGGAAATTACTGCATGGGCATGTATCTCTTGTTCGGGAATCCACCTCAAAGGAACTATTCTTGGTGCTAATCCTTCTAAAGGAGAGCTGGTATGAGGTGCTAATCTAATAGATCTTTCAATCTCTCCCTTTTGTAGGTTCATTAAGATTGATTGAGCCATGTCATCCAGATTGTGCCCCAAAGCCATCACATCGGCATTAGTTTTTTGCGCTAGTGCATTCAGGCCTTGCCTCCTAAAAACGCCACAAAAAGAGCAAGGCATCATACCTTTTGCTTCGTCATGTAAATCACCAATCATAGGCATTTTTGAAACTACTGAGTCCATCTTTTCATAACCTAATTCAGGGTAGTTTATACTTTCGAAACGTATACCTAAATCTTTTGCTAAATTCATAGCACAATCCATTGAAGGTTTTCTGTAACCTTGTATTCCTTCATCGACACAACCAGCAATTATTTCTATATCTCTTCTTTTCCCTATTATATCAACAATCATTGAAAGTAGTACTGCAGAGTCTTTGCCACCAGAAACGGCCACTAACAATCTGAAAGGAGAGCCATCATCATGACGAGCATTTTTTGGTAAAATTAATTGTTTTCTTAATTCTTTTGCAACTCTTCTTCTAATTGAATCTGATAAACATTTTCCACACAAATGTTGTCCACTGTATACTTGATGAATAATTGATTGTGAGGGGCATTTGCTGCACTTCTTAATTGATATGGCCGCGCACATATCATTTGCTCGAAGGTTTTTGTATTGAAACCATTCTCAGAAATATGTAATTTTGTGCGATGGATTGATGACTGTAAATGCAATCTCAGATGTGTGGAAGAAAGGGATTCATTGCCGATGAGGAAAATAGAAGATGGGATGTTATCTACTCCTTGGATTGATAGAGTTTGCCTTATAATCTCTATTTTATTAGCATATTTTTCTTCACCATTGATGTCAAATTATATCAAGGAATATTTAGGAGATAATTCTGATATTTTTTCTTTGTTTTTTTTATTATTTTTATCACCATTTATTGGTGATTTTGTTTCTAGAAGAATTACAAATTATATCTATAAATAATTAGGAACGTAAATTATTAATGTTCATTTCAATATACCCAAAGATTCTTTGCCATGGTATTATGTATCTCATTCCAGCAACAACTAACATGAATAAACTTGCAGAGATTACCTTACCATAAGTCATCTGTAATTCTAATGATTCTTGTACTTGTCCAGACCATTGAGAACCTTGCATAATTCCCACAAAAGAAACCAACAAATCATCAAATTGTAATGCTAACATAGTTGCAAAAGACGTCAGAGAAATTATTACTACTAAGTGAATAAGATTTGAATTTACCACATTATTGAATTGTTTGATGTATTCAATATCATTCTTAGATCCTTCTGGGAGTGACATAGCGTATTCAAGATGAGTAATTGCGGCTAAACCTGATTCGAGAAAAATTAGAAGTAATATTGAAATTACTAATAAATCGAAAGCTAACGGAGAGATGAGTCCACCAAACATACTTGATTTTCCAATTTGAGAAGGAAGGGCCAATAATCCTAAGTCAAATGCTCCTGAGATTTCTTCAAATGTAAGTATGGCATGTATTCCTATAACTAATAAAAAGTACCCCATTGCCCATGTTATTAATCTACGTGAAAGTCCCCAAATACCCATTAATCCAGCTAATATTGGCGCAAAAACTACTCCAAGGAAGATTAATTCTAGAAAGAATCCCATGGGAGAAAATAATGCTCCGAAATGTTTTAATGGCCATTCTGGGCCATTAAAAGCCATGGAAGATATCCATGTAAATAAAAATGGTATAAACATCCACAGTGCTAATATTATTCCTACACCTTTTTTGATGTCATTTTGTAATTTTTCTCCTTTAGTGAGAATATAAGACCAAGATACTGTGCATAATATACATAATATCAAAGGACCTGAAAAAGAAGACAGTCCAGATTGACCAATACCCAACAAAAAATTAGGAATTAGAGGGTCATGTGTATTACTTAACCAAATGAGGCCTCTAGTGTGTTCATAAGCCGGACACCAATATGCTGATCCTTCTGCAAGTAGAATAAATTCTTCTGTACAAGAACCGTATAGAATATTCATTCTTATCATGACAATTAATAGAGATATCGTAGATAGTATTTGGAATGTTAATATCTGCCATTTTCTCCTTAATAACGGAATATGTAGAGTTTCCCTTGGTTTTTCTTTCTCAACTATATCCATAATTAAAATCCTCCCTAAGAACCTTTGACCTGCATTAAAGCCTGTGACAATTCAACATCTGGCATCCAATCTATAACTTTGGCGCCATAACCTGAAATAGCAGTCAATCTATTTTGTCTTTCAAGTTTTAAAACTTCATATGAAAGTCGAGGTATCCTACTAACTAGTCTTTCAAGATCTATACTACTGGGAGATAAAACGATTACTTCATGACCTCTTCCAGCTAAACTACGAATCGCAGGAAGTGTTGTACCGTCTCCTTCTAGACTACTAATTATGAATACAGGAGAGCCTCGACTAATTCTTGATGTTAAAGCATTTGTAACCGCCTGTAGAGGCATAGAACCAGATGCTGAAACCGAAGCAAGATTACTTAATATTTTGAAATTTTGTTTGTCTCCAGTTTCTGGGCCTAAATAATCCATCTTACTTCCATAAGTAACTAAGGCTACAGAATCCCTACGTTTTAGAAAATGACTTGCTACCGAAGCGGCGGCAATTGTCCCCATTTCTAGGGAATTTTTCAAGACAGTTCCAATTCGGGAAACATCTCTAATATCGAGAAATATAAAAACGTCAGTAACTGCATCTCTTGTTTTTTCATTAACCATTAAGTCACCAGTCCTTGCAAATGCTTTCCAATTTATGGAACGAAAAGAATCTCCGGGTATATACTCTCTAAGAGAGTAAAATTCCATACCAGGACCGGGTGTTTTCAGTGTAGTTGCTCCAGTATACATATTAGGCACATCAGATTTTAATAGGGCTTCTTCAATATCCCTAACTTGAGGAAAAACTGTTACATCGGATCTAGAATCAATTTTGGATTCATTAACAAAAAGATTGAATACGTTCCTGTATCGTACAGAAACAGGCCCAATAGTGTAATATCCCCTAAGCGGACAACGTACAAAATAGCTAATCTTTGTACTCTGTCCCGGGCCTAAATTAATTTTCATTTTATTAATTCCAAAATGTAATTTCATTTCATGGGGGACATTATCAAAAATTTCAATTTGCTGTGTACGTTTATATGACTTATTAGAGATGGTTAAATCGACCATTATTTTATCTCCTTTGTAGACATTATAAGCAGATAGTTCTCTACTAATTTCTAGTTCAGAATGGCCATCAACCCAACCATTGATTGACAAAAAGGCTATGAATGTTAAACCTATAATTATGAATTGGAAATTTGAAATCATCATTCCTATTAGAATCAAGCTTATCCCACTAGCCAACAATATAGTGCCTTTTCTTGTCCACATCTTATATCACCTAATTATTCAAGTTCCCCCATTCTTTTATTCTCTTGACAATTCCAACTAGTTCATCTGGCCTATATTTTCTATCTTCGAAAATAAATCTTATTAGAACTGGATCTCTTACCATATTTTGAAGTTCTGAGGCAGGAAGAGCATCAAATTCTTCTCTAGATAATGTATTAAGATTTCTTACTCTAGTAAGTAAAACCTGTCTTATTTTATCTGACTTTTGATAATATTCATATCTAGTAGCATCTCCAAATCCGTAGTAAATTATTCTGAAAATATGCCTCCAATCTTCTGGATCTTCTTTTCTGATAATTATTGCTTCTAATGAGATAAATAATATTAAGAATAGAATGAGCATTGCCATCCAGTCATTTGTAAAATAAATTAATAAATAGTATATTAGATTGTACGTATCTCCAAATATATTTTGCTGTTGATGCCTACTTTCATCAAAAATTACTAAAGCGTTACTACTAATATTTGTTCCAGATTGAGCCACTAAAAGAGATTCAGCAATTATATCTAATGCCCACTTTCTATTATCATTTTGAGGTACTAAACCAGAATAAAATTCATCGAATTCTGGATTATAAAGTGAATTAATTAGCATCGAACCATCCGAAACGAAATGTATCCTACCAGAAGTAGAAGATCTGCAAAGGATATTTTCGCAATAACGGACGTAAACAGGGAAAGGCCCTTGCTCATCTCCTTGAATGCCTAATGCCTCATAACCGCCAATTGTGTAATTGCCATCATCATTATTATCCATCCATGAATCCAAAGTCGTCCTGGCTACAACATAACGATGCTCAGATGGATTATATGCTGAGGTTTTATCAAATCCAGAGAGTCCATTGGTAAGTAAATTATAACCTTCACTAAAGTCCCATTCTCCTGTTTCAACATCGAATCTATGAGCACATAATCCAACATTTAGTAAATTGATTACAGGATTTGGAGCATTTGGATCATTAGGATCTGCATCTAATAAATCTATTACTCCATCATCATCGATATCACGAATACATGGATTTACTGATTTCTGAGAATTAGGAGTAGTAGTGAAATTGTATGCTGAAGTAGTATTAACCCAAACAAAATTATACCCCAATTCTCGATCATAAGATTCGCCGTCATACAAACTATGTCCAGTGTATTCCAAGCCAAATTGATCTGCCAAGTTACTAGAATATCCAAAGTCGTCCATCAATAATACAGTTCCTCCGCGCTCGACATATTGAGCTATGGCGACTATTTCAGACGATGTATATCCGTCCCCTTCAGAAAATTGAATGACATCCTCATCTCCAGTAAAACGAGGTAATGATATTGTATCTCTTTCAACACCAGAAATTACAAATACAGACTCTTCAGGATATTCAACTTCACTAAGTAGTAACGGACTAGAAACCAGAGCAGTGGTTGGAATATTTAAATCATTTAATTCCTCCCTAAAAGAGCCTAGATCATTCCAATCATTACCATATGCAGATTGTTGTGTTTCTCCTGGTATTACATATGAGACTGCAATGGATGAAACTAGTAATATCAATAGAGTCCAAAATGAAAAAAGTAAAGCATTGCGACGATATTTTTCAGATGTGATTCTTTTAGAGAATCTTTTCCAATCAACCATGTTCGAAGTCACCAGCGCTAGATTTAATCAATGAGCATTAAGTTCATCTTAAGACCGTTGTGAGGCCGTGAACCAAGGCGGCATCATACAATTAACGAGATAATTGAACATTTTTACCTATTTTATCAATTTCATCTGCTGGAATTGAGATTAGACCATCTTCAGTTGGCCAAGGCAAAACTGTAGGATCTAAATCGGGTTCTAATGCTACCAAAATAGCAACAATATTTCCAGTTGATGAGTCAATTGTGAAATCAGCTAGAGTTCCCAACAATTCTCCTGCTATGTCAACTACTTTTCTTCGTAAAATCTCCATACTGAATGTTGATGGCATATTTATTACCTCATACAGATTCTATACCAGAATTACTACTAGATGATCTTTTTACCGATTCTAGACCACTTGTTAATGTAGATTCCATACGATTGTAATATTCCATCATTTCATCGGTTACAGTTGGCCTTACTCTATCTATGGCTTGTTCGAAAAATTTCTTTGAAACTGTTTTTTTATTGGCTCTCATAGAAATTAATGCCGCTTCCCTACATATTGCTTCAATATCTGCACCAGTATAATTCTCCAACCTAGATACTAAGTCATCAAGATTAAATTTTCCCAAAGGCATTGATTCAGTATGAATTTTGAGAATTTCCTTAATCGATGCTTTATCAGGAGGAGGTATGTGCAGTACACGTTCAAATCGTCCTGAACGTAATAATGCTGGGTCTATCATTTCAGGCCTATTTGTGGCAGCAACTACGATTACACCTTCCATAGATTCTACTCCATCCATGCTACTCAGCAATTGATTAACGACTCTATTCATTGCATCAGATCCTCCGCCAGAATTATCCCTTCTGACTCCCGCTATACTTTCAAATTCATCAAGGAAAACTATTGAAGGGCTTGCCTGCTTTGCTTTCTTGAATACTTCTCTTACAGCCTTTTCTGATTCACCTACCCATTTCGATATTAATTCTGGACCTTTGATAGTAATGAAATTAGCACTGGCCTCATTTGCTATAGCTTTTGCAATTAATGTTTTTCCAGTACCTGGAGCACCGAAAAGTATTATTCCCCTAGGTGGTTTTATTCCAAAATGTTCAAACGTTTCGGGCCTATTGAGTGGCCACTCAATACTTTCCTTCAACCTATCCTTAATTTCATCCAAACCACCTACTTGTTCCCAACTAACTTGCGGCACTTCAATGTAAACTTCTCTTAAAGCACTGGGTTCTATATCCTTGATTGCTAAATGAAAATCCACCATTTTTACCTCCATTTTTTCTATTACCTCTGGAGGGATCTCGTCTTCATCAAGATTGATTTCTGGCAAATATCTTCGGAGAGCTTTCATAGCAGATTCCCGAACTAAGGCAGATATATCTGCTCCAACAAAACCATATGTATTCTCTAATAGCCATTCAATATCAAAATCATCACTTATTGGCATATCTCTGGTATGGATTCCAATGATTTCAGCTCTTCCATTCTTATCTGGGACTCCAATTTCTAATTCTCTATCAAAACGACCAGGGCGACGTAGTGCTGGATCGATAGCATCCCGGCGATTGGTAGCTCCTATTACAACAACATTATCTCGACCTTGCATGCCATCAAGTAATGTTAGTAGTTGTGCAACTACTCTACGTTCAACTTCGCCACTTACATCTTCTCTTTTGGGTGCAATACTATCTAATTCATCGATAAAAATTATAGCAGGAGAATTTGCAGCGGCTTCATCAAAAATTTCTCTTAATTGTTTTTCACTCTCTCCATAATATTTTGAAATAATTTCTGGACCGTTTATTGATTGGAAATGTGCATTGGTTTCAGAAGCAACCGCTTTAGCAATTAGGGTTTTTCCTGTCCCTGGAGGGCCGTGTAATAGAACTCCTCGAGGAGGATCGATGCCTAGCCTTCTGAATAGTATTGGATGCTTAAGAGGCAACTCGACCATTTCTCTGATATTTTGTAATTGCTGACCAATTCCTCCTATATCTTCATAAGAAATTGAATGAATTATGTCTTGTTCTTCTTGTCCACTCATTGGCTCTTCTTTGATAATTATTTCAGTATCGGGTAGAACTTGTACTATTCCTTTAGGATTAGTTTGTACAATTGCAAAAGGTAATGCTTCTGCGAATAGTGTCATCCCTGGTATGAAAATTCTATCTCCAGCAACAACTGGCCTTTTGTTAAGCCCTCGTCTTGCAAAACCTTCTATGCCTGGACCAAACCTAACTTTTTGTTGCTTAGCCATAACTGGACTTAGTACTAATCTTGTACAAGGCTGTGTTTCGACTTTAGAAATTCCTACTCTATCGCCTAAGCTCACACCGGCATTTTTCCTGATTATTCCATCTATCCTAATTACTCCCAAATTAGCGTCTTCAGGCCTACAACGCCAAACTATTGCAGCAGTATCTTGCTCACCGGATATTTTTATTATATCCCCGGGCTTAAGATTAAGATCATTATCAAATGGTACTCTAGCCCGTCCGTGACCAACATCGCTTGGAATAGCTTTTGCAACTCTCAATGTTAAAGAATCTGATATATCTGATGAATCTGTTGCCACTTCATTCGCCCCGGTCGGATATGTCTAAAACTCTGGGGTAATTAAACCTACTAACTAAAAATTGTCTTTTAATTTCATTATTGTCATTTACGTAAATACTCAGTAGAGTTATCAAAGTTTAGTCTATCGCGACGTCATGGCCCATGTACTAGAGAGCGGTTTTGAAAAGATGGAAAATGATAATCCAAATGGTAAACCAAAAATTAAAGGATATAATATAATTAACGGAGAATTAAAAATTTCAAGCAGTGGTGAAAATTTTGAAAGTAGAAATCCGGCATGGTTGAGTGATTGTTTAGGAGAATTTCCGCTTTCAACTAAAGAAGATGTGCATGAAGCATTAAACGCTGCTCGTGATGCTTTTCCTTCATGGTCATCAACTCCTGCTCCAACTAGAGGGCAAATAATTGGAAATATGGGAAGATTATTAATGGAGCATAAAGATGATTTAGTTCGTTTACAGGCTCGTGAAATTGGAAAAACTCTCAAAGAATGTGGAGGAGAAATTCAAGAAGCAATAGATACTTGTCTTTTTTTCCAATCAGAAGGCCGTAGATTATATGGGCAGACCGTTAATTCTGAATTGCCTGATAAAGAACTATTCACTTACAGGAGGCCATTGGGGGTCTGTGGGATAATAAATGCCTGTAATTTTCCCTCAGCAGTACCTTTCTGGAAGATGATACCTGCAATAATGTGTGGTAATACTTGTGTTTGGAAATCTCCTCAAGACTCTCCTTTACTATCTTTTGCTTTAGCTAGAATAATGTATGAAGCTGGATTACCTGACGGTGTCATCAATCTTATTCATGGAAAAGGTAGTGGAGCAGGTCAATACTTAGTTGATGCAGTGGATTTAGGATTAGTAGACAAAATTTCTTTTACAGGAAGTACTGCAGTTGGAAAAATGATTGGCGAAGTGTGTGGTCGAAATCTGGTGAGTGCTAGCCTAGAATTAGGAGGTAAGAATCCATTGGTGATAATGCCAAGTGCCAATTTAGATAATGCAGTTGAAGGAGCATATTGGGCTGGCTTTGGAACTGCCGGACAGAGATGTACGAGTTTGGGAAATCTAATTGTTCATGAACAAATATATGATAAATTTATGGATAAACTAATGAAAAAGGTGGTTTCTACACCTATTGGAGATTCCATGCGTCATGAAGGAATGATTTATGGTGCGATGCTTTCAGAAAAATATGCTACTGATTTTCTAAAAGGATTAGAAATTTGTGAAAAGGACGGGGCGAAGAAGTTATTTGGAGAAGGTAGAATAACAAATGACTCGCGCCCTGTAGGTTTTCATGGTGATGCCAGTGAAGGATCATATATGTGGCCTCATGTTTATGTGGATGTAACAGAAGATATGGAGTGTTTTCATGAAGAAATATTTGGACCTGCAATAACTGTCGTCAAAGCTCGTGACTTTGAGCATGCTCTGCATTTGGCTAACGCAAGTCCTTATGGCTTATCTTCTGCCATATATACAAATGATAGGTTAGAGGCTTATCGGTATAAAACTGGCATAAAAGCAGGAATGACGGGAATAAATAACTCAACAACAGGTGCAGAAGCGCATCTTCCATTTGGAGGTGTGAAAGGTAGCGGTAATGGTACAAGGGAATCAGGTATTTGGGTAATAGAAGCTTATTCTTATTGGCATGCAGTTAATGATGAATTATCGGGTAAATTACAACTTGCACAGATGGATGTAGATGAAGTAGATATTGAGGAAGCTGAAGCTGACTATTCTTCATTGGCCTAGAGGAATATTTCTCCGCATTCTGGGCATGGAAGAGTAGGCATCCAAACGCCAGGCATGAAACCACAGTTAGTGCAGATAGAGGTCTCTAGATTATTATCAAAATTCATCGAAATACTTTCCTTCATTTTTGAGATAATGTCATTATTAATATACTTTTCAAAAAAAAGGTCATGGCGCAAAGCAATCACTTATTGGCCGTTGTATCTTCGCGCGTATAGTTAGGTAGGTGCATGTCTGTGTCAAATTCCATCAAACTTCCCGTTAAAAGAGGGTTTGGTATAACCGATAGGGTTGATAAATGGTGGAATAAACCTTTTTGGATGGGGTTTGGTCTTTCGCTGGCCCTCATATATACAGTACTGCGTGTGCTTGTATGGAATGGTGAAATACATTATGATAACCACAGAGTGACTTCTCCAATATTTTCACCTGATGTCATACATATTTTTGATTTACAAACACCAAAATGGATGAATTCAGCATTGTTGATATTATGGATTCCTTTTGGTTTCAGAGGTACTTGCTATTACATGCGCAAGGTATATCATCGAGTATTTTTTCAAAATCCAACAGCTTGTGTTGTAGCAAAGCCGAAAATTAATTATAAAATAGGATATAAAGGTGAAAAGGGTTTATTCATTCTTAATAATATACATAGATACATGCTGTATCTAGCAATAATTATTCTGTCTATGAAAGTCTATGATGTATATCATACCATGTGGTTTGATGAAGTTGATGGAAGCCATTCTTTCGGAATTTCGATTGGTACATTAGTTCTGGCTATTGAATCAGCATTATTATTCATGTATGTCGCATCTTGTCATGCATTTAGACATCTTTTTGGAGGAGGAATGAACCAATGGAGAAATGGAATTAGTGGAATATTTGGAAAAATACACATCAAGATTAGTAATCTAAATGTTGAACATGCTTTTTGGTTTTGGACAAGTTTAGTTATGGTATTTCTAGGAGATTTATTTGTTTGGGCAGTAGCTGAAGGAATGATAGAAGATATTCATTGGAAAATATAAGAGGTTTTGAGAATGGATGAAAGATATGTCACACATGAACATGATGTAGTAATCATTGGAGCCGGAGGAGCAGGACTTAGAGCCGCTATTGAAGCTAGTAAATCCGGACTAAAAGTTGCTATGATATGCAAATCAATGCTTGGAAAGGCTCACACAGTGATGGCCGAAGGAGGTGCAGCTGCCGCTCTTGGAAACAAAGATCCTCGTGATAATTGGCAAACACACTTTAGAGATACGATGAAAGGTGGAAAATACCTAAATGATTGGAGAATGGCTAAAATTCATGCTCAGCAAGCGCCTGATAGAATAAGAGAGTTAGAAACATGGGGTGCAGTATTTGATAGAACTACCAAAGGTCTTACCAATCAACGTAATTTTGGAGGCCATACCTATCCAAGATTGGCCCACATAGGTGATGCTACAGGTTTGGAACTAATTAGAACCTTACAAGAAAAGGGAGTTCACATGGGCATGGATGTGTTCATGGAATTTACGGTACGTGAATTATTCACAACAGAGGGAAAAATATCAGGTTGTTTTGCGTATGATAGAAACGATGGTTCATTGCATGTTTTCAAAACAAAAACAATTGTTATGGCTACAGGAGGTGCGACAAGATGTTGGTCTGTTTGTTCTGGCTCTTGGGAATATACAGGTGAAGGTTATGCTTTGGCATACTGGGCTGGGGCAGAAATTGGAGATATGGAATTCATACAATTCCATCCAACGGGTATGATTTGGCCACCTTCTGTTAAAGGGATTCTAGTGACCGAAGGAGTTCGTGGAGAAGGAGGTATGCTTACTAACTCTGAAGGTAAAAGATTTATGTTTGATTATATTCCTGAAATGTACAAAGATGAATTTGCAGATACAGAAAAAGAGGCATTGGAATGGGTTACTGAAGTAGTCGATGGAAAGTTGGCTACTGTAAGAAGACCTCCTGAATTGTTGACGAGAGATGTTGTTGCAAAAGCGATCAATTCTGAAAGAGATGCAGGAAGAGCGAGTGCTCATGGAGGAGCATATCTTGATATTTCATGGAGAGAACCTGAGCAAGTGAAAAAGAAACTTCCAGGGATGTATCATCAATTCAAAGAATTGGCTGCAGTAGATATTACAGTTGAGAAAATGGAAGTTGGACCAACTGCTCATTATGTTATGGGAGGAATAAAAGTTGACCCAGTAACTCAAGAAAGCACAGTACCCAGAATGTTTGCCGCAGGAGAGGCGGCAACTGGATTACATGGTGCTAATAGACTGGGAGGTAATTCATTATCCGATTTGATTGTATTTGGTAAAATTGCTGGAGAAAACGCAGCCATAATGGCAAAAAATATAGATGATTTTCTCGACATAGATAATTCACAAATTGAAGAAGTCATTAAAAATACTTTAGCCCCTCTAAATCGTAAAGGAGGAGAAAATCCGGCAAAAGTTGTTGAAGACTTGAGGGAAATGATGCAAAATAAGGTGGGCATAATTAGGACTGAAAAATTACTGAAAGAAGCATTACAAGATTTAGATGATTTAGAAGTTCGTTCAAGAAATACTTATGCTGGCGATAGTAGAGTTTACAATCCAGGATGGCATCAAGCATTAGAGCTTGATGCAATGATAGAGGTCAGTAGGATGTGTGCGCTAGCAGCACTGTATCGAGAGGAATCGAGAGGAGGCCATACCAGAGATGATTTTCCTGTTCCCGACTACAAGTATTGGGGTAAAATAAATAGTGTTATTACAAAGAAAGATGAAATGTCAATAGAGCATCGAAGTTATCCACCAATTGATAAAGAGTTGAAAAAATTATTAGATATTGAAGATTTGCATGAGGAGGAATAAAATGAGTGAAAAGGTAACATTCAAGGTTTTCCGAGGAATCCCTGATAATGATGGAGATCCTTTTGGAGAGATGGTTGACTATACCGTTGAAATGGATGAAGGGATGGTAGTACTTGATGTCATACATAGAATACAGGCAGAACATGCACCTGATTTATCATGTAGATGGAATTGTAAAGCAGGTAAATGTGGCTCTTGTTCAGCAGAAATAAATGGAAAACCACGTCTAATGTGTATGACAAGAATGGAAGAAGTAATGGAAGAAACACCGCAAGGAGAACCTGTTCTAGTTAAACCGATGCAAGCATTTCCGCTTACGAAGGATTTGGTTACCGATACTTCATGGGCATATGAGATGAATAAGAAAATGGTTCCAATAAATGGACCAGAGGAGAAAAATTGGGAATTTAATCAAAATGAGGCTAATAGAATACAGGAATTTAGAGCTTGCATAGAATGTATGCTTTGCGTCAATACATGCCATGTTTTGAGAGAACATGAGAAATTTGATGAATTTGCTGGACCTAGATTTTTCGTAAGACTAGCAGGACTAGAAATGCACCCTCTGGATATTGAAAATAGGATACCAGAAATAAAAGAAGATTTTGGAATAGGTTACTGTAATATAACAAGGTGCTGTACAGAAGTTTGCCCAGCAGGTATAAACATAACAGATAATGCCATAATACCACTAAAGGAAAGGGTTATTTCTGAATATTATGATCCAATATCTATGTTGGCTAAAAAAATTGGATTGAGAAAATAAACTGATAAGTTATATTCTATCAATGCGTATTTTCTTTACATTTGCCTTATTAATCATATCAGGCAACCAATCAGGTGCATTTGCAGGTTTTGCCACCCTATTTTTCTCGCCTTTAAAGACGTGTACTTTTCCTGTACCTCTCTCTCTAAGTTTGATATCGGTCTCTCCTCTCGTTGCAGCTTTGAGTGCCGCGCCCCTAGGTTGTTTACTGTGGAACACTTGTGTTGTATCTTTTCCACCTTTCATCAATACAAAATATTTCTTTTCAGTCATAGACAATTCTCCAAAGCGTACGATTCTAAATTAGATAATTAACCTTTGGGAAAATAAATGGCATTGATAGTTCAAAACGGAAGGTTGCAATACTTAGGAAACTAAAATTCTGCACAAGCCAACGTTTTGGTATTGGAAATTCCAGAGATAGATCGTATTGATTCGACTACCATTCCGGCTATTGTGCCTATACCATCCGCTTCAATCTTTATGATTATATCATAATCACCAAAAAGATGATTGATATCTGACACAAAAGTTAATTTTGATAGTTGCTCAAAAACACTAGTTTCTGCACCTGGTTCGACATTTACTAATACATAACCGGATGACATATTTAATCTCGAAGAGGCATTAGTGAATCAACTCTTCGGCCTAAAACCACAAAAATCGATGCGATGATTAGATATCTGATGACCTTACCTCGCTGATTTATGGCCGAAGTTGTGATAGTGAGAGAATGTAAACATGGACAAGTCAGAGTACTGTTTGGTAACATTACCTCAGTTGAAGGAGATATTATGGTAATACCCGCAAATAATCGTTTAGCAGGAAGAGAGGGTTTAGATGAGAGGATGCAACTCGCTGCAGGACCAGAATTAAGGGATTTCTGTACAAACATAGCAAAAGAGAGGCGTAAAGAAAACTTACAACCATGCGGAGTAGGGGAAGCAGTGAGATCGCCAGGGTTCAACTTACCTGCAGAAAATCTAGTCCACGTAGTAGCTCCTGATTGTAGAAGGCCTTCACAAGATAACTTCAGAAGAGAGTTATTAAAAAATTCTTATGATGCATTATTTGAACAAGTAGAGAAAATAGAGCCAAGAGAAACTCTAGTTTTGCCTCCTCTAGGGATGGATGTTTTTGCATACCCTCACAGAGAAGGTGCAAGAAAAACTATGGAAATCATACTGGAATGGATGGATGGTGAGGATGATCCTGGAGTAAGGATGGTTTTGATTGTTACACACGAAGATAATTTTCTTAATAATATGAAAACTGTGTACAGAGAGGGAGAAGATCAACTACCAGGCATTGAGAGAACTAGAGATTTTCGTAAAGGAAAATTTGAATGATTACTGAGAATGTAGAGCGATTGCTTCCGTCAATGAAAGCCTGCCTTTAGCTACAGAACGGGCTAAATTAGATGGGATGGTAGATTTGCCATGACTTACCAGACGACTTATTCTTTGTATTTCTCTTACTTCTCCTTTAGTTGGAATGACCTTTAATTGATTAAAAATTTTAATCCCCGATTTTAATCCAATATTTTTGGCGGATGATACGTGATCATGTCGTGAGCCAATGGATGTATTCTTCTCGTCTACTAATTCAACATTAAAACCCTGACTGAGGCAGTTATTAACAATCCTATTTGATAGTGTTTTAGGCCCTCTACCTATTCTGACAATCGAAGACTCAGGAGAAATATAATATATTATTTTATTGATTTCTGTTACTATTGAATCAATATCTTCAAGTTGTAAAGAGTCAATTAATTTACCATCAGCAAACCAAGCAAGTCCAGGTCTTGGCCCAGTATCGACACCAAAACTTAGTAATTTTACATTTTTTCCGGCTAATAATAAATTAATATGTTTTTGTACAGTGAGGTTCAATGTATCAATATCACAGGGAATTCCTTTTTCATCTGAAGATTGTTTAACCTCTTCATATGTACCAAACCAAAAAATAATATCGGAAGGAAGAGGTTTATCATACTCTAGCTGTATATATTTTATTTTTGATTGACGTAATTTTTTTATTAGTCTATAGGCTAACTGGAAGTCAGCAGTCCTCACTGCAACCCGTGCCATGTATGCTTGAAGAGGCAGGGGGCGTTTTAATTAAACTAATAAAATATTAGTATCAGTATTGTTTCGATATATTTTTACATTGCTAAAATAGGTACTTTACCACATTATCAATCGATGTAGTCAAGTACCCTCACAATGCGCTATCATCGTGGGAGTCAATTACGAGAGGGAATTACGGGCAGTTCTGGCTGGAGAATTAAACGGCGTGAGGGCTGTGATAAAATCGTGTTCTGAAATAGAAAGAGCAAAAGCAATGCAAGTAATTCAAAGGCCTTTTCTTGTAGTTAGAGCGCCTGGAAGCGGTTCAGAAGGCACAGGTGATTTATTGGCTCTGAGAGGAGACCTTTGTTTTCCAATAGAAGTTAAATCCTCAAAAGAGGATAAACTCTACCTTTCTGGAAGAACTATAGACCAATATAATGCATTAAAAGAAGTTGGTGAGAGATGTGGTTTGATGCCACTATATGCATATAGGCTAAAAGGAGTGAGGGGGGATAGTTGGAGAATAATGAGAGTAGAGGGCAGTAATTTGAGTGGTAAGTTAAGGCAATTATCTAGAAAAATACCTTCATTACCACTTACTAGGAATGGAACGCCATATTTGGGATGGGAGCACGGCATGCCTCTAAATAGATTCATTGCATTGGTTTGTGGTTCAGATAGACCTTATGAAATTGAAAATAATATAGATAAAATGTCAATTAAAAAGATACTTATTTGAAAATTATAAATTCAATCTTCAACAAAACCATCCCATAATCTCATATAATCAATAAATTTTCTACTAAGAACTGCTTCTTCCAATTGTAAACTTGAAAAAGGTGGTTTTTGTGGTTTGTAATCTTGATTTGAAATTTTCATAGCCCAATCTGGATGGGCAATGCCAGCTCTAGCTACGCCAACAAAATCAGCACCTTGAGAAAATACAGATATTGCGTCAGCGTTATCCCATACTCCTCCAGTGCAGATGATCGGAGGTAAATCACAAATTGTACTTGTAAACCACTCTGTTAATGAACGTGGATCATCTGGCTCACATTTAGAACGAGAGAAAGAATCCCAACATGATAAATGTAAAAAGTCTACACACTCATCTCGTAAAATTTTGGCTAGAGCGATACTGTCATGTAATTTAATCCCTATTTTATCAATTTCGGGAGAAATTCTAACACCGATTAAGAAATCTTTAGGCAATGTAGATTTTAGTGCGCGTATTATTTCAACAAGAAATTTTGATCTACTGTTAATATCACCTCCCCATTGGTCTGAACGCCTATTCGTCTTAGAACCTAAAAATTGGCTAATTAGATAACCGTGTGCTCCGTGTAATTCTATACCATCAAAACCGGCATCATAACACCTTAGTGCCGCATCTCTAAAATCATTAATTAATCTATATATATCATCTTCTGTAGCCTCTCGAGAATATTTACTGTAAGATTCTTCACAACTATTCTTACTTGCTGAAATGGGTTGAAGGCCAGTTAATTTTTGTGGTGAACGCATTCCACCATGAAAAATTTGGGCTATTGATATTGCGCCATTTTGTTTTAGATTATTGGCTAACTCAGATAACCTAGGTATGTGTAAATCATCAAATGTTCCAAATTCTCCTTCCCATCCTTGACCGTCTTGTGATACATGAGTTGCTGCTGTGGTTATTATTCCAAAACCACCTTTAGCCCTTCTAGTAAGCCATTTTATTTCGTTATCAGATAGAATACCATTATCATGACTTTGTTTATTAGTCATTGCAGCTAATACTGTCCTATTTCTAACAATATGTCCAGTTCTTTGAAAAATAAATTTTTGACTTATGATAGACATGAACTACGCCTTTCTTACAATGATCCCAGCTTCATTCATCATTTCTGAGGCTATATCAAAATCGGATTGCCATCTATCTGGTATTTGAACATTTGAAGGATAGATAACTTCACTAACTCCTGCCTGTATTAGTGATCTGGAACATCTCGAACAAGGTGGCCATGTAACATATGCCATCGTACCTTTGAGTGAGACGCCGATACGAGCAGCGTGCATAATTGCATTTTCTTCCGCGTGACAGATCATAGGATATTTCTGATTACGGTCTTCCAATCTTTCTGAGGTGTCATCTATACCCCTTGGGAATCCATTGAATCCTGTTGATCTTATTTCTCTGTCTTCTCCAACTATAACGCAGCCGACTTTAGTGGACGGATCTTTGCTCCATTCAGAAATATGTCGTGCCAAATCAATAAACCTTAGATCCCACTTGCTAGTCATAATGTAACGACACGTGTATAAGGCTAATCATACTGTCTATTTAAACGACTCATGAATAGTCAACATATCATATAAATCTAAGGAATCTCGATTTATTACATAATTCATTATTTCGCCTACCAGATATATGCTACCTATTATCAACACGGAACAATTGGATTCTTTAGCTATTTTTTCCGCCCTCAACAATGCTTCACTTGGGTTATTAATTTGCTCTAATTTTTTATAATTAAATTGTTTTAATTGGTTTTGAATCTCTTCTGTAGTAACTGGAGGTTTACGACTATTTTGTGGTTCAGTAATTATTGTGTGTACAATTTTTTCTCGGCCAATAAAAGGAGATAATGTTTCTTGAAGATTGAGTTTAGAAGACATACCGATTATCATCACAACTTCATCTTCTAATAAGTTCAATTCATTTTCAATACTTTCAATATTATGTGCAGCACTGACTCTGCATCTAACGCCTGGAATCCATGTAATGTTGTCTTCAGATCTACCTAGCCAATTAAGTTCATAATTTTCTATTGACCAACCCAAGTGATCTGCTATAATTATTGCAAATTCTTTAGAAATTTCCCAAGCATTTTTAGATTTGGGGTTAAACCATATTAAATCTCTTCCAGCGGTTTTGATAAAAACTTCCCTTACATCTTGATCCGGATGATATAATGAAAATAATGGTTTATTTTGACGATATATTGCTGCCTTTTCCGATGCTATTTTTACTAATGTATCTCCTAATATCTCCGAATGATCTTTTGATATAGTTGTTATAGCACACACTTCGGCTTCTACTAATCTTGTACAATCAAGTCTACCGCCAAGTCCTGTTTCAATAATTGCTACATCCACTTCTGCTTCTGAAAATACGAGTAACGATGTAAGAAATGTTATTTCAAAAAATGTAGGTTGAAGGATTGGTTTCATCAATGACGCCTTATATACAGAAAGTAGGCATTTTTCGAAAAGTTCTACACTCACTGGCCTACCATCAATTCTTATCCTTTCTTCAACGGTGATTAAATGTGGAGAAGAGAAAAAGCCAATTAGAACTTCATTTTTAGAACCAATTGCTGAAAGATGTGCGCATAAAGATCCTTTTCCATTAGTTCCTGCCACATGTATTGAAGGAAAATTTTTCTGTGGATTATTAATTCTCTTAAGCATCTCCGAACAATTATCTAATCCTAATTTAATTCCAGAATTAATACTATCCTGCAACCATATCCTAGGTATGTTAGTGCTCTGGCCTGTATCGTCCATGGAAGGGTCAAAGTGAAATGTGTATTGAATGTCGTGGAAGCATGTCAGAGTATAGAGGGTCAGAAACACTACAGGCCATGCGTGAACAATGGGCTTCAATGACTGGAATGGCAGGAATGTTTGTTAGTTCTATTTTACTTGGATTGTTTATCCAGCCGGTGTATAATTACGATGAAGTCCGAGCTTATGGAGAAGAAGGAGCAACGCAAGGTGTAAATATTATATTTCAATTAGTAATGATTTTTTTCTTTACAATAATAATAATATGGCTTGCAAGAAAAGGTTTAGATTATTTGATTAAAGGAATTGTTATGACGGCTTTGTGGTTCAGTTTATTATATTCAATTTGGCCATTTATTTTTCTTTTAGGGGTTCTCTTTGATAACATTACTAATGGATTCTTGTCAATAGAGACATTGGAATTACTCATGATAATAGGATCCTTGAGTGTAAGTGTAGGACTTATGATTTTATTAAATAAATTTCCAGAATGGTATGTTGTTAATAGTGTTGGAGTTTTGGTTGGAGCAGGCGTCATCACAATGATTGGAGTATCATTCACTCCCATATTGATAATTATTTTCATGACTTTAGCAGCCATATATGACCATTGGGCAGTAAACAAGAGCAAACATATGTTAGAATTAGCTGATACAATGATCGATCTGAAGTTGCCTGTTTTGCTGGTTGCTCCCAAAGAAAAGGGGTATACATTTAGAAATGAAACGGATAAAATTATGCAGGAAGAAGATGTTAAATTGGTGAAAGACAATAAAAAAATATCAAAAAATAAATCTAGAGATGCATTATTTATGGGCCTTGGTGATGTTATTTTTCCTGGAATGTTAGTTATTTCAAGTGTTACATTCTTGCCAGAGATAGGTCCAGTAATATTTGATTTTTGGCCGGATAATGTTATTTACTATGGACCATTATTAGTTGGACTTGGGACACTGGTTGGAGGTTTGTTCGGTTACCTAGCTCTAATGACACAGGTAGCAAGAGGAAAACCACAAGCAGGACTTCCTTTGTTGAATGGAGGGAGCATTCTCGGATACATTATATCAGGAAGTATTGCGATCGGATTTGACCAACTATGGCATAACATCACCCTATTATAATCAAAATTGCCGATTGATTGAAGCGTGAATGTCCATTCCTAGACTTCGTTAATATGTTAGACATGAATATGTTTAGAGAAAATAAAAATATCATTCTTGCTGATCATGATAAAAGGAATATCCCTTATGACAATGTAAATGAAGTAATCAAATTAGATAAAGAATGGCGAAAAGCGAGATATGAATCGGATATATTACGCAAAGAACGTAATAAAGCTGCTAGAGGTATTGCAGCGGCCAAAAAAAATAATGATGCAAAAAAAGTTGAGGAGATAATGAAAGAAGTGACAACTATAGGATCAAAAATTGAGAGACTGGGTATATTGGCTAACGAGTTATTAGAAAAAAGAGATACTCTTAGAATGAAAATTCCAAATATACTTCACGAAAGTGTTCCCATTGGAGAAAACGATCAGAAAAATACATTACATAGTTTACATGGTAATAAAGCAGAATTAGATTTTTCTGCAAAAACGCATAATGAAATCTTAGAAGAAAATGCATGGGTTGATTTAGATAGGGCGGCCAAAATAACAGGAAGCAGATTTTATTTTCTTAAAGGAGATTTAGCAAGACTTGAATTGGCATTACAAGTTTATTCCTCGAACTTTCTGATTGATAGAGGATATACTCTGATACAACCGCCATTAATGATGAATAAAGAATCATATGAAGGTGTGACTGATCTTGGTGATTTTGAGACCGTTATGTATGGCATACAACCAGATGGATATTTTTTAATCGCTACAAGTGAGCACCCTCTAACGGCTATGAGGATGAAGGAAATAATTGAGCCGTCTGAATTACCAATAAAATTAGTAGGTATTTCACAATGTTTTAGAAGAGAAGTTGGAGCACATGGTCTTTCAGATAAGGGAATCTGGAGAGTTCATCAGTTCACAAAGATAGAACAAGTAATTATTTGTCAGCCAGATGAGTCATGGGAAATGCATGAAGAATTATTGAAAAATGCTATTGATTTATGGGATAGTCTTGATTTACATTACCGTGTAGTAAATATTTGTACAGGCGATATGGGGACAGTTGCTTCAAAGAAATATGACCTGGAAGCATGGCTTCCTGGTGCAAAAGAATACAAAGAAGTAGTGTCGTGTTCTAATTGTACAGATTATCAAGCAAATAGATTGAAAATGCGTTATCGGACTCCAGAAGGTAATGCTGCAGTACATACTTTAAATTCAACTGCAATAGCAACAAGCCGTGCATTGGTTGCAATTATGGAACAATGCCAAACTAAAGATGGGAAAATTATGATTCCTAAAGTTTTACAGTCATTCATGAATAATCAGAAATACTTACAGCCATTAATATAATTGATTAATCCACGATTTCAACTAAAACAGCGCCCATGTCAACCTTTTGTCCCACTTCATTAGATATTGAAAGGACTTCTCCATCTTTCGGAGATTGAATTTTATGTTCCATTTTCATTGCCTCCATTACCATCAGGCTTTGTCCCTTCCTTACTCTTTGGCCATTTTTGACAAGAATTTCAATAATTGTCCCAGGCATAGGAGCAACTAGGCTACCTTCACTCTGTTTTTGATTAGAATAACCAATTTCATGGGAATTTACAACATGAATTCTACCGTCTAAATGTATCCAGTATGAATCTTTTACTTTGATCACGTGGACCAATTTAGATATTTCATCTATATTTACCAATAATCTATCAATATTAGAATTATGAGATATAGAAACATCTGAGATAGGAATTTCTTCCCCTTCTTTCTTAACTGAAGTGAGAATAAACTTATCTTCATTATCCACTAATTCAGCGGTATAACGAATATTCTCTTCCCCTATGCTCCATTCCATATTTTAACCTCAAGGAAATATTCTCGATAATGTTCTAAATGGATCTCCGATATGTCCACTATAATCATCCAGCATCTCACCACTCAATTGTCCTGGCAACTGTCTATTTATCCCCAATCTTTCTGCAGCTGATGCTATTGCAATTAAATGAGTAGGATTAATATCAGGAGAGATAAATAATGATTCAGGGGCATTTTCTAAGTAGTCAGTAGTTATTTGTCCTTTGAAAAATGCATCTTGTTTTATAACATCTCTCAAAAATCCCAAATTTGTCATTACTCCCAATATTACAAAATCAGAGATTGCTGTATCTAGTTTTCTCAAAGCCGTTTCTCGATTTGGAGCATGTACAATTAATTTAGCTAGCATTGGATCGAAATCAATAGTTATCTCATCACCTTCACGAAATCCTGAATCTAATCTTATACCTGGTCCATTTGGGAATTTCCATTTTGAAAGTATGCCTGTTGCGGGTAAAAATCCATTTGAGGGGTTTTCAGCATAAATTCGGGCTTCTATTGAATGTCCGTTAATGCCAATATCTTCTTGACTTAAATTCAATTCAATTCCAGCTGCTATCTCAAATTGTTTCTGAACTATATCTATTCCAGTAATTAACTCCGTAATTGGGTGCTCGACTTGTATTCTTGTATTCATTTCCAGAAAAAAGAATTGTCCTTTGGAAGATAGTAAAAATTCAACAGTTCCTGCTCCGACATAATTTACTGAATTAGCAGCCTTTAATGCTGATTCTCCCATTGACTGCCTAATTTCATCGGACAAAGCAGGAGAGGGTGCTTCTTCAATCACCTTTTGATGTCGACGTTGTAAAGAGCAATCTCTTTCATTTAGGTGAATAGAATTTCCCCTTTCATCGCACAGAATTTGTATCTCTATGTGTCTTGCCTTTGTAAGTAGCCTCTCTACATACACAGTACCATCTCCAAATGCAGTTGATGCTTCTCTTGATGCAGCTTCGTATTGCGATTTGAGGTTTTTTGGTTCATAGACTGCACGCATACCTTTCCCTCCCCCTCCAGCACTTGCTTTGAGCAACAAAGGATATCCCACTCTTGCAGCTGCTGCAGCCAATGGACCGATATAATCCTCATTTTTTCCAATAAAAATTTCTTCTCCGGGTATTATTGGTACACCAGAATCTATCATTTTATTACGAGCAGATATTTTATCTCCCATAATTTCTATTGATTTTGGGCTTGGCCCTATCCATATTAGATTAGCATCAACTACAGCTTTTGCAAAATCAGAACGTTCAGAGAGAAATCCATAACCTGGATGAATTGCTTCAGCACCAGAAATTTTTGCCGCGTTAATTATTGCATCTATGTTTAGATAAGTTTCAGATAAAAGTTCCCCAGGCAGATATACTGCCTCTTCAGAAATCTCTACATGTAATGAATTCTCGTCAGAATCAGAATAAATTGAAATTCCTTTGAGTCCTAATTCTCTAGCAGACTGGAGTATTCTTACTGCAATTTCTCCTCTATTTGCAACTAATACAGAAGAATACGGTTTTGGTGCATCTTTCATCCAGTCAGGAAACATTGTAATTCCTCATTCTTTACTTAACCAATTCGGTTTTCTTCTTTCAATAAAGGAAGATAATCCTTCTTGTCCTTCCTTGGAACCGCGCATCTTACTAGTCTCATCTAGAGTAAATTGTCGAAGTTTAGAATCATCATCGTTCCAACGATCGAAAATCAAAGTTAATTTTTTGGCTTCTGAAATGGCCATCGGCCCTGTACTCAATACTTCAATGATTATTTTTTCTAAGGAGGAGTGAAAATCTTCACTAGTATCAACAATTTCGTTGGCAAAGCCTATTCTTAATGCTTCTTCAGCACTAACTCTGCTGGCTAACATAGATAATCTACGAAATTGAGCACTTCCTATTTTACGGTATACATATGGCCCTATTACTGCTGGCAATATTCCTAATTTTGCTTCAGAAAGGGCTAACTGGGATTTTGATTCCATGATTATGTGATCTAAACAGGCAATTAAACCTGCTCCACCCCCCAGTGCTACTCCTTGGATCAGCCCTACAGTAAAACAAGGATGTGACCAAAGAGAATAAAATAATTGGTCAAGACGTGTAGAATCTTGTCTATTCTCCTCTGCTGTTTTTGATCCTGCTTCGCGCATCATATTAATATCGGCTCCAGCACAAAAATGCTTACCAACAGATTTAACCACTAAAATTCTGAGATATTTATCACCATTAGAATCGAGTAAATCGTTATTTTCACCTACTGAACGTTCCTTAGTCCAAATTAATAATTGTATTAATTCATTGATTAAATCTGCATTAAGTGCATTATATACTTCCTTACGATTTAAGGTAATTGTCGCTATAGAATCTTCAATGGCTATATTACAATAGTTTGTCTGTGGTTTATTATCGGTTATTTTCAAATCATCACATCCTGAATACACCATATTTTTGTTCTGGCATAGGAGCGTTTAAAGAAGCGGAAATACATAAGCCCAAAATATCACGTGTATCTCTAGGATCTATGACGCCGTCATCCCAAATTCTAGATGTTGAATAGTATGGAGATCCTTCTTTTTCATATTTTTTAAGTATTGGATCACGAAATTCATTAAGAGAATTTCCAATCATGGGTATTTGACCTTCTCTTTCTCTTTGATCTTGTTTTACAGTAGTCAATACATCTGCAGCCTGAGGACCTCCCATGACCGAAATACGTGAATTCGGCCACATGAATAAAAATCTTGGGTCGAAGGCGCGTCCACACATTCCATAGTTACCAGCACCATGAGAACCTCCAATGACCACTGTAAATTTAGGAACAGGTACACAAGACACTGCGGTAACTAATTTTGCCCCATCCTTGGCTATTCCACCTGATTCAGCATCTTTCCCCACCATAAATCCAGTAATATTTTGTAAAAAGATCAAAGGTATTCCTCTTTGACCACATAATTCCACAAAATGCGCTCCCTTTAATGAAGATTCAGAAAATAAAATTCCATTGTTTGCTACTATTCCAACAGGATAGCCATGAATCTTTGCGAATCCACAAACTAAAGTAGGGCCATATCTGTTTTTAAATTCATGAAACCTAGAACCATCGACAATTCTTGAAATTATTTCTCTAACATCATAAGTAGTTCTATTATCCATTGGTATAATTCCCATTAGTTCATCAGCATCATATATTGGATCTTCTACAATTCCGGTTTCAAGCCTATATTTTGGTTTTACATTGAGGTTTTCTACAATATTTCTTACCATATGTAATGCTTCTGGTTCATCATTGGCAAAATGATCTGCGACACCTGAATCTCTAGTGTGAACATCGGCGCCCCCTAATTCTTCAGCAGTTACTTCTTCACCAGTAGCAGATTTCACTAATGGAGGGCCGGCAAGAAAAATTGTACCATTTCCCTTGACTATAATTGACTCATCAGACATTGCAGGTATGTATGCCCCCCCTGCAGTGCAAGATCCAAGAACGGCTGCTACCTGTGGAATTCCTTTACTGGAAAGTATTGCTTGATTTCTAAATATTCGTCCAAAATGTAATTTATCAGGGAATACTTCGTCTTGAAGAGGGAGGAAAGCCCCTCCAGAATCGACCAAATAAATACAAGGTAAATTATTTTCTTCTGCTATTTCCTGTGCTCTGATATGTTTTTTAACAGTTAAAGGATAATATGATCCTCCTTTTACAGTCGCATCATTTGCAACAAACATACATTGTTTACCATGAACTACTCCTATCCCGGTAACAATCCCAGCAGAATGCGCGCTGCCGTCATAACAGTCAATTGCTGCTAATGGAGATAATTCTAGAAAAGGAGTTCCGGGGTCACAAATATCTGAAATTCGTTCTCTTGCCAATTTTTTATTTCGATTACGATGGCGTTCAACGTATTTCTCCCCCCCTCCGAGTTTTACTTTAGCTAACTTTTCCTTTAAATCATCTACTAAGGCGACATTTTTTTCTTGACAGCGAATAAATTCTTGACTTCCGGAATCAATGCGCGTGGGTAGCCTCTCCATAGCACTCAACTCTCGAGATGGCCTCCAAGTATTCAATTGAATTGTTTAATATTTAAAAATTAAATAATTAAACACCTAAAGCAAGTCGGAAAACATCTCGAAGGCCCGGGGCCATACCTACAACCAACATAGCCAATCCAATTAACAATCGTAAATGCTGCTGTCTATTCTCAAAGTTGGAAATAGTAAAGAAATACCAAATCAATAATCCTAATCCTAACTTGATTACGACAAAACCTGCAGCTGTATCGAATTGTTCGATAATCCATGCTGAAAATACATGCTTTTCTTTATAATTAAAATAATCAATGCCAATCCATGTAGCTAAACCATCAAGTAATTGACCTGATACGGCTAAAAAGACTACAGGAGAAGCACCTATTGCTTTCTTACGTAAAGATTCAATGAGATCTTTCTCTGGTGAAACTAAGGCTAAATAATCTTCTTCCGTCATTGAACCCGGCAATATACCAGCAATCAATCCATTAGAGGAAAGTTCATCTACTGCGGGAGAACCAACAATATACATATAGTATGCAAGAAGAGATGGTACTCCAATCACAACAATTACCGGCCAGAAAACAAGTTGATCACTAGAAACGTGAGTTGCATAAGATGAAAGTGCACCAATGAAAATCAAAGAACCTCCTAGCCCCACTGAATAAACTAATCTCTGAATTGGAGTAAAAATTTTCAAAGATTTATTTAGTAGTTGGGGCACAAAAATGGCGACAATTCCAATTATAAGTAAAAGTGATAAATCTATTCCTTGGCTAGTAACTTTATCACTGTTTGAAATTGAAGAAACATATATAAAAAATTGTAAGAGAATTAGTAAACTAGATAATAGTTCTATTTCTCTTTCTAATTTTTTCTCACTTTTGGATTTTTTCTGGAGAATGTAAGCTATCGAACCAGCAGTTATGACCCAAAAAGCGGTTTGAAAATGAATTCCCGGACTAACAAAAAATGGTGCTAAATTAGAATCAAACATTTGTGCATCTTCGACAACTTCACCAAAAACGGCCCAAAATACATAAGGAAATAATGCTATTAATGAATAGTCACTTGAATCGATGCCTAAAAACCTCAATAATGCAGCCAATGAAACAACAAACATAGCTAGAATAAAGGCATAAGTCAATGTATTTACTGTATTATATCCTGCATCTGATGTTTCCTCGGCAATTATTGGATCTAAATAATAGTTATAGATAAACTCAGTTAGAGGATTTTCGATATCTAAAAATGAAAGAAATAGACCAGAAAAAAGTAGTATAAAGGATGCTAAAATTATATTTATAGCCCATTTTTCATAATCGTATAACTCTTCTAAATAATTAGACATTGTACCGGCGAAGAGACTACTGTGCTTAGGTGTGGCGGTTTCATTACTCTTCTTCATACACTATTTGTTCGTCTTCGGCAAGCTCTAACATTTCATTAATTTCATTTTGATCTTCAATATTAATTGGAGTATTTTTAAATTTTCTAGCAGCCTTTCTTCGAGCACTGGCTAAACCAGGAACTAATGCTTCGAAACCTGATTTTGGCTGATCAATTTTATCTTGATATGATTCAAGACTTCGGGAATGTAAGCGTTGTTTTCTCCTATCTTGTTCAAGTCCGTACAAAACAGTCCCATGCTCAGAACCTCTCAATATCCCTTCAATGGCTGGTCCGGCAATTAACAAACTTTCATCATCACCTATTATCAAAACTGTTGAGCCATAAATTGATATTTCACAACCTGATAATTCTTCAATTAAACTCCTTATTCTGCCATTTGTGCCAATTAATCTACTTCTCATCCTACGAATTTGATTTGGTTGACGGCCTACCCATTCTCTAATATCATACATCCTTAGGAAGATATCGTCATTTAGTAGTTGTAATGCTCTTTTTGGTGCTAAACCTCTCCCTATTGACATAATTAAATCTGGCATTTTCATGCGTATTATAGGATCTACTGTTTCTGAGTCCCATTTTATGTTAACTTCGCCAGATTGGGAATCTATTTGTAAAGAACCTCCACTTGCCTTTTCTATCAATTTACGTGTTTCTCCTCCCTTTCCGATGAGAACTCCGATACGATCTTTTGGTATGCGTGCTAGGTGCTCCATGAAACGTGTCATGAAGTCATATACTTTAATCTCCACCCGGGAGAGGTTTTAATTTTGGCACAGGTTCATCTAAAACTCTTACCAAACAATCGGTAAGATTAATCTCGAAACCTTTACGATTAATCCACTCTACTAGTCTAGTAATATCTCTAATTAAAAATTCTTCAGCATTGGGATGTTGATTGGTAACGGCCTGTCCAACATCAATAACCCAGATTTCTTTATTTTTGATTAATATATTATATTCACTAAAATCTGCATGAACCAAATTACAAGATTGCCAATTAATAGCTATTATATCTAAAAGTTTTGAAAATATTTCTAAGGGGTTTTCTATTTCTACATCTCTCAATCTCGGACTTGCTTGTTCTTTGCCTACAAATTCCATTATTAACACATTCTTGAAATGAGAAATTGGTTGTGGAACTCTGATCCCATTAGCCCTCATTCGTTTTAAATTTCTATATTCTTTACGCACCCAAATATTTACCAATTCTCTGTGACGTCTAGAAAGTCCACCAAATCTTGGGTCACCATCAATATATTTTGTAAGACTTTTGAAAACAGCATTGGTAGTGTGAAATATTTTTACAGCAACAGGACCATTATTACTAGTTGCATAGAAAACATGTGCCTCTTTACCTCTTGCTATAGGGTATTCAATGGTATCAATGTCTCCTTTTTGCATCAATTTATGTATTGCCAGAAGAGTTGAACTATCAAATACTTGATCGAAAACCCTTCTGTCTACCCATTCATACCGACCTTTTCCCATTACACCCTGTATACTATGTTCAATTTCATCAAATAATTTCTTAAATCTGGGCTCAGAAATCCACTCATGTTTTTTTTCACTCTTCATTAGAGAATCAAAGTCAGGCTCTAAGTCCCACTCTTTGTCATCTTCCATTTTTTCACCCGAAGAACGAATCAATGTCATCGTCAGCATCATTTTCAACGGATGGAGGATTATTATGAGGTTCTTTGTTTATTTCCGGCTCTGTAGTTATTTCAATATTGGTTTCTTCTTGTTCATTAATTTCGATATCTTCTTCTGTTTTCAAGTGTGAATCTTCAGACATCCCAAACAAATCAACAATTTCTGGTAATACACCTTTTCTTGATAGATAAAGTGATTGCGTTTTCGTATAACGCATGCAAACATTGGCCTTCTCATCTTGAAATTCCCAAGGTTGTAAAGTTATCAAATCCCCTTCTCTTACCCATTGTCTTCTTCGCATCTTTCCAGGAATTCTAGCGAGACGAGTTTGTCCATCTTCGCATATGGAACGTACTCTTCTACCTCCAAGAATCATGTCTGCTATTGCAAACATCTCATTCACTTTTCTATTAGGTAAGGGAACCCTAATTCTATCTCCAGAACCGGATTCTAGACGTGCAAGAAGCTCTGCATCGACCTTCTCTTCCCTGCGTGCCATATGCTTCGGTTGATAGACTCCTATGTGAACTTGAGCATCAATTCCCTAAGTTAGAGTAAAGATTGAGCAGCTTCATTGGCTATTTCGAGTAAATATTCCGATAACGGACCTATGCCTAATAAGATAGTAAAAGTAGCGCAAATAATTATAATAATTCTCAGATATATCGATTTTGCTAGAGGTTCTTCAATTACCGGTTCTTCAAAGAACATTATCAAACCTATCCTCAAATAGTAAAATAATGAAACTGCGCTATTGATTACTATTGAAAGGGCTAACCAAAATATAATATTAACACTAGTTATCCATGTCAATATCGTTGCAGAGGATAAACTACCGGTACCTGCGGATACATTTACTATTCCGTTAATCATTAATAATTTAGATAAGAATCCAGACAGAGGAGGTATCCCTGCAAGAGAAAGCATGAATATAAACATAGAAACGGCTATCACAGGATCTCTCTTTGTTAATCCCTTCAAACCATCCATATTATGACTTAATCCTTCATTCTCAAGTATTGTAAGAACTAGGAATGCTCCAAATTTAAATAAAATTAGAATCGTCAGATGGAAAATTACAGCAGTAACTATCAGAATATTTGAGTCTATATCCCCCAGTCCGCTTCCAATCGCAGCAATTGCAGCAAGCATGTATCCTGCATGAGCAACACTAGAATAGGCCAGCATCCTTTTTGGGTTTTCACTACTTAAAGCAGCAAAATTACCCCATGTCATTGTAATTACAGACATTAATGCAATTGCAACCATCCAATATGTTTCTATTCCCTCTTCTGAAGATGTAATAATGAGTAATATTTTCATTATAGCTACAAAACCCATTGCTTTAGATGCAGTTGCAAGTAATCCTGCGATAGGAGAAGAGGCTCCAGAGTATGCATCAGGAGTCGCCAGGTGGAAGGGTGCTGCACCAACTTTGAAGCCGAAAGCAACAAGCATCAAACCGATGCCAATACCGGCAAATGGATCAAGACTTTCCATAGTCGCCCATGAAGATGTTAGAGAATCTATTTGCAGATTTCCATTCCACAAATAGAGTAAAGACATTCCATATATTCCTACAGCAGAAGCAACTGAGCCAACAATAAAATATTTTGTACCTGCTTCTCCACCTATATCACTTTCCTTATAAAAGCCTACAAGGACATATGAAGATAATGACGCTAATTCTAGACAGACGAAAAGTAAGAATAAATGTGTAGATTTAGACATAAGACACATGCCTAATCCAACCATCATTAAAAGGATGTAAAAGTCAACTTGACGTCGATTATTCATTAATATTTTTATTTTGGTACCTGTAGAAGATTCAGAATCTGTATTCTTAGGTATTTCAGGATTTTTATGAGGAGGCATCCTGTAAAAGGTAGCTATAGATGTTATGAGTAGGGCGGAGGTAAAAATTAATGAAAATAAGTTAGTGAATTGATTTATCTCCATTACTTCACCTATGTTGCCATTAGTTTCTGCTTCAAGCATAATCAACGACATAAAGAATGATGCAGTAAAGGTAATCATTGCAACTACGCTTGGAATAAATGGATTGTTTACTTGGGCGAATCTTGTGCCTCCAAAAAATACTGGTACAGAAGTATTGGTAAGAGGTATTCTAATCTTCGCATCGCCCAAATTGGGAATTATTATCATAGCTAATATACCAACAATCATCATTGCCTCAGGTAATAATAATTCCAAAGAAATATCACTTAAAGAATTCATTTGAATACCTCCAATATCCAATCTATACTTGGACTCCAAGCGTCAGTATTTTCCATAGCACTAATCATTATATCAGACATAAATCCAGTACTCCATACAGACATCATGTCCCAGAAAATAAATGGGAAAATACCGAAAATAATAGTAAAAATTCCTAATATGAACATACCTGTATTTTCATTCCAGGTCACATCACGAGGTTCATCACCATTAAGAGAAGCGGGCAATATTCCTTGATGAGGATCGTCGGATTCGAAAATCGTACGCTGCATGGACGTTAGATAATATGTTGCAGTAATGATTAATGTTAATGCAGGTAGCATAACTAACCATCCAAAAGACATCCAGAATGCTATTAATATTGCAACTTCAGCGACGAAGCCTGCCATTAAAGGAAGTCCTAAGCTAGCCATCCAACCCAACATCATATGGCCAGAAAGATATGGAGAGTGATGTGCTATCCCTCTCATTGAACCAATCTCTAGTGTATGATAATGGTGTTTGAAGGCCCCTGCAACTGCGAAGAGTAGTGGACTGATTACTCCATGTGCAAACATCATAAATAATGCGCCTGCGATACCAAGAGGTTGCATTGTAGCTATACCAAGGAAAATTAATCCCATGTGCGAAACCGAAGAATATGCAACCATTCTCTTGAGATTTGTTTGACCCATGCACACCCATGCTCCATAAACTAGACTTGCCATCCCTAAGAAGACTAATAGTGGCATAAAAATTATAGTAGATTCTGGGAAGATTGTTACTGCAATTCTAAGAAAACCATAAGCACCCATTTTCAGCATAACTCCTGCTAATAACATAGATCCGGCTGTTGGTGCTTGAACGTGTGCATCAGGAAGCCAAGTATGTACAGGAACGCTCGGCATTTTAGTTGCAAAGCCTATGAGTAAAAGTATCCAAACAAAGTGTCTAAGTCCTTCATTAGGGATTAAATTATCTTGCAGAGACATTTGGACCAAATCAAAATGATGGCCGGTCATACTTCCAATTCCAGGTATAGGAGTAGTGTGGAAATACATCACTAGAATGCCTATAAGCATGAAAACGCTTGCTGTAAATGTGTAAATGAAGAATTTCATGGCAGCATATTTTCTATCTTCACCACCCCATAACAGTATCAGTAGGAACATTGGAATCAAAGTCAATTCCCAGAAAACGTAAAAGATGAATAAATCTAATGAAACGAAAACACCCAATAATGCCCCTTCCATAATCAATATTAGAGGATGGAAGATATGGCCTTTCTTTGCATCCCATTCTACGAGCATAGAAATTGGAATTAATAATGATGTTAGCCAAATCATCGGAAATGAAAGAGCATCTGCTCCAACCTTCCATTGGACGCCAATGGAAGAGATAAGAGAAAATTGTTCATTCTTCAAGACGTATTCGCCGTGTAAAATATCAGTCCAATCTACACTACCTATTGTTCCAATAAAAATCATTGTAGAAATAGCAAAAATTGCTAATGCGACTCCCATGGAAATGTTACGAGTAATTAATTTTAGATTATCTGCAGTTTCTTTAGGTAAAAGTTGAGGCAGAATAATTAATATAAGGCCTGTAAAAATAGGTACAAGAGTAATTATTGTTAAAATATCAAGATTCATTAACTCACCCCCCAAATCAATATGAAGATCGAAATCATACCAACTACTGCCATCAAAATATAATCTTTAGCACTACCTGTGGTTATTTTCCTAACTTCTAGTGATCCAGACACTGATTTAGATTCTACTTGCTTAATTATGCCATCAATGATTATTCTATCAAACCATGCGGTAAAATTAGCGAATGGTATGACGGTTTTTGAGATTAAATACTCATAAAAATCATCAAAGTATAATCTATTTTGTAATGCCTCAGAAAATTGTGATTTGGAGATATTATCTACATCTTGGCTTCCAAATTTACCTGAAAGTGATACTAACCAACTAATTGTAGGTATGGCCTTTTCTCCCTCTTGTAGTTTACCTCCATGAACTCTTGCAGCAATAATTGGCCCAATAATGAAAGAGAGAGTGATTGTTGTCCAACCTATAATTCTTGTATTTATATCAGAAGGTAAAAATGCATGTTCTAAAGTGTAAACTAATCCTTTCATTTTTAGATTATCTATGTCAAATGATAGATAATGAATGATGTCAAATAAAGCCAAGCCAAAACCACTAATTGCCGTTATTGCTGTAAGAATCAAAAGTGGTTCTCTAATCCAAGGAGTTGTTTCATGGACATGATTTACAACATCGTTTTTTGGCTCTCCTGCAAATGTCATTAGCCACATTCTAGACATATAGAATCCTGTCATACCTGCAGTTGCAAGAATGAGGATAGCCGGTACAAACATTATTGGCTCATATTCTATTGCTGCCTTCCATGTCTCAGCAATTATTCCTTCTTTAGACCAAAAACCACCGATGAGAGGAACGCCGATGATTGACATAGAACCAAACATCATCGCTGTTGCAGTAATTGGCATCTTCGCAGCCAAACCACCCATGTTACGCATATCTTGTGGATCAAAATTGTGATTATGATTTCCTTCACTTATGTGATCGTGTGCATGATGAACTTCATGTATAACAGAACCACTTGCCATGAATAACATCCCTTTAGCCATTGCATGATTGAACAAATGGAACATAGAAGCTCCAAATGCTATCATGGCTGCATGGTGATGATCAGTATTGTAAAACCAAAGAGCAACCCCTAAACCAGTAAAAATATATGCTAATTGACTCATAGTTGAATATGCTAAAACTTTCTTAATATCATTTTGAACAAATGCAATTAATGCGGCCATAAATGCTGTTATTCCACCTATAAATGCAATGATTATTCCAAGATTTTCTAATCCAGGTACACCCTGATAATGTATATCAACAAAGGGCACCATTCTGGCTACTAAGTATAATCCAGCATTTACCATAGTCGCAGCATGAATTAGTGCAGAAACAGGTGTAGGACCTTCCATTGCATCTGGTAGCCATACATGAAGTGGAAATTGTGCAGACTTCCCAACTGCTCCTACAAACAATAGTAAAAGAGCCCAAAACAATTTATTTGAATCGACTAATGCTCCTGAAACACCTGTTGATGGATCATCAAAAATTACTGCAAAGTCCAATGAGCCATAAATATCATACAGAATAAATAGACCAATCATTAGAAAAACATCACCGATTCTGGTTGTGAGAAATGCTTTTTTTGCAGCATATGCAGCACTAACTTTCCAATAATAAAATCCTATTAACAGATAAGAGCAAAGTCCCATTATTTCCCAGAATATGAAAAGCCAAAGAAAGCTATCTGCCAATACCATTCCAAACATACCCATACTAAATAATACGAATTCTGCATAAAAGCGGTGGTTACGATCTTCATTGATTGGGTCAGTATTCATATAACCCATACTAAACCAACAAATCAAAAAACAAAGAAATGTTGCAACAAATAATATCATCAGTGTAACTTGATCTATCCAAACGCCTATGCCTATTATCCGACTTTCTTGGGAGATGACATAATTAGATTGTAAGAAATCAAAAGTTATCCATTCAAACCATGTATCTACAGATTGATTTGAAAAACTGGAATTACCATATAAATAATCAAACAAT
>MDSZ01230624.1_pt1 | contig 45861 bp, 47 predicted proteins | sample 811201 | NCBI WGS metagenome assembly MDSZ01 (sample SAMN05326647, study PRJNA326480) | marine metagenome | isolation source: seawater | place: Indian Ocean: North | collected 2010 | reverse complement strand
TCTCAAGAAGTTGGACCAAATTACCTTTATGGTTTGCTAGATAATGAAGCAAGGGTGGCGATTCATTACTCTCACAGGATCGGCGCCTTAGTTTTAACATTAATTTTTATTGTTTTAATTAGCAGGCTGTGGTTTTCTAATGCAGCTCCCCTAGCTTCAACATTAGGAGTAATATTGGCTACTCAAATATCTCTAGGAATTATGAATATTGTTTATGTACTTCCTTTGTATATTGCTATCGCACATAATTTGGTTGCGGCATTATTACTTCTAGCAACATTAATGGTTAATCTTGTCATTTGGAAAGATGAATAGCACGATCAGAAATTATTACGAACTATGTAAGCCCAATGTAGTTTTAATGATGTTAATTACTGCTTTAGTTGGCTCATTGCTAGCTAGTAAGACTTTGGCACCACTATCTTTAATTGCGCTTGCGATGCTTGGTATTGGTTTGTGTGCTTCTTCAGCCGCGGCAATCAACCATATTATAGACAGAAAGGTAGATGCAAATATGAAGAGGACTGAAAACAGACCAATTCCTCAAGGAGAAGTTTCGCCCTTAAATGCATCAATTTTTGCCATTGTTTTGGGCTCTCTTGGTTCGGCTATCTTAATATTTTATGTAAATACTTTAACTGCTTTATTAACTTTGGGATCTTTAATTGGATATGCGTTTGTCTATACCGTGTACCTAAAAAGAGCCACACCACAAAACATTGTGATCGGCGGGCTTGCTGGAGCTGCTCCACCTCTTCTAGGATGGACAGCCGTTACAAATTCGATTGATCCAAATTCTTTGCTGTTGGTATTAATTATTTTTGTTTGGACGCCTCCACATTTCTGGGCTCTTGCTATCCATAGAAAGGATGACTATGCAAAGGAAAATATTCCTATGCTCCCAGTTACTCATGGTGTGCAGTTTACAAAACTTCAAATTATCCTCTATACAATTATTTTAATTCTTGTTAGCTTGCTTCCTTTTGTTGTAATGATGTCTGGAATTTTTTATTTTATTTCAGCGATAATTCTAGGCACTGTTTTTTTATATTTTTCAGTAAGATTATATTTTGATAGAGATAGCGAACATGCTCTTCCAACTTTTGTTTACTCCATTTACTACATTTTTCTTATTTTTGCAGCTCTTCTTATAGATCATTACTTAATTTAAATATGAATAGGAATATTAAGATCTCTTTGGCATTAATTATTTTATTTATGGTCTCCGTTTTATCATTGTTTATAAATAAGCTAACCACTCCCAGATATCTATCAACTTCAGAACTTTTGGTTAATGGCTATTATCAATTTCCTAATCCTAAAGAGTTCTCAAATTTCCAAATTTTTACATCTAATGACATTGTTGTTGACAAGAGTGCCCTTAAAGGAAAATGGACCTTGATATATTTTGGCTATACTCGATGCCCATCTGAGTGTCCGGTTGCCATGTCTTTAATTAAAAACCTATTTTCAACTTTAAATTCCAAGGGCTTTAATTTAGATAATAAGCAAGTACTTCTTGTTAGCATTGATCCTGAGCATGATTCATCAAATGATATAGATAAATATGCAAAGGCATTTAATAGATTATTTATTGGGGCTAGAGGAGATAGGCCAATGCTTTTAAGCATGACAACACAATTAAATGTTATGGTTACTGAGCCCCCAAAGAATATGGATTTTGGTCATTTGGAGCACTTAGAAAACCATTCAAATAATATTTTGCTGATTAACCCTGACGCGAAGTATGTTGGATTTTTCAGGCCCCCATTTGATGAGGAGAAATTTTTTCTTACCTACCAGTCAGTTGTTACCTCTCGTTAGTCGTTAAGAAATTGATCGCGTAGCTTTTTAATATCTTCGTCTGAAATATTAAGACCTTCTCGTATAAAGTTCGTTAGGCTTCCATATTCCTCTTCAGCTGTTTTGAATGCAATTTCAATGTATTCTTGCTCAACACCAAGCAGCGGTCGCAAAACCTCAGGATCAGTTTGATATAAGCTCATTAGCTTTATTTGATCTAATATCTCTTCAATTCTTTCTTTTGTAAAACTGTTAGTTTTCATGTAATCCTCAATTACAACATCCCTAGATACGCCGAGCGCTATAAGAGTTATCGCAGCAGCAAAGCCTGCTCTGTCTTTTCCAGCAGTACAATGAAATAGTGTTGGAGTGCCGTCATCAATTAGGCCTCTTAGAAAACCTTCATATACATCTGTATAACTAGTTATAAATTCTTTATTTGCATCTATCAGAAAGCTTTTTACATCTTTATTTGTTTCACCTTTTAAGACAGCCTCAATTTTTGATCTCATAGCACCATCAACGCTAATTGGCATTTCAACATATTTTATTCCTGTTGGAATTTTATCTGGGTCCTCTGTTTTTTCTTCCTGAGACCTGAAGTCAATAATTTTTTTTATTCCAAGGTTTTGTAAATATTCTTGATCAGTATTAGAAATATCACTTAACTTATCTGAACGAAATAACATCCCCCATTTAACCGATCTTCCATCAAGTGTTTTATAGCCGCCAAGTTCTCTTGTATTATGAGAACCATCCATTGGTAACAACCTATAATTTTCATTTTGAAGTGCGATGTTATTTTTATGAAGAGGTCTATCCATTAAATCTATTGTTTCTGAGCATTGTGTCAGTATCAGGCAAAGGAAAAAAATTCCTGCTTTTTTATACATCAATAATTACCTTTCCCTTAGCTTTTCTATCCTTTAAATGTGCAATAGCCGCAGCTGATTCTTCAAGAGAAAATCTATCAGATATTTCAGGATTAATTTTGCCTGCAGCATGAAGATTAAAGAGCTCTTTAAAATTTTTTTCATTTTCATCCGCAAACATCATTGTCCATGCACCCCAAAAAACTCCAACTATCTGACAACTTTTTAAGAGAGCTAGATTAAGAGGCAGCTTTGGTATTTCTCCAGCTGCAAATCCAATTACAAGGAATCTACCCTCCCATGCTATTGATCTTAAAGCTGGCTCACTAAAAGATCCTCCAACTGGATCATAAATGACATTAGCTCCTTGTCCCCCAGTGAGCTCTTTAATTTTATTTGAAAGCTCTTTTTGTTGCTCTCTATCTAAATTACCCGAGGGATATACAAAGGCTTCATCTGCGCCATGCTCCAAGCAAATCTTTATTTTTTCATCAGAAGAAGCTGCAGCAATGACCCTTGCTCCCATTGCTTTACCAATTTCTACTGCACTTAGCCCAACTCCTCCTGCAGCGCCTAGCACCAACAGTGTCTCTCCAGCTTTGAGTTCAGCCCTTTGTTTTAAAGCATATAGAGAAGTTCCATAAGTCATTGGAAGGGCAGCAGCAACTGGAAAATCCATTTCTTTTGGTATCAAGGCTACCCTTGTAGCTTCAACAACAATTTTCTCAGCAAAACACCCATTTCCTGCCATAACAAAAACATGATCACCAATACTACAAGATTCAACGCCTTCACCTATTGCTGCTATAACACCTGAGCATTCTGCTCCAGGAATAAATGGCATTGGTGGTTGAACTTGATATAAGCCTTGGATCATTAAGACATCTGGAAAATTAACACTAGCAGCTTTAATCTCTATCAAAACCTCACCATTGCCTGGCTTTGGATCATCTATGTCAGATAGGATTAATTTTTCTGGACCGCCCAATTCTACACACTGCAATGCTTTCATTATTCTTCCTAAATTTTTGAATTATATAATTCTACATATTTATTGATGTCCATGCCCGCGTTTTCTTGAAGATTCCGCAAATCTTTTAAGGAGCTTTCTGCAGAATTAATTAGCTTTGAAAAATCTTGATTGACTTTTGATTTATAAACCTCAGAAATTTTCTTGCTTTGGGCAAGACCATAGTCTTGAAATGAAATATTTTGAGATTTTATTTCATTCATAATTTTTTCACTAGGAAGCAAATCGTTATTCATTTCAGAGTTAAAGGCTTTTAAGTAACCCTCTGCATATTCATCTAATGCCCTTGCAGTTTGCTCTAATTCTTTAAGGAATGTTGCTCTTAATTGTGACAGAGAAACAGGCGCTCCATTGCGAACCAATTTAAGATCTTTCGACCTTCCATGCCTAACCATAGTTCTTTGGTTAGATTTAATTTCTTCAATTTCCTCATCAGACACTAAAGGGCTCTCAGAAATTAAAGAGTGAATTATATAGATATCTAAAAGCTTTATTTTATTTTTATCAATACCCTCAGGAATGAAGGGGTTAATATCAATACCCCTTAATTCCAAATACTCTATTCCATCTTGTTTTAAGAGCGTTGTAGGGCGTGACCCGCTAGGACCAGATCTTTTGGGTCGAACAATGTCATATAGCTCATTCTCGATTTGTAGAATGCCGGTAGATATTTGCTGTGGAATTCCATCCTTATCAAGCAACCCTATATCATTAAATTCCTTAATGGGGGTTTTAATCCCTGTCATTATCGCATCTAAAAATTCCTCTAGACTGTTATAGCTAATTTTTAAAGATTCTTGAACACTACTTTGGTAGCCAACATCGCTCATTCTAAGAGATGTTGCATTAGGCAAAAATAAATCATTTGTATGATGCCTTTCAAGAGAATGCTTTCTATTTAGTAAGTATGATTCATGAGTAATGGGCGAAGCGCCCAAGCGCTCTAATAGAAACCAAAAATTCCTTTTTATGTTCCTAATCATTCCAAGATACTTATCATTTATAAAAGCTTGATTTGAATTATTGTTTAACAGCCTCCATGAATCTGTAGATAAAGAAAAATTGTAGTGAATCCCTGATACGCACTGCATAATGGACCCATATCTTAGCCTTAATCCTTTTCTATAAATATGCTTCAGCATTCCACTATTGCTTTTACCATACTCAGCTATTCTGATTTCTTTTTCACTTTGGAATGCACATGGCATAGAAAAATTCCAGAGTATTTCTTCTCCCATTTGGCTATAAAGAAATTTATGGAGAAGATTGAGGTGATCAAAAAGTTCTTCAGCAGATTCAAAAGTTGGAGTCACAAGCTCTACAAGAGCTTCAGCAAAATCTGTGGTTATATCTTTGCTTGTTAGGGGAGAGCCTAAATTTTTAGGATGATCTTTTTGGGAAATATTTCCTTGTGGGGTAACTCGCAAAGACTCTCTTTCAATACCACGATGAATTTTAAGATTCTTAAAAAAACCTTTTTCTTGATGAGCCCTTAAAGAGCTCTTAAACGCATCTGTGGTCATGAATTAAGGCTAAATTGATGGGCCTGCAGCAATTATTGCCTCACTAACAGAGAATTTTTTAAAGTTTTCTTGGAATTCCTGGATAAGATTTGTTAGATATTGATCATATTGTTCATGATCTGACCAGGTTTTTTTAGGGGTCAAAACTTTTGTATCAACTCCATCAACCTCTATAGGCACTTCTAAATTGAGCCCCTCAATGTGACAAGTTTCAACATCGTTTAATTCACCATTTTGAATTGCATTTACTATTCTTCTCGTTGTCGGGATATCAAACCTTGATCCAACGCCATGAGGACCCCCGGTCCACCCTGTGTTTACTAGAAAAACCTTGGAATTAAAGGACTCAATTCTTTTCATTAAAAGGTCTGCATATACACCTGCTGGCCTAGGAAAGAATGGTGCTCCAAAACAAGTAGAAAATGTTGTGCCTATTGATTCAGTTGATCCGACTTCGGTAGATCCTACTTTTGCAGTGTAACCGCTTAAAAAATGATAGGCTGCAGCTTCTTTTGAAAGAATTGAAACAGGAGGAATTACCCCTGTTAGATCACAAGTTAAAAATATTACTGTTTCAGGCTCCCCTGCAGAATTTGACTCAACAGCATCATCAATATGTGAGCGAGGATAACAACAACGCCCATTTTCTGATAATGAGGTATTTGTATAATCAGGCGTGCCTTCTTTATCTAAAAAAACATTTTCAATTATGCTGCCATGCTTAATAGCCTTCCAAATAACGGGCTCATTTTTTTCTGAAAGATCAATGGTTTTTGCATAGCAACCACCTTCAAAATTAAAGACGGTTCCCTCACCCCAACCATGTTCATCATCTCCAATGAGCGAGCATGTTGGATCAGCAGAAAGAGTTGTTTTACCAGTTCCAGATAGACCAAAGAATAAAGACACTTTTCCATCTTTGTTTACATTCGAGGAGCAATGCATCGGTAGCACATCTTTTTCGGGCATTAGGAAATTTTGAACAGAAAACATAGATTTCTTCATCTCGCCCGCATATTTCATTCCGGCAAGCAGGACTTTCCTTGCAGCAAAATTAATGATTACACACCCCTCTGAATTTGTGCCATCTTCTTCAGGAGAGCACTCATAGTTTAAGGCGCTCATTATTTGCCATTCTTTTTTAGACTGGGAATTAAACTCATCAGGAGTAATGAAAATTAGTTTTGAAAACATGCTGTGAGATGCGCTTTCAGTTGTAACATTGACAGGTATATAGTGATCTTCATGAGCACCAACATGCACTTTAGATAGATAACGATTTTTTTCTGCTAAGTAAGCATCAACTTTACCCCAAAGAATATTAAACTTTACTGCATCAAAGGGTTTATTAATATCGCCCCAATCAATTAAATGGGATGTACTATCTTCTTGAACAATAAACCTATCATTGGGGCTGCGACCTGTTCTGGCACCAGTTTCCAGAGATAGAGCTCCATTACTCGCCATAACGCCCTCGCCATTTTTAATTGCCGCCTTAATAAGGTCTTCAGTATTTAATTCAAATGTTTCAGCCAATGTACCTTTTTCCATAAAATTTGTGTATTGCCAATTTTACAATATTCTACATACCTTAGAAAAGTTATACCTTTGTTTTCTTTTTAAATAAGAAGAAAATATTATAAAAAAACAAAAATATAAAGAAGATTAATGCCCATTCAGCAAAATTAAAGATAAATCTCCATTCATACTCAGCACAATTCCCATCTCCAAGTAGCACAGTTTGTATGGCCTCAAAGAATGGCAGAGTATCCATTAAAAAATCCATTGGAGGGGCGCAAGTCGGCACTTGGTCGCCAGGAAGGTTTTGTAAGTAAATTTGCCTGCTGGCAATTGCACCACCAGCCACAGAAAATAAACCAGCCAATATAAGCAGGCTCTTTCTTAATATTAAATGTAAGCCAGGAATTATCATGAGAGCACCACATAAAGCAATTAATGCAAAAGACCATCGTTGAAGAATGCATAGTGGACAGGGATCATAATAACCAATAACTTCAAAAATATAAGCACCAACTATTAAACCTGTACCTGTAAAAAAGTTAACTAAGGGAGGCAAAAGTAGAATTTTCTTTAGTATGTTCATATTTTTCAAAGAAGCATTAAATGCATGGTGATCTTATATTATCCATAGCTTATATAAAAACCTAATGACATAATAAATTTTTATGAACATGCCTGCAAAAAAAGTTTTTTTGATAGATGGCTCCTCTTATTTATACAGAGCCTTTCATGCAATGCCCCCTTTGACAACATCAACTGGTCTGCCAACAGGCGCTGTTAAGGGCGTTACTAACATGCTCCGCAATTTACGTAAAGAAAATCCAGACTCCTATTACCTATCAATATTTGATGCTAAGGGAAAAAACTTTCGTCACGAAATTTATAAAGACTACAAGGCTAATCGACCGCCGATGCCAGAAGATCTTATAGAACAACTTTCACCATTAAAAGAAATATGTAATGCCATGGGAATGCCTGTAATTGAAATATCTGGCGTTGAGGCTGACGATGTGATTGCGACTCTTGCAGCAGAAGGCTCTAAAAAAGGCATGCCCATGATTATCTCATCTTTGGATAAAGATTTAATGCAGCTTGTTGAAGATCCATTGGTGAAGATGATGAACACAATGAACAATCAGATCTATGATGAGGCTGGAGTAGAGAAGAAATTTGGGGTTCATCCAAAGCAAATAATTGATTATTTAGCTCTAGTTGGTGATACCTCTGATAATATCCCCGGCGTACCTAAAGTAGGAGCAAAAACAGCTGCTAAATGGTTAACAGAATTTAAAACACTTGACGGCATTATCAACAATGCAGATTCATTAACAGGAGTTGTGGGGCAGAACTTTAGAGATTCAATTCCAGACCTGGATCGAAATATTAAATTAGTGACCTTAAAAAAAGATGTTGATTTAAAAGTCTCTTTTGAGAATTTGCTTGAAGCAAAAGAGAATCAAGATGAATTAAATAAACTATTCACATCTCTTGAATTTAAGACTTGGATTAAATCTTCTAAAAGTAAAAATGATGACGAGCTTGATGCCCCAAAAGCAAAAGAAGAATATCAAACGGTTTTATCAGAAAAAGATCTAAAGGTCTGGGCAAACAAGATTAATAAGTGTGAAGTATTTGCAATTGATACCGAAACTTCTTCTTTAGACACGATGACAGCGGATTTAATTGGAATCTCTTTAGCATGTGATGAAGGTGAGGGCTGTTATGTGCCTATGAAACATTTATATGATGGCATGCCAAAACAGTTAACCCTCACCTCAATTAAAAAAATTCTTGGTACAGCTATCTCAAAAAATCAGAAGAAACTGGTTGGCCAAAATCTTAAGTTTGATTTGCCTATGCTGAATAGACATGGCATTAAAGTTAGTGAATTTCTAGGAGATACCATGCTGATGTCATATGTTTTGAATAGCACAGGAACTAGGCATGGTTTAGATAGAATGGCAATTTACTATTTAAATTATGAGCCAATGAAATATGAGGAAGTTGTTGGCTCAGCCTCAAAGCAAATCAATTTTGCTCAAGTTGAGATCCCAATAGCAACATTTTATGCTGTTGAAGATGCAGACATAACTTTGAGACTATTCAATCATTTAAATAGAATGCTTAAGGATCAACCAAAGCTTATTGATTTATTAAATTCAATTGAATACCCAATGCTTAGATCTCTTATTAAGGTTGAAACAAACGGTGCCAAGATTGATGCAAAAATGCTATCAGAATATTCTGATGAGTTGGCATTTAAGATTGAAGAATTATCTAAAACTGCATTCAAAATGGCAGGCGAAGAATTTAATATGGATTCCCCAAAACAACTTGTTGAGATTCTTTATAATAAGTTAGATTTACCTGTTCTTAAGAAAACCCCTAAAGGGCAACCCTCAACAAATGAGGATACTCTTCAAAGATTGGCTGAAGAATACGACCTCCCAAAAATTATTATCGAGTATCGCGGCTTAGCGAAATTAAAATCTACATATACAGATAGTCTCATCAATATTCAGCATCCAATTACCAAAAGAATTCACACCTCTTATCAACAAGCCGTAACGTCAACCGGAAGATTGTCCTCAGCCGAACCCAATCTTCAAAATATACCAATCAAAACTTCTGAAGGAAGAAAAATACGAGAGGCTTTTATAGCTGAGAAAGGCAATCTTTTGATTTCCGCTGACTACTCGCAAATTGAATTACGAATCATGGCTCATTTATCTGGAGATAAAAATTTAACCCATGCATTTAATAATAATATTGATGTGCATTCAGCAACTGCTTCAGAGATATTTAATATCCCCCTTGAAGACGTTACGCCAGAACATCGTAGAAGCGCCAAAGCAATTAATTTTGGATTAATCTATGGAATGTCAGCCTTTGGACTTACCAGACAACTAGGGATACCAAGGCATGAAGCTCAAGCCTATTTAGATACCTATTTTGAAAGATATACCGGCGTAAAAAAATATATGGATTCGACAAAGGAGCTGGCTAAGAAGAATCTTTTTGTTGAGACTATTTTAGGTAGAAAACTCCATGTAGCTGCCATTAATGATTCCAATGGATTAAGGCGTCAAGCAGCAGAAAGAGCTGCTATTAATGCGCCATTGCAGGGTTCTGCGGCTGACATCATCAAAAAGGCGATGATTGATGTTGATCATTGGATCGGGGAAGATAATCCTAATATTAAAATGATCATGCAAGTTCACGATGAGCTAATTTTTGAGGTGAAAAAAGGGTTCGCTAGCGAGGCCCTTGAAAATATTACAAATCTTATGGAAAGCTCAGTTAAATTAGATATTCCCTTAATAGTTGACGCAAATACAGGGGCTAATTGGAATGAAGCACATTAATTGCTCATTGATCCAGACCAAATTAATGGCTTTTTAACTGCTCTTTCATCTGAAGAAAGTATCTTTATTCCATATTCTTCCCTTAGGTCACAAATCCTTTGATCCATCAAATGGTCCGGCGAAACAAAGGGCCATTTCTTATTCATTTGCTTGGCTCGCTTCCTTATTTTTAGCTTAATAGGCACGAGCTTAATAACGGTCATATAGAGTTTAAAATAACCAGGATCATGCCAAAAATCTTTATATAGTTGTTTGATTTCTGGAAGTTTGTTGTAGGCAAGTAATTCCTTTAGTTTCCATTTTGTACCCAAAAATACCCATGAATCCAACATCGACTCTTGCTCTATTGAGGTATCAAGACCAAATATTACATGAGTTGCATCGTGGTCTCTTATAATTGTTGAGCCCGGAGCATCAATTAATTGTTTTTTGCCATTTGCCTGCAAGTAAGCCCGATACTCCTCTAGGCCTTCAGCAAGAGTAACATCACAGTCTTGAGACTGAAAAGATAAATTAGCCATCCTTAAATCCTATCAGAACCTTCCTTAGCGTTTCAACCCCAGTTTCCTTTAAGGATGAAATTGCCAAAACCTCTTTAGCATTTGTTGCTTTGCTAACTTGTTGAATAGTTTTTATTAAAATATTTTTAGATACTTTGTCCGATTTAGTTAAGACTGGCACATAAGTCACCTTAAAGTTTTCGCATAAATTAATCATTTCAAAATCAATTGGTTTTAACGGGTGCCTGATATCCATGAAAATTAACACCGCTTTAAGGGCTTCTCTATTTTCAAAGTATTTTCCTAACAATGGCCCCCAGTCTTTCTTTCTTGAGTGACCTGATTTAGCAAAACCATAGCCCGGTAAGTCAAGAAGCTTAAAACCATCCTCAACTTCAAAGAAATTAATTTCTGTTGTTCGTCCCGGTGTTTTGCTAATCCTTGCTAATTTTTTATTACTTGTTAAAGCATTTAAGGCACTTGATTTGCCAGCATTTGACCTACCAGATAACAAAATCTCTACCCCCATGTCTTTAGGCAGATTTTGAAACTGTGTTATGCCATATAAAAAAGCAGTATTTTTGAAAGGATTTTTCATAAGATCATTTATCTAAGGCCAAGCACGACATATAATATGCCTTCTTAACCACAACGTACAATTTATGTTAAAAACTTATTTAATTATTGGTTTAAGTTTGACAACCCTTTCTGTTTCAGCAGCAGAGATTAATATGCCTGATTTGCTTCCGATTGGAGATTCTAAATCTGGAGCAGAATTAGTTGCAACATGTGCAGCATGTCATGGAGATACAGGTCAGAGCATAAATTCTGATTGGCCAAGTCTTGCAGGTCAAAATCAAAGATATTTAAGCGATCAACTTAAATATTACCAAGAAGGCGATAGAGAGAATGTTTTGATGATGGCAGTTATCCCATACTTAAAAACCCTTACTGATTCCCAGCTTTTAGACATTGCTGCATTTTATAGCTCGCAGTCTCCCGCAGTAGGCCAAGCAAAAGATGATGCAGAGCTTTTAGCCCTGGGGGAAAGCCTCTATAGAGCTGGAGACCTAGATAGAGGCATACCAGCATGTACAGCATGTCATTCTCTTAATGGAGCAGGTAATGCACAAGCTGGATTTCCAAGAGTTTCAGGACAACAAAAAGGCTATTTAATTTCAACTCTCAAAGAGTACAGAAACCTGGCTAGGAATGCAGGTGATTATTCTTTGGTAATGCAATCTGCTTCTCAAAATTTGAGAGATTCAGATATTGAAGCTTTAGCAAACTATATGCATGGACTATATCAAAAATGAAAAAAAATATAATTTACTCATCTCTTTTTTTACTAATTATTTCTGTTTCTGCGGCCTCTGAATTTAGGCTTGGCAGGGATTATGGTTCTTTATCTAATCCTCTTCCTGTCAAACAAGATGGAGTTGTCGATGTGGTTGAAGTTTTCTGGTATGGATGTGGGCATTGCTACAACCTAGCGCCGGTTGTTTCAAAGTGGGTTAAGCAACAAGATGCATCTGTTAATTTTCAAAAGATGCCAGTTACTTGGGGGCCGGTTCACCAACTTCATGCAAAACTTTTTTATACCATCGAAGCTTTGGGGGTAGGTGATACTGCGCACTCTGCAGTTTTTACTGCTATACACAAGGAAGGTAATTATCTTGCCAGTGAAGGAGCAATTTTGAAATTCCTTGAAAAGCTTGGAATGGATAGAAGCGAGACTATAAAATACATGAATTCATTTTCTGTAAGACAAAAAGTTAAACGGGCTATAGAACTATCAAAACAATTTAAAGTTACTGCCACACCAATGATTTTTATTGATGGGCGTTATAGAATAGAGGCCAAAGGAGGTCACTCTAAAATGCTTGAAGTGGTGGATCATGTGATTGCGCTTCAAAAACCAGTTTCTTAAAGCAGAAGTTAAATTAAATATGAAAAAATTTTTCTCAATTTTTGTTGTTACTCTAGCGCTTGTATTATTTTTTAATGGTAAAAAATATGATGATCTTGTTAATTCAAGATTGAGTTCATCAATTGCTATTTGTTTAGAGGGCCAATCTTGTGGCCAAGCAACTGCAATGAATGCTGCTGCAGCTCTCGATGTTAGATCAGCTGAGTCAATTTATACAACTGGTTGTGCTACTTGCCATGATTCAGGCCTTGCAGGAGCACCAAAGTTGGGCGATAAAAGTCAATGGGAAGCTCGACAAGCCAAAGGCTATGAAACGCTTGTTAATAATGCTTACAATGGAATCAATGGTATGCCAGCAAAAGGATTATGTTTAGATTGTACTAAAGAAGAAATAGACATAGCTGTTAAATATATGCTTGACTCTATTTAAGGTCAGCCTTTCTAATCAGATCTTCTAATTTAGAAATCCTTTTTTCTAGCCTTTTGGCCAAAGCTTGAAGAGCTCCATATTCTTCATTTGATACATATCCCTGAGATCTTGCTAAATCATCAAATTTTTCTTTTAGCTCATCTTGAATAATTTTTATATTTAGTTGATCAGTATTTTCAGAAAATTGATCAATCTTGTCTTTAGCTATGGCAATAAAGGCATCAAAAGAATCTTTAGTTGCCATAATTAGTTTCTACTAGGTTAATAAATTCAGACCACTGCTTAAATTCAACCGGAGGATGTTCATCAAAATCCCAATCAATATTATTATGATTAAACCACATTGTATTTATCCCGAGCTGTCTAGCCCCCCAAATATCATTTAACGGATGATCTCCAACATGAAGAGTATTTTGAAAGTCTATTTGAGAAAGTTCGCGGGCTTTTAAGAAATGACCCTGGTTTGGCTTGTTGCTTTTAACATCAGTTGAGGATACTGAAAAATTAAATAGATGGCCAATTTCTAGTTTATTAACATCAGCATTGCCATTTGTTAATACACCAAGTTTATATTTAGAAGATAATTTCTCTAAAACCACAACAACATCCTTAAAGAAAGTTACTTTATGCCTCTGTTTTAGAAAAAATCTATACGCATCTTCAATAAATTCATCAAATTCTTTTTTATTTTTAAAGTATTTTTTAGTGTGGTGAGCAATTATTTTTTTTCTCAACATTCCTAAGTCGTACTCTAGAGATGAGTCTTCTTTTATTAGCCTGTTTCTAATTTGTATGAACTCTTCAAAGGATCCCCAGTTTATTTTTTCTCCAATTTTTTCCTCGGTCCATTTTCTAGAATTTTTTTCTGCATTCATTATAACGGTTCTGATATCCCAAAAAGTATCATCTAAATCAAAGGTAATGAGTTTAATCTTTGGCATTTTTTTTAGCTCTAGGATGGGAGCTCTCATAAACTTTTATAAGGTGTTGATAATCAAGCCTAGTGTATATTTGTGTAGTAGATAAAGAGCTATGGCCGAGTAATTCTTGAATACTTCTTAGGTCTCCGCTTGATTCGAGCAAGTGAGTGGCAAAACTATGTCTTAACATATGAGGGTTTACAGGAGGCAGCCCTTGTATAAGAGCAATATTCTTAATCTTTTCTTGGACGCTTCTTGTTGAGATTCTGCCGCCTCTCAAATTTATAAACAAAGCCTCATTTTTTGTTGATAGTTTCTCTCTCTCATACAGCCATTCATTGATAGCGATCTGAGCGAAACGCCCAACTGGCACCAATCTTGTTTTAGACCCCTTTCCTAAGACCCTTAAAAAGTTCATATTCTCTTCAAAATCAGTTATGTTTGAATTTACAGCTTCTGAAACCCTTAAACCACTTGAATAGATTAACTCAATAATTGCTATGTCTCTTTTTTCTTGTGCATTTTTTGGTTTGAAATTAAGTAACTGAGAAACTTCTTCGGGAGATAGAATATTAGGAAGGTGCCTGGGAGATTTTGGTGAGCTAATCAACTCAAATGGCGAGTCAATTATAAGACCGCTTTTTTTTAAATAATTAAAAAAACCTTTAGCAGATGATATATGTCTTTGTATGCTGCGCGCACTAACATTATTTTGGAAAAGATTAGCAATCCAAGCTGAACATATTTCTTCATTTAACATTTTGCAATCATTAATTCCAGAAGCATTAGAAAATTTTGAGAATTTATTTAGATCTCTTTTATAAGCACTGGTTGTATTCTTGCTTAGGCCTTTAATATTTTTTAAAAAATCTAAATAATCAGCAATCAGTGGAACAAGAAAATATTTCTTTTCATTCATGCCTGTTTTTATTCGAGAACTCTGACAATTACATCTCGAATGTACTCTATAAATGTTGTATCCCCATCACCAAGGTATTTAGTAGGTTCATGAGAGCCTATTTTTAGCAGGCCAAAATTTTCTTCTAATTTCATTACGCTTATAACAGCAGATTTAACAGAGTCGCTTGAAAAGAAAGCAAACATCTTTTCTTTGGATAAGGGGCCCATATGGATAGTATCTTTGCTCATATCCAAACTAGTTTTATTTTCAAGATCTTGTAAATCAGAATCTGAAAGGATCTCTAAGACACATACATCAACTTTAAAGCTTTCTATAAAAAATGATTCAACGGTTTTTTTTACTTCATCAAAATTATTAGAGGTAATTAACGACAGGGTAAGATTCTTAGATTTAAAAAAGAGTTCTTCATTTTCCTTTCCTGTTGAAACAAATCCTGACAACATATCCATCAGTCTAGATTGCTCATCCCTAAGTTTTCGAACTTGCATTTCCAGCAACGAGGTTGCCCCCTCAGTACCGTGCTTAAAGTTTAATTCGCTAACAAGAGATTCCCTAGAAACAAAGAAATCAGTATTTTTTAACAAGTAAAGCTCTACCTCTTTGGCATCTATTTTTTTAGCCATATTCCCTCACATATAAATTCGGCCGGCCCAATCATTTCAAGCTTATCATTTATTTTTCTAATGCTCAGCTCACCCCCCGCAGAAATAATTCTTAATGGAAACTTGTTTTTTATATTAAAGCTCGCTGTTGCAGCAGCAGCAGATCCACAAGACAAGGTTTCACCGGCGCCTGCTTCATTTGTTCTTAGTTCAATGACCTGTTCATGCTTATTAAATAGTGAAATATTTATATCTTTAAAAAAACCTTTTTTCCTTAGATTTGATGAAAGCTCATCTAATTTATAGGAAAAGACTTGTTTTGTTTTTATTATTAAGTGACGATTTCCAGCATCGATAAAGTTATATTTTTTTATACCGTATTTGTGTAACAACTTAGCTTCATTATTTGGGATTATCATCTGGACAGGATAATCTATAAGGACTTTTACTTTATTGGTTTTTGTGGGCTTGATTAAAACTGGTTTTGATTTAGTGCCCAATAATAGAGATTTCTTCGGGGCAAGAGCAGCATCCCAAACAAAAGCACCAACCGATCTTACGCCATTCATACACATGTCTGCTTCAGAACCATCCGCATTATAGAACTTAACATAAAAATCATGATTAGACTTTATGGGCGGATTAATTGTAATAAGCTGATCGAAGCCAAGCCCCTTTTTTCTGTCTCCCATTTTAACAATTTGAGATTTTGTTAATGAATTAGCTTTGGTTAGATTTTCCATGACAATAAAGTCATTTCCATTTCCATGCATTTTTTTAAATTTGATCATTTAGCCTCTCAAGAAATGTAGCTAACTTACCTTTTATATAATTAGAGCAACCCATAGATGGATTAAATAATGAAAAGAATCTCTGATGGTATAGGTGACTTCATTCCACAACTCGCAAGAATAAAAAAAGCTACAACTAAAAAGAAAAATAGGCGAATATGCATTCGCCTATTATGATTAATTTCTTGAAAAAAAACTAATTAGATTAGTATTTGTATTCTTCTTCTTTAAATGGCCCACTTACTGGGACATTAATGTATTCAGCTTGTTCGTCAGTTAACTTGGTTATTGTGCCACCAAAACCTTGAACCATAAGTTCAGCAACTTCCTCATCTAATTTTTTTGGAAGAACCTTTACAGTTAACATTTTACTTTTTTTATCAGCATCATTTATGTTTGCAAAGCCTTGCTCATATAGATACATTTGAGCCAGAACTTGATTTGCAAATGATCCATCCATAATCCTGCTTGGATGGCCTGTTGCATTTCCTAAGTTAACTAACCTGCCCTCAGCTAAAAGTATTATATAGTTTTTACTCTTCAAGTTAGGAGTTTCTGAGGGTGATGTATCTCTAAATATTCTATGGACTTGAGGTTTTATCTCTTCCCAATACCATTTGTCTCTCATAAACTGAGTGTCAATTTCATTGTCAAAGTGACCTATATTACATATTACCGCGGTATTCTTAACAGTTCGCAACATTGCCTCATCGCAAACATTTACATTCCCAGTAGTCGTTACAATTAGGTCAGTATCTTCTAAAATCTTACTATTAATATCCTTAACATCTCTTGTAACAACTCCTTCATTATATGTTGAGACAACTTCGAATCCGTCCATGCAGGCCTGCATTGCACATATAGGATCAGACTCAACAACTCTAACAATCATACCCTCTTGAGACAGGCTTAGGGCAGAGCCCTTTCCAACATCTCCATACCCAATTACCAATGCCTTTTTTGAAGAAAGCAGCATATCAGTTGCTCTTTTAATCCCATCATTTAGGCTATGTCTACAACCATATTTATTATCATTTTTAGATTTAGTTACTGAGTCATTTACATTTATAGCTGGCACCTTAAGGGTATTGTTTTCAAGCATTCCTTTTAGCCTGTGAACTCCAGTGGTAGTTTCTTCTGAAATACCATGGATGGTTTCTAGCATGTCAGGGAATTTAGTATGTACCATATGTGTTAGGTCGCCACCATCATCCAAAATCATATTTGCATCCCATGGTTGACCATCTTTAACTATTGTTTGTTCAATACACCAATCAAACTCTTCATCAGTTTGTCCTTTCCAAGCAAAAACAGGTATTCCAGCAGCTGCTATCGCCGCTGCCGCATGATCTTGGGTAGAAAAAATATTGCAGCCTGACCATCTTACTTCAGCGCCAAGATCAACTAAAGTTTCAATTAAAACTGCTGTTTGGATAGTCATATGAATACAGCCCATAACTTTTGCGCCATTTAGCGGTTGGGCATCTTTGTATTTAGTCCTCAGAGCCATTAGAGCAGGCATTTCATTTTCAGCTAAAGAGATTTCTCTTCTTCCAAAATCTGCAAGCCCAATATCCGCAACTTTATAATCATTTTCCATTCTTAACTCCAACAAATTTAAGTGTGCATTCTACATAAAATAAAGATGTAAATGCACTTTTTAGTTACTAAACCAAATATTACTTTGAAATTTCAACCGCTTTATCTGTTTTTTCCCAAGTTAGGTCAACATCAGATCTTCCAAAGTGTCCATATGCCGCAGTTGGAAGATATATAGGCCGCTTTAAATCAAGCATACTAATCAAGCTTTTTGGTCTCAAATCAAACTCTTCTTCAACTATTTTTACTATTGTTTCTTTTGAGACTTTCTCACTATTGAAAGTTTCTACATGGATTGAAGTTGGTTTTGCAACCCCAATAGCGTATGAAACTTGAATTTCACAATAGTCCGCAAGCCCTGCAGCAACAATATTTTTAGCCACATATCTAGATGCATATGCTGCAGATCTATCTACTTTTGATGGGTCTTTGCCAGAAAAAGCTCCTCCACCATGTCGAGCCATGCCCCCATAAGTGTCCACAATTATTTTTCTCCCCGTTAGACCACAATCACCAACTGGACCACCTATTACAAATTTACCGGTTGGATTAATAAAAATATTTGTAGAATCAAGCAACCACTCTTCTGGAACAATGGGCTTAATAATTTTATCCATTACTTCAGCCTTTATCTCTTCTTGAGTTATATCTTCATCATGTTGGGTTGAAAGGACAATAGCAGACAATCCTTCAATAGTTTTACCATCATCAGAATAAATGACACTTACCTGGCTTTTTGCATCAGGTCTTAACCATTTAATATCACCAGTTTTCATAACATCCGCTTGTTTTTTGACCAATCTATGAGACAGATCTATAGGAAGAGGCATCAAAGATTCAGTTTCGGTACAAGCGTATCCAAACATTAAACCTTGGTCACCGGCTCCCTGCTCTAAATTTTCACCCTCTCCCTCAGTTACGCCCTGAGATATGTCTGGAGATTGCTCAAAGACAAGATTAGTAAATTCACAGGTATCACCATTAAATCCATACTCATCAGAGTTATAACCAATATCATTAATTGTTTTTCTTACAACAGGTTCAAGGTCTGGGCTTCCCAGAGAAGTTATTTCTCCAGCAATAAATACCATATTATTTTTTATCATTGTCTCGCAAGCAACTCTGCTATTAGGATCTTCAGCTAAATATGCATCTAAAACCGCATCAGATATTTGGTCACATACTTTATCAGGATGACCCCCAGAGACAGATTCGGATGTAAAGATAAAGCTCATAATGTTCTCCTTAAATAAGCAATGTATTTTTTAAACATGGAGGAAAATTTATATGATATTTTTTCCACCTTAAATTAGGCGTCGCATTTAGCAGTTTAAGCATGTAAGCAGGAACAAGTCACCTTTTTCAATAAGGAGAATCTTATTAGTTTTATGAAATAAACACAAATTTATATATAAAAACTTTAAGCCACATATTATCATTGTATTGTCCTAAATAATTTGCAAAAAACATGCACAAAGAACTTGCTAACGCTATTAGGTTTTTATCCATAGATGCTGTACAAGCAGCCAAATGTGGTCATCCTGGAATGCCAATGGGCATGGCAGATATTGCAGTAGCTCTTTGGAAATATAATCTGAAACATAACCCTAAAAATCCCCATTGGTTCAATCGAGACAGGTTTGTTTTGTCAAACGGCCATGGGTCAATGTTGCTATATAGTTTGCTTCATTTAACCGGTTATAAGTTGACCATTGAAGACTTAAAAAATTTTAGGCAAATAGGATCTAAAACACCGGGTCACCCAGAATTAGATCTTGAAATTGGAGTTGAAACAACAACTGGCCCCCTTGGTCAAGGAATAGGTAATGCAGTGGGGATGGCGTTGGCTGAAAAGATGTTGGCAGCTAGGTTTAATAAATCAGATGGATTGCATCCAATTGACCACTATACCTATACATTTTTAGGTGACGGTTGTTTGATGGAGGGAATTTCACATGAAGTTTGCTCTTTTGCAGGAACACATGGTTTAGGTAAACTAATTTGTTTTTATGATCAAAATGGAATTTCTATTGATGGAGAGATAACCAATTGGTTCACAGACAATACTGTTCAAAGGTTTATGAGTTATAACTGGCAAGTATTGGAAGTAGATGGCCATAATGTTGACGAAGTCTTAGGGGCTATAAAAAATGCACAGGAGGAACCTAATCGACCAACATTAATTTGCTGTAAGACTGAAATAGGTTTTGGATCACCAAATAAGGCAGGCACTTCTGGGGTTCATGGATCTGCCCTGGGTGATGATGAGATTATAAAGACTAGAGCTAAACTTGACTGGGAACATGATCCATTTGAAATACCAGAGATAATAAAATCTGAATGGGATGCTTGTGAAGTTGGTGAAGAGGTTAATGGTGCTTGGAACAAGCTTATGGAAGAATATTCCCAAAAACATCCAGACTCTTTTGCGGAACTCATGCGATTAATAGACAATAAACTACCAAAAAACTTTGATAGCGCTTATACAGAATTTTTAAATGAATTGGTCCTAAGTGACCAAGGAGATTTAGCAACTCGAAAAGCTTCAGAGGTGTGTTTAAATTTCTTTTGCCAACAGTTACCTGAGCTTATTGGGGGTTCGGCTGATCTCACTGGCTCTAATAATACTTTCTCTTCGGTAAGCTCTGAATTGCTCCCAGAGAACCCCGAGGGAAATCATATATTTTATGGGGTAAGAGAGTTTGGAATGACAGCCATGATGAATGGGATGTTATTGCATGGTGGAATAAAACCTTATGGTGGAACATTTTTAGTTTTTATGGATTATGCTAGAAACGCTGTAAGGCTAGCCGCCCTAATGGAAATACCAAATATTTTTGTCTATTCACATGATTCTATAGGTTTGGGAGAAGACGGCCCCACTCATCAACCAATTGAACATTTGGTTACTCTTAGAGCAACTCCAAATTTAAATAATTGGAGGCCTGCAGATATTTTAGAAACAGCGGTTAGCTGGAAAGAAGCTATCTCCTCTTCAAGCACGCCCCATAGTTTAATTTTATCAAGACAAAATCTTCCGTATGTTCACAGAACGAAAGAACAAATAAAGTTAATTGAAAGAGGAGGATATGCTCTTTCTTCTAATGATCACAAAGATATAACATTGATTGCATCAGGAAGCGAAGTACAGTTGATTGTTGCTGCAGCAAAATTAATAGAAGATGATGGATTTAAGGTAAATATAGTATCTATGCCATGCCTTGATAAATTTTATTCTCAAGACCAAGCATATAGAGATAGCGTAATATGTCCTGATGCGCCAAAATTAGTTGTTGAGGCTTCGCACCCAGATTCCTGGCAGGGTTTAATTAATCTTAATGATGTTGTTATTGGTATAGATACATTTGGTGAGAGCGCTCCAGGAAATGAGTTAATGGTTAAATTTGGTTTCACAGTGGATAATGTTGTTGCTGAAGCAAAAAAATTAATTTCTAAATGAGAAAATTGGGCGATACAGATGTCTTTAATAAGACTATCGCGCTAAGAGTTGATCTCAATGTTCCCGTTGAAGATGGTGAAGTGCTTGATGATACTAGAATCCTTGCAATCATACCCACTTTAAAATATCTTGAAGAGAAAAATGCCAAAGTAATTTTACTCTCTCATTTTGGGAGGCCAGCACCAGGGGCAGTTGATTCAAAATTTTCTTTGTTGCCTGTAGCAAAAAAACTTGAAAAAGTAATAAACAAACAAGTGCCTTTATTTGGCTCTTTAGATGAAGTTAATTTTGATAAAGAAATTTCATTAATGGAAAATACCAGATTTCTATCTGGCGAACTGGAAAATGATGAAGATCTTTCTAAGCAACTTGCCAATATTGCCGATGTATATATTTTTGATGCTTTTGGAACATCACACCGCGCTCATGCCTCAACCTATGGAGCAATTCAAGCTTCAGAGTCATCATGTGCTGGGCTTTTATTAGAAGATGAAATAAGTGCATTAAAAGAAACAATGAAATCTCAAGAATCTCCTATACTTTCTATAGTTGGAGGGTCAAAAGTATCATCAAAATTAGAAGTCATTAAAAGCTTGTCAAGAATTTCAGATGAAGTTTTGACTGGTGGAGGGATTACTAATACTTTTTTAAAGGCGCAGGGAAATAATGTTGGCCTTTCACTTTGTGAAGATTCAATGCTAAGTAATGCAAGAGAATTATTAGAGAGCTCAAAAATACTGTTACCCGAAGAAGTAATTGTAAGCAAAAGCATAGATTCCGATATAAAAAGAATTTGTAAGATTACTTCTGTTAAAGATGATGAAATGATCCTTGATCAAATTCTTAGCCCAACTGCAATAGAAAAGATTGCTTCTGCAAAAAAGATTATTTGGAATGGGCCTGTTGGTGTATTTGAACAGAAAGCTTTTTCAGAAGGCACCAAAGATCTTGCAAACGCAATCGCGGCATCAAGTGCGTTTAGTTTGGCTGGTGGAGGAGAAACCCTTCTGGCCATCAAGATGTTTATAGATAAAAGTAAGATATCTTACTGCTCAACTGGCGGTGGCGCTTTCCTTGAATTTTTAGAAGGAAAAGAGCTACCATCATTATCTGCCTTGAGCTTTAAATTTTAAAATGGAGAAAACTATGTCATTAAATAAATTAGAAGAAATCGCTGAATATATAGTTTCAGATGGAAAGGGAATTCTGGCAGCAGATGAAAGCAACCCAACCTGCAAAAAACGTTTTGATTCAATTGGAGTTGAATCTACTGAAGACAATCGGCGCAATTACAGGGAAATGTTATTTAGATCCGTTGGCATGCAAGGCAACATTGGTGGTGTAATCTTATTTGATGAAACATTTAGACAGAGTGCCCAAGATGGAACTCCTATTATTGAATTAATTAATAGTCAGGGGGCATTACCAGGTATCAAAGTAGATAAAGGGCTTTTGCCAATGGAATCTTCTCCTGAGGAAACCGTTACCCAGGGTTTAGATGGATTAGATGAGAGATGTAAGGAATATTTTTCCCTTGGAGCAAAGTTCACTAAGTGGCGTGCAGTTATCAAGATATCTGATTTGATCCCCTCAGAGGAATGTATCAAAGCTAATATGCAGGCTTTGGCTAAATATGCAAAAATTGTTCAGGATAATAATATGGTTCCTATGGTCGAACCAGAAGTCTTGATGGACGGGACTCATTCAATTGAACGATGTTATGAGGTAACCAGTAAGTCTTTGGCATCACTTTTTAAATGTTTGAAAGATGAAGGGATTAATATTGGTGGGACGATTTTAAAACCTAACATGGTAACTTCTGGATCCTTGGCTGAAAGCCAAGCACCAGTTCAAGAGGTTGCTGAGATGACAGTCAAATGTCTTAAAGAAAATGTTCCATCAGAACTTCCGGGTATAACTTTTCTTTCAGGCGGTCAATCTGATATTGATGCAACAGCTCACCTAGATGCTATGAATAAAATAGGAGGCTTGCCATGGAAATTAAGCTTTTCTTATGGAAGAGCTCTACAGCAACCATCCTTAAAAGCTTGGCTTGGCAAAGAAGAGAATGTTCCTAAAGCCCAAGAGGCCCTTTCTCATAGGGCTTTAATGAATAAGCTTGCTGCAAATGGTGCCTGGAATTCAGGGCTAGAAAACTAAGATTTGCTCCCTTGCAAGTTCTAGCCCAGAGAGTCTCTTCTGCAAAAGTATGCATTAATGGAAAGACTCACTCTTCAATTAATCAAGGAGTCCTTGTTTATGTTTGTTTTGAGAAAGATGATTTAGACAATGTTATTGAAAAATTTATATATAAGATATCCAATTTTTCTTTTTTTAAAGAAGATCAAAACAATGTCTTATTAAATATAAAGGAATTAGATGCAGAGCTAATGATTATCAGTCAATTTACTTTAGTAGCTGAAACCAGCAAAGGTACTAAACCTAGTTTCCATAGAGCGGCAGGCACTGAAAGGGCTAATTTTCTTTATAATTTATTAATAGAAAGGCTTGCTGATTCTTCTATTAGGCATCAGTCAGGAATTTTTGGAGCAGATATGGATGTTCATTCGGTTAATTCGGGCCCAGTTACTTTCTCTTTTAAGATATAAATATGACAGAAGAATTCAACAGTTTTGTAAAAGAAGTGGATGCTTGGATCGAGCAGAATTGCCCCGAATCAATGAGAACCCCAATGCCTGTTTCCGAACAAGTTTGGGCTTCTTCAAGCATTAAATTTCCTTCAAAAGATTCTAAGGCATGGTTTGATGCCATGGTATCAAAGGGTTGGTGCACTCCCGAATGGCCTAAAGAGTATGGGGGCGGAGGCTTGTCTTTTGAAGAATCAAAGATTTTAAGAGACCGTTTAAAATTTTATGGGTGCCGCCCTGCTCAAATTAATTTTGGTATTTCAATGTTAGGACCAGTGATCTTAGAATTTGGGACCGAAGATCAAAAAAAAGAATTTTTACCTAAAATTTCAAGAGGTGAAATTTGGTGGTGCCAGGGTTTTTCTGAGCCCGGAGCTGGATCAGATTTAGCAAATGTTTCAACCTCAGCAAAGCTAAAAGATAATGAGTACATTATAAATGGATCAAAGATATGGACATCTGAAGCTGATAAAGCTGACTGGATGTATTGTTTAGTCAGAACAGCTAAAACAGAAAAGAAACAAGCAGGCATATCTTTTATCTTATTAAATCTGAAGCAACCCAATATTGAAATAAAACCAATTAAGTTGCTTAGTGGTCAATCTCCCTTTTGCCAAGTATATTTCCAGGATGTAGTAGCAAGTGAATCTCATAGAATTGCTGGTGAAAATGAGGGCTGGAAAGTTGCAAAAAGACTTCTTGAATTTGAAAGAACCATGATGGCAGATCTTGGGAGTGAAGGAGCCTTTGATATTGAACCTATTCAAACATATAAAAATAGCAGCGGATTGAGAGCACCTGGCCAGCTTAAATTGCATAAAAAAATAATTAAACATGAAATGCGCAACCATTTAATTGATTTAACTATGTCAAGGACCGCAATTGAGTCCAAGACTAATTTTTCTCCAGCAGCACTAACATTAAAATACATAAGCACTGAAGAAACTCAGGCCAGATGGGAGCTTAATGTGGCAAGTCTTGGAGCTGGAGGCTTAGAGGTTGTTGAAGAAAGCGAGGGATCGAAACAAGAAATTGCCAAGTCCTTTTTTTACTCTAAAGCGTATACTATTGCTGGAGGAAGCTCAGAGGTTCAGTTAAATATTATTTCAAAACATATTTTAGGACTCCCATCATGAAGATTAAAAAAATATCAGTTTTTTGCGGAGCACATCTTGGTAAATCGCCTGAATATAAAAAAGCAGCAGAGCAGATTGGCAAGATGATGGCTGAGAAAGGTTTAGAAGTAATATTTGGCGGAGGCAATGTTGGTTTAATGAAAGTTGTTGCTGATACTGCTATCAATAATGGGGGGAAAGCCACCGGGATTACATTAAAATCACTCGATGAATTTGAACTAACAAATCCAAATATCAATGAGATAATTATTACTAGCTCTCTATTTGAAAGGAAAGAAAAATTTTTAGATATGAGCGATGCTTTTATTGTTTTGCCTGGTGGCGTGGGTTCTATGGATGAGCTGCTTGAGGTTATGGTAAGCAATCAATTGGGAGGCATTAACAAACCAGTTGGTTTATTGAATATTAATGGCTATTACGATGGTTTTATTGATTGGTTGCAACGCTCCGTTGATGATGAATTTGTTTCGATAGAAAATCAAAGACAGGTGCTTATTTCTGATAACCCAAAAGATTTATTAGAAATGGTCTTATCTGCTCAAATGCCTTCTTCAGATAAATGGATTGAACGGCTTAATGTCGGTTTTCTTAAAGATTAACTTTTTGCGTCCTTTGATACTAGGAGGCCTATTTCAAATAATAGCCACATGGGGATAGCTAAGAACAATTGAGAAAAAATATCTGGCGGCGTTAGAAACATGCCAATTACAAAAAAACTTATAATTAAATAAGGCCTGATTTTTTTAATCTTGTCTTTAGATATAAATCCAGTTGTGATAATAAGAAATGTTGCTACAGGAATTTCAAAAGCTAAACCAAAGGCAAAAAATAATTTTAATACAAAGTCCAAATATTTATTTATATCTGTCATAACTTGAATTGAATCTGGGGCTGCTGCAATGAAGAAACTTAAAATAATTGGGCTTACAATAAAATAAGCAAACATGATTCCTGCATAAAAAAGAACTACCGAAGAGATAATTAAGGGGGCAACAAAAGCTTTCTCTTTTTTATATAAGCCGGGAGACACATATCCCCATAGTTCAATAAGAAAATAAGGAATTGATATCAATAGCGCTGAGTAAATAGTCACTCTTAGTGGAGCTATAAATGGTGAAGACACCTCAGTAGCGATCATGCTGCTCCCTTCAGGCAGAAGGCTTATCAAAGGATCGGATATAAAGTTATAAATATGATTTGTAAAAGGCAGGCAACATATAAGAATGAAACCAGCAAATAGAAACATTCTAATTATCCTTGAACGTAACTCTTTTAGGTGCCCTACATATGTCATGTTATTCGGGTCGGCCATCTTCTTTTTTTTGAAGCTCCTCCATTTTTAACTCATTAAAAATATCTTGCTTAAGATCCTCGGCCCCTATGTCTCTTTCTATAGTTGATCTAAATTCAAAGAATTTATTTTGTAACCTTGTGAAGGTTTTTACCGAGGATTTGATGAATCCGGGCAATTGATCAGGACCAATTACTATTATCCCCACAAGAAGGATAATTAAAATCTCAAGAAATCCTATTTGTAGCAATTTTTATTGATCGTCTGATTTAGATTGAGTATTTTCAGCTGAATCGTCTTCTTTAATTGCTTTTTTGAAACCCTTGAGACTTTCGCCCAAGTCAGACCCCATATTACGGATTTTCTTTCCACCAAATAGCACCAAAAGCACTATTAAGATAATTAAAGTTTCCCAAATACCTGGCATCATATTTTACTCCTAACTTACAATAGCAATTTTTAGCGTTAAAACCTATTTATTGCTAACGCAACAATAATTCCAATAAGGACTATTATAGTTAGATTTTGCCATTTTCGCTGATTTTGCAAGTTGGTTTCTAGATTTTTAACTAGATCGGCATTTTTTTTGCCATCATTTGCTAGAAATTTGATGCTATCAAGTAAATCAAAGATTTCTCCAGGCAAAGTGGACGCCTTATTTAAAATTTCATAATGATTATTTTCAAGAAATTCTTTTAGTTTGATTGGGCTAAATTGTTTATCTATCCATTGATCTAGATAAGGTTCAGCAAGACCCCAAAAATCAAGATCGGCATATATTTCTCTTCCCATGCCTTCAATATGTATCAATGTCTTTTGTAACAATATTAACGATGGTTGAACTGACAGCCCAAACCGCCTTGTTGAATCAAATAAATAGAGCAATAAACCTCCGAACTCTATTTCAGATAGTGGTTTCTCAAAAATGGGCTCACATGTAGCTCTTAAGGTTTGCTCCAATTCTGCTTTATTGGTTTGACTAGAAACCCAGCCAGCCCCAATAAATAGTTCCGATAGTTTGTGGTAGTTTTGTTTTAAAGTTGCTTGCAACATTCTTGCTAAATTGTATTGGTCTTCCCTGCTTAGCGACCCAGCAATAGCGCAGTCAATAGCAATATAGCTTGGTTTATTTAGATTGACTTTGCTTACAAAGATATTTCCAGGATGCATGTCAGCATGAAAAAAATTATCTCTAAAGACTTGATCTAAAAATATTCTTACCCCATTCTCCGCTAAAGTCTTTCGATCTATTCCAAGTTTATCTATGGCTTGTATATCTGTGCAGGGTATCCCGTCAATTTCCTCTAAAGTTAAAACATTAACCGTAGTTTGATCCCAAAAAACTTTTGGAATAAATAATAAATCTGAGTTAGCAAAGTTTTTCTTGGTGACAGTTGTATTTGCAGCTTCAACTTTTAAATCTAATTCTTTAAAAATTGTTTTTTCATAATCATCAATTACATCTTTTAGTCTTAATCTATAGCTTTCTTTATAAAATAAGTTCACTAAGAGCCCTCCAGCCTTCAATACCCTTATATTTCTTTTGACTTTCTTATGAATACCGGGTCGTAAAACTTTGATAACCACTTTTTCAGATGTATTTTTAATCTTTGCTTTATGGACTTGCGCCAATGATGCCGCCGCTAATGGTATGTCTTCAAAATCTTTAAATGCATCATCAATTTTAATTTTTAAGCTGTTCTCAATTGTTTCTTTTGCTAATCTTGTCGGAAATGGTTTGCATTGATCTGTGAGCCCTTTTAAATGAGAAGCAATTTCTAGAGGTATTACATCTGACCTAGTTGATAGCAATTGACCAAATTTTATAAACATTGGACCAAGACTTTCTAGAAATTTTTTTATCCTTACCCCATGAGGAATTTTGCGATTAAATATATATAAAGGGTTTAAAAAGCAAAGAGCCCGAATGACCATAGAATTACTATTTTCAATGACCATACTGAGAATGCTAAATCTAAATGCTTGAAAAAGAATTTTTAGGAAATCAACTATTGAAAGCAAAATATTCATTAATTAGTTAAAGCCCTTTCAAGTCGGTCCACCCTAATTGAAATATCTCTAAAGGATTTGAGGAGCTTGTTTGTTTGATTATTATTGTCTAAAGCATCACCCCTTTTTATAAATTTTGAGAGTATTTTTCTTAGTATTAAAGCTGGAATATCTCCAAAATATTTATAGACAAGCAAATCTAGATCAATGTTTGTATTTGAAATTGCTCCTAAAAATATTGCAGCAACCTCAGCATCTCCAGAAATACAATTGGTTGGGATGCTTTTGTTTTTTAACACATTAATAATATTTAGGCTTAATGAGAATTGAGGATCTGAGTGTTTAAAAGAATTGAATGTTTGGATGTCGTTATTTAGAGTTATAGAGAATTCTGGCAAATTACCGATTTCAATATTAAATTTTAGAGGGTATAAAGCCTTAATTTTCCTTAAGAGTCCTGGAGATGCAGAGTTTAATTCTAGTAAAAATTTGTCTAATGATATTTGCATAATTACTTTGCTTGATGAATTGCTACAACTCCATTTACAAGATTATAAAATTTACATTGCTGAAAGCCTGCGTCTAGAACTATATTTTTTAATGTCTCTTGATCAGGATGCATTCTTATAGATTCTGCTAGATATGTATAGCTTTTAGAGTCATTAGCAAAGATGCTTCCCAGTTTAGGAATTATGTTAAAAGAATACCAATCATATACTTTAGAAAAAATAGAGTTCGTTGGTTTAGAAAACTCTAAAATTAATAAAATTCCATCAGGCTTTAAGACTCTTTTCATTTCTTTAAGCCCATTTAATTTGTTGGTGAAATTACGCAATCCAAATCCAACAGTTACCAAATCAAAAGCATTATCTTGATAAGGAAGGCATTCTCCAGAAGCCAAAGCAAAGCTGCAATTTTGAAAAAAGTTTTCATTTATTGCTCTATCTCTTCCTAGGGTAAGCATTGATTTATTGATATCTGTTACATGGATTGATGCAGATTTAAATTTTTTGCTAATTAAACTTGGTATATCACCTGTACCGCTTGCAATATCAAGAACCACAGAATGCTCGTTTAATTCAGAAAGCTCAATCAATACTTTCTTCCAGAACCTGTGCATACCTAATGACATTACATCATTCATCAAGTCATAATCTTCTGCAACCGAATGAAAGACCTTGCCCACATGATCAGCCTTCTTGCTTATATCAACTTCTTTGAAACCAAAATGTGTCTTATTACCCATTTATTTTTCCCTGACTTAAAGAGATAAAATTATTGTATCTACTTTTCTCAATATCACCATTTTGTAATGCGTTTATGACTGCGCAACCCTCATCATTTTTATGGGAGCAATTTGGAAAAGCACATTTTTTTGAAATACTCATAATTTCTGAAAAACCCAAGATAATTTCATTTGATTTTAGATAATTGATGTCAATATCCCTAATACCCGGGGAATCAATTATCTGCATTTTATTAGTATTATATAAAGTAGAAACAGAAGTTGTGTGGACGCCTTGATTATTAGATAGTGCTTTCGATAAGATTCTTTTTCCAGTGATCGCGGAGGTAAGGGTTGATTTACCAGCGCCAGAGTTACCTATAAACATAGTAGTTTTGTTTAAAAGATATTTTTTTAAATTATCTATATTTGTTAATAATTTAGCTGAAATTTCAAAGGTATTTATTCCAATATCTTCATAAATTTTCTTATCTTCTTTAAAGGAATTATCATTTAAAGCATCAATTTTATTAAAAATAATAAAAGGTTCTATGGAGGCATTGATGGAGATCGTGATCCATTTATCTATAAAATCAAGGCTAGTTTTTGGGCTCTTAGTAACCAAAATACCAATATTTGAAATGTTAGCAGCTATAGGTTTTCTTTTGTTTTCTTTTAGCTTGTAAAGCACAGTCAATCTATTTAAACGCTTCTTAACAAGTGCTTGGAGGTTACCCCCATCACGGCTTAGCTCAATTTCAACAAGATCTCCCACAACAAGATTTATTCTTCCATGGATTTTGCACTTAATTTCTTTGCCTTTTGATAGAACGCAGCATGAGTTTGAGTAGAACTCAATTATTTGACCAGTTTGAACTTTTAACATCTTCGGCTCAAAATACACTATAGTTAAAATTTAACAACATATATGTCTACTCAAAAATCAAATCAAAATTTAATCTGGATCGATCTTGAGATGACGGGATTAGATCCAGATAAAGAAAGAATTATAGAAATTGCTACTATCATTACAGATACTAATCTTACCATTGTTGCTGAGGGCCCCAATTTAGTAATTAATCAACCTAAGGAACTTATAGATAATATGGATGAATGGAATACCAAGCAACATGGAAATTCTGGTCTAATTAAATCTGTCCATGAGAGCAGTATTTCGGAACAAGCCGCAGAGATAGAAACTTTAGAATTTATTTCGAAGTATGTAGGAAATAAGCAATCTCCAATGTGTGGTAATACTGTTTCTCATGATAGAAGGTTTTTAGCAAAATACATGCCAGATTTAGAATCGTATTTCCATTATCGACATGTTGATGTTTCTTCTGTAAAAGAGCTTATTTCAAGATGGATGAATGATGCTCAGACTTATGAAAAAAAGGGTTCACATCGAGCCAAAGATGATATTAAAGAATCAATCAATGAATTGAAACTTTACAAACAAATGTTATTTGATTGAGTTAAGTTTTATTCTCTTCTATTACAAGATCTTTTTGGTGGATTATAAAGGATTTTGATGACTTAATTATTGGGCTTATTTTATCTAAATCCTTTATGTAATTAAAAGTAGCTACAATTGAATCTTTCTTAATGTTCAAAGAAAGAAAGCCTCTGTTGATAGGCTCCATCCAAAGGAGCTCTTTATTAATTTTTACGATGTTTCTGACAAATTCCTTTGCATTAAGATTCAATATATCTGTAATTCCAGGCGATGTTACAGAAGGCGTCCCCAGTTCTAACCCCACCTTATCTCCATTATTATCTCGTAGTTCAGAAACCCAACTATTGTGAGTATCACCAGCTAAACTAATAAACTTTTTTCCAGCATTACTCATTAATTGGTAAAGTCTTTTTCTTTCCTGAGGGTAACCATCCCATGCATCAAGATTAGAAGGTATTCCCAAGCCAAGAAATTTTAAATAAGGCTTTACAAAGCTTGGAATATCCTCTTTTTTCATCATTTCAGTTAAATCAGGAAATTTTAATTTTGTCATTAATACTTGCTGACCAAAAATAGTCCAACAAGCATCTGATTTTGAAATGCTTTTTTTGACCCAAGATAGCTGCTCAAAGCCAAGTAAGTTTCTATCATTTGAATTAAGATCGTTATAAAACTTGGCTTGATTAAACCCAGATTTGCTAAGATAGTCTTTTGGTTGAATCTGTTTATCTCTTGCATATTGTCTGGTATCTAACATTATTAAATGTATAAGTTTTCCAATAGCGAATTCTCTAAATATTTTTCGTTTATTTTTCTGTTCTCTGATGGGCATCCATTCATAATATGCTTTTATTGCCGCAGATCTTCTAGCATAAAAATCTCCTTCCGAACCATCTTCAGAATGATTTTCAGCGCCCCGCTTCCAAGCATCATTCGAAAATTCATGATCATCCCATACTGCTATAAGTGGCACACTTTTATGAAGAGCCCTAGAGCCTTGATCAAGTTTATATTGAGCATGTCTTTTCCTATAATCAGCGAGACTTATCATTTCGTGAGGAGGGCTCGGAACCCTGCCTAGCTCCTTAGCCCGTGAAGTAGCATAGCCACCCATGGGGTATTCATAGAGATAATCACCAAGGTGTATCCAAAGATCTAAATTATCTTTTTCTGCGGCAGCTTGGTAAGCATTAAAAAAACCTGCCGGATAATTGCTACAACTAAATATTCCAATTTTTGCATTTAATATATTTTTAGAGAATGTTTTAGATTTACCAATTTCAGAAATAGCATTCCCTGCTCTAAATCTATAATAAAAACCTTTATCACTATTGCAATATTTCTTTGCTACAAAATCATATTTAATTGTGTAGTCTGTTATGGAGGATGTTTGTAATTTTTTAGAAAATGCTATTTTTGAAAAGTTTTTAGTTTCCGAGATTTCAAGAATTGCTTGTAGTGGACCAGGTTTTTTAGGGGTTACTCTGGTCCATAAAATCACCCTGTCATTAAGCGGATCTCCACTAGCAACACCGTGATTGAATAAAAAAGTATTTTTTGAGCAGCTAGTATTGAGTGACGCCGTCACTCCAATTGCGCCAATTGAAGATATTTTTATGGCTTGCCGTCTCTTCATTACAAAATGTTAACAGTGATCCACAAGGATTGTGTAGTATTACGGACTGAATATTTAAAATTAGTCTTGCTTATTTGCAGGCTGGATATTTATTGGTAAGGGGGATACCTGACTTTTATTTTCTTTTATCTTAGCTTCCCCGGACTCAATAACTTCATCTATCCTAATTATTGAATTAATGGGAATATACGATCTTTGTACAGATTTAAACTCTTTTTCTAATTTTTCAGATGTTGGATCTACCACTAGCTGTTTATTTTGTTTAAATATATACTCTTCCACCTCTATGAAACCGTACATGTCACTTTGATATATTTGCTTAGCAAAAATTTCGTATATTTCACCAAGCTGCATGAAGATAATCTTGTATGTCTTCTTTTTTGTCATAATTAATTATATGGGAACAAAATTTGATAATAAAAGATTTTTATCAATAATTTAGATATGGCAAAAAAATTATATATAAAAACTCATGGCTGTCAGATGAACGAGTATGACTCGGCTAAGATGATGGATCTTTTAAAAGAAAAAGAAGATTTTGAACTCGCTGAGAGTGAAGATCAAGCAGATTTGTTGATATTAAATACATGTTCAATAAGAGAAAAAGCCCAGGAAAAGGTTTTTCATCAAATAGGTAGATGGAGAAAGATTAAGGAAGAAAAACCTGAATTAAAAATTGCAATTGGTGGTTGTGTTGCTTCGCAAGAAGGTAAAAATATTATTAAAAGAGCTCCTGCTGTTGACATTGTTTTTGGCCCTCAGACTTTGCATAAACTTCCAGAGTTATATAAAAATAAAAAAGAGACCAACGAGAATCAGATAGATATTTCTTTCCCAAAACTTGAAAAATTTAACCATCTTCCAGTTAATGGTACTGGCAAGCCATCAGCCTTTGTTTCTATTGCTGAAGGATGTAATAAGTATTGCTCATTTTGTGTGGTTCCAAAAACTCGTGGTCATGAGGTATCCAGGAGTGTGGAAGATATTCTGAATGAGGTATCAGTTCTGGCTGACAATGGAACTAAAGAAATTAATTTTCTAGGACAAAATGTCAATAATTTTAAAGGAACATACAGGGGTGAAAAGTCATCCTTGGCTAAATTAATTGAATTATCATCTAAGATTCAGAACATTGAAAGAATAAGGTTTACCACAAGCCACCCTCATGAATTCAAAGAGGACCTAGTTGAAGTTTATGATAAAGTTCCTGAGTTAGTTAGCCATGTTCATTTACCTGTACAAAGCGGCTCAGATAAAATTTTAAAATTAATGAGAAGAAGATATGACGCTGAGAAATATCTAAAACTTGTAGAAAAAATTAGGGCTGTAAGACCAGATATGAGTTTTTCTTCAGATTTTATTGTTGGTTTTCCAGGAGAGACTAAGGATGATTTCCAAGAGACTATGAATGTTATAAATGAAGTTAAGTTTGATGAGTCATTTAGCTTTATATATAGCCCCAGACCAAATACAACCGCTTCTGAAATGCCAGATAATGTTTCATTAAACGAAAAGAAAGAGCGTTTAGATATCTTGCAATCAAGGCTTAATCAACTATCCTTTGGGTATAGTCGAAAAAAAGTAGGAACAATACAAAGTTGTTTAATTTATGGTCAATCTAGAAGAGATCCCGGCCAACTTCAAGGAAGAACTATTTGCAATAAAATAGTTAACTTTCAATCTAATGATATAGATTTAGTTGGTCGTTTGGTTAATGTCCAAATTCAGGAGGCTTTGCCAAATAGTCTTAGAGGAACAGTAGAAAATTAATGTCAAAAGATTTATCTCTTACTAATATAGAATTGAGTCCAAACGATGCTGATATCTTGATAAGATTTGTTGGCGAATTAAATAAGAATCTTAAGTTTGTTGAGAAAAGTTTTAAGGTTAAAATTTTTCAAAATGGTAATAAGATAAGTATCTCAGGAGAAGAAGACAGTATTAAAAAAGCCTCCAATGCAATAAAAGATTTATATGCATCAACATCAAAAGGGATTGAGCTTTCTAGAGAAAAAATTCAAATGGTTATAAATAATAATGAAAATATTAATCAAAGTTCTGAATCCTCTAGCAGAAAGGAACACTTGATTAAAACTCCTAAAAAAATTATTAAGCCAAGAGGAAAAAATCAAAATGATTACATAGGGAATATAGATAATTTCGAGGTTAACTTTGGGGTTGGCCCAGCAGGCACTGGAAAAACCTATTTGGCTGTTGCAAAGGCTGTTGAAAAGCTTATTAAAGAAGATGTACAAAAAATTATTCTTATACGCCCTGCTGTTGAGGCGGGAGAAAAATTAGGTTTTCTTCCTGGAGATTTATCTCAGAAAGTTGATCCATATCTAAGGCCCTTATATGACGCTTTATATGAAATGCTTGGATTTGAGCAAGTGGTTCGATTGCTAGAGCGAGAAATCCTTGAAGTAGCGCCACTAGCATATTTAAGGGGAAGAACATTGAATAATGCATTCATTATTATGGATGAAAGTCAAAATACAACCGTTGATCAGATGAAGATGTTTTTAACAAGGATGGGCTTTGGGTCTTATGCAGTTATAAATGGCGACATTACTCAAATTGATCTTCCTAAAGATATTGAGTCTGGGCTTGTCCATGCCCTTAAGGTTTTAGATGGATTAGATGATATTGGCTTTACTACCTTTAATTCCAAAGATGTTGTTAGGCATCCCTTAGTTAGAAAGATTGTAGATGCGTACAATCAGTTTTTTCAAGAATAAAATTGAGATTAAATATTTCCACTAACCATCTTTATAAACTTTCTAAAGAGTTTGAGAATAGATTGAACCTATTAGCTGAACATATTTTGCTTGATCAAAACAAGGATGAGGCAAAAGTAAATCTGAAGTTTGTGTCGAGCAAAGAAATGATTCAGCTTAATAAAGAGTTTAGGAAGCAAGATTTAGATACTAATGTTTTATCTTTCCTTGCAAGCAATGACATTCAAATGATTTCAGGTGAATTAGGCGATATTGCAATGAGCATACCGTACATACAAAAAGAGTCACAGAACTTGAATAGAGACCTAGAGGATCATATGATGCATCTATTAGCACATGGAATACTTCATTTATTGGGTTTTGATCACAAGAAAGACAAAGATGCCGACATGATGGAGGCAAAAGAGATTAAATACTTAGAGTTTTTTAAAATAGCTAACCCTTACTTAATATGACCAATCAAGATACTGATCAAGAACAGCCTCCGTCGAGTTTTTTAAACAAATTAAAACGCTTTTTTACTATAAAACCATCTAGTTTAGATGATGTATCCGTTTTACTTGAAGATGCCCTAACGGCAAGGGTCATAGACAAAGAGGCTCAGTTTATAGCTGAAAGAGCAATTAGATTGGGAGATACTACTGTTAAAGAGATAATGGTTCCAAGAGTTGAAATGGTAATTCTTGCACCAGATGAGGACCCTTCAGGCATGATTAATAAAATTATTAATTCAGGACATTCTAGATATCCGGTTTTAGGGCCAGCTAAAAATGAGGTGCAGGGTATTTTACTTGCAAAAGATCTATTGCCAATAATAAATTCAGATTTAAAAGATTTTAACCTGAGCAATTTAATTAGGGATATTAAAGTTGTTCCAGAATCCAAGAAAGCCGATTCTTTGCTTGAAGAATTTAAAAAAGATCGATCACATATGGCTATTGTTATTGATGAGTACGGAACCATATCTGGTTTAGTGACTATTGAAGATATTTTAGAAGAGCTTGTTGGAGAGATTGAGGATGAGCATGATTCTGATGATGAAGACTTGATTCAGGTAAGTGAGCATGAATATATTGCTGATGCAACATTAGAACTTTCAGAATTTGAGAGTAAATTTAAAAAGAATTTTAATGGTATGGATGCCGAAACTTTGGCTGGGTTATTTATTAACAAATTAGGATTCCTTCCTAAGGTTGGCGATAAAATTGAGTTAGATGACATGATTCTTGCAGTTACAGCTGCGGACAAAAGAAAGATTAAAAAAATTGGTATCACTATTAAAAAAAATACATAACCCCTCCCTCATTCAGTATTTATTTCTAGGATTTATTGGTGCAATTTCTGTCTTTGCATTTAGTCCTTTTGACATAAAATTTGTTATCGTAATTTCTCTTGTAATACTTATTCAATTCATTATTACTTCTAGAAACTTTCATGAAGCTTTGAAGGTAGCCTTTGCATGGGGCTTTGGGTATTGGGTAAGCGGAACAGGTTGGTTAATAGTAAGTATTTACTATTACGGAAATACAGGAATTATATTATCCATTTTCTTGGTTATATTGATGGGAATACTTCTTTCTTTTGTATTCATCGGTCCTCTTTCAATTCTAAAACTGATTGAGTCTAATCAAAACATTTTTTTTAAAAGTATGATTTTTGCGAGCATGTTATTGATATTAGAGCTATCAAGGTTTCTATTTTTAGGAGGTTTTCCATGGCTGCTGCCAGGTTTGGTATTTGTTGATACTTTAGGTGCAAATGTGATTCCAATTTTTGGTGTCTATGGAGCCTCATTTATTACATATTTCTTATCATCTTTTATAGCCTTATGCATAGTTAGAAAAAAGAAGAATCATTTTATTTTGGGCATATTATCTTTATTAATTTTGTTGCCCTTTCAGACCAATCAGAAAGAAAGTTCTAATGAAAGTTTAAGCATCGCGATTATTCAACCATCCCTAGATCCTTTTAAAAAATTTCAACATGAAGGTTACTTAAATATAGAAGATGCATTGATTGAATTAACAAATGAAAATTTGAATGAAGATCTAATTATCTGGCCTGAGTCACCTCTTCCATATTTAAACTTTAGCCTTAAGATGGAAAATTTATTAACAAGGTTAGATGGAGCTCCACCAATTATCTCTGGAGCATGGGAATATGAGAACAATAAACTGCATAATACAATGACTGTCTTGGGCTCAAATCAAAGTTATTCAAAAAGACATCTTGTACCTTTTGGAGAATATGTACCTTTTGAAGGTATCTTAAGGGGGTTGATTAATTTTTTTGATTTGCCCATGTCATCTGTAAGCAAAGGAAAACCAAACCAGGGACTTTTTGAAATTAACAATTTTAAAGTTTTGGGAATTATATGTTTCGACGCTGCATTTCCTTTAAGTTATTTGGATGAGATAAGAGAGGCGAATTTTATAGTGAATATAAGTAACGATACATGGTTTGGCTCTTCATATGGTCCCCATCAACATTTACAGATTGTTAGAGCAAGAGCATTAGAATCAAATAAATGGATAGCCAGGGGAACATCAGATGGTATATCAACAATTGTTGATAATAAAGGGACAATTGTCAATTCATTATCTAAAGGATTGAAGGGCTCATTAAAGGGACAAGTCTATAAAACAGCAGAACCAAGCCTTTTTTATAGATATGGTTATATAATAACCCCTTTAATTTGTTTTATTTTTTTAGCGCATCTAGTTATATTAAGATTTAGAAAATGAGAACCATTTCTTTTATAATACTTTTCTTCGTTTCAGCAGCTATTTATGCGGATTACTCTATAAACATAAGCATTTCAGAACAAAGGCTATATTTGCTTTACAATGATAGTCTTATAAGAAGCTATCCCATTTCTAGTTCAGCATTCGGAGAAGGCCAGATAGAAAATTCATTCAAGACGCCTCTTGGAAGTCACGAGATAAAAACTAAAATCGGCACTGATGTAGAGAAATATCAATTTTTTGTTAGTCGTGAACTTATTCCTCAGAAAGCTAATATTATTCATGAAGCTATTGATTCTAAGGATGACTTTATTACTACTAGAATTATGTGGCTTACTGGCTTAATAGAAGGCTTTAACAGGGGCGCTAATGTAGATTCTTTTAATAGATTTATCTATATTCATGGTACCCATGAAGAAGGGCTGATAGGTATGAAGGCATCACATGGCTGCATAAGGATGTTAAATCATGATGTTTTAGAGCTTTTTGAGATGGTTCCTGCTAAAACAGCTGTAAATATATATTTATAGACTTTTTAAGTCTCAAAAGACAAGAAATAGAGTGGCATATATTTTTTAAACTATTTGCTTTCAAAAACAGTATTATTTTATGGGTACATTCATGCGTACAATAACCAATAAAGCTTATAATATTAAAGCTTAGAGGCCTCTAGAACCAAAAAGAATGAGTTGCTTGTTAGGTTATATCTTCCTTTACCAATGCAAGGGAGACTTACACAGAGTCTTCTTATCAATATTATCGAGATAAAAAAATAACTACTTACTTTTAAGAAATTCTATATCTATATTTAGAATTCAAATTTGATAGCTATACACCACCCATATTTGCTTTTTCAAAGCTTAATAGCTTTGCTCTTTCATCAGCTGCTGGAGCCTCCCCAAATAATCCCGATTCATCAGCTAGCTTTTGCAATAATGGTGCGGGCTCCCAAAAATTCTTATCCAGTTCTGAAAAAGCATTCATTTTTTTAATTACTTCGTTTAAACCTAGTTGGTTAGCATAAAACATTGGACCACCCCTCCAAATTGGGAAGCCATAACCATTAATGTACACAATATCCATATCACCCGATCTTTGAGCAACGCCTTCTTCTAGAATTCTAGCTCCTTCATTAACAAGAGCTAAAATACATCTATCTATAATTTCCTGGTCAGAAATTTCTCTTCTTTCAATATTATTTTGATCAGATATTTCCATATATATTGCTTCGTTCTCTGGAGCAGGGTTCGGAGCTCTTGAACCTTCTGAATAATTGTAAAATCCTTTGGAGTTTTTTTGGCCAAATCTATCTTGTTCACATAATGCATCAGAAATTTTGTTAGCAAGAGGAGTTTCAATATTAGCTAATTTTCTAGCTCTCCAGCCAAGATCTAAACCAACCAAATCTAACATTCTAAATGGTCCCATACTCATTCCAAATGACTCTAGAGCATTATCTACTTGATTGGGTAACGCTCCTTCTAGAAGTAGCATATTAGCTTGATGCGTGTATCCAGCCAACATTCTATTTCCGATAAAACCAGGAGCATTGAGCGAAACAACAGCAGCTTTACCCATCTTCTTTCCTAGAGACATTACAGTTGCCATTGTTTCATCAGAAGAATCTTTTCCTCTAACAACCTCGAGCAATCTCATAATATTAGCTGGACTAAAAAAGTGAGTACCCACTACCTTCCCAGGCCTTTTAGTTGATGATGCTATTGCATCAATATTTAAACCCGAGGTATTAGATGCAAGTATTGCATCATCCTTAGTAACATCATCTAATGTCTTAAATATTTCTTTTTTCAAATCTAGATTCTCGTAGACTGCTTCAATGGCTATATCAACTTCTGAAAGATCATCATATGAAAGAGTGGGGGTTATTAAATCCATTACTTTGTCTTTTTGTTGTTGTGAAAGTCTGCCTCTGTCCACCATCATCTGATAGTTTTTTTCTATGACTCCCATACCTCTTTCCAAATTCTGTTTATCTTGATCAAGAACTACGACAGGGATACCTGCATTTGCAAAATTCATAGCAATACCACCCCCCATAGTTCCAGATCCAATAATTCCAGCACTATTAATTGGCAAAAGAGGAGTTTCTTTAGGAATATCTGCAATCTTGGAGGCTGCACGCTCGCCAAAGAAAATATGAATCATAGCTTCTCTTTGAGGATTCATTAAGCATTCAAGAAAATATTCAGACTCTTTCTTCATCGCAGCATCAAAATCATCTTCGTTAATAGCAGCTTCTACACAGGCTATTATCTGACCAGGCGCAAATTGGCCTCTTCTAGTTTTCGAAGCTAGGGCTTTTTCTTCTGAAAGGACATTTTCCGCACCCCTGGCTTCAAGCAATTTCTCATTTTTATCTCTTACTTTGGGATGTTCACTTAAGTTAATTTTCTCCTGAAGAAAAGCAATAGCATCTTCAATTAGAGAATTTTCTGAAATAGCATCAATTACGCCTTGCTCTAAAGCCCTTGTAGCAGATATTGGTGTACCAGCAATCATCATTTTTAATGCTTGAGACGGTCCAATTAGCCTTGGAAGCCTTTGTGTGCCTCCAGCACCAGGTAATAATCCTAAATTAACCTCAGGAAGGCCAACAATCGCTTTATTTGTTCCCATTCGGTAATTACATACAAGCGCGGTTTCAAGTCCGCCCCCTAGAGCTGTTCCATTAATTGCTGCTAAAACAGGCTTTTTACTAAATTCTATTTCCTTCAAAGTAGCATGAAGATCGGGCCCATCAGCCTTTTTTCCAAATTCAGAAATATCAGCACCAGCTATAAAGGATCTTCCTGCGCCGGTAAGAATAATTCCCTCAATTGCATCATCCTCATTTGCTTTCTTAATACACTCAGATAAGCCTGCTCTTACTCCGCTACTTAAGGGATTTACAGGCGGATTATCAACCTCAAAAATCGCAATATTATCATTAACTGTATAATTAACTTTTCCTTTCAATTTGTTTGTCATAATTTTCTCTGTTTTAAAATTTTCAATCTAAAATTATATATATTTTTATAGCTTTGGGCTTAAATATGACATTTTAAAGGCATTTTCTTATCTATATTTATTTAATTTATATATATAAATATTTTAGTTTTATTTATTGATTTTATTGATATTTAATTATAAATATATATAATAACAATAACCAACATTTATCCCCCTAGAATTTGTTGGCAATTCTTTTGAATTATGGAGGGCTTTAGCCCTCCAATCTTTATTTAATAAGGTTTATTTATGAATAAAAAGTTAGTTGAGCAATTTGAATTAGTTGCTTTGGTATCAATCTTTATATCATCTGTTTACGCTATTTCACCATTAGTGTAATATCCTTGAGATGAAAAACTTTTTTTCCCTTACAATATTTATTTTTTCAATTTCTTCATTTGCATGTTCAGATATTCTGAACAGTACCTTAAGAGTATTGGATTCTGATGATGAACAAAATCTCTGCGACTATTCTGGAAATGTTGTTTTGGTTGTAAATGTTGCAAGTAGGTGTGGGTATACCCCTCAATATGCTGGTTTACAAAGACTTTATACAAAATATAAAGATGATGGATTAACTGTTATAGGCATTCCTTCAAGAGATTTTCGTCAGGAGTTTTCTGCTGAAGCAAAAGTTGCAGAATTTTGTAGTACAGAGTATGGGGTAGAATTCCCCATGTTTGCTACAGCTAAAGTTAAAGGAAAGAAAGCTCATCCATTTTATAAAAAGCTTATAGCTGCATCTGGGAAAGAGCCAAGGTGGAATTTTGCTAAATATCTAATAGGTAGAGATGGGGAAGTAATTGAGCATTATAAATCTAGCGTTACACCAGAATCTGAAAGATTAGTTGCAGCAATTGAAGCTGTACTTTAACTTTTACCTATAATAACCTTCGCTGGCTTACAATTTGCAAAGATTCCATTATCTAAAACACCTGGAATTAGATTAATTTCTTTTTCAAGCATTGATGGATCATCAATTTTTAAATTGGAAACATCTAAGATTTGATTTCCTTGATCAGTTAAAAAATCTTTTCTTAGTATAGGGGTGCCACCAATTTTTAAAATTTCACGTTCCACATAACCCCTGCTCTTAATAATAACCTCAACTGGAAGTGGGAAATTACCCAAAGTTTCTACTAACTTTGACTCATCAACTATACATACAAACTCATTTGAAGCAGATGCGACGATTTTTTCTCTTGTATGAGCTCCACCACCACCTTTTATAAGATTAAACAGTCTATCTACTTCATCGGCTCCATCAATATATACTTTTATTTCATCTACATCATTCAACTCAAATACTTCAATATCATAATTATTTAGTAATTGTGTAGAAGCTTCAGAGCTAGACACGGCACCCTTAAAGAGATCTTTAATTTTTGCGAGCTCATCAATGAAGTAATTAACAGTAGATCCTGTTCCGACACCGATAACCGAATCTAGATTAATTTTAGGTTTTATATATTCAACAGCTTTAATTGCAGCATTTAATTTTGAATTGCTCATTATGAGTATAATACTTAAATTATTATGCGACTTAAAATAAAAAAATCGGGTTCATTTAAATCTTCTAGGAAGTATCTAGATTTAATTGCTAAATCTAAAGTTTATGATGTGGCAAAAAAAACTCCTATAAGCTTTGCTGCAAATCTATCAAGCAAATTAAAAAATGAAGTTTTTTTAAAACGCGAAGATATGCAACCAATCTTCTCATTTAAAATCAGGGGAGCATATAACAAAATAGCCAACTTAAGTTTGCATCAGCAAAAGAGAGGCGTTTTAACTGCTTCTGCTGGGAATCATGCCCAAGGTGTTGCAAATGCATGTAAAAAATTAAAAATTCCTTGCCTGATAGTCATGCCAGTTACATCGCCTGAAATAAAAGTTAAGTCTGTTAAAGGATTTGGTTCTAAGGTATTGCTCCATGGAGACAATTTTGATCAAGCATCAAAAAAAGCAATGCAGATGGCAAAAGAAAAAAACCTTGAGTTTATCGAGGCTTTTGACGATCCTTTAACTATTGCAGGGCAGGGGACAATAGGGAAAGAGATTTTAGAAGAAGATAACGAATTAGACGCAATCTTTGTTCCTGTTGGGGGAGGCGGACTTTTGGCAGGAATAAGTGCTTGGGTGGCTCAAAGACAAACAAAAACAAAAATTTATGGTGTTGAGGTTGAAGATTCAGCCTGTTTGGTTGAAGCGATTAAGGCTAACAAAAGAGTTCGTTTACGAGAGGTAGGACTTTTTGCAGATGGCGTTGCAGTCGAGCGTGTAGGAAAACATAACTTTGATGTCATTAGGGAATGTGTTGATGGGGTAATTACTGTAAGTATAGATGAGCTCTGTGCTGCAGTTAAAGATATTTTTGAGGATACGAGGGTTTTGTCTGAGCCCTCAGGTGCTCTTGCTTTGGCAGGATTAAAAAAATATTCATCCAAAATTTCAGACAAAAGGCTGTTAGCTATAAGTAGTGGTGCAAATGTTAATTTTGAAAGACTTAGTTATATCGTAGAACGATCTGAAGTTGGAGAAAACAGAGAAAAGCTTCTAAGCATTAAGATTCCAGAGAAACCAGGTAGCTTCTTAAAACTATGTAAAGTATTTGGACGATCACAGATTACAGAGTTTAACTATAGGTTTGCTAATAAGATAGACGCGCATGTTCTTGTAGGAATTAAGACAGAAAATGAAGATGTATTTAAAAAAATAAAAAGCAAGCTCTCTAAAAGTAAGTTTAAATTTACTGATTTAACGAAAAATCAAATTTCCAATGATCATCTTAGGCATATGGTTGGCGGTCACAAGAGTATCATTTCAGAAAGAGATTCTGAAAGAATATATAGGTGCCAATTTCCAGTTAGGCCAGGAGCTTTAGCTGGCTTCTTAAAAGATTTTGGTTCAAAGTGGAACATTTCATTATTCCATTATCGAAACCTTGGAGCAGCATTTGCAAATGTTCTCATTGGTATTGATGATAAAAGTAAATCTAAAGATGCTTTAGAAAAACATCTTAAATCTTTGGATTATAGTTTCGTTGAAGAAACAGATAATACAGCTTACAAGGAGTTCTTAAGATAGTGATTAAGGAATTTAAAATCTTTATTCCTGATGAAAAAATTGAACTATTAAATAAAAAGATAGATTTAACAAGGTGGCCTGATGAAATAAATGATGGTCGATGGACTTTAGGCGCAAAGAAGTCTTATGTTCAAGAGGCTGTTAAAATTTGGAGAAATAGCTTTGATTGGAGAAAACATGAATCTAAATTAAATGAGGCAGGTAGTTTTAAATATAAAACTAAATCAGGGCTCGAGCTTCATTACTTGCACAAAAAATCCGGTTCAAGAAATGCAATTCCATTGCTGCTTACACATGGATGGCCAGGAAGTGTTCAAGAATTTCTTAAGATCATGCCTGTATTAATAGATGGCAAGAATGGAATAGAATTCGATGTAGTCTGTCCAGCCATTCCAGGATATGGATTTTCAGATAAACCTACTGAACTAGGAATGAATGCTCAGGAGGTCGCTAAACTTGAAAATGAGTTAATGCTTGCCTTAGGTTATGAAAAATACATTGCCCAAGGAGGGGATTGGGGCTCAATGATAACAAAATGGATAGCAGAACTTTTTCCAGAAAATTGTTTAGGTATTCACTTAAATTTAGTTATAGCTTTTCCACCTGATGGACAAGATCCATTAGAGGGAGTTTCCGCTGAAGAAGCTGAAGGGATAAAAAATCTAGAAAAATATCAAGCAACAGGATCTGGATATTTTGCTATTCAAAGTACTAAGCCGCAAACAGTTGGTTATGGTTTAAATGATTCTCCGGTTGGTCTGGCTGCATGGATCATTGAAAAGTTTCATGGATGGACAAAAGAAGACACAGATAAACTAGTTGTCTCGCTTGATGAGATTCTAGCCATCATATCTTTATATTGGCATACAGAGTCCATCACTTCTTCGGCAAGATTTTATTATGAGAATGGTCCGTTAGGATTTACATTTAATCCAGTATCTCAACCAATGGCTGGAGCTATTTTTGAAAATGAAATTGCCAGACCGCCAAGAGTTTGGGCAGAAAAAATTTATAATATTGTTCAATGGAATCAATATTCAGGAGGTCATTTCGCAGCATTGGAGAATCCAGAGATTCTTGCAGACGATATTTTTAGTTTTGTAGCTAAATTAGAAATTTAAAATGTAAATTGTTTAATTTGTTTATCAGAAAAAACTTTATCTAATTTAATATCATGCGCTTCATTGATGGAGTCATCGATAAATTGAAAATCATAAATTAAAGCTATTAGCAGGGGCCTATTACTACTTTGTACAACAGATTTTAAAAATCTGTCATAGTAACCGCCTCCATACCCAAGCCTATAACCGTCTTTATCTACACCAACGGTCGGAATAATAATGATCTCATGTTTAATTAGATTTATTTCGTAGCCGTCTGATGGCTCAAAAATACCATATTTATTTTTGCTAAGTTTCTTTAAATTTTTGGGTGCAATCAAATTCATTGAATGATTTGGCCCAACTCTTGGGAAAGTTGTTAAAAGATTATTTTTCAATCTTTTTTTAGTAAGAATTTCTAGATCAACTTCATTATGTGCGGCAAAGTAACTTCCTAAAGTTTTGATAGCATTTAAGTTTAATTCTAAATCAGCATTTTTTAATATTGTTTTTGAG
>MDSZ01124647.1_pt1 | contig 45866 bp, 39 predicted proteins | sample 811201 | NCBI WGS metagenome assembly MDSZ01 (sample SAMN05326647, study PRJNA326480) | marine metagenome | isolation source: seawater | place: Indian Ocean: North | collected 2010 | reverse complement strand
TGACACACGTTCACGTTGTTGCATCAAACGATCCTCCTGTCACCAAACATATCTCGTTTCCTGCAGCACCATTTACCGCTGTACCCGGTGCAATGCATATTCCTCCTCATGCACCCACCCCGGATACAACTACTGAAATACGTGCAATGATTCAGAGTTATCTTCAGGCATTTAATCGTCATGATGCCCATGCGCTCGCAGCTCACTGGAGTGCTGATGGTGAAAGCATCGAACTTCATTCCGGAGAAAAAACAGAGGGAAGAGATGCTGTTGCAGGTGTGTTTGCTACACTTTTTGAACAAGATGCCGCCGCCAGCATTGATATCAGTATTGAATCAATTCATCATATTCGGGATGACGTAGCAGTTGTTGATGGTGTGTCACTGCTTTCCTTCAATGATGCAACACAAGCAAGCAGTCGCTTTTCTGCTGTTGTCGTACGTGAAAAGAATACATGGGTTCTTTCGAGCGTCCGTGAGGCATCTACGGCTTCCCCTCAACCGATTGCTGCGCCTCTTGAGCAACTTTCATGGCTTGTCGGCTCATGGGAGGACATTGGCGATAATATCACCGCGTATACACATTGCTCCTGGAACTCCGGTCACTCATTCCTCAATCGCAGCCATACATCGACCTTCGAGGTTCAACAAAAAGAAAGTGATGAGGGCATCCCAGCCCTTCTTCCTGTGAATGGTTCATCTCGTGAAATCTCTGAAGTCATCGGATGGGATTCACAAAGACAACAAATTCGCTCATGGATTTTCACATCCGATGGACGGTTTGCTGAAGGATTCTGGACGCAAGCAGGGAATGCATGGCAGATTGAGTACGAAGGCCGGGGTACAGACGAAGGAACGACCTGCATGGTGACAATCGAACGGTTTGGTCCTGACGAAATTGTGGTGCAATCCGAACCTTCCGTGCTTTCCGATATCCTGCCACCAGTGACTGATTTTGTTCGCACTGCATATCACGAATAATAAACCGTCAGCCGTACACTTATGCTGCAGTTTTTTGACCGACTCGCCAACGCATTCCCAGCCTGGGTGCTTATAGCGTGCGGTCTGGCTATGATTGAACCACGACTTTTTACATGGTTTCGTGGTCAAGCAATTGTGTTTGGCCTTGCAATCATCATGCTTGGCATGGGGATCACCCTTTCCCTGAGTGATTTTACTCGCGTTACTACCCGTCCTCTAGCTATTGCGACTGGTTTCATTGCACAGTTTCTGCTGATGCCCATGATTGGCTGGGGCATTGCAACAACACTTGGGCTTCCTACACCGTTTGCCGTTGGCTTGATTCTCGTCGCCTGTTGTCCTGGTGGCACGGCGTCGAATGTTGTGTCATATATTGCTCGTACGGATGTTGCATTATCGGTGATGCTCACCATGTGCTCGACTTTTGGAGCCGTCATTCTTACGCCACTGCTTACCAAACTCCTCGCTGGAACACTAATACCTGTTGATGCATGGGGCCTGTTCCTCTCCACGCTTCAGGTCGTTGTTCTACCAATCATGATTGGGGTCGGTATTAATCGTTTCTTTCCACGAATGGTGCAACCCGTCTTACCAATTGCACCACTTGTGAGTGTGATCACGATAGCACTCGTATGTGCAAGTATCGTTGGACAGAATGCGTCAGCTATTCGTGAATTTGGATGGCAATTGCTCATTGCCGTGACGGCGCTCCACGGACTTGGATTCGGTGTTGGCTATGCCTTTGCAAAGCTCTTTGGCTACGGCAATCATATTGCCCGAACCATAGCAATCGAAGTCGGGATGCAGAATTCAGGACTGGGTGTCGTCCTTGCACAGAAACATTTTCCTACTGAACCTCTGACTGCCGTACCGTGTGCTATTTCAAGCGTTGTCCACTCTGTTATTGGAAGCGGTCTCGCTGGTGTTTGGCGAGGCAAAAGCTCATCAAAACACTTACTTGGTTGAACTTGTTTTCTTTGATGCCACCTGCTGACGCTTCACAAAGTACACACGTGGATCATCAATGACCCAGGGAGTACTCCAACTCTTTCCGTCATCCATTGAACAGACATTGTAGAAAAACGTTTTCACCCACTCTGTGCGATAGCTATACGGATACTGCGAAGTGATATGATCTTCTTCGGTCAAATCATCGACGCCCGGACTTGCAAAGTAGTGCACCACGCCATCTGGCGAAAATGAAATACCTAATGTCCACCAACCAAGTTGCGTAATCTTTGGACCTTGAACCTCAAAGCCCTTTCGATTGGCACGCACAAGAATCGTAGCATAGGGTTCTTCCACCTTATACTTTTCACTCTTCGGATGAAAATTGATGAACATACCTGGCCAGTATTCCTCAACACCAAACTCTCCTTCATTTGGATGATCATCACCCGTAATGATGGCATGCGTAAAACAGCCTGTTCGGAAACCAAAGGAAGGGCCCCGACGTTGTTCCCATTGCTCAAATGGAGGAAGATAGACTCTCGTCACAACACTTGGACTGTCACGAACGGAGAGGCCTCTTCCCGCGGCTTTTGACATACTGAAAATAAGATCGTCTTGCTGCATCTTGTACGTCACACGTCCTGGAACTCCAGCTCGCAAGGTTGCTACAAGCATGCCATGCTCACTCCCCTCTAAGCCAGGAGCAGGAAGGGGCACGCGCTTCACCACATCTGGAATTCCTCGTTTCGGTCCGCCAAACCACATGCCATTTCTACTTCTTGCCAAAGGACCGCGCATGCGTTTGTCCTGTTCCTGTGAACTCTTTGGGTGATGGTAATACATCTGCCACTTCTCATCTTCAAATGAGTCGGTGCCATTCTTCAGTGCCGTACCTGTTCCAGGGACGAGCGGTGGACCTTGTGGTTCAGGCAGCCTGCGATTGGTTGTCTTTGAAGCTACTCTTGCTTGGGGCCACTTGAAAAAACCAGCTGCATTGGCTGAATCAAATTGAGGCAATCCAATCACTGTAACCAATCCGAGTACCAATACCCCGCGCTTCATAACAATACCCCTACGTGACTAAGAAGTCCGATTACCGATTCTTAGCATGGATATCGTTGGAAACCGTGATGACAATCAAATAGCACATTCGTATTCAGAGAAAGCAACGCGTTCTCTCCCTATCTACTAGTTTGCCAAAACTACCAAACCCGCAGAGTTATTGAGAAACAGCGTGAGAACAAAGAACCCACCGTCACGTACATCACCGATCTGCCAAGTCACAGCACAACAAAGACGGCTAACTGCGTAGTTTTTCAACAGACTCAATCCGTCCATCGCGTAAACGAACTACTTTCTTGCACCGAGCTGCAATATCGGGCTCATGCGTCACCATCACGATCGTTCGTCCAGACTGATTCAGTGCATCCAAAAGATCCATGATCTCGTCTGATGTGGCAGTATCAAGATTTCCTGTGGGCTCATCTGCCAGAATCACATGTGGGTTATTGACTAACGCACGGGCGATCGCCACTCGTTGCTGCTGACCCCCAGATAACTGCGTAGGTCGGTGTCCAAGCCGACCTGAAAGCCCAACAAGCTCTGCAAGCCGAAGACACAGTTGGTGTCCATCTGACCGCTGAGGATGTTGGTACGAAAGGGGCACCATGATGTTCTCAACAACACTGAGTTGCTGGATAAGGTTATATGACTGAAAGACAAATCCTAAATACTTTCCTCGCACACGAGACAGTGACTCATCATCAAGCGTTGCAACGTCACGTCCGCCGAGAAGATACTGCCCTGAGGTGGGTCGATCCAGACAGCCAAGAAGATTCAAGAGTGTGCTTTTCCCAGATCCTGATGCACCCATAATGGCAATAAAATCGCCTTTAGAGAACTCAATGGATACTCCAGCTAATGCCTTAACATCTTCTCCACCTAGTCGATAGATCTTGGTCACGTCACGCACTGATGCTACGACATGGTCTTGTACTATTTCTGAGTCGCTACTCATGTCGTAGGGCCTCAATTGGATCCATATGTGCAGCTCTCCTGGCTGGATAAATACCAAAAAGTATTCCGACACCAACCGAAATACCAAAGGCTGCCACAATCGACCATGGAGCAATCCGAGGCTCAAGATTATGAATCGTTGACGGCAAGGACACCCAAATGTCAGGTGCAAAATTCTTGAATACCGATCTCATAAGATGCACCGTCGGACCACAGAGAAAGCCAACAAGCACTCCCAACAGCCCCCCCATACCAGCCAATACAACTGTTTCCCAAAGAAATTGCTCAACAATCTCTCCCTTTGTTGCACCCAGCGCGCGTCGTATACCTATTTCCCGAGTTCGTTCCGTCACAGTTGCGAGCATGATATTCATGATTCCTATACCACCGACAACCAGTGAAATACCAGCGATAATGAGAAGCAGAACGTTGAACATCATCTGAGTTGTTTTTGCCTGTTCAAGCAATTCCTTTGGCACAACCACTGAATAATCGACATTCTTATGATAACGCTGAAGGAGTTCACGAATGATATCGGCTGATGTATCAACGGAATCAATTGCGTCAACAACTACTGTTATTTGATTAAGCTCAATGGTTTCATTTTGAAAGGTCCCTCCACGAATCGTAATCACACGATCGCCTATCCGTGTTCGAAACGTTGTAATCGGGATGTACACATCACGGTTAAACTGCCGACCTGCAAAGCTTCCTCCTATTGCTGCCGAAGCCGTTCGAGGTTCTGCAACTCCAACGACAACATAAAACTCTGTTCCGATTTGAATCGACCGACCTACTGGATCAAGAATGGGGAACAGCTTTTCTGCTACTTCGTACGCCAAGACAACAACGTTCTCCAAATCTTCCAAATCTACGTCGCTTATCTCCCGGCCTCGCCGCACATTCATTCTGTTAAGTGCAAAATACTCTGGAGTACATCCTATTATCTGTGCTGATACAGCATGCTCATCACGACGTACTTCACGCGTGATTTCACGCATGGGTATTGCTTTGGTAATCGTTGGAACATTTGTTATGACTCGATCGTAGTCTGACCTGAGCAAACCATAACTAATTCCTGAGCGGCTCCCCGCTTCGCTGTCTGACTCTTCAGATGGCTTGACCGTCCGCACAATGATGCTTGTGGCGCCAAGATCCTTGATTTGCTGCTGCGCTTGATAGCTTACTCCTTCACCCATTGCCACAAGCCAGATAACAGCCGTTACACCGATTAAAATGCCGAGCACTGCAAGCGCTGAACGCAATTTGTGCAGCATGAGGCTCCGAATACCGAGAGCTATCTGTTGAACAACATGAATACTATTCACCTGCTCGCCTCACCCTCTGACGTGTGACAGTCACCCCATTCAGAGGCTCATCACCTTACGATTGTGATTGCTTATCTCTTGAAAACTCTACTTCTTGATCATTCTGAGTGACCGTTTGCCGGTCGCCCAACACCTGCCTCGGATTCAAGAAAACGCTTTCACCTTGTTTCAGCCCATCAAGAATCTGAACATAGTTGTCATCTGTCAAACCCACTGTGACTGCGTGACGTTTGACACTTTTTTCTGTGTCACGAACGGCACAGAAATATTCACCGTCTTGCTCAAGAACAGCAGCGACAGGTACAGCAATCACATTTTGTAAATCTGCCACCATGACTTCCGCTTCAGCTGTAAATCCAGGCCTTAATGCATCAGACTGTCCATCAATCCTTACTTCAACAACATATTTCTTGATCGGTGAATACCAATTGGATTCTGGCCGATTGGCAACAGCTATAACTTCGCCCTTAAACCGTTCACCCTGTACACGAACAGTCGCTGGCATGCCAATTTTGATTTCATCAACTTTTGACTCATGCACTTCAACATCTGCACGCATTTTTGTGAGGTCTGGAAGTTGAAGAATAACCTGTCTCTCTTTGACAATTGTTCCAGGTTTGATTTCTGTAGACTGATCACGACTTCGAGTGTTGTAGTAGATGGCTATTCCATCCTGCGGTGCCTTAATGGTGCAATTTTCAACCTGAGCGACGTACCGATCAAGCTTGAGTTGCTCAAGCTCCAAAGCTGCCTTCTCGCTCTCAAGTCGAGCTTCTGTCGCATCCCGAATACTTTCTAGCTCTGTCACCATTTTTGGCTTTGTAAATCGAGTCAATACATCAAGAGCTATTTGTGCTGTTCCCAGATCTAACTCTGCCCGAGCAACGGCTGACTTTTGGGCCTCAAGCTGCTGAGGCGTAATGTATCCCTTGCGGAACATGCGTTCCCCATACGCCAAGGTGTTTTTTGTTGCTTGGAGTCGTTCCTCTGCAGCAGTCACATTCGACTCTGCCGTACGTTCATCCTTTTTGTAGATCCCGTCACGATATTCCTCAACTGCTATTTTTGCTGCAGCAAAATCTTTTTCTGCCTGAATCATGAGGGCACGTGCCTTTTCATAGGCGATTTGCTGAGCCATCATGTGCTCATTTACAACAAAGGCATCAAGCCTAACTATTTCCATGCCTTCTTTTACTTGTGCACCATCATCAACGAGCCAGATAATGGTTGCCCCACCCTGAACCTGGCATGTGACATCAATATTGTCATCACTCACAAGGCTTCCCTCTGCGGTGACTGTAATGTCAAGATCACGGCGCTCAACAAGGTGTGTTGGAAGAGCTGTCAGGTCAACACTGTTATCAGCCTGATTGAAAGCAAATAAACTTGTCAAACGGGGGAATAGAAAAACAGCAACTACTGACATGAAAATGATCAACACGAGCCAGACCCATTGGCCACGGCGTTGATCCTTCACGTTAGGATCAGTCTGCACAGATGGATCACCGAGAAGATCTGTGATCGCTGCAGCATTGGATGCCGCTCCTGAACCAGCCAACGCGGCAGTCGATGGCAAGTCAGCCTCTGACATCAGGTTCCCTACTTAGTGAAAAGGTCGCAAGAAGTATATGAGGATTCAATATCCTCTTTATTTACATCGACACTTTTTCATTATTCCTTCCGGAAAGGAACCAGTCCATAAAAACCCGTCTAATTCCGATCTTCGGCTACCTTTCGAACGCGGGAATCTGTATTTCCCGTGATTCATGCGATTCGTCCTCACCAGACACCGTCTGTACAGTATCGGAATCAGGCTCTGATTCCATGTCATGTTCTTTGGCAATGCCAAGAATTGGTAATGCCTTGGCAATAATATTAGGGAGTATTCCAGGAGGTTCTTTTATTTCAATCTCAGCATCACGTGGTAACGGTGGTGGTGGGTCAATCTCTTCCAAGTGATCAAGCCACTCCTGAGGAACAGGTGGTGGAAGAGAGAGATCTTCTCCCTCGGCTCGCTCTGCCATGGTAAACGGTTCATCAATCCATATCCCATTTTCATCCAGTTGCATGACTCCAAGCTGCTGCGCAAGTGAGGCTCGAGATGCATAGTAGTTGATCCAAATACTTGTTAGTGCATCCTGAGAACTTCTGAGATCGTTAAACGCATAAATGAGATTGAGTGTTGCTGTAGGTGCCAGCTGACCTGCAGCTGTATCAACCAGTGGAATGGTCCCATCAGGACTTGGCGGTGGTGGTGGCGGTGCAGGTTGACTCAGCGTAAGTCTTGTCTGATCAACACGACGAATCGCGATGATGACTGCTCGACGCTGAGTTTCAAGGTTTCGCTCATCCAGTTCAAGCTGTCTTAAGAGTTGGCGAATCGCCAGCTTGATTCGATCTTCATAGCGTATTTGCTGACGACGGACTTGTTGATAGTCAAGAATTGCTTGGCGAAAATTATTACGCTCGAGAAGTCTTGTAAGAGGGGCATCGAACACTAACCGCCCACCCATGACTCCCGTCGGTGCTCGGAATCGTGCTGGATTGATTCCCGTTGATGACATATTGCCATTAATTTCCAAATCGAGTCCCGCCAGCAATGACATGGCGTTGTATTGAATCAAACGCCATTGATCGACAAGCGCTGCACGATTGTTCATCCAATCAAGCCGGTTCGCCCGAGCGATTTCAAAAGCAAGATCCGGATCAATTCTCTCAGGAAGAATAGTGATGGACTCAACTCTTGCACGAGCCTGAATAAGTGACATTTCATCAACCGCAGCAGCAATCTCTCCAACAAGCTCTGCAACTGAATCACCTGTTTGGCGAAGATTATCCTCTGTGAGTTTTTCACCCAGTATTCGAATTTCATTTTCATTCTCATCAATATGCGTGCGAACTCGCTTCAGATCATCTCGCAGAAGTCGCATTTCACGATCAAAGGACTCTCGTTCTGTTGAACGCATTCCAGAAATCCGCAGCGCTGCGGCAGTACTCACCCGATTGAGATCTGCCTCAACATCTGCTGTCTGAAGCTCAACTCGTTCACGCAGGAGGTCTAGTTTGTCGAGTGCTGATGCAATCAGATGTTGATCAACTTGATCTTGTAGTTGATCAACATCAGGCTCTTCATGCTCGCCTGCATCATCTTTTTGATCTTCTGGCACCGGCAGAAGAAGATTTTCTTCTTGATTCTTTTCAATGGCTGGTGGAACAAGTTTTTTTGCTTGTTCATTATTTTCGATTGGATCCTGACGCGGGTCATCGACCTCTTTAAGTGGCTCTTCTGCACCAAAGGAATACACAGCGAGAAAGTCGCCAATATCATTTTGCAGTGATTGCATCTCAGGACTGATAAACTGAAATTTCTTGATAAACGCCTCATCAAGTGCCATGGATGTATCCGAGGGCATATTCAGAACATTCACCTTGAACGTTTCGACCTGATTGGCCAGTGTTGTCTTTGATTGCAACAGGTTTGCACGATTGGTTTCAACACTTTGTCGCAACTGATCCACCTGCTCAACACCGACAAGACCAGCTTCTAGATTGGCATCGAGGAGTGCCAGTGCTCTCATCTGAGCTGCCAAATTTTGTTCCGCATTGCGAATCTGCTGTCGCACCTGAAGGAGTCCGATAAAGCCGCCAACATTCCCAGCACCGCCACTGGCAAAGCCTGCTCCACCGGTACCTCCGCCACTTGAAACAAGACCATTGCCTTGCCCCCCAAAAAAGACACCGCCAAGGTTTCCAAATCCGCCAACACCAGTTCCTGTAAACCCTGCGAAACCGGTGCCTCCAAGAAATCCACCGCGGCGTTGAAGACTTGGCGGAGAGCCGGCTCCAAAAACAACCTGCAGATAAAACCCCTGTCGGTAGAACTGAAGCCTGCGAAGGTTTGCAAGGAGTGTTCGCTCGACAATCGTGAGAGGTTCGAGAGCAATAGAACGACCTGAATTCTGAAGCAATGGTTGAAGAAAACCAAAGTCAAGTAATGAGGCGTTGCTATATTGATTGGGTCCAGCAAACTGCCATACAACTGAATTGACTAATCCAACCGCAAGTTCACCTGCTGTTGCAAGCGCTCGTCGCGCCTCTAAAGCGGTATCAGTTCCCCATTGCGTGACTTGACCTGCTGAATTGAGGGATCCTCGATTCAAGTAACTTGTAGAATTTCCACCATAGAACTGAACATCAAATCGAAAACGCTCGGTGCTTACATCGAGCGCCGAAAGATAAAGCGTCTGCAGCTGATCCCACCACGCAATAGAATTGAGATACGCAAGCCGCATGGCTGAATGGGTATCAAGCTTAATGGATCCTGTATCTGTAAGTTCAACGACATCGTTCAACTGAGATCGCCACTCTGGATTATCCAGCGTTGTTCGATCTCCATTAATGTGCCACCGCATAAAGCCATGTTTACCATCAACACAATGCATATACCGGTGAGATGTTGGATCATCCGGTGGCATTGGAGGAAAAATCTCATTGAAGGTTTCATAAAAGCGGCTTTGTTTTTCTGAACGAACACTATGATTTACCGGCAGTGCCCAGCGTGGATCACAGGCCTTTTCAGCCAACAAAACATTGACTTCTCGATCTGCCTGAGAATAGTAACGGCCACGCGAGCATCCGCTTCCTGATGCAACAAAAATAGCAAGGAAGACGATGGATCCGTTCAGATAGAAAGCTTTGAGCACATTCATCGGCAAATGCCCGATCAGGGTTCGGACACACCGTGCATACACAGACGACAGCACACCCCCATGGGATATACGACCACCGTCCTGGATATCGATGTATCGGAGTACCAGTTACACCGGCTTTAGCGATCCTGCAGGACAGAAAAAATAGGCAAAAAGGCATAGGTAGGGGACTAAATTCGATTTAGGACGTCTAACCAATACAACCGATACAGATTATCAGTCTGATTACTTTCCCGAAGAGACTGTGATGCTCCGAAGACTCGGTACGAGACCGGTGTGGTTTCAAGCGGCGTGCTGCTGCGCGCTTATCCTGTCTCGATCTCCCGCATGTGCTGAAGTAGGACTCACCAGTCAACCTGAGCCACTGGGCTATCCTTCTTCGATCGATGATGAGGCAGATACCAAGGCGGAAGAAGCTGCTGGAAGCATCTGGCCAGCCCCGAAAAGAGTTGACGAGCCTCAGGTTCCTGCTGGTTTCGATCCGTACAGAAGTCCTGGATATGCTGGTCAACCATCTGACTTTATTTCATGGGGCAAAGAACCAACTCCTTGCGCTTGCTGTGATCGGCATCTTGTTGATCGAGAATGGATGGGACCTGGCGAGCTGGCCTATCACAAATCTCCAAACCATCGGCCGTGTACGCGCGATCATACCCGAGTCTTTCGAACCGAATTTCCTGGACGCCTCTGGTTCTCAGCAGAATACCTGGTCTGGGCCACAACCGGCCAGTCGGTGCCAGTACTGATAACAAGTAGTCCAACAGGAACACCCGTTGCTGATATCGGTGTGATTGGCAACGCCAACACAACAACACTGTTTGGGGGAAACGACTTTAACGGACCGATGCGTTCCGGAGCACGTCTTACAACTGGTTTTTGGTTTACCCCTCGGCAAGAACGGGGTATTGAAGCGAGTTGGCTTGGCCTTGCAGTGGCCAAGGAAACACTCAACATGTCTACCACTGGGGGCAATCCATGGCTTGCTCAACCATATGTTGATGCAGGAACGGGACTCCCTGAAGTAGTCATTGTACCAACGCTTACGCAACCTGATGTGACAGCGTTGGATCCAAATCTCTTGGAGCAGTCCGTTGATGCTCAACTCAGCACTCAGTTTGGGAGCGTCGATGTACTGTATCGAACCAATCTCACTGTTGGTGAAGATTTCCATCGCCGCTATCTTTGTGGAGGCTTCCGCTACCTCATGCTCGATGATCGACTCACAGTCGATTCTTCTTCTGTCATCTCAACGGGAACACCGGGAGGGTATCCACTGAATGGCTATCGTGCTTCAGATTCCTTCAAAACACTTTCTCAATTTTATGGTGGAGAATTTGGCTTAATTGAAAAACGATGGCGTGACCGATGGTCGCTGCAGTTTCTGGGAAAAATTGCGCTCGGTGCAAGTACGATCGGATCAGCGATCAGTGGATCAACAACGACGACGGAAACGACAAATACGACGGGCACACCAGTTACGACAGTCACAAGTACGTCTCCAGGTGGTGTCCTCGCCCAAACAACAAACCTCGGTTCCAAGCGATCACTCTTTGCAAGCATGGGTGAATTTGGGGTCACAGCGGACTATGCGATCTGGTCACAATTCCGGCTCTCCGTCGGCTATTCCCTTATTTACTGGACCACGGTCGGACGAGTCACCGATCAGGTTGACACAGCAGTCAATCCGAAGCACACCGGCAATCTGTGGACAACAAGTTTCTGGGCACAAGGGGTGAATGCTGGTTTAGAATATCAATTCTAAACCAGTCATTTCACTTCCCCCTTCACAACCCGGTGCCATCTTGTTGCGAGCCATATTTTTTTCTGTACTCACGACCTTCTTGATCCCCTGCGCACTCTGGGCACAGACACCGCCCTACAATGTTCTCTTTATTATTTCAGATGATCTGACCTACAACGCATTGTCCTGCTATGGAAATCGTGTTTGTCAGACTCCTCACATTGATGCAATTGCTGCCAAGGGCACACGTTTTACTCGTGCCTACTGTCAAGGAACTTATTGTGGACCATCTCGCGCATCCTTCATGTCAGGGTACTACCCACATGCAACGGGTGTTCTTGGTTATAAAAACCCACGGCCACAAATCGGCGATCGCCCAATGTGGTCTGAGCACTTCAAACACCATGGGTATTATTCGGCCCGCGTAAGCAAGATCTTTCACATGGGAGTTCCCGGAGGCATCGAAGATGGTGGTAACGGGGCAGATGATGAGCGGTCCTGGACAGAACGATTTAACAGCCAAGGACCAGAATGGAAGGCTCCTGGGGATGGAGAAACCCTCGAGAACAATCCTGATGGCACAAAGCCTGTTGTGGGAGGCAATACGTTTGTTGTGGTAGAAGCGGATGGCACGGATCACGTGCACTCGGATGGCAAGACTGCCTCAAAAGCCGTTGAACTTATTCACCTTCACAAAGACAAACCATTCTGGCTGGGCGTGGGATTTGTTCGCCCTCATGTGCCATTTGTAGCCCCACGAATGGATTACACATCATTCCTTCCCTACGCAAAGATGACACTTCCCAAAAAGCTTCCCGGAGACTGGGACGACATACCCAAGGCAGGAATCAATTACAAAACTAGTATCAATATGAAGATGGATATCCGCCGTCAAAAAAAAGCCGTCGGGGGCTACTATGCATCTGTCAGTTTTATGGATCGACAGGTCGGAAAGGTCATGCAAGCGCTTCGCGATGCGGGACTCGAAGATCGAACGATTGTGATTTTCACAAGTGATCACGGATATCATCTTGGTGAACATGACTTCTGGGCAAAAGTATCTCTTCGTGACGAGTCTGCAGGAGTTCCACTTATTATCTCCGTACCCGGCAAAGAGCCAGCCGTGTGTGACAGCCTTGTTGAATTAATTGACTTGTATCCAACAGTTTCACGTCTCTGTGGGCTTACTCCTCCCAATCACGTCCAGGGAAAAGACATCAGCGATCTGCTTGACAATCCGCAACACTCCGTCCGGACTGCTGCCTTTAGCGTGGCTCCCTCTCGAAAAGGCTTCCTGCTTCGTGAGAAAAAATGGGCATACATCCAATATGGTGAAGATTCTCAAGGTGGTGCAGAGTTATTTGACATGCAACATGACCCCGAGCAATACCATAATCTGATTCATTCACCACAACATCAGGAAATCGTCTTGCGCATGCAGAAAGCGTTAGGAGAAAAGCTTCGTTCTGTACGAGCAAATGATCTTTAGATGTCACCCGCGAAAAAACAGTCCTTTCATATCTCTTTTTTGTGAAACCATGAGACTCTCAAACTGCATGTGGCTTCATCATCTAACGCTTTGTCTTTTGGGACTTCTTCTCCCTTTCTGCGTTCCTGTGAGCCATGCCGCCGATCCGTTTGAAGGTGCCGACCCCCTATGGAATCTTATTCATTCCCCGTCGATCCAGAAAAAGATTGGGGTGCAAAAAGATAGCCAACATAAACTGCGATCACTACTCGATTATTATGACCTTGAGTTTTTTCCTTTTCGAAATCAATCCCATGAAAACAGAAATGAAGACCTCAAAGTCATCTGGGACGACATGATCAAACGTCTCCAAAAGGAGCTCTCCGTTTCTCAGTGGCGACATCTCAATCAACTGAGAGAACAGGTCCAGTCACCAGAGCAAAAAATCTCTGAAACCGAACTATGTCTTCGAGCACCTGACTTCATAGATTCTGGCCACTGGGCCAATACAGAACAACCACTCTCACTTTCAACACTTACCGGTCAGGTCGTGGTAATTCACTTTTATGCCTTTGGATGCATCAATTGCGTGAATAACTACCCTGTCTACCTCGACTGGCAAAAGCGTTTTGCACATCATGACGTTACCATCGTTGGCATCCATACTCCAGAAACCAAGTCTGAGCGAGACATAGCATCGGTTCAACAAAATGCAAAAGAATCTGGCTTTCAATTCCCTATCTTAATCGATACAGATAAAAAAAACTGGGATGCATGGGGTAATTCAATGTGGCCAAGTGTGTATGTTGTTGACAAACATGGCTACGTGAAGCACTTTTGGCCAGGAGAACTACGCTGGGAAGGCGCGACAGGCGACATGTATCTCAGGGAACAGATAGAACAGCTGTTGCTTGAGTAAGACAGCGTCCTTGGTGACTGGCTTGACACACGCTGTATCGACTAAGACGCATCAAATGCCCAGATACAAAGATCGTCTATGCACAGTGAATCGCCTCGCATCACAAATCGATACCCAGGCTTTATGACGTTCAGCGACGAATGGGATCCATATGCTTCGAGACCATTATCTGTTTGCACCATGACGGCATCCTGTTTTATCTCAATAAGCATCGTGTGCCATTGTCCTATTTCGAGTGCACCTTTTGCAGAAGCAATCGTAATAGGCTTGGATTGAGGATCTTTTTTATCCTTGTCAAGGCGTATCGAAAAACCCTCCGGGGAAACAATTATCCGAAATAAATGCCCCTTCGCCTTGTTGAGGCTGACATGGAAACCATTAGTTGTACCATCATATTTAAATGAAAAACGAACTTGTGAATCCCGATTTTTTCTCTGATAGTCCAATACCGCGGCATGATGATCAGCCTTAAGTTCTGAGGCCTGAAGACACCCATCTTGCACATGCCAATGCCCTTTGATCACCGCAACCTCCCTTGGGAGGTTTGCAGGAGGATCAAATGAAACACAGGAGTCAGCTACGGTAGTCTTCTCGGTTGTATCATCCCCGAACATTTTTGGTGGAATCATTACGTTTTTTTCAGCCAGCACAGGTGCCGCACTCCACAGAAAGACCATTATCGCGACCCATAAAAACCTTCGCTTCATCAACACACCTCCAATGATCACAACAACGTTTTTTGAAACTACAACAGGCTTCAACTAATCCATCCGTACTCGGCCAACAAAATTTCAGGGTTCCTCGTTGAAACAGCATATCTGAACACCAATTCGCTCTGCTGCAGATGAAACTGTCTGAATCAGCTTTGCATTACCCAGAGCCGCAATTGTTTTGGCCTGAAGATTCTCAGCCTCCTGCGCCAGTGCTTCGATTTCAGATTCATCACTACCCTCCCCAAATGAACGTACCCGATAGATCCAATGCGCATGACCAAATGATTCTTTCCATCCCAAAGCGAGACGACCCACTGTTGATGCCGAAGCAATCACAAGTACGGGTTCACAACCACCTGCACGCTTGAGTAATGCAACAAGCCCTTTACCATGTGCATTTTCTTTCTGCATGTTACTCATACTGCACCGATCGCTTTCGCGCCGATGAGCAATGTTGCCGCTCCATCACCATTCGTTTGCTCAACCATTTTTCTCGCAAACTATTCTTTTATAGTGCCTCCCTTTTGGGCATCCAACCTCTGTTGTTGTCTCATATTAATCTGCTCTAGATTGTCTCTCGGTATAGAGTCGATCAGTCGTCTGGTATAAGCCTTTTTGGGGTTTGCATAAATGGATTCACTCGGACCATATTCAACAAATGTTCCTGCATGCATAACAGCCATCATATCGCTCATGAATTTAACAACTGATAGATCATGGCTGATGAATACATACGTCAAACCGAATTCCAACTGGAGATCTTTCAACAAATTCAATACCTGTGCTTGAACCGAAACATCTAAAGCAGACACAGATTCATCACATATGATGAGATCTGGTTTCACTGCCAACGATCTAGCGATGCAAATTCTTTGTCTTTGTCCTCCAGAAAATTCATGTGGGTAACGACTTAGATATTGTTTTCCAGGTAATCCAACCTTCTCAAGAAGAGACAGAACCATCTCTCGTCTCTCTTCATACGAAGAACCAATGCCGTGAACATCCATGGGTTCCATTACTGTCGTTTCAATGGTTTTTCGTGGATTCAATGAACCATAGGGATCTTGAAAAATAATTTGAAATCTCTGCCGAAGAGAACGCAAGGGACTTTGTCGCATTGTTGTAATGTCGGTACCATCAAAAATCACTTGACCCGCAGTTGGATCAATAAGTCGCATAATCGCACGCCCTGTGGTTGTTTTTCCACAACCCGATTCACCAACAAGACCAAGCGTCTGCCCTTTGTAAATGTCGAAAGATACTCCATCAACGGCTTTTACATGGCTAACAATTTTACCTAGAAGTCCTCTACGAACGGGAAAATGTACTTTCAGGTCACGAACGCTTAACAACGGCTGTTCTTCTTCTTTTACAAACGTTGTTCCTTCGCTGTACCCACTCAACACATCAGAAAATCCTAATGACTTCAATCGAGATAGCGGATAGAGATAGCGATCTCTTCCATTGGCAGCCATCGTTTCAAACCATTCGTCTGTAACTTCTTTTTCTTTTACAGCAAATGAACCATCATCACGGTAAATGGTATCCATGAAATCTGGTACGGTTGGTAATCGTTTCGCTGAGCTATCCAATTTGGGCCTACACGATAACAGTCCTTTGGTATACGGGTGTTGAGGGCTCTTAAATGTTGTGACTACATCACCATATTCAACAAGCTTGCCTCTATACATAACAGCAACCTCATCAGCAATTTCAGCAATAACACCGAGATCATGAGTTATGAATATCATTCCCATGCCTCTTTCATCTCTTAGTTTCCTAAGAAGGTCGAGAATCTGTGCCTGAATGGTGACATCTAGTGCTGTTGTAGGTTCATCAGCAATAAGGAGATTAGGATTGCAAGACAAAGCCATAGCGATCATGACTCTTTGCTTTTGACCTCCTGACATCTCATGAGGATACATGTGTATGCGATCTTCAGGATCAGGAATGCCTACTTCTCGAAACAAGTCTATGGTCTTTTGCTTTGCATCTTTTTCGGAAACATCTTGATGCAATAAAATAGCTTCCATAACCTGATTACCAGTCGTATAGACTGGATTTAAGGAGGTCATCGGTTCTTGGAATATCATGCCAATCCGATTACCACGAATCTTACGTAAATCTTTTTCTGGCAGTTTCACAAGGTCGTTCTGTAATGCACCTTCCTTTTCATGCTCTTGGGAAATCAGAATTTCTCCCGCTTCTATTTTTCCTGGTGGAGAAACAAGCCTAAGAATTGACATGGCAGTCACACTCTTCCCAGAACCGCTCTCACCAACCAGCCCTAATGTTCTTCCGCGTTCAATAGCAAGAGAAACTCCATCAACTGCAGGGACTCTTCCAGCGGCGGTTTCAAAAGCAGTTACCAGGTTTTTGATTTCAAGGAGTGGCATACGTAAAAGGAAAAAAAGAAGACAGATGTGACAGACCACGCCAGAGCAGTGGTTCACAACATGAATGGTTTACAGTCTCTCGATGCTGAATGATTTATTTCCGAGCCTCTCGAAGTCTTGGATCCGTTGCTTCCTGCAGGCCTTCACCAATCAGGTTGTAGGCTAAAACGGTGAGGAAAATTGCAATACCTGGAAAGACGACAAGCCACCACATGGAAAGATTACTTCTTGCCGAATTCAGAAGTGAACCCCAACTAGCACTCGGGGGTGGGGGGCCAAATCCTAGGAATGACAGCGAGCTCTCCATCAGTATCGCTGCTGCAATACCAAATGTGATCGGGACAAGGATTGGCGCAAGAGCATTGGGAAGAATATGACGCAACATAATTCGCACTGGCCCCGCCCCAGCAGCTTGAGCAGCCATAACAAACTCACTGGACTTGAGCCTCAAGAATTCTCCTCGAGTCAATCGAGCAATACTCGTCCACCCTGTGCAACCAATAATGGCCATTGTCTTCCAGATCGTGGGCTTATCAACAATAGCTACCAAGGCCAGAATAAGAACAAGCGTGGGCACACACATAACCACTTCAGTGATTCGGCTGGTGATCATGTCAACCCAACCGCCGAAGTATCCTCCTAACGCCCCAACAATTACTCCGATGGTACCGGCGATACCCATCGACAGAAATCCAACCAAGAGTGCGATTGTTGTACCATGAACCATCTTGGCTAATACATCGACACCATATTGGTCTGTCCCAAATAGATTATTCCCACTTGGCTTTCCTTCATCACGATACGGGTTCCCTGGTCGACCTGGCCACTCATTGTTTCGTACCGCTCGATAAGGGTCTTGAAAAAACAATGGCCAGATCGCCCAGCTTTCAGGATCTTTTTCTTTCAGATTTTTTGGGTACTCACCACGGAACTTGTCTTTTGAAAAGATGACCGGCTCGAAACTCCTGTCAAAGTAACTCAGACATGGAGCATACAACTTTCCTTTATACAAACAGATAACAGGCTTAGTTCCAGCAATGGCTGGTGCAAACATTGCGACTGTTACCAGAAATCCAACGAATGCAAGCGCGACCATCGCCAAAGGCCGGCGGCGGTATCGCCGCCACGCTTCACTCCAAAAGCCATGTGATTGGATCGATTTCATTCAACACTCACTCTCGGATCGACGAAGCAATAGAGCACATCTGCCAAGAGCTGACCGAGGAGCGTGAGAACGCTAAACATCAAAGTCAGGCCCATGATTGTTGGATAATCACGTTCACGAATACTCTCAAAAAAAAGACGCCCCATACCTGGCCAGGTAAAGATCTGCTCAATGATCACTGATCCACCGATCAGAGCTGGGAGCGATAATCCAAGTAATGTCACCAGAGGAATAAGTGTATTTCGGAACGCGTGATGGACAAGGACTCGCCAGCGGCTCGCGCCTTTTGCTCTTGCTGTACGGATATAATCCTGCCTCATAACCTCCTCCATATTTGCCTTAATGAATCGGCTATACCATGCCAGGCTCACGTACGTCTGGCATACAACAGGCAAGATTGCGTGGCGAGCAATATCAGCGACCCGAACCAGCCAGGCTGAGTCTGACGGAACGTCTGTCATCCCAAAAAGGGGAAGTTCCCATCGTGAACCTCGAAGCCACACCGCAAAAATTATCTGGAGAAAAAGTGCTGCAACGAATGTTGGAAATGAATACAAAATGTAGAGCACAAGACTTGTGCCTCGTTCATCAATAGAACCGCTACGAGCTGTGGCATAGAGACCTAATGGGATAGCGATTAACCACGTAAGCAGCAAGGATATACCTGACACGAGAAACGTTGGCCCAATACGCTCACCAATCAGTGTCGTCACTGGCTGCTTTCTTGAAAATGAACGACCAAGATCACAACGTGCTAGATTTCCCAACCATGTGGCGTAGCCAACATACCATGGTGTTTTTTCATCAATCCCATAAATTTCCTTGAGTCGCTCCTGATCCTCTGCCGAAAGTTTTCGACTTGGATCAACTTCTCCCAATTGAACCGTGAGTGGAGAACCCGGCATATTTCGAGCCAAGCCATACACAATAAATGTGATAGCCAACAGTGTGACGATTCCTAAGACAACTCGACGAACAAGGTACGCAAACATGACTTACTCGTTTGGAATCCAGATACTGCCGAATCCAGGCGAGTAATGAAAGGGACCGCGAGGGCTAAAAACATACCCTCGTAGCTGCTTTGAAAAACCATAGAAACTGTTACGCCAAAACAGCCATGTGTATGGCTGATCTTCGTAAAGAATCTCTTGGATGCGAGCATATTTTTCTGCTCTTTTAGATCGATCCAACTCGCGCCGACCCTCCTCAAACAATTGATCAACTTCTGGATTCGAATAATTTACAAAGTTTCGCATTGCTCCAGTCTTCCAGATATTTTCTGAGGTATCGGGGTCTGTTCCTGAGCCCCAGCCACCGAAATAGGCCTGAAACTTTTTCTTTTGTGTGAGATCCTGGAGAACCGTTGACTCTACCGGCTTCACGTTCATCCGAACACCAATTCGATCAAGGCAGTCTTTCAAAAGCACACAAATGGCAATTCGCAACGGTTGCTGATTAACAAGAATTGAAAACTCGAAAGGAACCAAACGTCCATTAATATCTTTATCTCGAACCCCATCATTATCGTGATCAATCCATCCTGCTTCATCAAGTAATGCTTCTGCCGTATCGAGATCTTGTTTGTAAGGCTCAAGCTTCTTTTTTGGTGCCATCCATGAATCCGCTGGAAAATTTCCAGTGCACGGCTTGTACAGGCCGTAACAGAGCTTGTCTAACATTTCATCGTAGTCAAATGCAAAGCTCAGGGCTCTTCGAACACGGCGGTCAGCAAAGAATGCGCTTTCTATATTCCATCCAAAATGAAAACTCACCCACTCAGGAGCAGTTGCCTTTGTATTTCGCTCATAAAAATCTGCATCTGTCGTTTGAGTCATCCATTGTTCAGGCGTAAGAATCATTTCATGAATGTCACCAGCCTTCAGTGCCAACAGGGACGTGTTTGGATCTTCTATGATTCGAAACCGAATTTCCCTGAAATACGGTTCTTCCCTGACCTTTTTCCCGTTTACAACTGACCAGGTATCTCGGCGGCGTAAGACAATTTGCTGGCCACGTGTTCGCTCTACTATCTGATATGGTCCTCCCACAACGGGAGACTGCTCAAGTGCTACATGCTCTGGACTGTCCTTCAGCGTGGGGTCTTTCTGCCAGGTCTTCTCATAAATGTGCTTTGGAAGCACTGGAAAATTAATATTCCAGACATTTGTTGCCAATGGTTCTCGATGGAAGAAGACGACTGTTTTTTTATCGTATGCATGTACAGCCTTCATCTGATCGGTACCGCTTCGAACAGCAGGTACTGGCACACGTGGGTCCATAATGACTGTGTAACTAAAAGCAATATCATACGCTGTGATAGGCTCTCCATCACTCCACACGAGATCATCTCGCATCACAACCTTATCGAGCAGGCCATCTGCACTCGTTTGCCAACTAAGAACACTTTCTGCTGCTGCAAAAGGCTCCATATCCCGACCAAATGAGAAAAGGCCAAAACCTGTCAGTCCAAGAATGTCAAACTCCGCCGTTGTGCTGATCATAATTGGATTCGTACTCCCAAGGTCGCCCACAACGTGGCGGTCAATCCTCGCGTTCATATCTACCTGATTCTCATCAGGAAGACGCCCAAGCGCGGATAAAATCTTGGCATTATTTTCTTCTGAATCATTTTTCAGCGCAAGTGCTTCTGATACTGAACTCAACAACGCTTCTTCTGACTGAGCCGCACGAAGGAGTACAAGTCCATCCTCAACAGACCTGTCGATCCAGGTCACAGATTGATCGAGTTCTTCAAGTGATGGCGGATTGAATGGCTTCTTTTCGACTGGCGGCGTTGGTGGCATGGGCTGCTTCAGTGCATTATCGGTCTTCGATAATTCAGGCTGCACATCTACATTCACCTCAACGCCGAGATCATTTGTCTGTGACTTCCCACATCCGATCAACAACACAGCAATCGCCATGAGCCACAATGGCAAGCACGTCACTCTTTTTTTCGAACGTCTACTCTGACTATTCATCGTCTTCTCCACAGGAAAATGCCTTCCAGCATCTTTTGATGCTAAAGGTATTGCTGCCTGTGGGTCAAACTGAAAACAATTTCAGGAATGGGAGAAAATATACTGGATCTCTTTCTCGGCTTTCCTGAGTAAACTACTCAGTCACAGGACGCTGCCAGGGCACCCGAGCCGCCCGCTGAATATGTTGCCGCAGAAGAATAGTCAGTTCATTGACAATCTTTGGGTACTCCTTGGCTACGTCTTTTGTTTCGAGAGGATCATTCGCAAGATTATACAATTGATATCGTTCAAATGGATTGTTTTGCAAAAGCTTCCAGCTGCCGTTTCGAATGGCGTAATAAGCTCGCCCTTCATACGCTTTCCCGCCCTCTCGACGCACCCATACCAGTGGTCTTTCAATGACCTGCGGCTGACCAAGTAACGTTGGAAGAATTGACACTCCATCAATTGAGTCACTGACTGTCGCTCCAGCAGCTTCACAAAATGTTGGATAGAGGTCACTGGTCACAGCAACAAGGTCACTCTTCGCCCCTGCCTCAATGTGATTCTTCCATACGGCGCAAAATGGCACAGCGATGCCACCCTCGTACATGTCTTGCTTGAATCCTCGATGAGGCCCACAGTTGGCCACACTTCCTTTGTGCCCACCGTTATCAGAACTAAAAATGATAAGGGTGTTGTCGTATTGACCAGTTGCCTTAAGTGAATCGATTACTTGCCGAATACCATCATCGAGGTGTTCAATGAATGCAACCAACTTTGCCCGCGTTGGATCAATGCCTTGCTCACGCTGAATGACTCTCTCAAGCCATTCTTGTGGCGGTTGCACTGGGAAGTGGGGCGCATTGTAAGCTAGATAACAAAACCAAGGCGATTTGTTGTTTGCCCGAGACTCAATGTACTCAACAGCCCATGTTGTAAAGAGATCCGTTGCATGACCATCAACACGAATATCTTTTTCATTCAATCGCATGTAATGCCTGTCATGCCGTGTATGCGTCCAATAATCATCCATCATGTCACCCAAGAAACCATGGAAATGATCAAACCCATGGTCGTTTGGGCGGCATGGAAACTCGAGACCAAGATGCCACTTTCCAATCATTGAGGTGTGATAGCCCACGGCTTTGAGCGGCTTGGGGAGCAAGACAGCAGCCGGATTAAGGAATCCCCAGTTGTTCTCTGGCATTGTCCGTATCACCCCTGGAACACCAACTTTGTCTGGAAACATTCCTGAGAGAAACGCCGCTCGGGTTGGAGAACAGACAGGACAATTTGCATAAAAGCTGTCAAACCGCATCCCAGCTGCAATGAGTGCGTCCATCGCTGGTGTCTTGAGATCCTGACTACCGTATGCCGTAACGTCACCCCAACCTTGATCATCAGTGAGAATCATCAAGATGTTCGGTTGGTTCGCAAAAATTTTTGTTGGGCTATTAAGTAATCCGAGGATCACCAGAACACCACAAAAACATGAAATACTGTGCTGCAGCCACACCTTCATCGCTATCCCCTCTTAAAAATGAGATGTTTGAAAACACATATATGGCACATCTTTCAGACCTGCTCAAACAAGATGCGTCTTGCAACTGGAAAAACTAAGTTGAAACGTATTTTCCAGTATCTTCACAAAACAAAACGGGGTCACTCTGGAAAATGATGGCCAAGCTTATCCCGCTTCGTCGCCAGATACCGTTTATTATGCTCATTCACAGGAGGTAGAATCGGCACCTGATCGACAACCTCTAAATCAAAACCACCATAGATAAATGCATCGGTCTTCTTTGGGTTATTTGTGAGCAAACGGACTTTTTGAAGTCCAAGATCTTTCAATATCTGAATACCCACACCATAGTCCCGTGAATCGACTTTGTGCCCTAATGCAAGATTAGCCTCAACTGTATCAAGGCCTTTGTCCTGTAATGCATAGGCACGTATTTTTTCCGTGAGACCGATGCCTCGCCCCTCTTGAGGAAGATAGACAACCGCTCCCGCACCTTCTCTTCCAATCATATCGAGAGCCATGTGAAGTTGATCACCACAATCACAGCGCAAACTATCGATCAGGTCACCTGTAAAACAAGAGGAGTGGAGACGCACTAAGGGTGCTGCGACTTTCGAGAGATCTCCCATGGCAAGTACAAGCGGTTGCTGGGACTCATATTGAACGTCATAGGCAATAACTTGAAACTCACCCCATTTCGTTGGAAGTTTTGCACTCGCAATTCTTTCTACAAGCTTCTCCCGAAGTCGGCGCTGTCGAATAAGTTCTTCAATGGAAATAATTTGCAGGTTGAGATCAGCTGCAAGTTGAAATAATGATTTACGGTCAGCGCGATTTCCTGACTTATCAAGAATCTCACATAACACTCCAGCAGGCTGCATATCAGCCAAACGCGCTAAATCAATAGCTGCTTCTGTATGACCCGCTCGTCTCAAGACACCACCTTCTTTGGCAATCAATGGAAAAAGATGTCCTGGGCGAACAAAATCTGATGGCACACTTGAAGGATCGAGAACCGCCCGAATAGTGTCTGCTCTTTCAATAGCAGTAATTCCGGTACGGGCCGACCGATGATCAACCGGCACGGTATATGCTGTTCCCAGTGGTGTTGAATTTTTCTCAACCATCATGGGAAGTTCGAGTCGAGTCGCCGTATCTGGGAGGATTGGCATACACACCTGACCCCGCCCGAATGTGATCATGGTGTTGATAATCTCAGGCGTTATTTTTTCAGCTGCACAAACAAAATCTCCCTCATTTTCCCGATCTTCGGCATCAACAACGATTACCATCTCACCGCGACGGAAAGATTCTACAACTGCATCTAGGCTGCTAAAACGATCAGACATACACAAATCCTTGCCTGAAAAACAAAAAAGGGCTGAAACTTTGACCTTTTTGATTATACGATACGAAAAATGTTTTCTCAGGGGCAGACGCCTGTCGCGGGACATTCTTTCATAGAAAAGAGGCCTGAAATGCTCGATCGTGAGGAATACGTCGAACAAGCCTACCTCTTTCGTAATCTTGCAGATCGCATCTCTAATGGAATTGCGGCGCAAGAAGCGCTTCGTTCGATTGGCGATGAGGTGTTGGCAACATCCAAACTTCCAATGGCACTAGAATATCTGGTGAGTGAACTCAAGCTTGTCGGTACGTTGTCAACGGCAATGTCACGACTTCCTCACTACTTCGCGCCTTTCCAAACTTTTATCATTTGCCAAGCCGAGGAAGAAGGTGGTCGATTCGATATGAGAACGGGCCTCGCAATTCTTGAGAGGGAAGCCGCTTATCGGGCTGACGCTGCAACACCACAAGGCCTTTTCTTCTACCGCTTCGAATGTCTCTCACGAAATCGCCTTGACTATTTACTGGGTTTATCTGCACTCGCCGAAGATGAAATGTTTAATGATGATTGGCGTTCATGGATAACAGTTCTCTCTCGACAAATGGGCTTTGTTGATTTGGCTGACCTCGTCTACATTCGCAGCCCCGAGTATTGGCGAATCGAAAAGCGCGATGCCATACAGGCTGGTCGAGATGCCGAAGAACCTGATCGCGTTATCCTTTTCGGTGAAAAAGAGGGGCGCATCGCTCGAGCAAATCGTGGCAAGGAACCGCTTTTCTTTTTCGCGGCATTGCAACGTCAACTTGGCTATCCAACGGTGCCTCGCCCATCGCGTCCCAAACATATTGAAGATTCACCTGCCCTTCTGTCCCGAAGAATCGAAAGACTTGAGATGCGTCTCAAGTTGTTAGAAGAAGAGAGTGGTAGTGGCATCGACCTTTCAAAGTTTGATCCAAAGAATCTTCCAAAGGTAATGGACGAGTGACTGCGAATACAAAGCTTTATGATGATGCCCAAGCCATCTGGTCTACGTCTCTCGAACATGTACAACCAGAACACCTTCTGAAGAGTGATCTTCTCAGAAAGCAACTCAGAGAAGCGATCGCCCCTTACGATCGAGTTGTTATTGTTGGCGCGGGAAAGGCAGCAGCTGGCATGGCTGCTGGTCTTGAAAACCTTTTGGGCAAACATTTCTTAGATACGCATCATGTCTCAGGCCTTATTAGTGTTCCGGAGGGATGCAGCCGATCACTACGAACAATAGACGTACGAGAAACGCGACCAGCCGGCCAGAATGTACCAACGCAGAACGTCATACGAGTAACACATGAGATGCTCGAAACTGTTTCTGGATTATCTCCAAAAGATGCTGTCATAGCACTTTTCACAGGAGGTGGATCAGCTCTTCTGACTGCCCCACGACCTGAATTTTCCCTTCAGGATATCGTCAGTGAAACCCTCCGGTTGTCACAGTCCGGAGCGACAATCTCACAACTCAATGCGTCGCGCACTAGGATGAGTCTTGTAAAGGGGGGAGGGCTGGCAAGAACGTGCCGTGCAGGAGTGCTGATAGCCTTGGTACTGTCAGACGTCATTGGCAATGATCTGCAGGTCATTGCATCAGGCCCATGTATATCTCCGACAATGCAAAATGGATGCTGGACGACTTCTTCCGGATGTCATGTTGAGCATATCGTTATTGGAGACAACACAACCGCTGTAAATGCTGCGACATTAAGAGCTCATCAACTTGGCTACAATGTCATGCCCTTTGATATCCCAACTGAAGCAGATGCGGAAATCACTGGGCGTTTTCTTAGTGACGCAGGTCGAGAAGCTGTTGCCGCCGTGAAACAAACCGGCCAGCCACATGCAATTATCACAGGTGGAGAATCGACTGTCACCGTACCGTCAGATCATGGCCTGGGTGGTCGCAACCAGCAAACCGTTCTTAAGGCAATCGACCAGACTCTGAAAACAAACCCAACATGGCCTACGAACTTACTTATCGCAAGCATCGGCACAGACGGTGAAGATGGTCCAACGGATGCCGCAGGTGCTGTCGCAAGCCCATCGTGTGTCAACACTATTCAAAAAAATAATCTGGATATAACCACTTCACTTAACACGTGTGATGCTTATTCCCTTTTCAAGCAGGCTGGGGCGCTTATACACACTGGCCCGACCGGAACAAATGTTGCCGATCTTCGAATTGTATTAGCTCGATAACCCACTACTCCATTCTTATTCTCATACATCACACAAAAGCACAGCTTCCCGTAACCCTGTTTCAGGATCACGGGTAGGAATGAACTCATGCCCCACCCAACCGGTATAGCCAATCTCGATCAACTTATTCATTGTCGCCGGATAGGCTATCTCCTGAGTGTCATCCAGTTCACCTCGGCCTGGATTGCCAGCCGTGTGAATATGACCAATGACATCCTTGCATTCACCAAGGCGCCGCACCAGGTCTCCATTCATGATTTGTACATGATAGAGATCGAACAATAACTTCACGCGTTCAGACCCCACGCGACGGATGATGTTAGCAACGTAATCAATATCGTCACCCTGATAACCAGGGTGCCCTTTCATTGGGTGTGTATCATCTCGTGTGTTGAGATGTTCTATGCACACTGTCACGCCGTGCTTCTCAGCATGCTGAGCAACTTTTTTCAGCGCCTCTACACAATTATCAGCGCCTTCTTCAAGAGATATTTCACCACTTGTTGGATCCTCAGCATTCCGCCACTTGAAACCTGTAAAACCAATCACTGATGGAATCTCATTGTCCGCACAATCATCAATCATCTTTTTTGTTCGATCAATGACTTCTGCGTGATATGCAGGATTATTGTATCCCTTCACAAATGGTTCACCTGGCATACCGTTTGGTGCTATCGCACATGTGAGCCCATGTTTCTTGAGTGTTGGCCAATCTTCAGGGTTCACCAATTCAATCGAATGCACGCCCAAGTGTTTTGCTACCTGGCAGGTTTTCTCAACGTCCCATTGGTCACCCATGACGTTGAAGCACCAAAGAACGATTGAGTGCTTAATATTGCCTTTGGTGGCAGCAGGTCCATCGGCAGCATAGATCGATGATGGAGCTGCTGCCATGCCAGCAGCAACAACACTTCCTGTAACTGCGGACTGAAGAACATCTCGGCGATTAAGGCGGTCCGACATAGTGAGTCCCCTGAGAAAATAAAAAAACTTATTTGATATACAGTACCATTTGAAAAGATGATGGCAATTCTAGTGGAGTTTCTATGGGATCAGTGAAAAGGATTCTTGTTGCTGGGGGAGCTGGTTTCCTTGGCAGCCACCTGTGCGACAGACTTGTCGAGATGGGCCATGATGTCATTTGTGTTGATAATTTCTTCACAAGTCAGAAGACCAATGTGGCTCACCTCCTCGGCTGTGGCAATTTTGAATTGCTTCGACATGATGTCATTCATCCACTGTGGCTTGAGGTAGATGAAATCTACAACCTTGCATGTCCCGCTGCACCAGGTCACTACCAGTTCAATCCAATAAAGACGATGAAGACGTCCGTCATGGGATCAATCAATTTACTTGGCATGGCCCGCCGCTGTAGAGCAAAAGTACTGCAAGCATCTACAAGTGAAGTTTATGGCGATCCAGAAGTTCATCCACAACCTGAGAGCTATCGAGGTTCTGTGAATCCAATCGGTCCACGTGCCTGCTATGACGAAGGAAAGCGTGCTGCAGAAACTCTCTTCATGGACTACCACCGACATAATGGGGTCAATATTCGCATTGTCAGAATATTCAATACGTATGGTCCACGAATGCATCCTTTTGATGGTCGTGTCGTTTCAAATTTTATTCGACAGGCATTGGCTGGCGAAGACATTACGCTCTTTGGTTCTGGATCCCAAACTCGAAGCTTTTGCTACCGAGACGATCTTGTAGAGGGCATCATACGAATGATGAATGGATCTGATGATTTTATTGGGCCTGTCAATCTTGGAAATCCAAGTGAGTTCACAATTCAGCAACTTGCTGATCTTACCCTTGAACTTACTGGCTCATCTTCAACGATTATCAAGAAGCCGCTTCCTGTTGATGACCCAGAACGTCGACGACCGGATATCAGCCTGGCCATAAAGCATTTGGATTGGCAGCCATCTGTGCAACTGCGTGACGGTCTTGAGAAAACAATAGAATGGTTTCGTTCTGTCAATCTTGCTGATTTCCGAGCCCCAACACCAAACTGGTAACGACAACGACTATCACTCCAACCACAATGCCACCACAATCAGCAATCCAATCGAGGAATTCAGCATTTCTCTTAAACAGTGGTTGAGTCATTTCATCGAGTGCCGCAAAAGCACACAAAGCGATCATCATTCCACCAACACTCCGCCAGGACTGACGAATGGATGACAAAAATGCCACCGCCACCGAAATCCCAAGAATGAAGTACGCATAAAAATGTAGGGTTTTGTCGGAGACTGAATGCTTTAAGATTTCTTGGGGCCTCGGATAATGTGTTGCCAAAACCAACACTGTGGCATAGAGCACCGCCACACCCACCGGCAAAAACCGTTGAAAAACTGCCGAAAAAGCCCTTTGTTTTGACCTTCGCGTACTGGACTGCATCCGCTACCTTCTCACCCTCGTGTCGCAAAAAGTAGTGTTATACACAAGCGACAACACTAATCGAATTGAATAGAGAAAACAGGAGTGGTCTTCATGGATCGCAATGAACTTTCAGCAATCGTTCTCAAGCTGCTGGAAGAGGAGACTGGCGAAACCTTTCCAGCCCTCGATGACGCAACATCACTTCGAGAGGGACTCAACCTTGATTCTCTCGATATGGCCGGTCTTGTCCTCCATATCGAAAGTGAATTTGATATTCAAATCGAGACAGAACTCCTTGAAACGACTGAAACTGTTGGAAACTTGCTTGATACGCTAGAGAAAAAGATTGCCGCAAAGGAAGCCAAAAAGGCGGCGTGACAGCCCAATGCCTCGTCTTTCGTCCAACGCAGGTCAGCAGTCAAACAGATGCATGATGAATGTCATTGCACATGGTGCGATCGCATCATCTCTCTCAAATATCTCCGCTCTTAGGAAGACAACCCCGCCTTCGGCCCCATCCCTACCAAAACGTTTCCTCAATCATGCTGATGAACAAACGGTCATGGGCATCCATGCTATCCTCAATGCACTTGTATCTCTTCCAGAGATCCCTTCTCTTGAGCATCACGGAATCATTGCGGCTTCCTGTCAGGCCGGGAGAATTGCAGCAGCTCAAACACTTGTCAAAGCACAACATGGTGGGGGGGTGACAGTCTCCACCCAGATTGTTCCACAATGTTCGCTTCATTCCATTGCTGGTGCGATCAGTGTCGGTCTGAAAATGCACGGACCAAATATCGGTGTGAGTGGTGGTTCCTCCGCACTTTCTGAAGGTTTGCTGACTGCATGCACATGGCTTCTTCCGTCTGGTGAGATCGCATGCGACACCACATGGGTTGTGATAACCGGATGGGATGATGAGCCAACACTCGATGAAACAGGACTCCCAACGACAGATCCTATGTGCCGAAGTGTTGCCATTGGCCTCACTCGTTCAAACAACCGTTCTCAAGAACGTGAGGGGCTGTGCCTTGAATTTGATCCGTGTTTTTCCAACAGTCACGTCTCTCCTGGATCAGATCTTTCGCTTCGACAACTTGGTGATGCCCTATCGCAATGTTCTCTCACTGGGAATGACTCACCGTGGATACACCGATTTCCATGGGGGGGAACCGTTCGAATACTTTCACGAGAGTCAACTTCCTACAGGGAGGCTGCGTGATGATTGAACATGCTCACCAAAATAACACTCAGCGTGATTCTGTCGTCATCACAGGTATCGGAGCAGTGACGCCATTGGGGCACTCTTTTGACACTATTACTCAATCTCTTTTGTCTGGAACATCTGGAATTCAATCCATCGATCCCGGACCGTTCGCCCGTGACGCGACTCAATTTGCTGGTGCCGTTGGTGATATTCCAGTCCCTGCACATTCACTGACAGGAATGGAGACGACGACATTCAAATCTCTCCCACGTCTTGACCAATTCTGTATTGGTCCTGTCGCATCTGCACTTGAGGATGCTGCTCTTGGTTCAGATCGTACAACCATGCGTATTGGGCTTATTCTTGGTCTCGGTGCAGAGAATCTCAAGGCATGGGAAGAGGACTATCTGCATCACGGAACACAGGTTTTCCAGCCATCATGTAGACAAACACTTGCACAACAACTGAAATCTATCTTCAAACTCAATGGTCCCGCTGTGACGACAGCTGCAGCTTGTGCATCCAGTGGCTATGCCATTGCCCTGGGACGACAATGGATTCATGCTGGATGGGTCGACGCATGTATTGTTGGCGGTTGTGACACGCTCAGCCCAACATCTCTTGCAGCTTTTTATAATTTACGCGCACTCTCACGTCGTACTGATAATCCGACAAAAGCCTCTCGCCCTTTTGATCGTGATCGTGATGGATTTGTCATGGCAGAGGGTGGCACCTTTTTCATTTTAGAACGATTCACATCTGCACGGACGCGTCAGGCACGTATCTATGCCGAATTAGCGGGCATTGGCATGTCAAGTGATGCTTCTCACATGGTTGCTCCTTGTACCGATCCGAAACAGGCCAGTCGTACCATCTCAATGGCGATCGACGATGCTGGCATTTGTGCCAAGGATGTTGACTATATCAACGCTCATGCTGCTGGAACCCCCGTTGGAGATGCTGCAGAAGCTGGTGCTATTCGCATGGCACTCGGATCACATGCCGATCGCACACCCGTGAGTTCTACCAAGAGTATGTCTGGCCACCTCGTGAGTGGAGCAGCTGCATTCGAGGCCCTGGCCTGTCTTGCTGCTATTCAGCAACAGTCTGTTCCACCGACAATCAACCTTGACCATCCTGATGAGGGCTGTGAACTTGATCATGTTCCTCATGAGGCTCGATCCACACGTATTCAGGCGGCGGCAAGTAACTCATTTGGTTTTGGAGGATCAAACCTCTGCATTGTATTACGAGCCGCAGCCTAAACGAGCACATCAAAACGTCGACTTTCTAGAAGGAGTTTCACCATGCCAATCACCAATCCTCTTCCCGTTACAGTTCCTCAGATTGATAACATGCTTGCACATCTGGTTGATCACTGGCATACGGTTGAACCCAACCATGAAGAGAAAGGACTTGCCGGCAAAGTGTGTGACCTGCATCGCTTCAACTTTTTACTGTGGCACGAGGAAGATATCGCGCGCTCACCAGACGTAACCGATGAAAAAATTGCAAAAGTGAAGCGAGCAATTGACGGTTATAATCAATCACGAAATGACGCAATTGAAAAAGTAGATGACTGGCTCATTGACGAACTTGGGCGCCAAGGTGTTACTGCTGATACAGATGCTCCGGCCGCTACCGAAACCCCAGGCGCCGCTATTGACCGACTCTCCATACTCGAACTTCGTCGCTACCACATGCAGGAACAGATTGATCGCACTGATGCTGCACCTGAACATCGAGAGAAAGCTGCAAACCGAATGGCAATTCTTGATGTCCAAAGGGACCATCTTATTGAAGCACTGAGTCGATTACTGGACGAAATTTTCTCTGGACAACGGCCCCTTCGGGTATTTCGCCAAATGAAAATGTATAATGATCCTTCAATGAATCCCTATTTATATAAAACGAAAACGGCAGCGTAGTTCGTGCGTTGTTTTCAATCCGAATAATTCTTTTTGTTATTCTATGCGCCGTCTCGCTGTCTGGTCCGGTCCACGAAATCTTTCAACCGCGCTTATGCGAAGTTTTTCATCGCGTTGCGATTGTGTCGTAAGCGATGAGCCCTTTTATGCATCGTACCTTGCAACGACCGGACTCAGTCACCCTGGACGATCGGACGTACTCTCCAGTCAACCACAGGATTGGCAGGAAGTCGCTTACCAAATGGCTGAGGGATCAGCGCCAGTTGAGAAACCACTCTGGTATCAAAAACATATGGCCCAGCATATGGATAAAGCAATGCTTGCGCCATGGTTGGACCATCTCGAGCATGCTTTTCTTATTCGTCACCCTGCTCAGGTAATTCACAGTTACCTCAAGATATTCCCATCAATGACACTCGCTGAGACAGGCCTTCCGTGGCAGGTGCTTCTCTATAACCACCTCAGGCAAACTCGCAATCGTCCACCTGAGATTATTGATGCGCATGACCTGCAACTCCAACCTGAAGCAACACTTCGACGTTTGTGTCATGCATTTCGCATTCCTTGGAAGTCATCGATGCTGCATTGGCCAAGTGGCCCACATCCTCAGGATGGTGTCTGGGCGCCTCACTGGTACAAGAAAACATGGGAATCTACAGGGTTTACACCCACTGTTGTTGAGGACTCTTCACCGCCTCAACCGAACGTACCATTTTTAGATGAAGCCATTGCACTGTACGATCATCTTCTCTCATGCTCCAAAAGCGAAACCCAGCCAACGACCGACTGATCGTCAATATCAACGGCGCACTTTTGCCTCGTGATGAGGCCGGCGTGTCTCCCTTTGATTCAAGTGTTCAAAACGGTGATGCTGTCTGGGAAGGACTCCGTCTTTATGACAAAAGAGTATTTCGGCTACACGCACATCTTGATCGACTTCGAAAAAGTGCACACTTATTATCGTACGAAGGAGTGCCAGCTGACGAACTCCTGATCAGTGAACTCCGTCGCACCCTTGCTGCAAACTCAATGACAGATGGCGTCCATGTGCGGCTGACGGTATCACGAGGACTTAAGTATACAAGTGGTCTCGACCCAAGAATAAATCAGAAGGGGTGTTCTTTTTTTATACTTGCTGAACACAAACCGCCAGTCTTCGACAACTCAAAGGGCATCTGTCTCATCACGTCCTCGCACTGTCGCCCATTCGCGGATGTACTTGATCAAAATATTCATAGCTGCAATCAACTCACTAGTATTCTTGCGAAACTCGAAGCCAACGCTGCTGGTGTTGATGATGCTGTTTTACTTGATTCAAAAGGAATGATTGCTGAAACAAGTTCGACACATATTTTCCTGGTGCGTCAGGGATGCATCCTGACTCCAACAACGCGGGCCTGCCCTGAAGGCATCACTCGACAGGTCATCCTTGAAATCTGTCAGCAACAGAACATCGACTACAAAATCTGTGACATCCCGTCGGCTGAACTTGCAGATGCAGATGAAATATTTGTTACCGGGACCATGGGAGAGATTACGCCGGTTCGAGAAATCGATGGCCAAACTCTCAACATTCTCTCAGGATCTCTTACGGCAAAAATCGCACAACATTTTCGTGACTGCACTCGCAATCCTGCTGAAGGCACCGCTATCGTTTAGCAGATCATCAGTCCGCACGTCATGATTGGTCAGACTACTTTTTGATGAGATCCCGCACTGTCCCACCACTTGGAATCATCGGGAGCACATGCTCTTGATATGGAACCTGACAATCTAATAAAGCTGGTCCCTCTGCATCAATAAGTCGTGTCAGTGCTGCCTCGAGTTCACCCTTCTCCGACACGGTCTCGGCCTGCCAACCAAATCCCTGAGCAATTGCAACGAAGTCTGGATACCGACTCCCCGGTGAAATCCCATCACCTTGACCGCATGCCTCAGGGTGATCCACTGGACCAAGATACGTATGCGCACGGTTTCCTTTGAAAAATCGATCTTCCCATTGAACAACCATCCCTAGGTGCTGGTTGTTCAGTAGAAGGACCTTGACGGGAATATTCTCGGTCTTGCAGGTAGCGAATTCCTGAATGTTCATGAGGATGCTTCCATCACCGTCAATATCAACCACAAGGGCTTCTGGATGAGCTACCTTGGCACCCATGGCTGCTGGCAGCCCAAATCCCATCGTGCCTAAACCACTTGATGAAAGCCATGTCCGAGGACTTCGAAATTTGAAAAACTGTGCTGACCACATTTGATGCTGTCCCACACCAACGGCAACAATCGTTTCCCGATCTTTTGTGAGGCGGGAAAGTTCTGCAATTGCATGTTGACCAACAATACCGGGATAGTTGTGATCGTAGGAAAATGGATCCTCCTTCTTCCAGGCATTGATTTGGTCATGCCAAGGCTTGAGAGAAGCGGATGGTTTTTCAACGACTTTATTGAGCAGATGAAGAGCATCTTCCACATCAGCCACAATTGGAACATGCACAAGTTTATTCTTGTTCATTTCTGATGGATCAACATCGATATGCACAATAAAACCATGCTCAGCAAATTCACTGACTTTTCCAGTGACTCGATCGTCAAATCGAACACCTATTGCAATGAGCAAGTCGGCCTGATCAACCGCATAGTTTGCATACACACTCCCGTGCATACCAAGCATATCTAAAGAAAGAGGATCATCACCAGGGAATGCTCCCAGGCCCATAAGGGTCATCGTGACAGGAATTTCTGTCTTTCGCACCAGTTCACGAAGCTCATCTGAGGCGTCTCCATTGATAACGCCTCCTCCAGCGTAAATCACAGGCCTTTTTGAACGCTTGATTGCAGCAGCGACCTGCGCAATCTGTTCTGCATGAGGCTGCCGCACTTCAGGACGATATCCGGGAAGATTCATCGGTGCCTCATAGTCGGGCACAATATTCGAGAGTTGGATATTTTTCGGCAGATCGATGAGGACAGGACCTGGTCGTCCGGTCGTGGCGATATGAAATGCTTCGCGCATGACGCGGGGAATGTCCTCTGCATCTGTAATCAGGTAATGATGCTTCGTAATACCTCGACACACCTCAACAATTGGGGTTTCCTGAAAGGCATCTGTTCCAATCACACTCGTACCAACCTGACCTGTAAGCGCAATCAAAGGAATGCTATCCATCTTTGCATCAGCAATAGCTGTTACGAGATTTGTTGCTCCTGGCCCACTCGTCGCCATGCAAACCCCAGGCTTTCCCGTCGTCCGTGCATAACCCTGAGCCGCAAAGCCTCCCCCCTGTTCATGCCGGGGAAGAATCGTTCGAATTTTTTCTTGGAACTTGGTGAGTGATTGATGCAGCGGCATGCTGGCACCACCTGGATAGGCAAAGATGACCTCTACACCTTGCCTGATGAGTGACTCAACAACCACATCGGCACCACTTACAAAGGCGTCGGTAGCGTGGGTGCGAGAGGCTGTAGCCATGAGTGAAACTCCTACGGCGAGACGAAAAACTGGAAACTCTTCCTTTCAAAAATACACGATAAACGCCTGATCGGATGCGGGCCATCAAAAAAATGCGTTTCTGAGGTGAAAAATGGGGTGTTCCCTTGGACACTCGGTATCAGAATGTGGATAATTTTAGGCAATCAGCCACCGAGAGAGGGTCGTTTGAGGACGTGCGAAACGTGACTTCCCAGAGGAGAAAAAGCGTTTATTCCACCCTTTTTCACCCCAAGATTCTCAATCTCGACGACGACGAAGGACGCGTTTGAGGTCCACGCAGAGTAAACAAGAACCATTCAGACGGCTCATTCACGAGGTACTTGCGTATACTGATTGATTAGCGTGGGAAAAAAATCCACTCAGTCAGGCAGTCCTTTAATCTGCCTTGCTCACACCCTCGAAACACACCAAGGGTTCACTGACGTCATTGCCAGCCTCGTAGATGGGCATGGTGGGGCAATCGGTGGAACCTGGGGATCAAGTTCTGCGCTAACAGTTGCTGCGCTATCGCAGGCGCAATACCGCGAACAATCGCATGACCAAAAGCATGGTCTTGTTGTTGTTGTCCTCCCACATCCAGCTGATGCAGATTCATTTGCTGAAGATCTGGCTCTCTTCACTGAAGATCATGTAACTATTCTCCCTGCTCTTGAAACTCTCGGTGAACCAGATGATTCTTCCCTCACCGATCCTGCTGAGCCAGAGCGGTTGGCACTGGTCAAACAACTGACAGATTCTTCTTGTGACAATCCGCGCATTATTGTCACAACTATTCATGCACTCCTGACGCTTCTTGATGACCCACGGGATATCGAGCAAAGCACGCGACGCCTAGAGGTTGGTGGTCTTCTTGATCCGAATCAACTTGGTGACTGGCTGATCGCACGTGGTTGGGAGCAGGTTGATGCTATTGATTCCCCTGGCACTTTTGCCAGACGTGGTGGTATTGTGGATCTCTTCGCACATGACTGGGATCGTCCAGTGCGAATTGAACTGTTTGGCGATGATATCGAATCACTCCGAACTTTTGACACTGTTACACAACGAAGCATTGAATCTTTAGACTCCGTTGATGTCACTGCATTGGGCCAGAAAAATGCTGGGGCATCCCATACTGCTCGCTGCACCCATCTTGCAGATATTGTTCCTCCGCATACGTGGTGGGCACTTGTTGAACCAAGTGAATTAGCTGAAGAAGCTCGCCGCACAAATCAAATGTTGAAGGACTTCAAGGGTATTGCAGAGGCAGAGGATGTCTTCAGTCGAATTTACAAGTTTCCTTCTGTCACATTAGCTGCTGTTGCTCCATCCAGTCTTGAAGCCACAGCGACTCTGTCCGTTGAGAGTGTCGAGCGTTTCACGGGTGTTCTTGATAGGGTCCGTGATGAACTGGAGACGGTTGGTCGAGATCAGGAGGTATGGGTCATAGCACCAACTGAAGCTGAGGAACAACGATTATCAGAGCTTCTGGCGGACACGGCACCAAGCAGATCTCACCGCCTTCACTTTGCACGAGGTCATCTCTCAGGTGGATTCCGTGTCGTTCCAGAAAAAACAGTCATCATCTCCAGTGCTGAACTTTTTCAACGAGAAGACAGTGTTGCTGTTCGGTCACCACGAAAAAAACTCTCTCGAGCTATCGACACGTTTCTCGATCTCCATGAAGGAGACTATGTCGTACATGTTGCACACGGCATTGGTCGTTACAGGGGGCTCAAACTCCTTGAAAAACAGACACGCATTGAAGAGTTTCTTGAAATCGAGTTCGCCGGCGGCACGAAGGTCTATGTACCGGCATCATCCATTGATCTTGTTCAGAAATACGTCGGTGGTGGAAAGCTGACACCCAAACTAGCAAAGGTTGGGGGAACCCTGTGGGAAAAGCAAAAACAGGCGGTTCGTGATGCTCTCGCAGACATGGCTGCAGACATGCTTTCCCTGCAAGCGCGTCGTGCGAGTCGACCTGGAATCGCTTTCCCCGAAGACACTCCCTGGCAACATGCGTTTGAGGAGTCTTTTCCATTTGATGAAACACCCGACCAACTGACAGCCAGCAAAGCGATTCGGGAAGACCTTGAAACGCCACAGCCAATGGACCGTTTGCTCTGCGGTGATGTCGGTTTTGGAAAAACAGAACTTGCAATGAGGGCTGCCTTCAAGGTTGCCGAAGCAGGGTCACAGGTAGCTGTTCTTGTGCCAACAACGGTCCTTGCAGAGCAACATCGTCGTAGTTTTGCATCTCGTTTCTCCGAATTTCCATTTACGATCCGGGCGCTTTCGCGCTTAACAAGCACGAGTGATGAGCGAGACACGTTGGAAGGACTCGCATCTGGACAAGTTGATGTTGTGATTGGCACCCATCGTCTGGCACAAGCTGATATTCATTTTGCACGTCTTGGTCTGCTCGTTGTTGATGAGGAACAGCGTTTTGGCGTTGATGTGAAGGAACGACTCAAAGCATTGCGAGCAAGCATTGACGTCCTCACCATGACCGCCACCCCGATTCCTCGCACACTGCATATGGCCATGCTGGGAATCCGTGACATTTCAAACCTGACGACACCACCGGCAAACCGAATTGCTGTTGAAACACGAGTCATGCGATGGGATGAGCGACTGATTCGAACTGCCATTGAACGGGAACTTGCTCGAGGAGGTCAGGTTTTTTTCGTCCATAATCGCATTGTCGATATAAAAAAAATAGCACATCGAATCCAAGAGATTGTCCCAGACGCCACCATTGGCATTGCGCATGGCCGACTGTCTGAATCCGAGTTAGAGGATGTCATGCTTGGCTTTGTTGCCGGATCAATTGATATCCTTCTGGCTACAACCATTATTGAGAGTGGGCTGGATATTCCCCGCGCCAATACAATTTTTATTGATCAAGCTGATCGTTACGGACTTGCTGATCTTCATCAGTTGCGAGGACGGGTTGGGCGCTCACATCATCGTGCCTATTGCTACATGCTGATCGATGAAAATGCTGTGCTGACGACGACGGCAGCCAAGAGACTCCGGGCGATTCAGGAGTTTTCAAGTATGGGAGCAGGGTTTTCACTTGCCATGCGGGATCTGGAAATACGTGGAGCTGGCAACTTGCTCGGTACACAGCAAAGCGGCCACATTGCCACCGTGGGATACGAACTCTATTGCAAACTCCTTGAACAGGCTGTTCGGGGTTTGAAAGCGTTGCCTCCTGCTGAGCCGCCGATGGTCAATCTTGACCTTCCTGGCAGCGCGTGGTTGCCACGCGATTACATTCCAGATCTCCGTGGCAAAATAGACATCTATCGTCGGCTCTCTCGGGTCAATGAGTCATCACAGATCGATGATATCACTGCAGAATTAGAAGATCGATTTGGACCCCTTCCACAGACTGCCAGAAGGCTCATTGATTTTGCACGAATCAGAACACTGGCCGCACAATCGGGTATTGATTCAATCTCCCGTCATCCTGGAATGCTCATCATTGGCCATCACGACAAGCGGTCCATCCAACGACTACAGAAGGCAGCCGCCATACGAGATACGGTTCTACGAGTTGTTGATCAACGGACCGCTGTTATTCCACTCCCTGACGACATCTTGGAAGATCCACAAAAAATTGTTGATGGGCTGATCGTATTTCTTGGTGGCGAAGCTTCTACACGGTAACACTTGTGAAAAGGGTTCACGTCCTATCACGCCGCCCCAGCCTGGTGGCAGTGGTGGAGCCATCTCGAAATGATCCCACGCATGCGAACCGCTCCCTGAAAAGCCCCACAATTCAACAAATTATCCATATTTTCAGGGCTCTTACGCTCTTGCGAGGTATTGCTTGGGTTTCTACATTCCTCCCTGCCAAAACCTACAAGACAGGCGGACATCCTAAATATATTCATGATAAAAATCTGCTTCGTCCGACGTCCTCAAACAACCATGCGGCTCATCCTGCTGGCATGCAGTTCCCTCATGCTGTGTGGCGATCTATGGCCGAAAGAACCACAGAGAACCCAACCGCCAGCCCTTCAACCCATCATGCGTCCCACTGAGATCGTGCCGACGCAACCAAAGGCTATATCACGCCCGAAGGACTGGCCCAAGGGAGAAGACAGCAACGGTGTTCACGGGGCGCTTGGGAAGCATGTTCTGTCAAGCATTCGCGAGAATCCAGGAGCGCCCTTTGAAGCACTGACTCCTGAATCGGTTGCATCTGCCGCGAATACAATCGTGAAGGCTCAGTATGATGAACCCTTTGTCCCTCCGACATTACCAGCTTCAGCCACTGCTAGCTCTCAAGATCTTGCCCGACTTGATATGCAGTCTCTTGAGACTGCAATGGTCGTCGCAAGGGTTGGTCCAGAAGTTGTGCTTGAGGGTGACCTCATGACACCGGCTGCTACAGAATGGCTTGCCAAGGTCTCACCTGGACTCAAGCCCGAGCAGATACGAGAGCTCAAGGTTCAGATTTTCAAGCAGGTACTCAAACCTCACATCGAAACACTACTCGTATTTGTTGATGCGTGTCGTACCATCCCAGAAGAACGACTCCCAGAAATTGAAACGCGAGTTTGTGAAGCGTTTGATGAAGACCAGCTCCAAATGATGATGCAAGAAGCTGGAGCGAGTAGCATGCGTGAGTATGATCAGATTCTTCGTTCGCAAGGCCAATCACTTGATCGCTTACGCAAAATGTTTTTTGAGCGGGCACTTGCTCAGCAATGGCTCTCTACACAAGTAGAATTGAATACTGAAATCCCTCATGCCGATATGATCGCATGGTATGAAAACCATTTGGAAGAATATGAGTTTCCGGCAAAGGCAAAATTTGAGCAGTTGTCAGTGAAGATTACGGCTTCCCAATCACGTGATCAGGCGTGGAATAAATTAGCGAGCATGGGAAATGAGGTGTTCAATGGCCGACCATTCAACGAAGTGGCTCGTGAAAAATCAGATGGTGCTACAGCTTCGAATGGCGGCGTATTTGATTGGACATCGAAAGGATCATTGGTCTCTACAAAACTGGATGAAGCACTCTTTGAGTTGCCCATTGGTCAGCTGAGTTCCATTCTTGAGGATGGAGACACACTTCATATTATTCGAGTTACGGAACGCACCGAAGCCGGTCGGACGCCTTTTATTGACGCGCAGGTTGGCATTCGTGGAAAACTCCTTGCGGAACAAAGGAATAATGAAATGAGTTCCTACCTTCAGAGACTCAGGGACCGTACACCGGTTTGGACGATCTTTGATGAGGACGAATCTAAGGAAGTTACGGCAAGCCGACCCACGTCTCTGAAATAGTTTTCTACTTTTCAGCGTACACAATTGCTCGACGGTAGCGATCGATACCAACGAGCCCATCCGTCACAGGATCACGTGCAAATCCTTGGCCTGGAAAAGGACAGTGAAGCGCCTCTATAAATCTCAACGTACTTCCTTTCTCAGGAATTTGAAGTCGATAGAGCACTCGAAAATGATGATGTGACACGAGCAGTGAGTCACCATCCCAAATACCACCAGAGCCACTCATGCCATCCCAATCTGCAATAACCGCATCTGGAAATGTAAAACGTTGTCGTTCACGATCAAAACCATCGGCCTCGTATTCTATTAGTACTGTGTGATGATTGTCGTCGCCGTAATGCGCAAAGCAGCACCACCACCGCCCCTCTTTGACAATGCACCACACCAGACTTCCTGGAGGTTCAGAAAACACATGGTACACACTGAGTGTATTTTCCTCAGGATCATATACCCGGATATCTGACTCGTGTGGCATTGCAGGGTAATTAGAATGAGCACACCACAACTTTCCATCATGGAAAAAACCACTATTGAGATGCTGCGTGTCGTCTGTTGTTGCCGTGGAGACCAGTTGACCGGACTCCCTGTTGTATTTCGCTATCGTTGTATTTGAAATGGCATAGACATGCTCAGTATCCGCTGCTGCCGCCTGCGTTGCGTGGGGTGAAGAAATGTGTCTGGTTGCGGTCCACCCTGCGCTACAAGGCAGGGACGAAGACGCGTCGCCTGACGTCACTGCAACGAGAAGAAGAACTACCAGCCCGCTCATGACGCTTCATCGTTGCCGATGGCTTCTCCGATGGCTAGACTGGGCTTTCTTCGGTCTGATTTGACCACAATTTCAAGGAACTGTGCATGAGTGCCCCAACAACCAAACAGACGGCGACGCCTCCTTGGCCAGGCACCAAGTGTGATGGTACGGCCCGTCTCGAGGTCGATGGCGAAGTATCAGAGGTCCCTATCATTGAGGGAACCGAAGGCGAGCGGGCGCTCGATATTTCACGACTGCGTTCTTCAACGAACACAATTACGCTTGATGAGGGATATGTAAACACGGGTTCAACCACAAGTGCCATTACCTATCTCGATGGTGAGCAGGGAATCCTCCGCTACCGTGGATATCCCATCGAAGACCTTGCCTCGAAGGCAGACTATGTCGAGGTTGCGTACCTTTTGATTTACGGAAAACTTCCAACTGCAGATGAAATTGAAGATTTTCGTAATTCGTTATCGCTTCACACCATGATCCATGAGGAGATGCGCAGTTTTTATAATGGCTTCCCTCGAGATGCTCATCCAATGGCGATTGTAGGGAGTGTTGTCGGAGCTCTTTCAACCTTTTACCAAGACTCTCTTGATCCTCGCGATCCTCAGCAGGTTGAAGTCGGCGTGCATAGGCTCCTTGCAAAACTTCCGACAATTGCTGCCTACAGCTATAAAAAGTCTGTTGGTCAGCCACTTATGTATCCCCGAAATGATCTTGGCTATTGCGAAAACTTTTTGCAGATGATGTTTGCCGTACCATGTGAGGAGTATCAAGTAGATCCTGATTTTGCAAAAGCACTTGATATGTTACTCATTGTTCATGCTGATCATGAACAGAATTGCTCCACATCAACGGTGCGTATGGTCGGCTCCAGTGATGCAAACCTTTTCGCTAGTATCTCAGCCGGAATTTCTGCCTTATGGGGTCCACTTCACGGTGGTGCCAATCAAGCATGCGTAGAAATGCTCGAACAAATCGTTGCGGATGGCGGAAACGTAAAGAAATATGTTGATCTCGCAAAACGAAAAGATTCTGGTTTTCGCCTAATGGGTTTTGGGCACCGTGTGTACAAAAATTATGACCCTCGTGCCAAACTCATTAAGGCCACATGCGACCGACTTCTTGAAAAACTGTCGAGACGAGATCCAATTTTTGATATTGCTCAGCAACTTGAAGAAGTCGCCTTAGCTGACGAGTATTTTATTGAACGCAAATTGTATCCAAATGTGGATTTCTACTCTGGTGTGATCTACCGAGCAATGGGAATCCCTGTGCAGATGTTCACAGTGCTCTTTACCATGGGTCGCTTAGCTGGCTGGATCGCCCATTGGATTGAAATGCACCATTCACCTACCAAGAAAATCTGCCGACCTCGGCAAGTGTACACAGGTGAAACACTCCGTGAGTTTGTACCCATCGCTGACAGAACATAGTCAACGACCGTCAGCGTTTTTGCTGTTGACGTTTTGACTGAAAAAATTCCGTAAGCATTCTGCTGCATTCTTCAGCCAACACTCCACCAATGTGATGAACTCGATGATTGAGACGTTCATCATCAAAAAGCTTGTAGAGTGATGCAACAGCACCAGCCTTGGGGTCAGCTGCCCCCCATACGACATTTGGAACACGTGCCTGAAGAATGGCTCCGGCACACATTGGGCATGGCTCCAGCGTGACATACAGAGTGCATCCTTCAAGCCGCCAACTCCCAAGATGAGCAGCTGCCTGCGTGAGAGCTATCATCTCAGCGTGAGCGGTTGGATCCGCCAACTGTTCGCGTTGGTTATGTGCACTCGCAACAATTCTGCCAGCTGATACCACAACAGCACCAACTGGAACTTCATCAGCATCAGCAGCTACCCGAGCCTCCTCAATCGCAAGCCGCATCCACCGATCGTGGGTCTGCTGGCCAAAAAGCATTTCCTCGAGTTCGGGAGGCTCTTGTTCAGAAAATTGGTAATTCATGCCACCACTCTACCCCACATTCTTCACGACGTGGAGTTGATTCACTTGGGCAGGATGGATTCATTGAGTATCATCTCATAAAATTATCTTCATTTTGGGAGTTTTTCGATGGATCCAATGTCACTCCTTCTTCGATGGGCTCACATCGTTGGCGCCGTTCTAGCTATCGGCGGACTTGCTTTTGCTCGCTTCGGCCTTCTTCCAGCGCTTGCTGACTTTGATGAAGAAACTCGAGCACGCATTCATGAATCGATTCGCCGACGATGGCTACCGTTGGTGATTCTGTCAATTACTCTTTTGCTGGTGAGCGGACTGGCCAATTTTCTTCTTTTCAACAGGCTTGTAAAAGAACAAGGCTGGGCCGGTGGAACATGGATGCAGCAAACCAGCTATCACGCACTCTTTGGCGTAAAGTTTCTGCTTGCCATGGGTGTCTTCTATTTTTCGAGTGGTCTTATGGGGCGCAGCCGTGGCACACAGTGGATCCGAGACAATCGATCAACCTGGCTTACAATAACACTTGGAATGGCCATTGGTATTGTGATCATTTCAGGATGCATGCGACAGCTTCACACTGGTCCAAACGTCATTCCAGATGATGGCGGCGTTTCCATGGATGAAAACGACAACAGCGGCGAAGCACCCCCGGCTCGATACCAAGATGGAGAAGCGGGCTCAAGCTTTCGTAATCAAGAACAAGAACTGATTCTCCCTGGTGCCGATGCGGATGACGTAAAAGAAGCAGACGCTCCATTAGAATCAACACCAGAGGAAACGAACGCAGAACCGACTCCTGAGTAACGCCACTATCTCAAACCTTGATCATCTCGATCATCAAATGACATTATGGGAAAAAAAGATAAAAAACGCATGGATGTGCTGCACCAGAAGATTTCAAAACTGCAGCAGCAGTTAGCTGGGGCCAAAAAACAACCCGACGATCCAGCTGAAGTTCCACGACTTGAGCAAGCGTTGGCGGCAGCTCATGCCGAGCTGGCAAATCTAAAGAAGCCTTGAGATGGGATTTGCTGACCTGTTCAATTTTTTTGGAAGCCGAAAGTCGAAAGTCGACTTGTGGAGACGTTATGAAAAAATCCACGAAAACACGTCCGGCACCATGTCTACTTTCTACAAGGTACGAGATCGTCAAACTAACGATATTGTTGGACTCAAAGTAGTCGATATGGCCAAGGCTGGCCCAATCGAACGCAGGTATCAGCAACTTGGAAAGCCCAATGAGGGTGACATTGGCCTCGCCATTAAGGGCACTCATGTTGTCCAGACACTTGATTGGGGCACAACTCGTGATGGAGGTTTATTTATTGTTGAAGAGTTTATTGAAGGCCGGCTCCTTCATGTCATGATTTCTTCAAAGAAACAAATTGAAGCGTCAAAGCGCCTTCGTTTCATTCGACAAGCAGCAGAAGCCATTGATACTGTTCATGCTGCTGGTTTCGTTCACCGGGATATTTGTCCACGTAACTTCCTTGTCACACCAGAAGACACTCTCAAGATATTTGACTTTGGACTTTCGGTACCTGACAAGCCTGCATTCCTGCAGCCTGGTAATCGCACGGGCACTCCAAACTATATGGCTCCAGAAGTTGTCCGCAGACGACACTTTGATAAACGTATTGATATTTTTTCTTTTGGCATCTCGGCATTTGAAATCTGTACGTTGGGGCTACCGTGGCCTCGAGGAAATACGGGGCGAGCAGCCCTTTCACACGATTCTCCCCCGCTGGACATTCGTGAAGGATGTCCGGATATTCCAGAAAAACTGGCTTGTGCCATTATGGCCTGTTTGGAACCGGATCCAGCAGATCGCCCCCCTTCTACTGAGGCTTTTCTACAAATGATCGCCTCCGTCGAAGCGTGATAACAAGGCTCCCTTGAAGCAAGCGACGAAGCATCGTAATGTGTGTACTTGTTGAGAGATCATGTTTTGGATGACCTGAGGTATGTTTCCATGACGATGGACAAAAGTCTTCGTATTCGCAAAGGTTCAAGTGGTGCCCGTGGTGTTCTGTCACGTGCGGAGCGGATAACCAAACTCAAAGAATTGGAACGTTGGCAGGATGGCCAAAGCCCTATCGGTCTACCAAAGGTTCGAGTCTTCAAAATGTCGATGAAGAAAAAGAAGAAGGCCAAGGCCGACGACTCAGCTGATGGTGAAAAGAAATAACTATTTCTTAGCTTTCTTTGTTCTTTGATTCGAGCACGTCTCGTGCGGCTTGCTGTCCAGATGCAATCACCTGTGGTATACCCACACCGCTATAGGCTGCCCCGGCCAAGGCAAAATGCGAAATTGCAGACACCCTGGAAAAAAGAGACCTCACTCGTTCCACATGCCCAACGTGATATTGTGGCATGGACGTGTGCCACCGATTA
>MDSZ01021694.1_pt1 | contig 45885 bp, 40 predicted proteins | sample 811201 | NCBI WGS metagenome assembly MDSZ01 (sample SAMN05326647, study PRJNA326480) | marine metagenome | isolation source: seawater | place: Indian Ocean: North | collected 2010 | reverse complement strand
TCGTGTACGCGCGCGAGCGGTTGCAGGTTGACGGATGTCTGCGCTGCATCGGTGAGCCCTCCGCCGAGATCGTGCCAATCGCCGCCCATGGCGAGCGCCGCCGCCCGGATCGAACCACCGAAATCGAAGGCAAAGACCTGGGCACCGGGGTAGCGCCGGAATTGGAGCGCCATCAGGGCCAGGAGAACGGACTTGCCCGCGCCGGTCGGGCCGACGACGAGCGTGTGCCCGACATCGCCGACGTGAAGGGAAAACCGGAACGGGGTCGAGCCTTCGGTCTTGCCGAAGAGCAGTGGGGGCGCTGCAAAATGCTCGTCCCGTTCCGGCCCCGCCCACACCGCTGACAAGGGTATCATGTGGGCGAGGTTCAAAGTGCTGATGGGCGGCTGTCGGACGTTGGCGTAGACGTGCCCCGGCAGGGAGCCGAGCCAGGCATCGACCGCGTTGATGGTCTCCGGGCTGGCGGTGAAATCGCGGCCCTGGATGATCTTCTCGACGAGGCGCAGCTTTTCATCGGCGGCGCGCGGATCTGCATCCCAGACCGTCACGGTCGCGGTGACATAGGTCATCCCGGCATAGTCTGCGCCGAGTTCCTGAAGCGCGAAGTCGGCGTCCGCGGCCTTGTTCGCCGCATCGGTATCGACGAGGACGGACGCCTCGTTGGTCATCACCTCTTTCAGGATCGCGGCGACGCTTTTGCGCTTGGCGAACCATTGCCGTCTGATCTTGGTCAGCAGCTTGGTCGCATCGGTCTTGTCGAGCAGGATCGCGCGTGTCGCCCATCGGTAGGGAAAGGCCAGGCGATTGAGCTCGTCGAGCAAGCCCGGCGTGGTGGCCGTCGGAAAGCCGGTGATGGTGAGAACTCGCAAATGCGACGCGCCCAGGCGCGGCTCGAGGCCGCCGGTCAGCGGCTGATCGGCGAGCAGCGCATCGAGGTACATCGGCGTTTCAGGCACGCGGACCCGGTGCCGTTTGGTCGATACGCAGCCGTGGAGGTAGGTCAGCGTTTCAGCGTCACCCAGCCAGCGGCATTCGGGCATGAAGGTTTCGATCAGCCGCAGGATGCGATCGGTGCGGTCCGCAAAGCCGCTCAGGACTTCGAATGGCTCGATGCCGGAATGCTCCCGGCCTTCGTAGAGCCAGGTTTCTGCGCGGGAGGCGTCCTCGGCCGGAGGCAGATAGCAGATGGTGAGAAAGTAGGCGGACTCGAAGTGTGCGCCGGCTTCCTCGAAATCGGCCTTGCGCTCGGCATCGACCAGTGCCGAGGCAGCGTCGGGAAACCGGCAGTCAGGATAGTGAGCGGCGGCGTGGCGATCGGCTTCTACGAAGATCGCCCAGCCCGATCCGAGGCGGCGGAAGGCGTTATTCAGCCGTCCTGCCACAGCGACCAGTTCGGCAGGCACTGCGGAGTCGAGATCCGGCCCGCGGAACTGCGCAGTCCTTTGGAAGCTGCCGTCCTTGTTGAGCACGATGCCTTGGCCGACCAGAGCCACCCAGGGCAGGAAGTCGGCGAGCCGGCTGTTGCAGTTGCGGTATTCGGCCAGGTTGAACATCTGTGCTCCCTCAGACGGAAAGATGGCCGGGGATGCGCAGATGGCGGCGCACCACATCGACGAAGAGCGGATCGCGTTTGGCTGCCCAGACGGCGACGACATGGCCGATGGCCCAGATCCCGATGCCGATGAGCCAGAGGCGTAGGCCGAGGCCGACGGCGCCTGCGAGCGTGCCGTTCAGGATGGTGAGACCGCGCGGTGCGCCGCCGAGCAGGATTGGCTCTGTGAGCGCCCTGTGAACCGGGACCGTATAGCCCGCGATCTCGCCGCCCTGATCGGCACATCCCATCATCAGACGAGCGCCCCGCCGCCGAACGAGAAGAACGAGAGGAAGAAGCTCGACGCGGCGAATGCGATCGAGAGGCCGAAGACGATCTGGATCAGCCGGCGGAAACCGCCTGATGTGTCGCCGAACGCGAGCGTCAGACCGGTGGTGATGATGATGATCACCGCGATGATCTTGGCGACCGGACCTTCGATCGACTGGAGGATGGATTGTAGGGGGGCTTCCCAGGGCATGGACGAGCCCGAAGCGTGGGCGGCAGGCGCCATGACCGTGGTGAGGACGATCGCGGACAGGGCGGTTGTCAGGCGGCGATGGGGACGACGGACAGGCGCATTCATTGGCAGGCTCCTTCTTCGGGCTGAGGGATGATGGGAGTGACGTGGTAGTCGCCGTCCGGCCCCAGGCCCTCGACGCGGGCGAGTTCGACCAGGCGGCGAGAGGCGCCGCGACCGGCGAGGACGGCGATGAGATCGATGGTTTCCGCGATCAGCGCGCGGGGCACGGTCACGACGGCTTCCTGGATGAGTTGCTCCATCCGACGGAGAGCACCGATGGCGCTACCGGCGTGGATCGTTCCGATCCCGCCGGGATGCCCGGTTCCCCAGGCTTTCAGGAGATCGAGGGCTTCGCTCCCGCGCACCTCGCCGACTGGAATGCGGTCGGGACGAAGGCGGAGCGACGAACGCACCAGCTCGGACAGCGATGCGACACCGTCCTTGGTGCGCATGGCGACGAGGTTCGGCGCGGTGCATTGCAGCTCGCGCGTATCTTCGATGATGACGACGCGATCGTCGGTTTTCGCGACTTCGGCCAAGAGCGCGTTGGTGAGCGTGGTCTTGCCGGTCGAGGTGCCGCCAGCGACCAGAATGTTCGCGCGGGCGGCAACGGCTGAGCGCAAGGCCTCAGCCTGATCGCTCGCCATGATCCCGGCTGCCACATAGTCAGCCAGCGTAAAGACCGCGACGGCGGGTTTCCGGATGGCGAAGGTAGGTGCTGCGACGACAGGCGGGAGCAGCCCCTCGAACCGCTCCCCCGTTTCGGGAAGCTCGGCGGATACGTGCGGCGCGTTGGCGTGCACTTCGACGCCGACATGGTGTGCGACCAGGCGAACGATGCGTTCTCCGTCGGCGGCAGAGAGATGCTCGCCGGAATCGGAGAGGCCTTCGGACAGGCGGTCTATCCAGAGCCGTCCGTCGGGATTGAGCATGACTTCGACGACTGCGGGGTCTTCGAGCAGGCGGGCGATGGCGGGACCGAGCGCTGTGCGCAGCATGCGCGCGCCGCGTGCCAATCTTTGCGAATTGTGGTGTGAAGCCGCCATCGGGTCCCCGTTTCATCGGGGAGAACAGGCGCTCCCCGGCTTGGGGATGATTAAGAGAGCCAGAAATTTGCCCGGTTCAACAGGTTTTGGTCGTAGTAGCAGCGTGGCGTGCAAATACAGGGAAACGGCGGAGTTCCGGGGTTCTGGAAAGGCGCGGGAACCAAGCCGGCGCCCTAAGTCGCCTACAACAGAGCATTGCAGGCGCTTGGCATGTCCCGTTCCTTGAGCTTTTGCCTACATGGACGAAATTGACCGCCATAACCGCCACGAATGGGCTTTCTGACTGCCATCGCGGTCATTGCATTGTTTTTTAACATCGTTGATGGTATTGACCGTTATCGCGGTCGAGAAATAGCTTTATGACCGCCATAACCGGCATTGAGGCTTGAATGACCGAGCACCCCCGCACCTATTCCCGCATGACGCGCGAAGCCCTTACCATGATGGGAGGGCTCATTCGTCTCGCGCGCAAACAGCGCAAAATGTCGGAGGCTGACCTGTCGGCCCGGGTCGGTATCGCGCGCAGCACGCTGCAACTGATCGAAAAGGGGCACCCCAAGGTGGAAATTGGGCTGGTCTTCGAAGCCGCAACGCTGGTTGGTGTACCGCTCTTCGTTGACGAACCTTCGCGGCTCACTCCCGAGATTTCCAGGGTCAACGACAAGCTGGCGCTGCTGCCGCAGTCGGTGCGGCGTCCGCGCTCGGAGGTAAAGGATGACTTCTGATCGCCCTCAGCCCACGGCGGCTTCTCAAGGTCCCATCCCGCCAGCCACCGAAGCTTTCGTCTGGATATGGCTGCCAGGTGCGCTTGAGCCCGTCATTGCCGGGCGGATCGAGTTGGACGGTGGCATTTATGTCTTCAACTATGGTCGTTCCTATCTCGAACGCGCCGACGCCATCCCGATCTATGCACCGGAGCTGCCGCTGCAGCGTGGCAGGATCGCGCCCAACGCACCGCTCGACATGGCGGGTTGTCTGCGGGATGGCGCGCCGGACGCATGGGGTCGGCGGGTCATCATCAATCGTCTGACCGGCCTTCGCGGCGAAGCGGCAAACAGTATCGATTTCGACGAACTGACCTTCATGCTCAATTCGGGCTCCGACCGTATCGGTGCGCTCGACTTCCAGACGTCAGCCGACCGGTATCAGCCTCGGGAGCAAGACAATGCGACGCTCGAGGAGCTGCTGGAAGCAGCGGAGCGGGTCGAGCGAGGCGAACCCATCCCCCCGGCTCTCGACAAGGCGCTGTTCCACGGCAGTTCGATCGGCGGCGCACGTCCCAAGGCCTTGATCCAGTATGGCGAGGACAAGTTCATCGCCAAATTCTCAGCGACCAACGACACCATGGCGGTGGTGAAGGCCGAGTTTGTTGCCATGCGCCTGGCGGCAGAAGTGGGCCTCGACGTCGCGCCGGTTCAACTGACCAAGGCGAGCGGCAAGGATGTGCTCCTGGTGCGCCGCTTCGACCGCGAATGGAATGGCACCGGCTGGACTCGCCGGGCGATGGTCTCGGCCCTGACGATGTTTGGCCTCTCAGAAATGCAGGCCCGCTATGCAAGCTATGTCGAACTCGCCGAAATGGTGCGCGCGCGCTTCACCGATCCGCAAGCGACCCTGCGCGAACTGTTCGGACGGATGGTCTTCAATGTGCTGACGGGCAATACCGACGACCATGCTCGCAACCATGCTGCATTCTGGGATGGCGCCAATCTCACGCTCACACCGGGCTACGACATTTGTCCGCAGCCGCGTAACGGCCGGGAAGCCAATCAGGCAATGCTGGTGAATGGCGAGGACAAACGCAGCCTGCTGGAAAGCTGCCGCCTTTCGGCGCCAAATTTTCTGCTGAATGATCGCGATGCGCGCGATCTGATCAATGGCCAGATCGAGACGATCACCCGGCTGTGGGGCAATATCTGCGACGCAGCCGGGCTGAGCGAGGTCGACCGTGGCTACCTGTGGCGCCGCCAGTTCCTCAACGACTACGCATTCGATGGCTACGCTGATGGAGCTCTTGGCCAGGTTCAATCACGACTTCGCGCCCATGTCCCTGCTGAGGTCAGCCTGTCGGACGAACTTATCGCTGATCGCAGGCAAGCATCGGAACGAGAGTGAAGCTGGATATCCGGCTAGAGAGAAAAATGCTCGAGCACTTGGAAAAGTGCATTGGGCCAGCAATCAAGCTTTGATAACGGCTTTGGTTAGTTCGTTGATGCGCGCCTCGATATCCGCGTCAGACACTTCGATCTTGAGCTTGTCCTGAATGAACTGGTGCCGGGCATCGCTTTCGCGCAGCACCTCAGCCCAGGTCTTGACCCAGAGCGTGTAACCGTCACCTTCCTGCGCAATCCCCCTCGCGCGCCCTGACTGCGAAATCCTGGCCTCGACTGAATCGTCATATTCGCTCGTAATCAGGAAGAAATGCCACGTCGTATCAGTATGGCTGAAATCTGGCTGCTGCCGGATCGCGTTCATGTAGTCTTCGACTTGATCCAGTTCCTTGCGGCCAATCTTCAACGACGGCCTCTTGAGCTCAATAATGAGGTATTCGCGCTTGCTCTGGATGGGACCCGGTACGACACGACCGAGAAACTGATCGGCGCGGCCGCGCTTGCCGTCAGGTTTGGTTACCTTGTGCCGTTTGCCTTTCGTTCCGAGATCTTCGGCTACACGCTCCATCACCTTGGTCAGTCCGACCTCCGGCATCGTGAAATGGAACTGTTCGCCAAACAGCCAGGTGTTGTCTCGCACCAATGCATCGAGCTGACCACGCTCCTTGACTGTCTGCCGGTACTTTGGTTCGAAAACCATCGTCCGCAGAACTTGGAGCACCGCAACACGGTCGGCGATCAGACTGGACGACGAGATGATGTTGCCCAGCTCGGTGCGTTCGAGCAGCTCAGAAAACTCGTTCTGCTGCGTTTTGGGCAGGTTCACAACCGCCCGCAGGATTCGCGAAATCGCATCGGGGTTGTGCTTGACCGCTTCCTTGAGGAAGGTGAGCGTCATCAGTTTTAGTGAACTGTCGGCGCGCGCAAACTCACGTGAGTGCGAGGAAACTGCATAGGTCGCGATGTCGAAAACCTGCCTTTCGCGTGCCTCTATCTCGTCGCCAGGCTCGCCTTCGTAAGGGTACGCCCCTTCGTCCTTGAGCTCCTGAATCAGCCCCTTCGCGACGTCCGCCTGACGTTTGCGAAAGTAGTCCTTGAGGCTACCACGAATGTGTTCAAGCACGTGCAGGAAGTCGGGATCATTGATGCCTTCAAGATCAAGCAGGTTCGCATCCGCCAACTCTCGAAAGAACGCGCTGTAGGCATAAGCCGAATATGTGAAGTTCGGTGCCGTCACATAAGCGGCCTGTGATCCCAGCACGATGCCGTTATCGCCGCCGAAAAATATCTGCCGCCCTTCCGTTGGCGCGTTCCACTCAATCACCTTCAATCGGAGATCGTTGATCGTCCGGCTCGGGCAGACAATCGGCGATTGGGGAATGTCATGCGTGCGGTGAATCGTAATTCGAGGATCGACCTCGAACGTGTTATAAATGATGCGCACGCCTGGGTATTGGAGGATGTAGGGGGCGAAGATCGTGCTGAACTGCCTGAAGGCGTCGGTACCATCAAGTACATCAAGCGTATCTTTGAGTGGTGCCAGCTCAACCGCGGTGCCGGTCGGCGCATCCGTTTCGGAAGTGTCGCTTCGATCGCATTTTTCCAGATTATTTGCCTGGATGGTAAGGGACAGCGCCACGCGCCGTCCGTCGACTGCGGCGACGCTCGTCCACTTTGCGCGGCGGGCCAGCGAAAAAAACTTCAGCCGCCCGCGTCCCTCCTTCCCATGAACGGCGCGTTCGAGCGACTGCGTCCTCGACTCGGTGCGCTTGTGAGAGGCCCCCAGATTTCCGAAATCGTGGTCGGCCCGCTCGGGAGATATGCCGTGTCCGTTGTCTTCGATCTTGATAGCAGTGATGCCTCCAAGGCCGTTCTTGTCCAGGGTAACCCGCACTTCGGTGGCATCGGCATCAAGCGCATTCCAGACGAATTCCGCGATCGCCTTGATGGGATCGCGTGTACTCGCGTCCTTTTCCAGAAAGTCCTGTTTGGCCTGAAGGCTGAGTATTGTCATCGACGCCCTTTCGTGGGCCTATGACTAACGCGAGAGGGATCGGATTGCGAGCAGCGTTCCGGAACAAAATTGACCAATCGTGCGGCCTTAGCTGTTATCAATCTCAGAAATGCTATCGCACTGGGGCGTGACCAGACGGAAAGTTGGGCTTCTCGGCTGAGCGCTTAGGAAGTTGCGGCGCCATTGCCGTCCATTGGGACATCGTTCGGAATTTCCTGACGCAGCCTCGGTCCCTTTGCCAACCGCCGACCGAGCGCCGTGACAAAGGCGTCGTAGCGTTCGCTCGCTTTGGCCCGTGCGGCTTGGGCCGCCGGTTCCGGCAAGGCAGGAGTGGTCGCCAGCCAAAATCGGATGAAAACCGCCAAGGTCTCAATCCCGATGCCCACATCGCGTTCTGTTCTCGCCAAGCGGCGGTCGAGCTGATCGAGGCGTTTGGCGAAAGCGGCTTCGCGGCGGTCGGCAGCGTCTGGCGACAGGAACGATGCGATGGCCGCTTCGGCTACCAACGACTGCGACTGATTGCGGCGGGCGGCATAGTCGGCCAGCATCGTCATGACGTCAGGATCGAGATAGACGGAAATCTGGGTCTTCTTTTTGCGGAGGGCCATGGCGATCAGATCTCCATCCCGTCGTCGAAGTCGAGTGATGCCTGCCGGGCCACGCCCTGCATGATCCCGGTCAGCCGTTGATTGCGCGCGGCCAGATCGTCATCCTCGTCGTTGTGATCGCCATCGAGATCAAACTCGTTCTGGACGGGTTGCCGGTTCTCGATAGGTTGGGTGAGACTTAGCTCGGGCTGCTGCCGCCGTTCGGAATCGGTCGTATCGTCGTCGTCACCACTCGCGACCGGCGTTGCCGGAGCGGAAGCAATCTGTGGCGGCAGGGCCAAGCCGGTCCAGTCGTCTGCCCGCACCTTCTTCGGGACGACCAATGCAGGCGGCGGCAAGATTCGCTCCTTGAAGCGGGCGTCCTCGTAATAGCGGGTCTTGCGGGCTCTGATCGGCGGGATTCCGGCGACCATCACGATTTCATCGGCGGGAGGCAGTTGCATGATCTCGCCCGGCGTCAGTAACGGTCGCGCCGTTTCCGAGCGAGACACCATCAAGTGCCCAAGCCAGGGCGAGAGCCGGTGCCCGGCATAGTTGCGCATAGCCTTCATTTCGGTGGCGGTGCCAAGCGCATCCGAGACACGCTTCGCGGTGCGCTCGTCGTTTGTCGCGAAACTCACCCGGACATGGCAGTTGTCGAGGATCGAATTGTTGGGGCCGTAGGCCTTTTCGATCTGGTTCAAGGACTGCGCGATCAGGAAACTCTTCAGCCCGTAGCCAGCCATGAAGGCAAGCGCGCTTTCGAAGAAGTCGAGACGGCCCAGGGCGGGAAACTCGTCCAGCATCAAGAGCAGGCGATGCCGGTCGCGCTTCGCCTGCAAATCCTCGGTGAGGCGACGTCCGATCTGGTTGAGCAGGAGTCGGATGAGCGGTTTGGTCCGGTTGATGTCGGATGGCGGAATGACGAGGTAGAGCGTCGTCGGATGCTTCCCGCCGACGATGTCGGTGATGCGCCAGTCGCAGCGCCGGGTCACTGCCGCAACCACCGGATCACGATAGAGGCCAAGGAAGGACATGGCCGTGGACGGCACGCCCGACCGTTCATTGTCCGACTTGTTGAGCAGTTCGCGGGCCGCGCTGGCGATGACCGGATGCGGGCCGTCCTTCCCGAGGTGCGCCGTCGTCATCATCGCGGCGAGGGTCGATTCGATCGGACGTTTGGGATCGGAAAGGAAAGCGGCGACGCCGGCGAGCGTCTTATCGGCTTCGGCGTAAAGCACGTGGAGGATCGCGCCTACCAGGAGCGCGTGGCTGGTCTTCTCCCAGTGATTGCGCTTTTCGAGGCTGCCCTCGGGATCGACCAGAATGTCGGCAATGTTCTGGACGTCGCGCACTTCCCACTCGCCGCGCCGGACTTCGAGCAGTGGGTTGTATGCGGCCGAGTTCGCGTTGGTCGGATCGAACAGCAGCACCCGCCCGAAACGCGCCCGAAAACCCGCGGTGAGTTGCCAGTTCTCGCCCTTGATGTCGTGGACAATGGCGGAGCCCGGCCATGCGAGCAGCGACGGTACGACCAGGCCGACGCCCTTGCCTGACCGGGTCGGAGCAAAGCACAGCACATGCTCCGGGCCATCGTGCCGGAGATAGTCGTGGTGGAAACGCCCGAGCACCACGCCGTCCGGACCGAGCAGGCCGGCCGCACGAACCTCATTTGGCTCTGCCCAACGCGCCGAACCGTATGTCTCGACCTTCTTCGCCTCGCGTGCGCGCCAGACCGACATGGCGATTGCAACCATGACCGAGATGATGCCACCAGATGCCGCGATGTAAGCACCTTCGATGAAGATGGCCGGGGCATAGGCATCGAACCCATACCACCACCAGAAGAACGATGGCGGCGGATAGAAGGGAAAGCCGAAGAGGTGAAACCATGGGCCGCCCAGTTCCGGCTGAAACGCGAGCCGCCAGGCGACCCATTCGGTCGCGCTCCATATGGTCAGGAGCACGATCAAGAAGACGGTGATGATCTGACCCCAGAGAATTTTGGTGGCGGCCATGGAAAGTCCTTTCGAGAGGGTGGGTCAGAGGCCGAGGCCGCGTTTGCGGGCAAAGCTCCAGTCGATGCCGCCGTCGGTGCGGGCCACTCCTGAGACATGGCGACCGAGGTGCTTTTCGAGGGCAGGCGTCCAGGGCACGAGTTGGAAGCCGAGGCCATCGTCCAACATGGCGAAGCGGCCAGAAGCCAGCGTCAGGCGCTGCCGGTAAGTCCCGGCGACATATTCGCCGCCTCCTGCCTGATTGAAGAGCTTGCCGGTCTCGGCGGCCAGCTTGTCGCCAACTGCCGCGACCTCCTGGCGCCGCAGCGTCTCGATGAGGTTGCGGGCGAAACTAACCTGAGTGCCGCGCTGTTCGGCTAACCCTTGTTTCATCAGATGTTGGGCCCGGCGATCAAGGGCCTCCCGCACTTCGCCGCCAAAGCCGCTCTCGGACATCGTGGTTGGTGCGCGAGCGATGGCTTGCCGGTCCAGCCAGGTCGCGCCGGAGGCCGTGATCTGACGGTCGATGTCGATGTCCGATCGGACGGCCAGCGCTACGCGCCGAACCCTGCGGGCATCGTCAAAGCTGCGCAGTTCGACAATCGAGCCCGGCGCACTGTCGCCCGCCGCATCGAGGTCGGAAAGCCTGATGTGATGTGTGCGACCATCAAGTCCGTCGACCACAGCAAAGGCACTGCCTCTCAATTCATCGTCGAGACCGCGCGCCACCAGTCGGCCCACGACTGGCTGATCGAATTGCTCAGCTGCCAGCACATAACTGGCTGACGCGCGTTCAATGCCCCGTTCAGTCAGCGCCCGGTGCATGCGCTTGATGATGTCTCCACGTTCGCCGATCTCGCGCAAGGTCGCTTCGGCCTTGTCGTCCATGATCCATTGACCAGGACCGATCTGCGTCGCGAGGCCGAGGGTTTCCAGCTTGCGGAGCCGCCCGACCTTGAGCGTCTGGAACGGGTCAGGTTCGCCACCGGGCAGCGGCGCCACGTCGATGACATTACCCCGGCCGCCATCGCGCACCAATTGTCGGTCGAGTGGGGTCCAGCGTTCTGCACCGATTTGCCGTTCGAGGGACTGGCGTAGATCGAGATCAGTTCGCGGCCCCAGTTCCTGCGTGATGAGGTCGCGTGCCCGATCCCGCATGCCTTCCTTGATGTAGTCTCGGGCGATCACGAGATCCTGCCCATCGTCGCGCACGCCGCGAACGATCAGGTGAACATGAGGATGCTCGGTGTTCCAATGGTCGACGGCGGCCCAATCGAGCCGGGAACCGAGATCCTTCTCCATCTGGGTAACCAAGTCCCGGGCAAAGCTCTTGAGATCCGCCATCTCCAGCGCGTCGTCAGGTGAGACGATGAAGCGGAAGTGATGGCGATCGTCCTTGCAGCGCTCTGCAAACTCGGCAGCATCGACGTGCCCTGGCTCCGCGCCGAACAGGCGGGCCTTCTCACCATCGCGGGTGACGCCTTCGCGGCACAGGTAGTTGAGATGGGTCGCCAGGGGCGCACTACGCGCATTGAGCCGAACGACGCGTGCCTTGACGACGGCGCCGCGCGTGCGTGCGGTGATGAGCCTGTTGGCCTGGATGCTGGCGCGTTGTCCGCGACCGAAGCGCGAAGTGTGACCTGACTTGATGCGGCCAGCCCGCGATATGCCACCGCCAGCCCGCTGGGCTGCCGCCAGTGCTTGAGCGATGAATGGCCGCACGCGCTGTGAGCCCGATGAACGAACGCGGCCAGGACGGATGCGAAACTCGCGGTCATCGGCCATCGGCGCACCGGGCAATGTGCCAATGACGATTAAAAATCAGACTGTTAGGTGGGATCGGCACCTTGCCGATACCCGGCCCAACGTGTGCGAAGGCCGCAAAAACCTCAGAAAAACAACCAACCGACCGAAGCGCAACGTGCGCCCTTTTATCCTGCCCTCCTTCGGTCGTGGAGACAGTCTCCCCCGATCCCCCGCTATCCTTCAAGGCGATGCGATGGGCAGATGTAGCGATCATCGAAGGCCATCCCCCGCCGCGCGCGCAACAAACAGCCCATGCGGCTGCGGTTGAGCCGCAGGTTCGCTGGCCTGTGCTGGCTTGGCGAATTGCTGATCGGCGGCCCCGGTGGATGGCACGCTGGATGCTGCGGAGCGTGCAACGAAGATCGGTGAACGTGTCCACGCAAAGCGATCAACCATGGCAATCGCGGTCGTATTTGCCGCATCAGTCTGGCCAATTGCAGGTGAAACCACCGCGACATAGGCGCGCGTTTCAGCAGGCAAGGGTCGGCCCCTGAGTGCAGCTTCATAGCGCCCGGGACCAGCATTGTAGGCAGCAATCCAGCCCGGCGAGCCGTAGCGATCGAACAGTTCGCGGATATAGCCAGCGCCCGCGATGATGTTGTCATGCGGGTCGAACGCATCCGCCCCCAATCGGTGCCGGGCGCGCAAATAGTCCCACGTTGCAGGCATGATCTGCATGAGGCCCATCGCTCCCTTGGGCGAAATGGCGCGAGGCTTTCCACGACTTTCCGCGTGCATGATCGCGTGCAGCCAGGCGGGAGGAATCGCAAAGCGGGACGCGGCCTCGACAATGAATTCGCCGAACGGAACGCCGGGCATTCCGCGCTCGGTCGCAGTTGATTGTGCTAACGTGGAGGTCGGCAACAGGCAGGCGCAAGTCAGGCCGGAAAGGAAGAGAAGTGCAGAACGGCGCATGGCATCAATCCCGCGCGTCGCGCTTGGAAGGACGATTCCAGTGCAGCGACCAGGATGCACCATCAGCGCCGTCACGGAACAGATTGGCGCGAACGGGCTGCGGCAGAGCAGGATCGTCAATGATCAGCGCGACGAAGGTGCCAGCGCGCTCGCCGGTGCGTTTCCAGCCCGCACCGATCTCCGGTCCGACTTCGACGCCCTCGTCGTGACGGAGGTGAATGCGATAGTCCGGCGCATTTTCAGTATCGGATGGCTCCGCAGGCACGATATCGATTTCGCGGTGATGCGCGAAGGTATGGATGCGTCCGACGAAACCGTCCGCCGCTTCAGTGAAAGTGCCGATCTGCGGCATGGGAAGTCTCCTTGGGTTGCCGTTTGCGATGCTGACAGGTGAGCAATGGCGCTGCCGAACCATCACAGTCAGCGCGCCGCCCGATGGGCGTTGGCTCGCCAGACGAATTGGCCGTTCGCCGCTTCATCGGTGTAGATCGGCGTTGCGCGTCCAATGATCGTGCGCGCAGGGGTTGGGCCGAAATAGCGGCCGTCGAGACTGTCCCGCACAGCTGAATTCATCAGAAACACGGTGCCTGCCGCGATGCGGCGGCAACCCTGCCAGACCGGCAATCTGCGCCCTTTGCGGTCGCGATCGAGCGCCTCGCCACGCGCCACGCTATCAACGGTGATCGTGGTCCTCAATCGACAGACGGTCTGTCCTGGCAGGGCCGAAACATGCTTCATCAGCGGCACGCCCTTACCGAGGTAGCCGCGCTCAGCCATGAAGTCGGCCAGATGCCGGGACGGTGCCACGGCGACCAGATCGCCGACGCGAAGACCTCGCGGCGGTTCGAGCCCATAAAGACCGATGGGAACGCTGGCAGACGCATTCCAGACCAACCGGAGCGGCACGGGCAAGAACGAAGCGATACCGATGCCCAGCGCGCAGAAATACGTCGTCATGACATAGCCGAAGCGGGTCATCCCTCGATCTCCCGGCGCTTGAGCCATGCCTGATGGCGCTCCGGCGTGTAGGCACGCGGCACCTGGCCAACGCTCATCCGGTTCGCGACATGGCGCCAGTGATCAGGGGCTACGTCGCAGGCATCGAGGCCGACGGCTTCCACGTCGTCGACCAGTTGAAGCACCTGACGAACCTTGGCCCAGCCATCGACGGTCAGCAGGATTTCGCCGCCGGGGCGAATGAAGGGCAGCGTCTGATAGGCCTCACCCGGCGCAATGGAGCGAACGATGTCGATCCGCGATGCGACGGTTCCGAAGTCGTTGGCGGCCCAGCGAATGAAACCGAAAACACTGCCCGGTCGAAAGGAAAGCACACGCCGTCGTCGGTCGAGGATCTGCTCGCTGACATGACGGCCAAACCTGATCCAGTTCTCGATCCGCTTTTCGATATGCGTCAACTCGACATGGGTCAGTGTGTCTGCAGAGCGGGCGAGCGATGCACGGCCTTGCTGCTGACCGGAGCTTGCGGCGCAGGTCATGATGGGTCTCCAGGTAAGTTGAGAAGTGATCGGTTCACGGCGCGCCGGCGGGTCATCGCCGCTGCCGGGCATTGACGGTGAGGCTGTTGCGGACCGTATCGATGAGGCTGCGCACATCGCGCGCGCGCTCTTCAAAGTTAGATTCTTGGTTAGAGTCTAAGTTACGGACGCGAATTCGGCTTGCACTGTCGCGACTTAACTCCTGATCGGGTTCCCGTTGGCACGAGCCTGAGGTTCCTGATGGCACGCGCCTTGCGGTTCCCGATGGCACGACGCCCTCCACAGGCTTTCCACCGGGCACCGATGGCTTGAATGCGAGCAGGGTCCGACCTCGGGCCTCGACTTCGAGGAACAGGACGTAGCCCGGGAGTGGCTGGCGCCGAACGATATCGCGAAGCTCGAACGCAAACCGTTTGAAGGGCGACAGGCTGCCGGACTTCAGGTGCAGATGGCGAAAGTCGAAGCGCCAACCGTGGCGCTGTTTGCCGCCGTGCTTGCGGACCAGGCGATAGAGCCAGCGATCAAGTCCGCCGGTGAGATCGAAATAGGCTCGGTCAATGGTCAGGACGAGGGCGTCGTCGAGCACGGCCTGATAGAACCAGTCGGGCAGAATCAGTTCGATGCCGTCAGGCCGGCCATTGCAGTCACGCCGCTCCTTCCATTCGTTGATCCATGAAAACCTGTGCCGCCGTCCCTCTGCATGCTGGCGGATGGACGTCGCCACGGTGGTTGATTGCAGCCGGTCCAGCGCCGCCTTCAGGCGCTGATAGTCGCGCATGGACGCGCCGCGCCCGATGAACTTCAGGACCTCATAGGGTGTTGCGACGATCAGCCGGGACGTTCGGAATCCGGCGTCGCGGGCCTCGACGATCTGGCTCGCAGCCCAGATCAGGATGTCGGCGTCCCAGATGGTCGCCATGCCATGATCCGGCACGGCCTCGACCCTGATCGAAACATTACCGGCGGCGAAGTCGATCGGGGTGACGCGGTGGGTCTTGGACAGGGAGAAGAATGGATAGGCCATGAGGTCCTGCGCGTCTCGTGGTGCAACATTGCCTGGGATCGTGCGGAACAGATCAAGCTGGCCGCGTTCCGGAGGGGATTGAAGGCGGGGCGCCATATGCGGAGCGATGCTTCGTCAGCGCGCCAGGCGGCCGGCCATCGGAACGACATCGTCCGGATGCCACTTCGCCGGCAGCACGGTGCCACGTGGGTCGGATGTCGAGGTGACGGCGCCGCGCTCGGCCCAATGCTGCAAATCATCGACCGAGTAGACCACCCGGCCGCCGAGTTTCTTGTAGGCGGGGCCGGTTCCGTATGTCCGGTGCTTTTCGAGTGTTCGCGGCGAAAGGCTGAGAAATGCGGCCGCTTCCTTGGTGCGCAGGTAGCGTGGCGGCAGAACGGCGAGATCGGGTCGCATAGGTCGGCCTTTCGTGAGCTTCGTTGGTGCCGTGGGAGATCGACGGCGGGCGAAGGCCACAATGGCGAAGCGAAATCGGCGAGATGCAGCGGGATTTTGGCCCCTGCTAAGTCCCCACACCGGTAATCGAGAGTTGCTTCAGGCCCGACGCCGGTGCCTCAGGAGGTTCCGGTATCCGCCCGCAATCATCGCGCGGGCATCGCGCAGCAGTCCCATGACAGCATGGCGCGTGGAGGAGGCTTGCCACTCATCGCGGCTGACCGGGCCAAGTCGAAACAAGGCTCGAGCAATGTCTTGTTGGGTGGCGCCATCACGCGAACCATCGAACGCCTGAAGCATCCTGCGCGCCCGCGTTCGCTGCTGGCGCGTCAGTCTGGTGTCGGGCGGGACAGCGCGACCGTGAAGCGCCGCCAGCAGACGATGCACGGCTTCAAGCCTGCCGAACCCGTCGAGGTTCAAGGGAATGACGGCTACCGCTGGATTGGACGCTGATGCCAGAAGTTGAATCTGAATGTGCTCGCCGTTGGCAAGCCAGACCATGCCCTCGCCATCACTTCCGGGGATCACGGCGGGCAGATGGTCGCCGCCAGACTCTACGTCCAGCTCAGGTGGAGCTTCCGCCAGAACGACAATGCTGGTGTCGTCCTGGGGCATCCAGAAAACGGTGGCGGCAGCGTGATCGAGTGCGGGGTCCACCGCGAAATCGCAACCTCCAGCGCTGGCGGATCGCGTCCGTCAGCATGACTATGTCGGCGTTGTGCGCCGATAAGGCATCAAAATCGCGGTTGTAGGCTTCGTTTCGTCGAAGCCATTCCCACGCAAGACCCGAGGCACTCATGCGTTCGACGGGCTCGTAGCGTTCTGAAGAACGCCATTGCGATGCATCCGGCATCATCACGATTCTCCCCCGGCCTCAACCGATTACGGGAGGGCGATGATTCCTCGCAGAGACAGACGTCGGAAGTCCCCATGTCGGCAACAGGTGATGCCGGTGCGGCATCACCTGCTAGTCTGGCGGCCCCTTGCGCAGGAGCTCGCGATAGCCGTGCTCGGACATCCATTGCGCACGCGCCAGATGGGCATCGTGGACCTTTCGGGACCTCACCGGATCAATCGCGGCATCGAGGTCGAAGAGAATGCGCGTGGCCTCACGCCAGTCGGCGCCGTCCCTGTGGGCATCCAGAAGCCGCAGGTACAGCACCATGTGCTCACGATCGTAGGAGGTGAGTTGCTGGCCTTGCGGCGGTTCATCAAGGAACTGCGGTGTAGACTCATCCATCACCGGCCACCAAGTTGTTCTAGGTGTTTTTGCGACTTTCCATTGGCCCTAGCATTGATCCAGGACAGCGGCTCGCGAAATTTTTCCGGTCGCTGACAGGTAGGACAGCCAGCCTCACGGCCGGGTCGGTCGATCCCCTGGATGATGGAGCCGCAGAACACCTTCGCCCTTCTCCGTGGACAGGAGAACGACACCGGCGGATTCAAGCGCCCTGCGCACCTGATCGCGTGTGGTTTCATACACTTCGAGCCCGCTTTCGGATTCGAGGCGTTTGAGCGCGGTCAGTGAGACCTGGGCCTTGTCAGCGAGCGTCTCCTGTGTCCATCCCAGCAACGCGCGTGCGGCCCGCGATTGGCGAGCGGTGATCATGCATGATCGCCTCCCACCGCCGCGGATGAACGCGCCAGAACTACGACTATATTAGTCGTCCTTGCCGCAAATACCACCTCTATCCTGCGCCGATCGACCTCTTAAGCCGCGGACTATTTGTGCAGTTGGCGGAACTGATTCGGTCGCCCGAATGCCAAATGGCCCCGACCGTTCTGGTCGGGGCCTGGCGGGGACCTCAGTCGCCCCGGCGTCCGTTGGGGCGGGACCAGATCAGCGAGTAACCTTCGCCGTCTTCGTCGTCGAAGAGGTTGGCGTAGATCGGGGCGTTGAAGCTGGGATCATCGAGCTTGAGGCCCAGATAGTCGCGGCCCTCGCCCGAACGCTTGGACCAGGCTGCGCCGATTTCCGCGCGGCCGACCACGACGCGGTGGCTGGGGGCGTTTTCGCCGGTGGCGCGCAGGTCGGGGATGATGCGCACGCCCTTGGCCTGGACGCTGAGGGTGATGATGTCGCCGGTGAACTCGTTCGAGCCGGTCTTCTTGAAGGTGCCGATGGTAGCCATGAGAAATCTCCATTCGTTCGTCTTCGAACCCGCACCATTGCGGCCTCGATGGCGATCGAGAGGCCGGAGACGACCGACGGCGCACAGCTTGCTGCCGCAGCGAAGCGTAGGACAGCGTAAAGCCGGCTTTCTTGTCTCGCGAGGAATGACGGCCCTGGCCGGCAGGGGAAGAAAGTTGGCGGAACACTGTTGCGGCATAGGCGGTCGAGGCACAGCCGATCTTCGGCCAGATCAGCCCATTACAGAGGCCGTTTGGAGCGGGCGCGAGCGATCAGATACGGGACGTGCGTGGTGACACCCCTTCAGCTTCAGACCGGCACGGCGGAACAACGCTGTGATTTCTCCCGCGCCAGGCATGTACGTGGGCAATCGAACGAAGCACGCTTCAGGCAGCGGCCCGGGCCACGATTGGTCGCATGCCGCCTCAATCGGGCAACCCCAGATCGTTCGGACAGTGCCGCAGACCATGCAGGGTCCAGCTTGATGCGACTGTGCAGCCTAATATTCCGCTCTCGTCCAGCAGGACGGCAATGACTTCGCCTCGCAGGTCGTCCAGTGAGCTGCTGGGGCGCTTCAGGCGCTCGTCAAATGCCCCGACGACGGCTTGGTGCCTGCCATGCTTGCCACCCGAACGAATGCCGTGCAGCCGACCGCGATCGCGCCGATCACCGAGAACAGCTGCTGCCAGGCTTCGGATGGCATGGCGTGTTTTACGATGCCGTGGGTGGCGTGATAGCCGGCGATGACCGCCGGTGCGACGAAGACGAGTGCGATCAGGAGCCTTGCCCAGGTCGTTCGCGCCAGCATCAGGCCGAGCTGCCCAACGCCGAGCGTCAGGCCTGCCGCGAGCAGTCCGGCGAATATCGCGCCGAGCAAGCCGGCGCCGGATTGATAGGCCCATGCGCCGACGCTCATGCCGACAAAAAGGGGCAGCGCGAACACCGCAAACGTGAATAGCAACCAGCAGAAGAAGCCGATCGCCGCTATGGACAGCAAAATGCCAAGAATAATCATGGTGGTGGTCTCCCGTGAGAATTGGTCTGACGGTCGCGCCTCCACCACCACCGCGGCGCGTTTTGCACTATAGCGAAAGTCAGTCCCGAGCGGGAGCGGAAACCGTTACAGTTCCCGCTCCGCTTGAGCGGTTGGACGCGGTCAGACCGCGAAGGGATCGATTTCTGCGATGACTTCGGCATCGTGATCGAATTCGGTGGCCGGTACGACCGACAGGCTGCCGTCACCGGCGCGAAAAATGACGATGGCAACCATCAGGGTGGCGGCGAGGCTGAAGGCGAAAGCTTGCGCGTCGTTGAGGGACATCGGACCTGCTCCTGTTCGAAGCGGAGGCTCATCCCCCGCTGACAGGCGCCCGAAGTGACCGGGCAAGGGCTGCAATCACCGCACTGACGCAGACAGCGCGGCGGCACGCTTTGCGTAGTCCGACCCTTTACGGGTTGATGGCGTCAGGCCCTTGGCAGGGCCAAGGATCAGCGCATTTGAAGTGGGGGCTGTGTAGCTGCCGAACTGGGGCGACTGGGCTAAAGCTCAGCGTCCAAGTGAAAATTGCGCACCTCGCATCTGTGACAAGCCTTGACGTCGCCCACCTTCGAAGGCTTGTTGCCAGTATGTTCGAACCCTTCAATGCCATTCAGCTTCGCGTTTCGATCGACGACATTGACCCTCCGGTCTGGAGGCGTCTGATCGTCCCAATTCACTGGAACCTTGAGCAACTCCACCTGACAATCCAGGCGGCGTTCAACTGGTGGAATTACCATCTGCACGAGTTCCAGATCGGTGGCCTGCGTTTTGGCGATGCCGCCGCTGCCTACGAGGGGTCCTGCGGAGACGACCCGCAGGTCTTTGAGCAGGCCGACGTGCGCTTGCGGGACTTCACGAGAGCAGGAGCCAGCTTCAACTATCTCTATGATTTTGGCGACAGTTGGTCGCACACCGTCGAATTGGAACAGTGGCTTTCCCTCGATGTTGCGCCGAAGAAGGCCCGATGCGTGGATGGCGCGCGTGCTCGCCCTCCGGAAGATGTCGGCGGCATACCCGGCTATGAACGGTTTCTCGAAATCATGGCGGACCCCGGCGACCCAGAGCATCGCGAAACCAAGCAGTGGTGCGGCGGGCATTTCGATCCTGATTGGTTCGACCTTGCGATCGTCGACAAGGATGTAGGCAACGCGCTGAAACCCAATGTGAAGCGACGCTTGCACCAGCCAAAACCCCGAAAGGATTAGTATCGTCGGCGGCGCTTACGCGCCGCCTGAGCCGAACCGATAGACCGGAATTCCGAGCTTACGGGCCTTGTCGGCAAGATTGTCCTGAATGCCCGTGCCAGGAAAGATGATGACACCGATCGGCATGACGGCGAGCATTTGATCGTTGCGCTTGAACGGTGCGGCCTTCGCATGCCTGGTCCAGTCCGGCTTGAACGCAACCTGCGGCACCTTGCGGGTATCAGCCCAGCGCGAAGCAATCTTCTCGGCGCCTTTGGGAGTGCCGCCGTGCATCAGCACCATGTCGGGATGCTTGGCCCGAATCTGGTCGAGCTTTGCCCATATCAGCTGATGGTCCGTACTCTCACCGCCGGAAAATGCGATCTTCGGCCCGGCGGGGAGAAGCACTTCGGTCTCGGCGCGCCGTTTGGCATTGAGGAAATCCCGGCTGTCGATCATGGCGGAGGTCAGGTTGCGATGGTTGACCATGGAGCCGGAGTGCGGCTTCCAGCTTGATCGGGTTTGCCGTTCAAAATGTTCAGCGGCCTGGTCACGCATCAATTCGAAGGCATCGCGCCGTTCGAGGAGGCTCTGTCCCTGAGCGGTCAGGCGTTCCAGTTCGACCGACTTCACCTCGCTGCCGTCCTGCTCGTTCTGGAGACGGCGTTGGCCCACCTCATTGTCATCGAGTTCGCGTTCGATCCGTTGGCAGGCGCGATGGAAGAGATTCACGGTCGACCACAGGAGGTCGTCGAGGTCGGGTTCGAGGCGCGTGTCCTCCAGACTGGAAATCAGGGCGTCGAAGATGTCCGCGACGGCACCGGCCACACGATTGCCTTCGGGCAGCGGGCGGGGATCGGGTTCGTCCTCGAAGGGGCGATAGCCATAGAGCTGGAGTTCCTGCAAAACATGGTCGGTTGGGGAGGAATTGTGATACGGTTCAAAATCGTCGTGCTCGTCCATCGGATGCTCCATCGATTGGACCGCGCCCTCGCGGCCTTCATGGCGATGAAGCCCACGAACGGGCTGGTCCTGCACCCGTAAGGGCCGGAGCGAACGCGGAGGATGGCAAAGGCCGGCTATTTTGTTTCGCGATGGAAAGGCGCGGCCCGCGCGCCGCCGGAAAATAGCTGGCCGCCGCCATTGCTGGACCAGAACGCTTGTGGGCCTATCGCCCTCTCGAAGGCCGGGCGCGGCCTCTGTCGATGGTGAGACCTGTCGTGAAGGCTACGCATGCACCGGACCGCGTGATTTCCCCATGCCGTCGGTCAAGCCGCAGAACTCAGGAAACGAGCAATATCCTGCGGGGCAAATTGGCCCCGGATTCTTGCCCGCAGCGCGTCGAGACCGTGCGCGCGCAGATCCTCGTTGAAATCCCCGAGTGCTGGCGACAGCTCGATCGCCTCGATCCCGATCGCGTTGGCTCGTTCGACCAGGCTATCACGCGCCCAGTCACCTGCCGGGTCATTGTCGCGGATGATGTAGAGGCAGCGCAACGCTTCCGGGAACGCGATCGCAGCGAGGTGCGCTGCCGAAAGGGCTGCCGCCATGGCCATGTCAGGTGCGGCTTCGCGAACGGACAACACACTTTCGATGCCTTCACCGGCGGCCATGACTTCGCCGGGTACGCCAAAGCGAACCGCATGGCCGAGCAGCTCTCCCATCGCCTTGCGCGGTGTATCGATGGGCGCCTTGTCCTTGCCATCGGGTGCAAGCCATGTGCGATGAACCCCGGTGATCTGGCCATTGAGATCGGTGACGGCGGCGATCATCGCTGGCCAGGTCTGGGTGATCTCATCGGTCTCTGGCCGATAGTAGCATCGGGGATGGAAGCGCAGGCTTGCAGGTCCCGGAAGATCTGCAATGCCGCGCCGACGCAAGTAGGTGCCGGCCACTGAGCTGCCGATTGGCTGCGACATGGCAAAGAGCCGTTTTGCGGCTTCAGCCGAGCCAGACGCAGCGCGCGGCAACTGGTGCCGCAACGGCGCGGGTTCAGAATGTGGCAGGCTCAGAAATGCGCGTGCTTCCTCGGCAACATCAGCAAAATCGGCCAGCCCCCGCGCCATTCGAATCAGGTCGAGCAAATCGCCGTGGTCGCCGGTCGCAGCATCCTGCCATTTCCCCGCGGGTCCTTTGGGGGAGTCATTGAGCCGGACGAAGAGGGAGCGTCCCGGCGTGTTATTCGCATCGCCAACCAGCCAATAGTTGCCGTTTTTCCGGCCAGCATTGAGGTAACGGCGGCACACCGCCTCGGCTTGGCGGCCAAGACGATGAGCAAGGTCGCCTGCATCCATCCGCGCCATCAGGCTGCCTCCCGCTCGGACATGCGCGAGACCGGATAGGTTTCGAGCAAGCGGGCGAGAATGGCGACGCCGGCGCCGCCGATAGGGACGAAGAAGCGGAGCTTCCAGGAGATGATCTCCGTGAACAGTCCGTAAGCGCGCAGGCGTTCACGCATCGCATCGGTAAAGCCGGTCAACTCGATGCGGTTCGCGCCCATGACCCTGGTGCGCCGCAATTGCAGACCTTCGGCGAGATCGATGATCGTCTGCCCATCAAGAAGGGCTGCGTAGGCAGCATCGGCAGTCGGGTCGAGTGCGCCGACGTTGTTTGCATTCGCCGCCCATGCCGAGGAAACACGACGGCCAATGATACGCTCGCCGTCATCGGTCTGAAGCCGATAGACCCGCGTCGATTCGTCGGGCAGCCGTTTCCACACCGGCAGGAGCAGGCCGGCAACGATGTGGATCGTGCTGTCCGTGAAGGTCGGCACATCGGCCAGTTCATGCTGCCAGGCATGAGCGAAGGCATCGCGGTCGACCTCCTCCCAGTGGCTGTCGGCCATCGCGGCGAGCGAGGCGTGATGGCGTTCCATGGGACGGATCAGGCGGACGCGGCGCTCGATTTCACCATCGTCGAGCATCAACGATGGCGCCGGGACCTGAACGGCGGCGCGGCCGGACTTGGTGTTCACCAGCAATCGCCCATGATCATTTTCCACCCACGCCAGCGCATCACCAAGCGACATGGGTCGATTGCGTTCGCGTTGGGTAATGGTCAGCAGGCGCGTTTGCGCACCGGTTGCGGGATGGGTGTAGATGCTCACCCGATCTGTGACCATGAAGCTCTCAGCGGTCAGCGTCTCGAGTCCCAGATCATAGGTGCCGCTGGCGATGGCACCGGCGACCTTGGTGTCGAGCAATTGCTCGAATGCGGTGAAAAGGATGCCCTGCAACTCGATGGTCAGGGCCAGAAGCCGGTTGAGGAAGGTCGTGATCGGCGGCAATTCGTCCTTGATCCCGTTGGTGTCCGTCAGCTTCAGACCCGTGGCGTGCTCAAAGCGTTCAAGCGAACACCCCTCGATCTTCCCACGGACCAAGAGCAGATAGAGCTGGCGCAGTGCTGCACGGGCATAGGGGCTTTCGAGATTGTCCTCGGGTCGGAACAGGCCCTGACCACCCGTCTGCCGTTGGCCTCGCGTGATGGCACCGAGCGTGTCGAGCCTGCGCGCGATCGTGCTGAGGAACCGCTTCTCGGCTTTTACGTCTGTTGCGATCGGGCGGAAAAGCGGTGGCTGGGCCTGATTGGTACGATTGGTGCGGCCGAGGCCCTGGATCGCGGCGTCAGCTTTCCAGCCCGGTTCGAGGAGATAGTGAACGCGCAGGCGCTGGTTTCGAGCGGACAGGTCGGCATGATAGCTTCGCCCTGTGCCACCGGCGTCCGAGAACACGAGGATGCGCTTGAGGTCATCCATGAAAGCCGCCGTCTCCACCAGATTGGCGCTGGCTGCCCGGTTTTCGACCGCGAAGCGCTCACCCTTGCGCACGATTCGCCGCGACCGGCCGGTGACTTCTGCGACCATCTCCGTGCCGAACCGCTGGACAATCTGGTCGAGCGCTCCGGGAACGGGCGACAGGGACGCAAGCCGCTCGATGAGATCGTCGCGGCTCGCTACCGCCTCACGGCATTCGACCGGTTGGCCATCCCGAACGACGGGACGGGACGCAAGGTTTCCCTCGCTGTCGGTGTAGGGCTCGTAGAGCTGCACCGGGAAGGAGTGCTGCAAATAGGACAGAACATATTCGCGCGGCGTGATGTCCACGCGGACGTCGCACCATTCCTCAGTCGGTATGTCGGCTAGACGCCGTTCCATGAGGGCTTCGCCGGTCGAGACGATCTGGATCACGGCGGAGTGACCGGCTTCAAGATCACGTTCGATGGATCGGATCAGGGTGGGCGTCTTCATGGAAGTCAGCAGGTGGCCGAAGAAGCGCTGTTTCACTGACTCGAATGCGCTGCGTGCCGCCGATTTGGCCTGGCGATTGAGAGTGCCATCGCTACCGGTGATATTCGCGGCTTCCATCGCTGCATCCAAATGGTTGTGGATGATCGCGAAGGCGCCAGCATAGGCGTCATAAATCCGGCGCTGATCGTCGGTCAGTTGATGTTCGACCATTTCATATTCGACGCCGTCGTAGGAAAGTGAGCGGGCGGTATAAAGTCCGAGCGAGCGCAAATCGCGCGCCAGCACTTCCATGGCTGCAACTCCGCCGTCCTCGATTGCCTCGACGAATTCGGCGCGGGTCGCGAACGGGAAATCCTCGCCGCCCCACAGACCGAGGCGCTGAGCATATGCGAGGTTGTGAACACTGGTGGCGCCGGTTGCGGAGACATAGACGACACGGGCATTGGGCAGCGCATGCTGGAGGCGCAGGCCTGCACGCCCCTGTTGGGAAGGAGCGACGTCACCGCGTTCTCCTTTACCGCCACCGGCATTCTGCATGGCATGGCTCTCGTCGAATATGATCACGCCGTCGAAATCGGCACCTAGCCAATCCACGATTTGCCGGACCCGCGAAACCTTGTCTCCGCGTTCGTCGGAGCGCAGCGTGGCATAGGTTGCAAACAGGATGCCTTCCGACAAACTGATCGGCTTGCCCTGCGCGAAGCGGGACAGAGGAGTGACGAGGAGGCGTTCCATGCCGAGCGCCGACCAGTCGCGCTGCGCATCCTCGATCAGCTTGTCGGACTTGCTGATCCATACCGCCTTTCGTCGGCCCTGTAGCCAGTTGTCGAGAATGATCCCGGCTGATTGACGCCCTTTGCCCGCGCCGGTCCCGTCGCCAAGCATGAAGGCCCGACGGAAACGGACCGTGGCCGGCGCACCTTCAGGCGCGGCCTGCACGAGGTCAAAGGTCTCATCGACGGTCCACGATCCGGCGAGGTAATCGCTGTGTGCCTCGCCAGCGTAGATCACGGTTTCCAGCTGCGCATCAGACAGCAGAGTATGGATGTTGACCGGCAAACGCGGACGATAGCTCGGCTTGGGAGGCGCGACTGATGCCATCGCGGCGGACTGCACCAGCTTGGTCGGATGGGGCTGCGAGCCGGGGATGCAGATCGATTGAAGCGCGTAGCCTTCATAGAGGCCGTCGCTCATTCGCGTATCTTCGGGCGGGCTCCAGTCGACGGTTTCATAGGCAAGGTCGCGGCTTTCGGGGTCGGCCACGATGCTGCCACTGGGACTTTTGGACGTCGTTCGAGCGAGATAGCCGCGCACCGACTTGGGAATCACAGTAATCTGCGCTCTCGTTTCCGGCAGCGTGACAGGAAGTCGCGGCGGAACCTGCGCTTCGATCCACTCCAGCAGCTTTGCCACATCCGGAGCGCTTCCCGGCGATGGCGGAAACATGCTTGGATCGTTTGCCGGCAACTTGTCGATGACGGTCAGGCGCGTCGGAAAAGTCGTGCCGTGGCGGGCATAGAGCGCGCCTGCAATCGGGCAGCTGAACACGACGCGCGCGCGCGCCTGCAAGCTGACAAAAGCTTCTCGACAGTCGGAAGTGTCCGGCCCGACATTGGCACCAGTGATGGTGACGAGCCTGCCGCCCGGCGCCAATCGGCGCAGCGCGGACGAAATGTGACGAAAGCCCGCGTCCTGCACGCGTCCGGAAACATGGGCCATGGCCGAAAACGGCGGGTTCATCAGCACGACGGAGGGGGCGAATGCCGGATCGAGATGATCATCGATCTGCGCGGCATCGAAGCTTGTGACAGCCGTGTCCGGGAACAGCATGGCGAGGAGGCCGGCCCGGGTTTCCGCTAACTCGTTGAGGGTGAGTGAGCCGCCGGCCAACTGCGCGAGAATGGCCAATAGGCCCGTGCCCGCCGACGGCTCAAGCACGCGGTCGCCGGGGCGGATTTCCGCTGCGGTCAGCGCGGCGAGGCCAAGCGGGACTGGCGTCGAGAACTGCTGAAGCGCCTGGCTTTCCTCGGAGCGGCGGGTGTGGGTGGGAAACAGGCCCAGGATCTTGGTCAGGGCAGCCAGACGAGTTGCGGGCGTCGCGGCTTTGCGAAACAGCGCCGTACCGTATTTTCGCAGGAACAGCACCTTGGCGGTCTCGCAGGCTTCGTAGGCTTGCTTCCAGTTCCACGCACCCGTTGCATCTGAGGCACCGAAAGCGGTTTCCATGGCTTGCCGCAACTGGGCGGCGCTAATCGGATGGCCCTGTTCCAGCCAAGGAAGCAGTAGTTCGCCTGCCGCGAGAATGTTGGCGGCAGGGTCGTGCGAAAGTGTCGTCGCCGGATCGGCAACGGCTGACAGGATGTTCATGGGGTGAGACCTCAACGAGAGCGGGAAGGAACGAGCCCCGCGCGACGCTCTCTCTCAGCCGCGCTGACCTCGTCCCGTCCCGGCGAACCTCTCCCTCTCCCCAGCATCGGCGCGTGAAGTATCGTTGGGCGCCTGCCTATGCGGGGGGCTGCATCGCGTCAGCCGAACCGGCGGCCGGTTTCCGCAAATGTGTAGGCGTTGGCGGCGATCGCCTCGTCGATGCGTTCATCGGACGACTGATATTCGTAATCGCGCTCCAACTGCCGGTAGAGCCAGCGAGCCAGATCTCGTAGAGCTTCGACGATGATTTCTTCGGCGTCGGACGTCATGTCCTGACCGAACGGACTCTCGCGTTCGACCGCGATTTCCATGCAATACTCGTGATAATAATGACCGCGGTGACGGGCTTGCGCATGAAGCTGGTAGAAGTTGCGTCCCTGCACAGCCTGCAAGCCGTCGGCGAGGTGGTGGAGCGCCGTATCCTGAGGGGCATATGCGCGGATCTTTGCCGGTGCGCCGCGCGCATAGGCGTAGCGCCCCTCGAAGCAGGCACCGTCGCCCTGACTCCAAAAGCCTCGGAAATAGATGCACGGCTCCTGCCGCGATCCGCCGCCCAGGAGACGAATGGCGCGGGTTTTGAACGTGACCCCCAAAATGGCGCAGACCTGCTCGAAGTCAGTGTAGACGGCGTCGTACCAGTCATGGTCGAACCCGCCCTCGCGAAACCAGGCCCGGGCCTTGTCCTTCGCCGTCTCGTCCAATTCTGCCAGCTGGTAGACGGTGGTTTCGATAATCTCAGGCATCGCCGTCGCCCCCATCAAGGACCGACGCGAGCCATCCGTCGGTGTAGGTCCAGGCGATGGTTTCAAGGGCCGCCAGATCAAGGACGTGAGCGCCTCCGCCGAAACCATCCAGACGCGGCTTCGAGCATGTGTTGGCGTATTGGAAGCCCCACCTGCCAGTGAGCTGGAACTGTCCGGCACAGCGCAGCACGAATTGAATGACGCGCTCCGGGTCTCCGGTCACATCATCGCGAATCCATAGTGCGGTGCCGCCATGCTCGGGCTGGATCGAGAGGAGAAAGCCCTCCGATGGTGGTTCCTCCGAGGCGCCCTCCTCGGAAAGGGCGTTGTACAGAGCGAGTGCGCGGGCGGCATTTACAGGCGTGCCGACGTCGAGCAGGCACGAGAAATGGGTGAAATAGTCGGCCATTTGAAGCCTCCGGATAAAAATACCCGGCGCTCGCGCGGACGCTGCCGCACAGTGATGACCGGGCTGAGGTGGGAAAGAATTGTGGAAGTGGGGTCAGTACCCAAATTGCCATGACGGCCAGTCTTGGCCGTCGTCGTCGGCAGCGAGGGCCGACGGCAGCAGGTCTGCGTCCCCCTCGACGAGGATCGGATCACGAACCGGCGTTTCGTCGATGACTGTGACGCAGGTGACGATGCCGTCTTCGACTTCGACGTGGACGGGCACGAGGAACTGGAAGACCACGTGGCCTGTGGGCATGGGCAAATCGGTCATGGCGCATTCCCTTCGAGAGGGGCGCGGAGGGCAGACTTTCCACCCTCCGCGCATGGCGATCATTCGGCAGCGATGGCGGGGAGTTCTTCGTCCGCGCTTTCCTCGGGCTCCTCATCGTCGCCGTCATCGGTGAGGAATGCCGGCAGCGCCGCTTCCCCCTCATCCTGATCGACAAGATCGGCGCCGGAGATGCCATCCGGGTCGGCAAGCCGCAGTGGCTCCGGCAACCAGCCAGAATCCGCGAGCAGGCGTTCGGCCTCCTTCGCCATGTCGCCCTTCTTCATATGGTCGATGAGCTGGGCTGCGCGTTCACCAGCGCCCTCGCGCACGGCCTCGATGATGCGGGACTTGGTCACACGGCCGAGGTAGTTGCCGACGGTCGGTCGCCATCCGACCTGCACCATATCCAGGCCGGTTTCCCGCGCGAGGCGGTCGGCCTGGTCAAAGCGTAATTGCAGACCGTACTCGCTGACGCCCGAACCGCTGTAGGGATTGGGCCGCTCGTAAAGCGCGTTGACGCCATAGCTCACGCAGTGAGCGAGGAGCGCCAGACGGTTCTCCTCGTCGAGCCCGGTCAGCCAGTCCCACAGCGCGGTGTCATCGGCGGGGATGCGGCTTTTCCATTGCTCGTTGCGTTCGTCGACCGACTTGACCGACAGGCTGTTGCCCAGTTCCTCGGCCTGGGCCGGGAAGAAGATGTGTCGGACCTGTGCATCGAGAACGCCGCTCATCGAGCGGTGGTGGAAGGCATCCGAGACGAGCTTGTGAAGCAATGCCGTCATCGCGATCCGCGGATTCTGGGCGACCGCATCGCGCAACGCGAGTGTGCGGTGGGCGGTCAGCTCGGTCACCAGGCGTTCGGGCAGCGGCTTGATGCCGTCTTCCTCTTCTTCCTCAGCGGGGACAGGCTGGCCGCCCACGGTGACGACGACAGGCCGGATAGCCTGGGCCAGTGTCGGTTCGCTGTGCCTGGTCTCACCGGTCCCGTCGTCATCTTGGTCGGATGCGATCGGTGCCTCATCTTCAGGGCGGACATAACCGCGATCAGCGATCAGCGATCCGTCAGAGTCGATGGTGACGAACACGCCAGCGTTGGCGATCTCGGCGGGGTCATAGCGCATGGGCCGGTTGTCGAGTGCCTCCAGGGCCGCCTCGATTTCACCGAGCCGCTGATCGACTTCATCGGGCAGCTCATCAGCGTCTTCATACTGGTCGGTCAGGCGATCGAGTTCGGCCTGCAATCCGGCGCGCGTGGCTTGCTCCTCCTCGGTCATGTCGAGCGGCGTGCCGATGAGCTCACGCATTGCGTGCGTGACGCCGTAGGGGATGCTGAGGCTTGACTCGACCCACTTCCATCCCTCCGTGGCGATCCGGTCGGCCTCGACGCGAAGCTTTTCGGCAACAAGCCGGTCGAGCAGGCCTACATCCTGGAACCAGCCGCCATCATCGGACTGGAACAGATCGCGCAGCACGATGCCGCCGGCCGCTTCATAGGTTTCGAGCCCAACAAAAAGCGCACGCTTGTCCGAGGCCCGGACGGTGGTTTCGGTGAGCATCCGCCGGATCTGCCAGGGTTCCTTCTGCCAGCTGTCGCGGACCGCGTCCCAGACCTGCTCCTGGCGCGCGTGGTCTTCCGAGACGGTGAAGGCCATCAGCTGCTCTAGGGTCATGCCGTCCTCGGCGTAGACCTCGAGCAAACTGGGCGCGGCGGCCGCAAGGCGCAGGCGCTGCTTCACGACATTGACGCCGACGAAGAAGGCCGCAGCGATGGCTTCTTCGGTCATGCCCTTGTCCCGCAAGGCCTGGAAGGCGCGGAACTGGTCGAGGGGGTGGAGCGGTGCGCGCTCGATGTTTTCGACCAGCGAGACTTCATCGATGAGAATATCGCTGGCAGCATTCCCAACGACGCAGGGCACCGGCGTGGTGCGGGCGAGGCGCTTCTGCTTGGCGAGGAGTTCGAGCGCACGGTAGCGGCGCCCGCCGGCGGGCACTTCGAACATACCGGTTTCGACGCCGTCGGCGTCCATCACCGGCCAGACGTGCAGTGACTGGATGAGACCGCGCCGGGCGATGGATTCGGCCAGTTCCTCGACCGACACTCCGGCCTTTACGCGTCGGACGTTGGACTGGCTGAGCACCAGCTTGTTGAAGGGGATGTCGCGCGACGACGACAGGGTGATCTTCTGGGCAGCAGTTGCCATGGTGTTTACTCCGCGACGGGCTGCCGAGAGCCTCTCTCTCGACGCCTCAACCCGTCACGAAGCGAAGCGCCGCCCTCTTCCTCTGAAGGGGCAGCGCAACGCAGGTAAACCGGCACCTGTCCGCCGGAATCAGTGGACCCGATCGAGCAGTTTCTTGGCCTTGCCCTCCATGTCGAGGCGGGCATCCTGGTGGGACTTGTCGCGAGCCAGCGCGGTGATGCCCTGTACGAAATCAAAGATCGATTCGGGTGGGCGACCTTCTTCGGCAAGCACGGTTTCGATGATCTTGCCCGTCTCGGCCTTCGAAAATCCGCGCTTGCGCAGGAAGTCGCTGCGATCTTCATCGGTGCGGGCAACGATGCGCTCGCGGGCGGCCTTGATGCCGTTGACGAAGGGCAAGGGTGAGGAGTTGGCAAAGCCTTCGAGGGCCGGGGCTGCCTCATGGGCGAACCGGTTTGCGGCATACTTGCTGTGCCGGATGGTGATTTCCTCGAAATCCTCGACGCCCCAGAGGTTCCGGTTCTGGCAGACCGCGCGCAGGTAAAAACTCGCCATGCCCAGCGTCTTGGCGCCGACCTCGGAGTTCCAGCAGTAGAAACCCCGGAAGTAGAGGTCCGGCGATCCATCGGACAGTCGCCCGGCCTCGATCGGGTTGAGGTCATCGACCAGGAACAGGAACACGTCACGGTCCGAGGCATAGAGGGTGGTTGTATCGCGGGTGATGTCGACACGCGGATTGTAGATGCCGGTGGACCAGTCGAGCACACCAGGGACTTTCCATCGGGTATCGCCCGTACCGTTGCCGGCGATCTTCTGCACGGCCTCGACGAGTTCATGGTCGTAGATCCGGCCATAATCAGGCCCCGTCACCGCGCGCAGTTCCACTCGGCCGTTGTCGGTCTCCAGCGTCTTGATCTGCTCGGCCCGATGCGACGTCAGCCCGTATTGCAGGTTGATTGCCGCGAGTGGTGCCGGAAGTTGGCGCAGGTAGGCAGCGGGTGCCCCTACCTGGCTCGCCAGTTGGCCGAAGCTCCAGTGGGTCGGGGCGACGGGCGCGTCGGCGCCGGGGAGGATCAGCGACAGGCGTTCGGGATCGTTGCGGTTCGCCTCGACATGAATGAGGGCCGTTTCCACAACACGGGTCCGGCTGCGCTCGGAACGGCCGCGGACCGAGCGGGCCAGATCGCCCAGCGAGAGATGCCGTTCATCGTCGGGCCGCGAAAACCACTCCGACGATACGCGACCCACGCGCTCTCCGCGCGAGACATCGACCTTGTAGCCGCCGCTTGCGTCGCGGCGGGCATCGAGAACCTGCATGTTCATGGGAAAACCTCCATGACGGGCGCCGGAAGCCTCTCTCCCCGCATTTCTCCGTCACGGAAATCCTTGCCCCTCTCTCACTCTTAGACGGGGCGTTGCGGGGTGCCCCCGCAGAAGGGGTCGGCCGAGACCTTGGCTCGGACGCAGGGGAAGACATTCCCCATTTCGAAACTTGCGACATCACCAGCCCCCGGCGTAGTGTCACAAGATGAACGCAGTAGAGATTGAACAAGCCATTTCCGATTTGGCCGCGCAGCCTTTTGAACGCGCGGAATTTCCGTTCGCCTTCCTTGAAGCCTTCGGAAACAAGGCGACCACGATCAAGAAGCTGCGTCAGGGTGCCTCCAATGCGTCCGACGTTTCAGGCGGCGTGCTTCAGCGCAGCAATATCCATATCGCCACCTGCGATGCCGGGGCGGTCGACAACACCCTCAAGGCGCTGCGCGAGAGCCCGAAGACCGCGGCGGCCAAGGCCAAGTTCATTCTTGCGACCGATGGCGAGCAGTTCCAGGCCGAGGATCTCGCCAGCGGCGAGATCGTCTCTTGCGCCTACGTGGATTTTCCCGACCACTTCGGCGTGTTCCTTCCCCTTGCCGGCATTACCACCGTCAAGCAAATCCGTGAGAGCACGTTCGACATCCGGGCGACGAGCCGGCTCAACAAGCTCTATGTCGAGCTCTTGAAAGACAATCCGCAGTGGGCGAGCGCCGAGCGGCGGCCCGACATGAACCACTTCATGGCCCGGCTGATTTTCTGCTTTTTTGCCGAGGATACCGACATCTTTCACGGCGAGGGCCTGTTCACCAGGACGGTCGAGCAGATCAGCGCGCGGGATTCGTCCGACACGCATCATGTGATCAGCGAAATCTTCCGCGCGATGGATACCAAGCTGGCCGATCGCGCGAACGCCAACATCCCGCGCTATGCCAATGGCTTTCCCTATGTGAACGGCCAGCTGTTTTCCGGCAGCACCGAGACGCCCCAGTTCAGCCGGATTGCGCGGTCGTATCTGGTGCACATCGGCAACCTCAACTGGAAGAAGATCAACCCCGACATCTTCGGCAGCATGATCCAGGCGGTGGCCGACGACGAGGAGCGCGGCGCGCTCGGCATGCATTACACCAGCGTGCCGAACATCCTGAAGGTGCTGAACCCGCTGTTCCTCGGCGATCTGCGCGAGAAGCTGGCGGAGGCTGGCGACAATTCCCGCAAGCTGCTCAACCTGCGTCAGCGCATGGCCAAGATCAGGGTGTTCGACCCGGCCTGCGGATCGGGCAATTTCCTCGTCATCGCCTACAAGCAGATGCGGGAGATCGAAGCCGAGATCAACAAACTGCGGGGCGAGCCCGACCGGCGCAGCGACATCCCGCTGACCAACTTCCGGGGCATCGAACTGCGTGATTTCCCGGCCGAGATCGCCCGCCTCGCGCTGATCATTGCCGAATTTCAGTGCGATGTGAATTATCGCGGCCAGAAGGAGGCATTGGCTGAGTTCCTCCCCTTGGACAGCCAGAACTGGATCACATGCGGCAATGCGCTGGAATATGACTGGCTGAAGCTGTGTCCCCCAACCGGAACTAGCGTGAAGCTCCAGGCTGACGATCTATTCAAGACTGATCTTCAGCAGGCTGAAATCGACTTCGAAAACGAAGGTGGCGAGACCTACATCTGCGGGAACCCTCCCTATCTCGGATCAACGTGGCAATCGGCAGCTCAAAAATCCGAACTTGAGACAATTTTTGGCCACCGGACGAATAGCTGGAAATCTCTGGACTATGTCTCAGGATGGTTCATGAAAGCGGCTGATTACGGGACCAGTACCAATGCTGCGGCCGCGTTCGTTTCCACCAACAGCGTCTGCCAGGGGCAACAAGTCCCGATCCTTTGGCCTCTTATCTTCGCCACAGGTCACGAAATTACCTTCGCCCACACGAATTTCAAATGGGCTAACCTGGCAAGCTACAACGCCGGGGTGACGGTCGTAATCGTCGGCATCTCGAAACATGCTGGCAAAGTGCGCCGCATTTACTCGATTGCCGACGGCGATCAGGCAACCGCCCGTGAGGGCGAGAACATCAACCCTTACTTGATTTTTGGCCCGAATGTGATTGCCCAGAAGGCGAGCAAACCGCTCAATGGCGTCAAGGACATGACTTTCGGTAGCAAGCCAGTTGATGGCGGAAACTTGTTACTCTCCAAGGACGAGGTCAGATCTCTGAATCTCACTTCCCAGGAAGCAGCCAAGTTTGTCCGTCCAATTTTCGGCTCAGACGAGTTTATCAGCGGCAGACTGAAGTTTTGCCTTTGGATTGATGACGCTGACGCACGAGAGGCAGAACGTCATCAGACGATCGGACCAAGGCTGGCGGCCGTGAAGGAGATGCGGCTGCAAAGTACAAAGCAGGCCACGCGTATCGGAGCACAGTGGCCACACCGGTTCGATGAACGCCGCCAAACTGGGAATGAAACTGTAATCGCAGTGGCGGCAATCAGCTCAGAAAACCGCGAATACTTACCATGTGGCTTGCTGCCCCGAGGCTCCATCATCACCAACAAGTGCTTCGCACTCTTCGACGCGCCACTCTGGAATATGGCGCTTATCGCATCGCGCCTTCACTGGGTCTGGATCGGCACCGTTTGCGTGCGCATGCGTACCGATTTCTCCTATTCGAACACGCTTGGTTGGAACACCTTTCCCGTTCCCAAGCTGACAGAGCAAAACAAGGCCGATCTCACCCGCTGCGCCGAGGATATCCTGCTGGCGCGCGAGGCGCATTTCCCGGCGACCATCGCAGACCTCTATGATCCCGAAAAGATGCCGGAAAATCTCCGCCATGCCCACGAGCGCAACGACGAGGTGCTGGAGCGCATCTACATCGGCCGCCGCTTCAAGAACGACACCGAGCGCCTGGAAAAGTTGTTCGAACTCTACACCCGGATGACCAGCGCGAAGGCGGCGTGATGGGCAATAGAAGTTTCTGATATTGCCAGATCAGTATGTCAGAAACTGCCCGGCTTTCTGACATTGGTCTGCTTTTCGATTTCTTGACTTCGGCAGCTCACCGCCGCACAATCTCATTTGAGATACAGGGGTGCTTGGAATGGCCGGCAGCAGCATGATTCACGTCCGGGTCGACGATGACCTGAAGGCGCGGGCCACCGAGGCTCTGAATGCCATGGGACTGTCCGTTTCCGATGCTGTGCGACTGTTGCTGCATCGCATCGCGACCGACCAGGCATTCCCTCTGGAACTCAAAGTGCCCAATGCCGAAACCCGGGCCGCCCTTGCCGAAGCGGAAGAAATCATCCGCCGGAAACAGGCGGCCGCCGCTGCGACAGATGCGAAAGCCGAATAGCCCATGACCACCCCGCAACCCTCGACCGGCGACAAGATCATTCCCGCGGTTTCGTTCAGGACCGCCCACACCGGCGCTTCGGCGAAATCGGACGAGTTGGGCATGCGCCCCATGCAGGCGCGGGCCTATGAGAAGCGCGGTGAACAATACCTTCTGATTAAATCGCCGCCAGCCTCGGGCAAGAGCCGCGCACTGATGTTCGTGGCGCTCGATAAGCTGATGAACCAGGGCGTGCGGCAGGCGATTATCTGCGTGCCCGAACGCTCGATCGGCGCGAGCTTCGGCAGCGAGCCACTGAGCAAGTACGGCTTCTACGCCGACTGGGTGGTCGCCCCGCAATGGAACCTGTGCAACACGCCCGGCGCCGATGACCCAAAGGTCGCCAAGTCCAAGGTGAAGGCGGTCGGCGAATTCCTCGCCAGCGATGCCAAGGTGCTGGTCTGCACCCACGCAACCTTCCGCTTTGCCTTCGATGAACTGGGCGTCGAGGCGTTCGACAATCGCCTGGTCGCCATCGACGAGTTCCATCACGTTTCCGCCGATGCCGGCAACCGGCTCGGCGCCCAGCTCGCCCAGCTGATCGGACGTGACAAGGCCCACATCGTGGCGATGACCGGCAGCTATTTCCGGGGCGATGCGATTCCCGTGCTGGCGCCGGAGGACGAGACCAAGTTCGAGACCGTCACCTACACCTATTACGAGCAACTCAACGGGTACGAACACCTGAAGGTGCTCGACATCGGCTACAGCTTCTACACCGGCCCCTACACCGAGAAGATTTCGGCGCTGCTTGACCCGACGGTGAAGACCATCGTCCACATTCCCTCGGTCAATTCGAAGGAAAGCCTCAAGGACAAGCACCGCGAGGCCGAGGACATCATGAACCATCTCGGCGATTGGCAGGGCGTCGATCCCGAGACAGGTTTCCACCTGATCCGCACGGCGGCGGGCAATGTCATCAAGGTGGCCGATCTCGTCGATGACGATACCGCCAAGCGGGACCGGGTGGTTTCGGCGCTCAAATCGCCCAAGGGGCGCGACGACCGCGATTTCGTCGACGTGATCATCGCGCTAGGCATGGCGAAAGAAGGCTTCGACTGGATCTGGTGCGAACATGCGCTGACGGTGGGCTATCGCTCGAGCCTAACCGAGATCATCCAGATCATCGGCCGCGCCACCCGCGATGCGCCGGGCAAGGCCCGCGCCCGCTTCACCAACCTGATCGCGGAGCCGGCGGCGGACGACCCGCTCGTGGTCGATGCAATTAACGACTACCTGAAGGCGATCGCCGCGAGCCTGCTGATGGAACAGGTACTGGCACCGCGGTTCGATTTCACGCCCAAGGATGCCGGCCCCAAGCTAGGGTTCGATTATGGCGAGGACGGCTACAGGGAAGGCGAGCTCAACGTCGGGGTCAACGCCCAAGGGCAGATGCATTTTGAGATCAAGGGCCTGAAGCTGCCGACCAGCATCGAGGCCACGCGTATCTGCCGCGAAGACCTGAACGAGGTGATTGCCAGCTTTGTGCAGGACAAGGCGGTGCTGGAGCGCGGCATGTTCGATCCGGAGGTCGTGCCGGAGGAACTGACTCAGCTCAAGATGGGCAAGATCATCCGCGAAAAGTACCCTGAACTCAGCGAAGAGGATCAGGAAGCAGTGCGCCAGCATGCAGTCGCGGCGATGACGCTGACCCAGCAGGCGAAGGCCGCGATCAGCGGCGCGGGTGTCGACGGCGACCTCAAGGCCAACACCGCGTTCATCGACGGCGTGCGCAAGTTCGCGCTCAGCGTGACCGACCTCGACATCGACCTTATCGACCGGGTCAATCCCTTCAGCGCGACCTATGCCGTGCTGGCCAAGGCGATGGATGAGAAGACGCTCCTTCAGGTCCAGGCGGTGATCAACGCCAAGAAGGACAAGCTGACTTATGAGGACGCGCGTGCGCTGGCCGAGCGTGCGCTGGAATTCAAGCGTGAGCGGGGACGGCTCCCCTCGCTGACCTCGCAGGATGCCTGGGAGCGCAAAATGGCTGAAGGCGTCGCCTTCCTCCAGCGCCATGCGACGAAGGCAGCCGCCGATGGCTGATCTCAGCGACCTTGAACTGCTGGCAGAGCTAGGCGTCGAGACGGCTGTGCAGCCTGCGCGGTCGATGACCCCGCTGCAGGAGCGGGTCATTGCCGGATTTGAGGAAATTCAGCGGTTCGTGACCGAGCGCGGCCGCCTGCCGCAGCACGGCGAAGATCGTGATATTTTCGAGCGGCTCTATGCCGTGCGTCTGGATCGCCTGCGCGCTCAACCCGAGGCTCGCGAACTGCTGGCGGCGTTGGATACGGGCGGTATTCTCGACGGCACCGCTCTCGTCGCCACGGCACCGGTCAGCCTTGATGATACAGCTCTTCTCGCCGAACTGGGCATCGAACCCAGTGCGGGCGACGACATCTCCCAGCTTCGCCACGTCACCCCACGGGCTGAGAAGCGGGCGGCCGAGGAAATCGCCAACCGCGAACGGTGCGAGGACTTCGACACATTCAAGCCGCTGTTCGAGCGGGTCCAGGCCGATCTTGCGTCGGGCAACCGCCATGCCAAGGTGCTCGACCAGACCGAGGTGACTCTGGCGGAGATCCAGCCCGGCAATTTCTTCATCGTCGGCGGTCAGTTGGCCTATGTCGCTGCTTCGACCGACGAGTTCGTGACGCAATACGAGCGCAAAGATCGCCGCGTCCGGGTGATCTATGACAACGCGACCGAGGCCAGCGTCCTCTCCCGTTCTTTCCAGAAGGCACTCTACCGCGACGAAACCGCGCGCCGAATCACCGAGCAGAGCGCAGGACCGTTGTTCGGCAATACCGCCGAGCCGGATGATCTCGCCAGTGGAACCATCTACGTGCTGCGCAGCAAGTCAGCCCACCCCTATGTCGATGAGCATCGTGAGCTGATCCACAAGATCGGTGTGACCGGGCAGCCTGTCGCGAGCCGGATTGCCAATGCCAGGAACGACCCGACCTTCCTCCTCGCCGACGTCGAGGTTGTCGCCGAGTACCGGCTCTACAACATCAATCGGACCAAGCTAGAAAACCTGATCCATCGCGCGCTTGCGCCAGCCCGGCTCGACCTGTCAGCCGGCGATCGCTTCGGCAAGACCGTTCAGCCTCGCGAATGGTTTCTAGCGCCGCTCAGCGCGATCAATGAGCTGGTTGCCAGGATTAGCGATGGCAGCGTTACGAGATACCGATACGACCACACCCAAGCTCGCTTTGTGCGAGATGGTGAATGATAGCTGGCCATTCATTGGCGAAAGCGAAACTTCAAGTAGTTGATTCGTGGGTCTTGCTTCTCGGGTGAGGCACAGTGTCTGGTCGATGAGGATGGAATAAGAAGCATGTATCTTTCACGAATCAGGATTCAGAATTTCCGCAATTTTCAGGATCTCGATGTCGCTTTGGGTGGCAATATCGTCATTGTGGGGGAGAACCGGGTCGGGAAGAGCAATCTGCTTTTTGGTCTGCGCCTGATCTTCGATCCTTCGCTACCTGATAGCAGCCGGCAGCTCGGCCTTGCCGATTTCTGGGACGGTCTGGCCACGGTTGATGCCGAAACGACAATTACCATCTCCGTCGAGATCAAGGATTTCGAGGATGACCCAGACGTCCTTGCCGTGCTCACCGATTTTCGTCTCGACGACGATCCCAACACAGTCCGCCTGACCTATCAGCTACGCGCCCAACCCGGTCTGGAGCACGCCCCAGCGAGCGACGACGATTTCTCTTTCGCCTGCTTCGGTGGTGAAAGTGAGGCCAAGCGCTTCGGCCACGACTTGCGCCGCCGTATCACCATGGACCTTTTGCCCGCGCTGCGTGATGCCGAGGGTGATCTTGCTGCATGGCGCCGCTCACCGCTCAGGCCACTAGTCGAGGAAGCATTTGTCGCGATCGACGCGGCGGCGCTCAAGGAGATCGGCGACAAGATCGCAGAGGCCAGCCAGGCTGCAATCGAATTCGACGAAGTGAAGACCCTCGAGACCAAGATCGCCGAGCTATTTGTCGCGATGGCCGGACCTAAGCAGGATGTTCAGCCTTCACTTGGTTTTTCAGCAACTGATGCAACCCGTATCAACCGTCAGATTCGTCTGTTAATCGATGAAGGTCGGCGCGGTGTTGCCGATGCAAGTCTCGGGTCCGCCAATCTCATTTTTCTTACCCTGAAGCTGCTCGACCTCCAGCGACTGATTGAGAACAACAAGCGCGACCATTCGCTGCTTGCCATCGAGGAACCGGAATCGCACCTCCATCCGCACCTCCAGCGCTTGGTCTATAAGCATCTGTTCGAGACGATCGTTGATAGCGATGCCGACGACGACGCGGATGAAGACGGCGACGATGCCGAACCCTTAACAGTGATCCTCACCACGCACTCACCGCATATCGCTAGCGTCGCGCCGCTGGAATCGCTGCTCCTTCTGCGCAGTCAGGACGGGCAAGGTACTAAAGGCTATTCCACGGCATCGACCGATTTCAGCGAAGCCGAGACCGAGGATCTATCCCGTTATCTCGATGTCACCCGCGCCGAGATGGTGTTCGCCCGCGGCGTCCTACTGGTGGAGGGCGATGCCGAACGCTTCCTCATTCCGGCCTTCGCCGACGACATGGACATCTCGCTCGACGAGCATGGTGTGTCGGTCTGCTCGGTAGGGGGAACCAACTTTAAGCCCTATGTGAAGTTGCTCTGTGCCCTGGGCATTCCGTTCGCCGTGATCACCGACTGCGATTGGGTCGACAAGAAACCGCGTGCATACAACCGGGCGCTCAAACTCGTCGACGTCATCGATCGCATGCGAGGCGGTGCCGACACGAACGCGCTGATCAAGGGCATCAAAGACTTGGAGACGTGGGAGGAGTCTTTCGCGGAATGCAAGACGTTCGGCATTTTCGTGAACTCGGGCACACTTGAGACCGAGCTCTTCGAAGGTGACTATGCCGAGGAAATGATCGAGACGTTGCGCGAGAATAATCTCAGCCAGGAGCGCAAGGACTTGCTCGACGCTTGGGAAGCCGATCCCAAAAGCTATGATTCTGTCAAGATGCTCAAGATGATCGAGCAAATGGGCAAGGGACGCTATGCCCAGCGCCTCGCCACCCGCGTACCCGGCAAACTCGTCCCAGACTATATCGCCGACGCCATCAACCATGTGATCGGCCTTGTCTAACCGCGCGCTCTATCTGCGAGCGGCAGAAGATCTGCGGCAAAACGACAAACAGTGGCAGGCTTACGAGTCCGCCGGTCACTGCGTGCTGCTTGCCGGACCCGGCAGCGGCAAAACCAAGACCCTAACCGTCAAACTCGCGCGGATGCTGGGCGAGGATGTAGAGGATCCGCGTGGCATCGCCTGTATTACCTATAATAACGAATGCGCGCGCGAGCTGGAAACGCGGCTCGATGCGCTCGGGATCGCGCCGGGCCGCCGTATCTTCATCGGCACCGTACATAGCTTCTCGCTGACCCAGATTCTGCTGCCCTATGCGAAGGTGGCGGGGCTCGGCCTTCCCGATGATTTTGCGGTGGCGACCCGCCGGCAGACGCGTGCCGCGCTTGAGACCGCGCATGCCAAGGTCGTTAAGGGAGCGGAGAATCCACAGACCTGGGAGCTCCGACTTGGCGGGCACCGACGCCGCTTCCTCAATCGCAACGTCGAGGCGTGGAGAACGCTCGACCCACAATTGACCAATCTCGTCGAGGCTTATGAAGCTGAGCTGCGTAAGATGGGCGTGATCGACTTCGATGACATGCCGCTGCTCGCCCTTCGCGCGCTTGCCAAGCAAACCTGGCTCCGGAGAGCGCTGGCCGCTAAATATCCGATCCTTGCCGTCGATGAGTATCAGGATCTCGGGCGCGCTTTGCACGCCATGGTGATGGGGCTTTGCTTCAATGCAGGCATTCGCCTGTTCGCAGTTGGGGATGTCGATCAATCAATCTATGGCTTCACTGGTGCCAATCCCGAGCTGCTGCGCAAGCTATCTGAGCGAGACGATGTTGAAACCGTCCGGCTCGGTTTAAATTATCGTTGCGGTTCGCAGATCGTCGCCGCCTCGGAATATGCGCTGGGCGAAAAGCGTGGGTATCGCGCACCCGACGGCGCCCATGAAGGCACGATCTATTTCCACCCTTGCCCCGGCGGTTATGCTGGGCAGGCACGCTATCTCATCGAGCAGCTTATCCCGGAAATCCGCGCGCGCCGCCCGGATCTCAATCTCGGCGAGATAGCGGTGCTCTACCCGGCCGCCTTCATCGGAGACGAAGTCGCCTCGGCGGCGGCGGACAATGGCTATGCTGTCATACGTACCGACGGAAATGCGCTCTATCCTCGCGGGAGCCGCCTCATGCGTTGGCTGGAACAATGCGCGATGTGGTGCTGTGGGGGTTGGCGATCGGGTCAGCCGCGGATCAGTCGGGTCATTGCCGAGGGGGCGCGGTTCTTCCATGAGGTTCTCGGCGGCGAGGAAGACAGGCTCGAATTCCAGCGTTCGCTGATCGCCGCGCTTTGGGATCGCCGCGACGACACGATCGGTTTACACGACTGGCTCATCGCCATGCGCGACGTGATCATTCAGCCTTACATTGGGCAGGCGCGATCCTTGGCCGATGAGCTAGAAACCTTGAACACCTTCATAGGTAGGCTCAGCCCTACAGGCGACGTTGAAGATTTTCCGCTTGGCGAGTTCGCGGGCATAGGAACCGGGCTCGACCGCATCAATCTATCGACGCTGCACAGCGCCAAAGGGCGCGAGTTCGATGTCGTCATCCTGTTCGGGATGGAAGAAGGGCGGCTGCCGAGAAACAACGCCAACGAGGCGGATGTCCGCGAAGCGCGCCGGCTCTTCTATGTTGGCTTCACCCGCGCACGGCACGAAATTCACCTGATGTATTCTCAAGCAAACCCATCACGCTTCGTGACCGAGGTTAGCAGTCGGCTGGAGGAGGCGTGCGTCTCGTCGCCGCGGTAACGATGGGTTGTTCCGCAAAGCCTGTCTAGCGATCGGCATCCGCCGCCAACTTCCACGCGCCATCGTCAGTAATCTGCTCGGAGAGTCGCTGAATCACGCAGATCGCTTCTACCAGGCGCACGCCGTCGATCCGGCGAATATGCATTGTTGGACGTCGAATTGCGATCAGCTTTTGCATGTCATGATCGAATTCGGTCTTTTCGACGAACACATCGCCGAATACGTCATCCCAGTTTTTCGTGCTCTGAATGATGCCCGACAGTTCACCCAGTTCGGTAAAGTTGATTAACGGCGCAAACGCTTCGCCGCGCGCCATAGCCGCTTTGCGGATTTCCTTGGCCTTGCCGATCAGATTCGACGCGCGCAGCTTGAACCAGTCAGGACCGAAGCGCTCTTCGAGCTTGCGCTCGACATAGGCGCGCAGTTCCTGCTCGAACCGTCCGACCAGCGCATAGGCATCCTTGCTGGTGCCGCGCGACCGCACCGTCATCGACACTTCGCCAAGCGTCACCACCGCCACGGCGTTGGCCTCTGAGCGAAGTCCGGCAGTCAGCCCGCTCTCGATCATGATCTCAAGCGCCATGCCGGGCTCGGCGACGATCAACCCTTCATCGACCTCGGCCTCGCGATACATGCGCTTGCGCACGCGCCCGTCGCGCCAGAAATTCTCCGGCAGATCGACGCGAGTTCGCCATTCGCCGAACAGCGAATGATAGGCGTCAAATTGGAAATGGCTGCGCCGGTCGAACGCTTCGCTGACCCCGGCGAGCGCCGACATTTTGAGCTGAGTCGCCGCAAAATCTGCTTCGAACCGGCCGGTCAACCCGAGCATCGCGCTCATCTTGGCTTGATCCAGCGCAGCCGAGCCGATGAAGTTCTTAGCGATCGCACCCCGCATGTCATCGACAACCGTACCAAGCCCGCCACCCAGCAGCTTAGCTACATTGGGGGTGTCGATTCGGCTGAGCGCGCTCGCCCATTGTGAGGTCTTGGCGATGTCACCGAACGGCCCGGCAAGCGACGCCAGCAGCGATTTCTGGACGGTGCGCTGCTGTTCTTCGAACTGCTTGATCGCCGACCCAATGCCGCCGAGCGGGCGCATCGCTTCTTCGAGTGCTCGCTGCGCCTGGCTGATAGCGTTCGCCAGGGACGGATCAATCTTGAGTGGCTGCACGCCTTGGATGGCAGCAATCACCTTCGGGTCGATCGAGGGGATGATCGCGCCGATCGAGGCTAGCTTAGCATGGTCAATAGCCAGTGGCCGTATCGCATTGAGTTGCGCCGTCAGCGCGGTGGTTGGTTCGAGCATCTTCCGCATCGCTTCCATGCGCGCGGTCTCGGCGGCGCCAAAGGCCGTGCCAAGTCCGAGCGCCGCCTGTTTGACGATCTGCTGCGCAGGAGAGTTGGCGTAATCGCGGGCGAGCTTTGCCACCGGGGAATCGGAAAGCTCCCGTGCCATTCTGATTGATGGCGATTCGAAATAATCACGAGCAAGGCGCTTGGTCGTGAACTCATGCTCGCCGTTTGCGATCTTTTCGACAGCCGTCAGCGGTTCCCCGCGCACTCTTTCCGAAGCCTTGTCGCTGGGGCGCTCGCCGCTAGCACTGTCGTCGTTATCCATTGCCACCGCTCAAGCTTGCCTTTCGATCGCCCCCTGCGCTCCGCCTGTTCATCTGCAGAACCACTCTGTCAAACGTCGCAGGTCTGCGCCCAGAGTCAGACGTGGGATCGGAATGGTGTTACGTTCGCGTCGCTCACCGCGGCTTCGGGAAGCTCTAGGCCGGACACACGGCCAAACATTTCACGCTCGAGCCCGCTTTCACCGATCATTCGTCCGACAGAACCAGGATAGGCGGCCTCGAGGGCGGAAAGAGCGCTCGGCAAAAGTTCAGGAACTTCACCAGCGATAATGTCATCGTAGCGCTCCTGCCGCTTCTGGCCTGTCTTGCTGAGATGGATGTGCCCCGTGCGATACTGATCGGCAGAGATCATGCGGAGATCATAGGCGCGGCGCAGTATCGCTGCGGCTGACACCTTCCACCTTAATTTGAGTTTAAAGATCTCGGCCCAATCCAGAAAACGTGAACGGGGGAACTCGTGTACAAATGAAGACCGGGGAAGCAGGAAGGCGCTTGCAAACCGGTTGGCTTGGTCTTCCGTTTCCTTGTCCCCGGTCTGGACGCCCCGGTGCATGATCAGGTGTCCAGCCTCATGCGCAAGGTCGAAGCGAAGCCGACAAGCGGCTGGCTTCGCGTCACTACGAATGATCATGGGGCGGGCGGCATCTATTGACAGCGCGTCGACCCGTTCGGAAACACCGCCGAAGAAGCTAACTACCGCCCCTGCATTCTCAACCACTCGCATCATGCTGGAAACCGGTCCGGTGCCAAGCTGCCAATGTGCCCGGGCAGCATCCGCGACACCCTCGACTTCACTAAGCGTTGATACCGGGATGTCCGGGAAGGAGACATCGGGCAGATTGAGCTCGCGATCGAGTCTGCTCACAAAGCCGTCGAGCAGGGTGCCTCGAGCTAAAACCTGGCTTACAATGGTAAGAGGCGTCGTGCGCTGCTTCCTGAAGTGGCATTGCTCGGGCCGGATTCCGAGGTCCACGGGAAGCCCGAAGAAATGCCTTCCGACGCCCAGGGCGTCAGCCAACGCGTCGCGCATTTCCTCAGTTGGCGCCTTGATGCCCTGCTCGAGCTGATTCAGATACTGGCGTGTCGCGCTTACACGCATGCCGAGTTGCTCAAGCGTGAGCCCAAGCGCGACCCGGGCAAGCCTGAGTCGATCGCCATAAAAAGCGAATGAAACCATAAGTGCCTCTCGCCCCGCTGACAGCCTTAGCCGCTCGTCTTGGTCTCGTCTTCGCGGTCGCGCACACCGACGGCCGGTGCCTCTAGTTCGACACTCTCGCTGGCAGGACGGCCAATTGCACCACTGAAACGACGGCTGTCGAGCGGAACATCCCAATTAAGGATGGCCGTCTCGCCGCGAAGTCCGACGAACTTGACCGAAATCACACTACCATCAACGTCCGTTTCAATGGCCAATCGATAGGCAAGTTCGCGTCCCTCGTCGCAATCATCAAACGAGAAGCCCAATTGGCGAAGTTCGGGCAAGCTCTGTCGCATTGTACGATCAGTGGGCTCTTCCGCCTCACCACGGTAGATGCGGAGGGGAACTTCGCCGATCGTGAAGATAAGCTGGAGTGACCGGTCAACGACACCGAGCCAATCGTATGCGCCTTCGTCCACGGCACGCAAGATGCGTGCCCTCCCGAACTGAAACGCACGGCAACCCAGGGTCCACCCGTTGTCACCATTTTCTTCATCGAAGAGCTCGACTGCCGCTTGGCGACCATCGACAATCATTCGCGCTACGGCAACGATGCGGTCTTCAGTCAGATCGCCATGATATTCCCACGGATAAGTTTTCGACACCATTGCCCCCTGCAGACACTTCGAGCCGCATCATGGGCATTTTTTCATTTTTGTCAACCAAGTGTGGGCATGTAAACTAATTTCAACGTCGAACGCCGTGATCTTGTGAGATGTCCTGCCATCTAGGCCGCGCTGACGAGGGCGGCCTCATTGCGTAAGCGAAAAACCGCCTCACGTAAGCAGATTCCAGGTGGTGCGTAAGCAGTGGCGGTGCTTCGCATCTGGGCGCGCGCGACCCATAATGGTCCAGCGCAAGGCTGCAAAAGCCCCCTCAAAATCGCCATTCAGATGATACACTCCGCCGGCAGATACCCAAACACCGCCGTTTTTGCGGGTTTCGCCGCTTACGCGGTGCTTACTTTTGTGATTTTACAGAGCGCGTAAACAGAAAAAGCGACCCGTCAGGATCGCTTAGCTGTTTGATTTTTCCTGTAAAAACTGGAGCGGGCGAAGGGATTCGAACCCTCGACCCCAACCTTGGCAAGGTTGTGCTCTACCCCTGAGCTACGCCCGCTCTGGCGGCCGGAGGCT
>MDSZ01055917.1_pt1 | contig 45923 bp, 44 predicted proteins | sample 811201 | NCBI WGS metagenome assembly MDSZ01 (sample SAMN05326647, study PRJNA326480) | marine metagenome | isolation source: seawater | place: Indian Ocean: North | collected 2010 | reverse complement strand
GTCTTAAGACAAAGTACCATCGGCGCTGAAAGGCTTGACTTCCGAGTTCGGAATGGGATCGGGTATTACACTTTCGCAATAATCACCAGGCAAAAGTTTTATATTAAATTATATTTAAATGTAAACACTTAAATATCTATGATATGCCTAATTTTTATTAGATAAACTGAAATCTTTAAATGTTTTAACAACAGCGTCTTTTATGCTTGTTTTATACGTCCACCCATAATTTTTTGCTAAACTAATATCCATCAATTTTCGAGGAACACCATTAGGTTTTGATTTCTCAAATTTGATTTTAATTTTTTTACCTGGAGCTAAAATTTTTAAAAACAACTCTACATATTGTTTGATTGTATAATCTCTTCCAGTTCCAATATTTATTAATGAACTTTTGGTTTTTTTATTCATAAAATAAAAACATGCATCAGCAATGTCATCAACATAAATTATCTCCCTTTTAGGTGATCCATCTCCCCAAATTTTAATAGTTTTATGGTTATTTTTTTTTAAATAATAAATTTTTCTTAACAATGCTGGCACAAAGTGAGAATTTAATTTATGATAATTATCATTTGGACCAAATGTATTTGTTGGCATTAAACATTTATAATTTGTTTGATATTGATTGTTATAACTTTCACACATCTTGATACCTGCAATTTTAGCAATGGCGTATGCATCATTTGTTTCCTCGAGTTTTCCTGTTAAGAGGTATTTTTCCTTAATTGGTTGTTTGCTGAATTTTGGATAGATGCAGCTGGATCCCAAAAAAATAAGATTTTTAATATTTGCTTTATATGCTCCGTGAATCATATTTGACTGTATCATTAAGTTTTCATATATAAATTCAGCCTTAGATTTATTATTAGAATAAATTCCACCAACTTTTGCTGCTGCTAGAAAAATAAACTTTGGTTTATTTTTTTTTAGAAAAGAAAAAACTTTTTTTTGGTCTATAAGATTTAATTTATTTTTATCTACTGTAATAATTTTTTTATATCCTGCTGAATTTAATTTTCTTAAAATAGCGCTACCAACTAAACCTTTATGTCCTGCAATAAAAATTTTATCTGATTTTTTTATCATTACTTAGTATATAAAGTTCTTCAGATACCATCTCTTTAACTAATTGTTTAACATTATATTTTGGTTTCCATTTAAGAATTTTTCTTGCTTTGCTTGAATTACCAAGCAAGGTATCAACCTCAAGTGGTCTAAAATAATTTTTATCAATACTTACAATTTTCTGATTACTTCCTTTTACAAAACATGCAGTATTTAAATTTTTACCTTTCCAATAATATTTTATTTTAAGTTCGTTTAAAACTAAGTTTACAAAATATTTTACAGTATATTGTTTACCAGTAGAAATAACAAAATCATTTGGTGATTTTAATTGTAGCATTTTCCACATCGCTTCTACATAATCTTTAGCATGACCCCAATCTCTTTTAGAATTTAAATTTCCTAGATATAAAGTTTTTTGAAGACCAAATTTTATTCTACATAATCCATTAACAATTTTTTTTGTTACAAATGTTCCTCCCCTTCTTGAACTTTCATGATTAAATAAAATTCCATTACACGCAAATATTTTATAAGCCTCACGATAATTAACTGTTATCCAATGTGCATAAACTTTTGCAACTCCGTAAGGGCTTCTAGGATAAAATGGTGTATTTTCATTTTGTGGTATCTGGGCAACCTTACCATACATTTCCGATGTACCTGCTTGATAAAATTTTGTTTTATTTTGTAAATTGTGGAATCTTATCGCCTCCAAGATTCTTAATGCACCTATTGCATCTGCATTAGCTGTATATTCTGGAACCTCAAATGAAACAGCAACATGCGACTGTGCTGCTAAATTATAAATTTCATCTGGCAAAATTTTTTTGATTAATGAAGAAACAGAAATTGAGTCTGTTACATCTCCATAATGTAAAATAAAATTTCTTTTTTTTTGATGTCGATCTTGGTAAATATGATTTATTCTTGAAGTATTAAAAGATGATGATCTTCTTATCACTCCATGAACTTGATATTTTTTTTTTAGCAATAATTCAGTTAAATAAGACCCATCTTGTCCTGTGACACCAAATATTAAAGCTTTTTTATAGACTTTTTTCATAAAATATTTTTTTACTTATTTTTAAACACTCCTTTTTTATTTCATCTAGATCTAAATTTATACTAATTTTTTTTTTTAATTTTGTGTTATTTAAAAAAAAACTTCTAAATTCTAATTTTTTTTTTTCAAAATTAGTTAACTTTTTAGAATTTAATTTATTTTTATTAAATTTTAAAAGCCAATCTATCAATTTATATAAATAAACTTTTCTTCCGAATGATATATTAAAAATACCATAGGATTTGTTAATAATTAGCTTATGTACAATTTTTGCAAACTGATTAATTGTTAAAAAATCTTTAAAAATTTTTTCATTATTTATTACTTTTTTTTGCTTAATATTCTTAATAAATATATCCAAAAATGTGTTATGAATTTTTCTTTTACTAATTTTACCTTTATATCCTAGGATATTTGAAACTCTTAAAATTAATAATTTTTTATTTAAAAGATTTTCTAATTTTTTTTCTGTTATTAATTTATTTTTAGCGTAGTTGGAAATTGGATTACACTTATTGGTTTCAGAGATATTCGCTTTTGGATAATAAACCTTTCGCGTACTTATAAAAATAAGTTTAATTTCAAATTCTTTTATTTTATTAGCAATAAATAAGTCAAAATCATTTTTATAATTATAATTATTTTTAACATATTTATTACTTATTGAGCAGTTTATAATTGTATTTAACTTAACAAGTTTTTTATCATTAATTTTTTTAAATTGTTCTAAACTAATTTTCTTTACTTTAATTCTTTTCTTTTTAAAAAAGTTAAATAAATTTATTCCTATAAAACTATTATTTCCAATAATTAAAATATTATCTCTCATATAAAACAAAATTTACTATACCTGTTAAAAATTTATCAATAGATGTAATCTTTCTTGAATTATTTATTTTGCAAGCATGCTCGTAGTATTCATGTGCCTCTTTTCTTCTTTTCCACCAATTTTTTGAAAATTTTTGAAATTTGGAAGAGATGGATGTGGATGACTGTCTATAGAAAGTTAAGTGTTTATTAATAATTTTAATTTTTTTAAAATCAATTAAACATTGAACTACAGCTCTAAAATCAAACCAAATGTTAGGATATTTCCTCACATTAATTTTTTTTAACACTTCTTTTAAATATTGCCTTCTAAAACTTAAACAGCTCTGCGGTGAAAATTTTGGCCAAGGTATCAAATACTTGCTCCGTGAATTAATTTTGAATTTTTTAAATTTTTTACTATTGGTATAAATTATTGGTTTATCTAAAACCATTTTATAATTAGAATTATTTTCATAAAATTTTACTAGATGTGATATCTTTTTTAACGAAAAAAAATCATCACTATCGATTAAAAATATTATACTTCCTTTAGATTTTCTAAAACCTAAGATAATTGCATTTAATTGGTTAAAACTGCTATATGTTTTTTTATTTTTTGTTTTAAAAATTTTTAACTTTTTAAAGTTTTGTTTTCTGACCACTTTTAAAGAATTATCTGTAGATTGATCATCCACAAAAACAATTTCAAGGTTCTGGTAATCTTGATTTATTATAGAATTTAAAGATTTGAATATATATTTTGAATTATTGTAATTTATTACAATAACAGAAACTAAAGGTTTTTTTTTTATTTTCATATTAGATTAAATATCTTAAAATCTATTTTTAATTTTCATAATTTTAAAGTTATTTTCTAAAAATCATATTGAAGTGAAATATCTTTCTAGAACCTAAATTTTTTCTATAAGAACAAGGCGTTTTTGAGGCCCAGCACATTTTGCCATCTCTAGGAGAATAAATTATAAAATCTTCATTTTTATGAATAATTTTACTTTCAACTTTATCTATAAAAAAAAGAGGAGAGTTAAGTATTGGATATTTATAAAAGTTAATTTCTTTAACAAGACGATTAACATTTCTTAAATTATAAAAGGTAAAAATTAAAATAATAAATATAAATACAATATTTTTAAGAGTATTTAATTTAATTTTGATTTTTGAAAAATAATTAGAAAAAAATATAAATATTGGTAAACTTATTAAGACATATCCCCCATATCTCATCGACGGATGTTTTAGAAACCACAAAGAAATAAAGATTAAAAGTAAATAGTAAACCTTATATAAATATTTATTATTTGAATTATAAAATCTAAAATTGTTTTTGGATTTGAAGTAAAATAATAAATAGAAAATTAAGACTATACAAAAAATTCCAAACAAAGTGTCTGTGATTTTTGGATGAAAATGTCTTTTCAACCAATTTTCAACCCAATTAAATTTTTTAACATATTCTTCTTTCTTCATCTTAGATTTATATGATGGCCCTCCTCCAGCTTTTGCCCACCATTCATAATGGATTTTTAATTCTTTAACTTCTTGCTTGGGTATTGACCATTCAAACTTTTCTATACAGGTCCTTTCTTCAGGATACAAAAGGCAACCTGTATTTAAAAAATTAATTAAAAAATTCATTAAAAATGCAAAACAAATAATAGATATAAACTTTAAATTTGTTGATTTAATTAATTCGAAAAAACATTTTTTTTCATAAATTAAAAAGATAATTAAAATTAAATAGATAGCGTATATAGATTTTAAAGATGCTGAATATATTACTATTAATAATAAAAATTCATACGAAAAAATCTTATTTTTTTTATCTAAAAGAATTTCAATCAATAATATAAAAATTAAAAAAAGTAATATTTGAGCTGATCTATCTGTACCATGCTCTCCAATCCTATAAAAAACTACGTCAACAAATGCTAGGCAAAATAGAGCTAGATAAAAAACTAAATTAATTTTTTTTTCTTTTAAATTTTCAAAAACTTTATTTAACAAAATAAAATTAAAAAATAGCAAAATTAAAAATTGTCCAAGATTGAATAAATAAAAATTTATTCCTGGAAGATAAAATGTTGAATTTAAATAAAATATTGATGAGTAGGTTCTAAAACCATGACTAAATGCTCCCTGACCTATAGAAATTGAATTTTGAGATAAATTTAAAGAGTAAGTTAAATGATAATATGGAAAATCATCATGAGTTTTATAAATATAAATGCCTATTAAAAGAATTAATACAAGAATTAAAATTTTTTTTAATTCATTATAATTAATTTTTTTTTTAAAAAGCATGTAAGTAAAAAAAGTTACATTTACTGAATGTAAAATTATATTATGGGCATATCCATGTTTTATAAAAAAAGATGATAAAACAGATATAAACGTAATAAAAAAAATTCCTAAAATACCTTGATATCCTAAATTATAATTTTTAAATCTTGGGTTAATAATATTAGAAAATAATAAGCCTGAACCTATAGTGCTTATAATTAGAAATAAAATATAAAATAAAAAAATAAAATGGAATTCCATAAAAAATTATAATTAAATATTGTTTTGCTTTATTAATTTATAAACTTGATTAATGTCAATTTTTTAGCAAAAAATTAGAAATTATATATACATATTTTATTTTATTTCTGTTATTAAATAGCAAGTAATTAATATGTCTGATTTAACTCTAGTAATTCCAGCTAAAAATGAAGCCGAATGTCTTCCAGTAGTATTAAAAGAGTTAGAAAAATTTGATTTTAAAATAATTATTGTAATGGAGGAAAGTGATAAACAAACAAAAGACTCAATAGAGCATTTAAATCATAAAATTTATTTTCAAAAAAAGCTTGGTTATGGGTCTGCATTAATCGAGGGAATTGAAATTGTTGAGACTAAGTACTTTTGTATATTTAACGCAGATGGTTCATTTAATCCTAATGAGATTCAGGCCATGCTAAACAAAGTAAAAAATGAAAATTTAGATTTTATTTTTGGATCAAGATATGAAAAAAATGGGAAAAGCGATGATGATACAATTATTACATTAATAGGAAATTATTTTTTTACTATCTTGGGTAATATATTATTTAGACTTAAAATATCAGATATATTATATACTTTTGTTGTTGGAAAAACTTTATCAGCAAAAAATTTATCATTGAATAAAAAAGATTTTGGTTTTTGTATTGAATTACCTATTAAAGCAAAAAGATCAAAAATGGAAATTGACTCAATTACATCACATGAAAGAGGAAGGATTGCAGGCTTTAAAAAAGTTAATGCATTTAAAGATGGATCTCTCATTTTGATTTACATGATTAAATTATTTCTAAAAAAAAATTAATTTATTTATAACTATGAACTTTATATCTAATTAACTTGATATAAAAAAAAGAATATACAACAATATTTACTATCAATATTAATAAAAGAATACTTGTTTGAGTATAATAAAAATTTCCAATACAAATACTTACTAAATTATAAAAGTTAATAATATTCCCCGAAGTATTATTTGATTTTAATTTATTAAATTTGAATTTTTTATATAAATAATAAAATAATAATTGATGTAAATGATTATTATCTGCATAAATTGGTGAACGATTAAAGTTATATTTTCTTAATATTGAAAAAAAATTTTCAAAAGCTGGGTACCACAATAATAACGCAATGTAGTAAGGTGACATATAAGGTAACGATAAATATAAATTAATTAGTATAAATCCGATAAAATAAGCTAGTATATAGGCGCCTGAGTCACCCATGTATAATTTATTTTTAAGATTTAAAAAATAAAGTAAAAATAAGATTAAGATTAGATGTAAATAAAAATTTGAATAAACAAAGAACAAACTGTCACTAAAATTTATAAATAAAATAAAAATTATAATTGAATAATAGCCAACCAATAATGTATTTATACCATCAATAAAATTTGAACCATTTATTAATATTACTAAACATAAAGAAGTAAATAAAATACTAATAAATTTATTTTCAATAATTATATTTATAAAATCGACTCTGACATCTGTAATTTCCAGGTTCATAAAATATACAAATGATATACTTAATATTAATTGAATTAATAATCTTAATGGTGGAGATTTTATAAAATTCGTATCTCCAGAAAATCCGATTAAGTAATATAAAAGCAAAAATAAACTCAACAAATAACTCAAATGAAAAATTGATATTGTTAAAAATAACAATAGAAAAAAACCACCTGATAGTGGTATAGGCTTATCGTTTGTAAATATTTGATGTTTGTTTCCAGTGTAATTAGGAAGATATTTTTTTTCATTAAAAAATTTGTTTACAATAATTATTAAAAATAAAAATAATATTACAAGTATTGAATTCATAAATTTTTATTTAAAAAATTAAATGATAATATTAAAGTAAAATATATAGATTTAATAAAATTGAACTTACAATAAATATAATAAACTCTGAAACCATCAAATATTTTTTGAAATGTATCACTTGAAAGAGAGTTATTAGTCTTATTCCAGCTAGTCAAATTTTGATTAAGAGGATAAATTTTACATTTATATATATTGGTTATTTTTAGCCAAAATACAAAGTCCTCTTTTGTTTTAAGATTAGGAAACAATATTTTATTTCTTTTGATTAATTTTTTATTTAACATAACAGTAGAAAGACCAATATCACAAGATTTAAGTAGACTATCATAATTTAAGACTTTGGCCTTTCTTATAAAATTATTTTTTTTATATTTATCTACTATTGAATAGTCTGTATGAGAAAAATTATAATTATTTTCCAACATAAAATTCAATTGTTTTTTTAGTTTTGATTTATGCCAAATATCATCTGCATCAATGAAAGCAATATACTCACCTTTTGATTTATTTATGCCATAATTTCTTGATATTCCTGCGCCTACATTTTTTTTATTTATTAATAATCTAATTCTTGGGTCTGTATATGTAATTTTTTTTAAGAATTTTAAATCTTGTTTACTTTCATCATCGTAAACAACGATTAGTTCGAATTTTTTATATGTTTGATTTAATACCGATTTAATTGACTTTTTAACATAATTTCTTTTTTGAAAATATGGCATTATAATACTAATTAATTTCATAAACTAGCAAGGTATTTATCACAATAATTAAAGCAAGTATATCGATGAAAACAAAAAAACTAATTATTTTTTTTCCATCAATTGAAAGAGGTGGTGTTGAAAAAAATTTTTTTTATATAAGTAATTTTTTAACAAATTATTTCAAGAATATAAATTTAATTACTGCATCCAACGTTAATAAAATTTCGAAAAAGATAAAAGTTAAAAAACCTAAAATCATATCATCAAATATTAAAAATAGAAAATTTAAATATTTTTTATGCTTATTGATTTTACTTAACCAGATAATGAAAAATAAAAATATAGTTGTTTTTGCTTTCCAAGCTAATTTGTATGCTTCATTATTGTGTAAAATATTTAATATTAAAATTATAATAAGATCTAATTCTTCTCCAACTGGTTGGTCAAAAAATTTTATTAAAAAAAAAATATTTAAGTTATTATTTAGTCTTCCAGACAAAATAATTGTCAACAGTTTAGAATTCAAAAAAGAAATGAAATATAATTTTAATGTTAATGCCAAATGTATTTATAACCCTTTAGATAAATCAAAAGTTTTAAAATTGGCAAAAAATAAATTTAAATTTAGATTTTTTGATAATAGATCGTATTTAAGAATTATTTCTATAGGACGATTGGTTGATCAAAAAAATCATATTTTATTATTAAGAGCATTTAAAAAAATAAAAAATTTGTGCAAATGTAAATTATTAATTATAGGAAATGGTATTAAATTAAAAACTTATAGAAATTATATTAATGATAATAATTTAGATAAAATAGTTAAAATAATCCCTTTTCAAAAAAATCCAATCAAATTTTTAAAAAAGTCTGACTTGTTTATCTTGTCATCTAAATATGAAGGCTTGCCTAATGTATTGTTAGAGTCAGTAGCTTTAAAAATTCCAATTATTTCATCAAATTGCAAATCAGGTCCAACAGAAATTTTAAGCAAAAATAAAGGTGGTTTATTATTCAAAAATAATAATGAGAAAGATTTAGTTAAAAAAATCAAATATTTTATTAAAAATAAAAAAATTATGAGTAAAAAAGCTAATTATGCTTTTAAGAATTTAGATAGATTTGATAAAAAAAAAAATTTGGAAGAATATTTAAAAATTATACTGCAATATATTTAGTGAGTACTTTTAATAATTGGTTAAAATTTTTTATTACAACAGTTTTATTTTTTAATTTATTTGATTTGTAGTTTGATTCTACGTGAAAATATTTAATTTTCATTTTTTTTGCCATTAAATAATCAAATTCACTGTCACCAACGTAAAACATATTTTCTTTATTATATTTACCAAATTTTTTAATTTTCATTAGACCCTCTATATTTGGTTTTCCTTTTTTAACATCTTCTGGATTAAGTATTATCTTAAATAACTTTTTATACGGCCCCAATACTTTATAGGTTCTTTTCTTATCTTTAGAGGTGTAAATTGCTAAATCGAATAACGTATTTAATTTTTTTAAAATCTTGAGTACATTCTTGTTAAACTTAATTAATTTTATTTTTTTATTTGAGTAAAAACTGTATGTTTTTTTTATATTTATAAAATTTTTTTTAACACCAACCTTCAATAAAATCTGCTTAAAGGGGAGCCCAACATATCGCTCGTATTCACTAAACTTGATATCTAAGTTATGTCTTTTGTTTGTTAATTTTAGTGCAGATATCATATTATTTCTCGAGTCAATTAAAACCCCATCTAAATCAAAAATAATTATATTTTTCATATTAATTAATATTAATTTATATAAACTTTATATTCTAACTTGCCATCATTAATTTAATTATCTATTTACTTTCATAAAAAGTTATTGTTAATCGTAAGAATTAAATAATGAAAAAAATTTTTGTTACAGGTGGTGCAGGTTTTATTGGATCTCATATTTGTGAGGAGTTATTCAAATCTTTCAAAAATAGTAAAATTATAATTCTGGATAAACTCACATATGCGGGGAAAAAAAAATATCTTGAAACAATAATTAATTCAAAAAGGGTAACGTTTGTAAAAGGAGATATAAGAAACTATAGTATTTACAGCAAATATCTTAAGAATGTTGATGTTGCTATAAATGTAGCTGCTGAAAGTCATGTGGACAACTCCTTTAAGTCTCCATTATCATTTACATCAACAAATACACTTGGTGCTCATGTATTTTTACTTAATTGTATACAACAAAAAGTAAAAAAAATATTACATATAAGTTCAGATGAAGTATATGGAGAGAAAATTAGAGGCAAGTGTTTTGAAAATCAAAATATTAATCCAACCAATCCATACTCAGCATCAAAAGCTGCTGCAGAAGTAATTATTAATAGCCATAAATATGCTTACAAAAAAGATATTATTACAATAAGAGGAAATAATGTGTATGGTATAAGACAATTCCCAGAAAAATTAATTCCCAGATGTATTACAAGTTTAATTAAAAATAAAAAAATACCAATTCATGGTAATGGAAGAAACTTAAGATATTATCTTTCCGCCAAAGATTTTGCTAGAGCTGTAGTTATATTGTTAAAAAAAACTTCTAGAGGAATTTACAATGTTGGAAGCGAAAAGGAGTATAAAAATATTGAAATTGCAAAAAAAATTTGTGCACTATTTAATAAAGATCCCGAAAAATACATTGAATTTGTTAAAGACAGACCATACAACGATATGAGATATTCTGTTTCAACAAAAAAAATACGTAGTTTAGGTTGGAAACCTAAAGATAAATTGATAGATGATCTACCAAAAATTATCAATTGGTATAAAGAAAATTATAAAATTTTCAAAAATTAATGAAAAAAAAGTTTAAATTAATTCATAAAACTGGAAAAATATTTCTAGATAAAAGAGGATGGCTAAAAAAAATTTTAGATGGAAATTTTTCATCTTGTATTGAAATTTTTTCAAAGAAGGGAAGCATCAGAGCAAATCATTACCATAAAAAGGACCAGCACTTTATGTATATAATTAAAGGTGAATGTTTATATTTTTATAGAGATAGAAAAAAAGGAGCTAAAACAAAATATAAATTAATGAAGAAAAATGATTTGTTTTTTACTCCTTCGATGCAAGAACATATGGCATATTATACAAAAGATACCCATTTTTTAGCTTTTAGCACAAGAAAGAGATCAAAATTTGATTACGAAAAAGATTTGATTAGAATTAATATGAATTATTATCCAGAGGTCAAAAATAAAATCGAAAAATATAAAAAAAGAAACAAGAAATTTTAAGATCTTATTATAAAATAATGAAAATAAAATAATGTTTAAAAAAATTTTTGAACAAAATAAAAATAAAAATATTTTAAAAAAAATCGACTTAAAAAACAACTTTAAATTATTAGATATTGGAGCCGCAGGTAATATTAAAGATAATTGGAAACAATTTGAAAGTATTTTAGATTACACAGGGATCGAGCCGGACGAAAAAAATTATAATCATATTAAAGACAAAAATAATGAATGTAAAAAATATCAAATTATTAATGTTGGTCTTTCAAATAAACCGGGAGAAAGAGAATTCAATATACTTAAAAAAAGAACTAATTCCTCAATATTTGAACCAAATTTTAAATTATTAAAAAATTTTCATGACTATGGTAGATGGGAAATAATTGGAAAAAGAAAAATTAGTTTAAATTCTCTTGACAATCTAAATTTAAATAATTTTGATTTTGTAAAAATTGATACGCAGGGATCTGAAATGTTAATCATGGAGGGGGGAGAAAAAACTTTTAAAAATACTTTAGGTTTTGAAATTGAAACTAGTTTTATTGAAATATATAAAAACCAACCATTATTTAGCGAAGTATACAATTATCTAACTGGAAAAAATTATTCTTTTGCAAATTTTTTTGAAATTATTCAATGGGATTGGAACGATAAAGTTAGAATTGGAAAAAGACAGTTTGCATTTGCTGACTCAATATTTATTAGACCCCTAGAATATATTTTGGATAATTACAAATCTGATAAAGAAACATTATTCAAATATAGTATTATTTGTCTCGCTTATAATTATTTGGGACTTTCAGAAAAGGTGAATAAAGAAATATCTGGTGATCTTGGAAAAATTGTAAATCAAATTTTTTATAATATTATTCAAAAAGGAAGAAAAAGAAGATTTTTTAAAAAATTTGTAAATAAAATAAAAAATATTTTATAAAAAGTTTGTGTTAAAAAAATATAACTTAATAAAAAAGTGTAGACTTTGTGAAAGCAAAAAACTAAAAAGTATTTTCAATCTTGGGAAAACACCTCTAGCAAATAGTCTGGTTAAAATAAGCGATTTAAAAAGAAAACAGAATGTTTATCCCTTAGGTCTAAAATTCTGTTTAAAATGTAATCATGTCCAGCTAACTCACTCTGTTAAACCAGAAATTATGTTTGAAAATTATCTTTACTTATCAAATACATCTAAACAAAATAGAGAGCATTTTAAAAAATACGCAAATATAATTACAAAAAAATTTTATAAGAATAAAAAATTACAAATTTTAGATATAGCATCTAACGATGGAACATTTTTAAGTTATTTTAGTAAGAAAAAGTTTAATAGAGTAGGTATCGATCCTGCAAAAAATTTAATAAAATTTGCAAAAAAAATAAAATAAAACAATTGCCTATTTTTTTTACAAGCAAAAACAGCCATAATTTATTTAAAAAATTTGGAAAATTTGAAATTATAACTGCAAATAATGTTTGTGCGCACGTTGAAAATTTAAATGATTTTTTTAATGGTGTATCCAATATCTTGGATAAAAAAGGTGTCTTTATTTTTGAAGTATCTTATTTGGCAGATGTGATACAAAAAAGAACCTTTGATACAATTTACCATGAACATTTAGATTATCATTCTTTAGGACCCTTAATTAATTTTGTAAAAAAATTTAAATTGGAAATATTTGATTTTCAACTAACGCACGCTCAGGGTGGATCTATAAGAATTTTTGTTTCTCATCAAAATTCAAAAAAAGTAAATATATCTAAAATTAAAAAACAAATATTAATGGAAAAAAATAAATATAGATTATTTAAACCAAATACATACATATTATTTTCTAAATCTGTTAAAAAAAGAGGTACAGAACTTAAAAAATTATTAAATAAATTAAAGAGGCAAAGAAAAAAAATTATAGGTTATGGGGCTGCCGCCAAAACAACTACCTTAACTAGTTTTTTTAAGATAAATAGTAAATATCTCAATTTTATAGTGGATGATAATTATTTAAAACAGAATCTATATACACCAAATTATAAGGTTCCAATTAAACACAGTAATGAAATATATAAAAATAAACCTGACTATATTATCATACTTGCATGGAATTATGCTGAGCATATCTTGCAAAAACATAAAGAATTAAAGAAAAAAAATGTTAAATTTATAATACCCTTTCCTGAAGTTAAAATTGTTAAATGAAAATAAATATTGGATTAATCGGATACGGAAATATAGGAAAAAAGATATATAATCACTTGCTAGAATATAAAGAAATTAAAAATATTTACGTTTTAAAAAAAAAAAAAATTAAAATAAATCCAAGCATTTATACTAATGAAAAAGAATTTTTTAATAAAAAATTTAAATATTGTTTCGTAGCAACACCAATAAATACACATTTTAAATTTTTAAAAAAGTTAATAAATAAAAATAAAAATATTTTAGTTGAAAAGCCTATAGTAAATAATTTTAAAGAGTTAAAAGAAATTAAAAAAATAAAAAAAAATTATAATGTAAATTATATTGATTTATATAATCCAAGTTTTAACCTACTGGCAAAAGATGTTAAAAGAGTTAAAAAAATAGAAAAAATTAATATTACAATAAAAAAATATCAAAATATTTACAAATCGAATATTGATTTCAAGTCTATTTCAAGGTTACCATTTTTTGATTGGCTCCCTCATCCCTTGGCTTCGATTTTTGCGTTATTAAACGAAAAACCAAAAATTGTTTCTATTAGTAATAAATTTTCAAAACGTAAAAATTTTATTTATCAAAAATTAAAATTAATTTTTAAAATAAAAAATATTAAAATAAATTTATTTTTTTCAAATAATTCTAAGAAACCTGTAAGAAATATAAAGATATTTTCAAAGAAAGAAAAATTTTTCTATTATAGCCATAAAGATTATGAAAATATTAGTATAACTAAATCAAAAGCTATATATAAAAAATATCTTAATAATAAATTAATTTATGAACATAAAAATAAAAAAGAAAATTTATTTTATGTTATAGATTCAGTATTAAAAAATAAAAGAAATAATTTTAAATCAAGTTTCAATTATGACTTGATGCAAATAATTTTCCAATTAGGAAAAAAAATTTTAATTAGATGAAAATTCTTCACGTAAATTATTCTGATATAATCGGAGGTGCTAGTATTGCTGTAAATAATATTCATAAATACCTAATAAAAAATAAAATTGACTCAAAGCTTTTAGTTTTTGATAAAAATACTGAAGATAAAAATGTTATAGGACCTAAAAATAATTTTGAAAAAAATTTTTATAAATTAAGAGAAAAAACAATTAAGTATATTACTAGAAGAATATTTAGCAATCCAAGTAAAACTTCTTATTCTTTAAACTTAATAAATACAAATATTTTGGAAAAAATTAATAAAATTCAAGCAGATATTGTTCACTTGCATTGGGTTGGCAATGAAATGATATCTATAAATCAATTAAAAAAAATAAATAAACCTATAGTTTGGACGTTTTGGGATATGTGGCCAATAAATGGAGCAGAACATTATTCATATAATAACCGTTGTATAGAAGGTTATAATAAAACAAATCGTGATAATAATGAGAAAGGTTTAGATATAAATAGAGTAGTCTGGGAAACAAAATTAAAAAGTTTAAATTTTAAAATTAATATTATCTGTCCATCAACATGGTTGTATGATCTTACAAAAAAAAGTCTTTTATATAAAGAGTCAAAAGTAAGCCTAATACCATTAAGTATAGATACAAACTTTTGGATAAATGAAGGTAAAGAGGTAAGTAAAAAGAATTTAGGTATTGAATTAAATAAAAAAGTTTTATTATTTAGTTCTACCTCTGGAACTAATGATAGAAAAGGTTTTGATTATATACTTTCTTCATTAAATCAAATGAATACCGAAAAATTAATTTTATTTATAGTTGGTGAAAAACCAAAAAAGCTAAATGAATTAAAGATTGAATATAAATATTTTGGCATAATTAAAGACCAATTTAAACAAAGAATTATTTATTCTGCTACAGATTTAATATTGATGCCAAGCATAAAAGAGGTTTTCGGTTTAGTTGCCCTTGAAGGGGCATCATGTTCAGTCCCATCAGTTATATTTGAAGGAAATGGCTGTTCAGATTTAATTGAACATAAAATCAATGGATATATTTCAAAATATAAAAATATATTAGATTATAAAACAGGTATAGAGTGGTGTATCTCAGATGAAAATAAGTTAAATGAGATGCAGAAGAATTCTAGGATAAAAGCAAAAGATTTTGATAATGAATTAAATTTTAATAAATTAATCAAATATTATAAAACTATAGTTAATAAATAAAATTTATGAAAAAAATAATACTTATACCTACTAGATTAAATTCTAAAAGATTGCCGCATAAAGCATTATTAGAAATTGATAAAAAACCTTTAATAATGCATACATACTTTAGATCGAAGCTCTCAAAATTAGCAGATGATGTATATGTTTGCACAGACTCTGACAAAATAATTTCGGTATGTAAAAAATTTAAAGCTAAATATATTAGAACTAAAAGTTCCCACAATAATGGGACTGAAAGAATAGCTGAGGCATGTAAAAAAATTAAATTACAAAGTGACGATATAGTAATAGATGTTCAGGGAGATGAACCTTTGATTAATCCTAGCCATATAGATTTAGTAATAAAGTTTTTTAACAAAAATAAATTTGAAATAGTTGTACCTCACATAAAAATATTAAATGGATCAAAATCTAATGTAGTTAAATTGTTAGTTAATAAAAATAATCAAATAAAATGGATGTCTAGAAGCTCTGTGCCATTTAACTTTTACTCAAAAAAGATTAATTATCTTAAACATCTTTCTATAATTGCATTTACAAAAAAGAGTTTAATAAAATATTCTTCTTTAAAAAGAAGTAAGTATGAAAAAATTGAGTCTATAGAATTACTTCGTGGCATAGAGAATAATATGAATTTAGGATCATTTTCAATTAATAGTGATTCTTTTTCAATTGATATATTAGAAGACTTCATTAAAGCAAAAAAATATTTTCTTAATGATAAAATAAAACTTAAATATGAAAAATAAAATTAAGTTATGCGTAATACCATCAACTTTCTTACCAATTATCGGGGGAGCGGAGATACAGTGTCACAATTTTTCCAATTTGATGGTAAAAAAAAATATTCATATTGATCTCTGGAGTCTAAAAAAAAATAAAGTTAAAAATAATCTTTATAATATTAAATATTTTAATATGTTTATTTTAAATTTTGTTTATTTCTTTGAATACTATTTAAATTTAAATTTTAGTTTTATATTAAGAAAATATTTAAGAACTATTGATCAAAAATATAAATATGACATATATCATTTTCACTCATTAAATTTCAAATTACTTCAAATTATCAGAGAACTTAAAAAAATTAATAAAAAGGTTGTAATTACATTTCAAGGTGCAGATATCCAAATAAAAAAAAAAATTAATTATGGATATAGATTAAAAACAAAATACGATTCTTTATTGAAAAATGAAATTAGGAAAGTTGATCTTTTGCATGCTATTTCAGACAATATTAGTAAAGATTTATTTCGATTGGGAGTTAAAACTAATAAAATTATAAAAATACCAAATACTGTTTATTTAAAGAAGGTTAATTCCATTAGTGTGAATAAAAAAAACAAATATTTTAACTTATTAACCGTAGCGCGATTTGCAGAAAAAAAGAAAGGTTTTGATTTTATTGAATTACTAGCAAAACAATTAAAAGAAAAGATTAGTTTTAAATGGACTATTATCGGAAGAGATAGCAATAAAATATATAACTACAAATTTGCAAGAGATAACAAAGATCTTTTTGAGTGTGTTCCTCAAATAAACAATGACAAAGAGTTTTTTTTTCCTAATTCGAATTTAATAAAATATTATAAAAGGGCTAATATTTATGTTCATCTCTCTAGGATAGAGTCTTTTGGAATTTCAATTATAGAAGCAATGTCTGCAAACTTGCCTGTACTCGCAATTAAAGCAAAAGGAAGTAATGAGTTAGTAAAAAATAATATAAATGGAATGTTTTTTAATTTAGAAAAAAATAATTTCCTTAAAAAAGTATTACTTATTAAACAAAAAAATTTTAAGTCTCTTAATTTAAGAAAATATAATAAATCATATTTGGAAAAATATGATCTAGAAATTGCAACCAATAAAATGATTAAAGAATATCATAAATTAATAATTTAATTTAAATAAAAATAGTCTTTTTTTTTAAATAAATCAAAAGTAATATTTTTTTTGTAATCAAATCCAATTAACATGAAATTTTTTGATCTTTTTGTGTTAATCCAATCGTAATAGACTGTTGTAGTTTGCGAAAATAAAATTTTTTTAAATTTAATTTTTTTCTGATAAATTTTTATATTTTTATAATTATTTAAAATAATTTTCTTTGACCTTGGATGTGGTTTGATAAAAAAATTTTTATCAAATCTCTTATTTTTAAAAATACGTAAAATATGGTCATGATCGTGCTGTCCTAAAACCAGTAAATAGTTTTTTGAATTTTTAGATATTTGAAAATTCTTTAAATTATTTTTTTTGTTTTTATAAAATTTATATTTTTTTACTTTATTTTTAAGAATTTCCTTATAGTCATTTAAGCTATATTTATTATTAGCTATAATCTCATCTGGATAAATATTAAATTTTTTAAATTTTTTTACAAAATCAAACCAAAAAAGATTTTTAGAAAATATGCCATGCTGATAGCCTATATAATTTATATTTTTATTTACTTTATTAATTTGATTGTTTAAGAAAAACCCAAAATTATATTCAAATAAAAAGTATTTAAAATTTTTTATATTTTTGTTTTTAAATATATATTTAATTGATCTCTTATAAATTTCTAACTTTAATCTATTTAATAGTGAAATAACCAAATGTTGGAAAATTAAATTTGAATAATCTACATTGTTTATTTTAAATATTTTTTTTTTGAAGTGATATAAATCAATTAAAATTGGGAAAGTAATAATAAAATTTTTTATTAGATCAATTAATAAAATATTTTTTTCTGTTATAATGAATTTCTTATCGCTGTTTAAATAGATTAAATTTTTGCATTTACTGATAAGACTTTGGTGTAAATGAGTTTCATCAGTAATACTAAAATTTAGATATTGATTGTCTCCATTGTAAATACCAATTTCTTTATTATGGAATAGTAGTGGATAAATGCTTAAAGCTATATTTTCTTTATAAATCTCATTTTTTTTTGGCAAAAACTTTACAAACAAAGTTAATAAAAATGCTCTTATAAAAAATTTTAATCTTCTTAATAAAAAAAATGTATAACTAAATTCTCTAATATTATTATTGGAAACCAAATTCAAATTTACCTTTGTTTTATTAAGTGAGTTAAAGGTATTTGTTAGATTTTTATTGTCGTATAAAACCTCAACAAAATCGTACTTTTTAATTATGTTTTTAATACTATTTATATAGTAAATTTTATCAAATAGATCGCTTTTATCATTTCTAATATTGCAAATTTCAGTTTCCAAAAAAAATTCTGTATCGTTTTTGTTACATGTGCTAAATAAATATTTTTCTAAATTTGAATAAAAATTTTTTTTAAAATCTCTATGATTTTGATTTTTAATATTACTTAATTTAATTGTTTTACATTCTTCAAGTACTACACTTCCAGCAGAAAGGTGAACAACATCAAAATTTTTTTTCTTTAAGCTATAATTGTTTTCTAAATCTATTATTAATAATTTTTTTTTCATTATTAAAAAAACTTATTTTTTATTTTTATTAATAAATTAAATATGCTACTAGGCAAAAGTCTTTTGATTAAATACTTATCAAATTTATATGTATGTAAATTAGTAATTACCTTAATATTTTCTATCTCAGAGTATATATCACCATCGGTACTTATTCTTTTGGTAATTAATGTATGGCAATGATTTTCAAACCAAGATTTTTTTGAATATTCTACTTTCCACTTTTTATCATATGGATATTTATAAAATAATATTGGATAACCAACTGTATCTTTCAAATATCTATTATTATTAAAAAAATAACCATTTAACTTTAAATTTTTCTCTATTAGATTAAAATATGATTTTATAACGTCAAAATTCATTTCCATAAATGATCTAGTATTAATAAATAAGTCTATTTTGACTCCATCCAATTTTACCCATGGTGGGACTATAATAATATCAAATTCATTAATTAAATTGCTATCTACGAATTTCATATTTTTGTTATAAATAAAAATTTTTTTATCAGGAAAATGTTTTGATAAATAATAAGTGGATAAAATATTTGCTTCAGGAAGATCTATTAAAATATATTTACAATTATAATATTTAATTAACTTTTCAGCAAAACATCCGTAACCCCCTCCTATTTCACAAATAATATTTTGATTTTCAATTTTAATTTTATCAATTAATAAATTTAACCATTTTATCGAATAAAATTGATTATTATCAAGAAATTTACCTTTAAAATTTTCTGTAGATTTTAAATTTCCAATATTTTGTTTACACAAATTGTTTTTAACAAATTCTTCTCCACACTCTTCTATTAAACTTTTTAATAACTGTCTTTGATGATTTACGTCATATAACTTAACATCTAACCCATCGCTAAAATTATTATTTCTAAAATTAGTCAAATATTTTTCATTAAATAATCCCAGTTTTTTTTTATAATTTTTTTTCCAATGATCGCTTTTTTGATCTTTTTCATAACTATCCATTGATTGCTTAAAGGACAAAAAAATTTCACTATTTGTAATACTCATATTTTTTTTATTTTATAATCATTTAAAATTTTAAATATATTTTTCTTTGGCTTCCATCCCAAAGTTTTTAATTTTTTTGGATTACTGCAAATTTGCGTAATTGGTTTTGAGGGTCTATTCAAATTTTGATTTTTTATTTGGTTGTAAATATCAATTAAATGGACTTTTTTACCAGATCCAATATTGAAGATTCCTTTTTTTTTATTTCGCAATAATAAATTGATGGCTGAACAAATATCCTTTATATGAACAAAATCTCTTAAATGATTAAGTTTATTTATATTAACTTTTTCTTTGTAATGCAAAGAGGGGATTAAATACTCCTTGCCTTGATTATAGTTTGTGTAGCTGAATATTCTTCCGATACAAGGTGTTATAAATTTCGAATATCTTTTGTTTAATAAAATTTTTTCTGCTAAAAATTTCGAATAACCATACTTATTAATTGGTTTAACTTTACTTTTTTCGTCTAATTTTTTTTTCGAAAGTTCATAAACATGAGAAGTGGATGCTAAAAAAAACCATACTTTCTTTTTTTTATTTTTAAATATTTCCAGAATATTTCTTACTGAATTAACATTTATATCATAAGCTTTTGAGAAATTCTGCTCAACTTTATTTACTGGAACAATTGCAGCGAAATGAATTATAATTTCAATCTTATCACTTTTTAACCATTTCTTTAAATTTTTTTTTTTTCTTATATCACCTTTTAATTTTACAAATTTATATTTTTTATTTTTACAAAATTTCAAAAACTCAGAGCCAAGGACTCCAGTGCTTCCTGAAATTGCACATAACATTAAAAATTACCTAGTTTTAATAATTTTGAAATTAGAAAATTTAAAGATTTGGTTTTAATCGGCGTTGTATGAATGCCAATAAAAAAACCTCTTTTTTCAATTAAGTCAGCATTCGGAAATTTAAGATTTTTTTTATTAAGTTTATATAATTTTGCTGATGGTTGATTAAGAAAATTTCCACTAATAATTGGTCTTGTTTCAATCCCATTTTTTTCTAAAAATTTAATAAATTTTTTTTTTTGATTATAAAATTTACTGTTAATTTGAATTGGTAAACCAAACCAACTATAATCAGTATCTATGTTTTCTTTAGTAAATAAAAATTGATTTTTCCAAAATTTTGAAGATTTAAGACCATTTATTATTTTATTTCTATTTTGTGATCTTATTTTTTTAAATTTATTCATTCTTTTTAACTGATTTAATCCAATAGCTGCTGAAATATCTAAAGGTCTTAAATTATATCCACTATTTATAAATTCAAAATCATTTTTAAATATATTATTTTTACTATGTGTTTTGGCAAAACCTCTTGACCAACCATGTGATCTTAGACTATATAATAATTTATAATCTTCAAAATTGTCACAAACAACCATGCCTCCTTCGCCACTTGTGATTTGGTGAGAATAATAAAATGAAAAAGTTCCAAATTGACCGATTGTTCCTAACATTTTTTTTTTAAATTTTGTCCCAAGAGACTCACAGGTATCTTCAATTAAAAATAATTTATATTTTTTACACAATTTTTCAATTTCCGTCATATCCGCACAAGTTCCTAAAACATGTATCAACATCAAAGCTTTTGTTTTTTTTGTAATTTTTTTTTTTAAATCATTTAAACAAATATTGAAATCATCTTTGCTTACATCTACAAACTTTGGGACTAATCCATGTTGAACTATTGGCCATAATGAAGTTGACCAACAAATAGCTGGTATAAGCACTTCATCTCCAACTAAAAGTTTTTTTTTTCTAATTGGATTGCAGAGAGCACTTGTTGCAAGAAGATTTGCAGATGATCCAGAATTAACCATTATTGCATATTTTGAGCCAACGTAATTTGCAAATTCTTTTTCAAATTGTTTTGTATATTTTGACATTGTAAGTTTACGAGAAATTAAAACTTTTTTACCTTGATTTATATCGCTTCTAGAAAAAGCATCTGATAAAAGTGGATAAATTATTTTTTTTTTATATGACATACTTTAAACTTATTTGATATGTTTATTATTGATATAGAATTTTTTTTAATAATCGACAACAAGATTTTTAGTTTTAATTCTTAATATAATATATTAATAAATACTTAACTATTCTACATATATATTTTTAAATGAAAAATCACTTAGTGACCACGGCTTTAAGGCAAACATTTAATACTGAAAGCAACAATATATTACTAGGTGAGTGGTGCAAAATTTATAACGAGTCGTACATTGAAAAAATTGAATTACAAAAAGATTACCATTGGAATGATAGAATAAAGTTTAAGGAAGATTATTTTAAATTAAATGAATTTTATGAAACAATACTAATTAATCTCCAAGAGAATTTAAATAAATTTCACTCAGTTAATCATAGTCTTGGTTATTACAGAATTTTTATTGGTCCTTGGCTATCAAGTTTTTTACATAATACTTTTGATAAATGGGAAAATATTAGATTAGCAAAAAAAAAATTTAATATTGATACTACTTCTATAATTAACATAAAAACTGAGGATATTATTCCTAATACATTTGAAGAATATACAAGATTGATACCAACTGATATTTGGAATCACTATATATATTCAAAAATAATAAAATCTTATTATTCCACAGAAATAAAATATGAAAATCTAGAAATAGATTATAAATTTAAAACAAATCCATTATTAGGATCTTTCAATACTAATATTTTTGAGATTAAAAATGGAAAGAAAAAAAATTCCTATCTGTCAATTTTATACAATCTTTTTAATAAAATTTTTTATTTGCTTAAAAAAAATGACGAAATCCTTGTTTATAAAAGTTATTTAGATCCGGCTACGGAAAGGCAAATCAGAAAAAAATTTAAACAAATACAATCACAATTTGTATATTTGTTCGAAAAAAATTTAACTTTAAAAAAACTCAATAGAAATAATTTCTGTTTAGATTTTAAAACAAATAATAACTTTGAATTATTTATCTTAGAAAATATTTCTGAATTTATTCCTACTATTTATCTAGAAAATTATAAATTATTTAATGATCAAGTTTTAAACTTGCCATTTCCAAAAAAGCCTAAAATAATATTAAGTTCACATATTTTAAATCATTCACTGACCGCACTTTATACAGCTAAATGTTTGGAACAAGGATCTAAGCTATTTTATGGTCAACATGGTGGTGTATATGGTCAATATGCATTTACATGGAGAGAAGATCATGAAACTAAAATTTGTAATAAATATTTGACATGGGGTTGGTCAAATAAAAATAATAAAAATATTTATCCTTTTGGAATAATAAAAAATATCGATAAATTAAAATACTCCGAGGAAAATTTCTCTAAATCAAATAATTTATTGTTAGTATGCAGAGGCAGGTCGAGATATGAACAAAAGCTTAATTCGTCATCTGGCACAAATCAATTCAAAACGTATATTGATGATACAATAAAGTTTGGAAGTTTTTTAAAAGAAGATATAAGAAATAATTTAATTGTTAGATTTCATACAAGGAAATATGGTTGGAAGGAGGAAGAAAGATGGAAAAAAACTTTTGGTAGTAACATTAAATTAGACTGGGGTGATAAACCATTAGACCCCATAATAAACAGTTCAAGAATTGTTATATGTTCGTATGTAGGTACAACATATCTAGAAACCTTGCCAAAAAACATTCCAACTATTGTTTACGAAAACTTTAATGATACTTTATTTAGAGATGAAGTCTTAGATGACTTAGAGCAATTAAAAGATGCGAATATCTTATTTAAAAATCCTCATGAGGCAGCGAAATTTATTAATGAAAATTGGGATAATTTAAAAGAATGGTGGTTAAATGAAAAAACTCAAAAAATAATAAGCAATTTTTGTAATAGATATTCAAAAAACAACAGTAATAAATTAAGTGATATTATAAATCTAATTAATAGGGAGATTGAATAATCAATTAATTATATTATTTTTTATCCAATTCTGAAAACTTTTTATACCCTTAATTATTGAAATTTTAGGTTGCCAATTTAAATTTTTTTTAACTTTAGCCAAATTATTTACAAAATATTTTTGATCTCCAATTCTCTCTTTATTAAGCTTATAATTTATTCTCTTGTCAGTAAATTTTTGTAAGTGATAGATTAATTCCAATAAAGATATGGAATTTTTAACACCACCTCCAATATTATATATATTTCCATTATGATTTTTTTTAAGAATACATTTATTAATCAAATTTACTAAATCTGTTATATGAAGTATATCTCTAACTTGTTTTCCATTTCCAAAAATATTTATTTTAGATCCATTTAGAGACTTTATAATAAACCAGGAAATCCAACCTTGATCTTCTGTGCCCCACTGGTTCGGTCCATAAATACACGAAAGTCTTAAAACAACTGTATTTAGACCATATGTTTTTGAATAATCAGCAACGTATTGATCGCTCGATCCTTTTGAACATCCATATGGTGATGCAAAGTTTAGTGGCGTGTTTTCATCAATTTCTTTTCCAAGATTTGTGTACCTTCTTTTGTTTTCTTTAAGTTTAAGTCTATTCAAATTTCCATAAACTTTATTTGATGACAAATAAATCAATTTAGTTTTTCTTGAATAATTTCTTATAAATTCTAGTGAATTAAATGCACCTAGAAAAGTACTTTCAAAGTCTTCTCTTGGATTTTTAATTGATTTAGTTACAGCGATTTGACCTGCTGCAAAAAGAATTGTACTAGGATTAAATTTTAATAATACTTTTTTTAATGAATTATAATTTTTAATATTTAATTTACAAATTTTTTGGTTAGGAAATTTTTTTTTTAGTAATTTAAAATTTTTTTTTGAACTATTACCACTTAGATTGTCTATTATCTGAATTTTATGTTTTGTAATTAAATTTAAATAATTATTAAACCCTATAAATCCCAGACCTCCTAAGATTGTTATTTTCATTTTAGAAGCATTTGTATAGATTTTTTTAATGTAGGCAACTTTATTCTTAGATCATTTTCGATTTTATTTATATTCATACCTGTGCCGTAAGGCCTTTTGTTAATTTTATAATTTGAATTAAATGGAATAATAAGTTTTTTTTTTAATTTTTTTATCTCAGCGATTTCTTTCACAAAATTAAATTTTGAATTACTATCTGATGACCCTAGGTTATAAGTTCCAAATATTTTGTTATTTATAATTTTTTTCAGAGCTATTGGAATAAAACTGATATGAATTGGAGAAAAGTAAATATTGTTCGGTATTCTTAATTTTTGTTTATTTAACAATTTAGTAATAATAAAATTTGAAAAACTTTTTTTTTTCGATCCTGCTATTTCCCCAAAAAAATTTGTCCTTATAATTGTTTTTTTTTTATATTTTTTTAAAAATAATTCTCCTAAATATTTAGATTTACTATAATTATTTGATAAGTTTATTTTAGTTTCAGTATTTAAATGTGTTTTTTGATTATTGTAAACCTGATCAGTTGAAAAATGAATTATATGAGGATTAATTTTTAGTTTTTTTAATGAATTAACTAAATTTCTTACAGTTTGAAAATTAAACTTTTTTGCTAAATTAAGATTATTATTACACTTATCAACATCAACTAATCCTGATGTATTAATTATCACATCAAACTTATTTTTTTTAAAAAAATCAGTTGTATTTTTGGCATTATTTAGATCCAATTGTAAATATTTTTTATTTTTTCTTGAAGAACCAGTTATAAAAAAAGAACTATTTAAACTTTTGTATAAAAAGTTTCCAAGAAGGCCGGTTGCACCGATTATTAATAACTTCATTTATGATTTTTATACAAAGATTATATAAAATTATGGTGAATTATATTTTTTTTAATTTGTTTACTTTTATTCTTCATTTCTTCATCAAATTTTTTATCATTTATATTATTTTTAATTGACCACAATATTTTATTACTTTCGTGGGGTTTACAAAGCTGAGAACAAAATTTGAATTTTTCTTCATTATTAATTCTATTCATCACACAAGATCTCTTTTTTAAATCATTCCATATTTCTTTGAAAGATTTTTCAAAAATATTTCCATATGAGTATTCTTTATGACCTCTATGATTGGTACAAACATAAACATGTCCATCTGCACCTACGCATGGTTGAAACTGTGAACCAATACATTCTTTATAATTTCTGCCATAATTTTTTGGATTTAAAATTAAATCCTCTAATTTATATGAATTACATTCAAATTTATCACCTAAAATATTTTTTGCCTCTTTTAATACTTCGCTTACTTTTGTAAGCCAAAAATCTGAGGAGATTTGCTCTTTAACTCTATCTAATTCTCCATTACGCTCAACTTGTATAATCTCAGGTTTAAATTGGCAGTAATCTACTTCGATCTTACTAAATAATTTTGCAAAGGGTATTACTTCATCATAATTATCTTTTGTAACAACAAAACCAACACCAATATTAATTTCACTTTTCTCTTTCCTTTTTGTTTTAATTAATTTTTTAATATTGCTGATTACTGTTTTAAAATCATTACTTTTGTTTGTTACTCTTAAATTATTATAAGTTTCCTCTTTCCCAGCATCAATTGAAATTCTTATCCAGCTTAAACATCTTGAAATTGTCGAAAAAAGATTAAATCTTTCTAAAAGAGTTCCATTTGAAAACATACCCATTTCTATATTTGATTTATCTTTTATATATTCAATAGCCTCTTTTAAATTAGGATTTTGAGTTGGTTCTCCTCCTCCAGTCCAACTTAAAGAATTAATATCCATTGTTGTTATATCTTTTACCAAATTCATCAAAGCTTCTTTTTTCATTATTCTACGATCAAAAAATTTTGTACCCTTATACTTTGATAAATGAATATGGCCGGATATACAAAACGGGCATGAATGGTTGCATGCGTTCGATGGATCAATTTCAATCGTAATAGGATCTACGCTTCCCGTTTTAAAATATTTTTTTACTTTATCGTAGTGAACTAAAATTTTTCCTTGAGGATTAAATCTTTTACTATCAGATATCATAGCATTCTAATAATATAATAGTTAAGTGATCTCAACAAATTAATTATTTAAATCCCCCTAAATTGTAAGGCAATATACTCTTAAAATGCCATTTAAATAATGAAATTATTAAATTATTACTATTAAATCCGTTATCAATATTATGAATTTTAAATTTTTTATTTGATATCATTACAGCTATTTCTGAAATATTTGATCTAGAACAAATTAAATAATTTAATTTAGATAAAATCAAAACTTCAATTAAGCTTTCTTTGGCTAATCTAAATTTATGATTTTTTCTATTAAAATTATCAAACTCTTTTCTATTATTAGTTCTAAAACTTTTATAAAAACTTACTAGATTTCCATATTTTTCAACAAAGGTATCAAAATTTTTTTTTTCTTCTGTGATTAAAAAAATTTTATTAAACTTTTTTACTTTAATTAATTTATCAACAATTGAAAATATTTGTTTTTTTGTAGGTGGCATTGGATGTCCAGGTAAAACTTTATGGTCGGTTCCTCTCCAATGGACGGCGAGGACCTTTTTTTTTAAAAAATTTTTTTTTACAAAATCTTCCGACTCTAGTATGTATTTTTTTTTTATTTTTATATATTTTTTAAAAATCTTTTTTAATTCCATTTTTTTATCAATATAGTTTTTAGACATATTTTTATAAAATAAATCGTCAGAAAAAATAACATTATTGCTCTTATATACTTCCTTAAGGCTATATCTAGAGACTGGGTAAAATAAATATTCCCATACATTTTTTGTATTATTTATTTTATTTGGCTCTGTATAAAAATTACTAAAATTTTCCATATCAACTACGGGTATGGAATTGAATTTATCTGAAATTATTAAATGATTTAATACAAATAATAAATTTGAAAAAAAACCACCACCTCTAAATCGTTTAATTACATAAAATAGTTTATTTTTATTTTTATCTCCAAATTTGATAAGTTTATAATTAGGTTGATTTTCTAAAGATTTGAATATTTTATTTTTTTTAACTAAAAATAGCCTTTTTCTTGATGATAAAATAAAATTTAAAAATAATTTTTTCATAATTAATTTATGTAATCATTTATTTAAAAACATAAATAGTTTTGATAATTATAACTGATTATAGTGTTAAAAAAAATTAATTACTTTTAATCTAAAAAAAACAAAAATGCAAAAAAAAATATTTTATTGGTGTCCTTTTATAGATAAAGTTGCGACAGTAAAATCAGTAACTAATTCAGCTTTAGCTTTACAGAAAAAAATTGATAACAGTAACAGAATAATTATTTTAAACGCAATGGGAGAATGGGATAGATATAAGGCAGAACTATCAAAACAAGGTTTAGAATTTTATAATCTCACAGAACATAAGTTGTTAAAAAAAATAAAATTGAGAGGATTTATATTTAGTAGAATAAATTATTTACTAATTTTTTTGTTTACAGTCTATCCTTTATACAGACTAATTAAAAAAGAGGAGCCCAAATATATAATAGCGCACCTTTTAACCTCTGTTCCAATGTTTCTATTTTCTTTAATTAATTTTAAAACAAAATTAATAATTAGAGTATCTGGTTTAATCAAATTTAATATTTTTCGTAAAATATTTTGGAATTTTTCTATAAAAAAAATAAACTTAATTTTTTCACCAACAATTGACTCCTTAAACGATTTAAGAAAAAAATTTAGTTCTTATGAAAATAAAATTTTCTTACTTAGAGATCCTATTATTTCAATATCAAAGGTACATAAAGAATCGCTTGAAAAGTGTATTCTAGATAAAAATTATTATATTGCTATAGGTAGGTTAACAAAACAAAAAAATTTTATACTTTTATGTGAAGCTGTTAAGGAATTAAAATATACTTATAAAAAAAATTTATTAATTAAAATTTTAGGTGACGGTGAGGAAAAAGATAAAATTTTAAGTTATATAAAGGCTAATAATATTGAAGAAAATATAAAATTATTAGGTTATAAAAAAAATGTATTTAAATACTTAAAAAAAGCAAAAGCTTTAATCTCAACTTCATTATGGGAAGACCCTGGTTTTTTTTTAATTGAGGCTGGATCGTTAAATATACCAGTAATTTGTAGTGATTGCCCAAATGGTCCAAGAGAAATATTAAATAACGGAAAAAATGGATACTTATATAAATCTAATTCAAAAAAAGAATTGGTAAATACAATAAATATTTTTGAAAAAGATGATCCAGAACAAATATATACAAAGAAACTTAACTTAAAGAAAATGACTAAAAATTTTACATTATTTAATCATGCGGAAGTACTTTTAAATTATTTAGATGAAAGAAAAAAGAATTAATTTATTTATTTTTTTGCCTAATTTTAAATTAGGAGGCGCAGGAAATGCTATAAATCTACTTTGTAGATTTTTAAATAAAAAAAAATTTAATATTTTTATTATATCTATAGGAAGATGTTATTATAAAAATTCTTTAAAAAAATTTACCAAAAAAATTTATGAATTAGATACATCAAGAACACTATTTTCTTTTTTAAAGATAAATAAAATATTGAAAAAAAATACGAAGGTTTATGATAATACAATTTTTATATCAAATATTAATTATGTAAATGTATTATCAGTTATTTTTATTAAAATTTTGTTTAGATTAAAATTAATTTTAATCGAAAGAACACCACTTTATGAACTAAAAATATATTACAGCCTTATTGATTATATAAAAAAAAATATAGTCAAATTTCTTATGTTTTTGTTATATGAAAAAGCTGACGCATTAGTAGTAAATTCTTCAATAGCTTATGAAGAATTTAAAAAATTTAAAAAAAATAATTTATATAAAATTTATTCACCTATTGATTTAACAAAAAAATTTTATTTTAGAAAAAAAGCATCAAATAAATTTAAAATTATCTCTATAGGTAGGCTTGAGAAAGAAAAGAATTTTAGACTTTTAATTGAAGCATTTTCTAAATTATCAAACAATAATGTTCACCTTGATATTTATGGTGAAGGTAAACTACGAATTGAATTAAATAATCTTATTAACGAACTAGATCTTTCACAAAAAATTAAAATAAAAAAATTTCAAAGGCAGCATGAAAAGAATTATTATAAATATGATCTTTATATTAGTAGTTCAGACTTCGAGGGTTTTCCTAATACAGTAGTAGAGGCAATAAAAAATGATTTGCCAGTTATAAGTACAAACTCTAAAGGTGGGGTTGTGGATATACTTAAAAATGGAAAAGGAGGAATAATATTAAAAAAAAATGATTCATCTGAATTAGCCTCTAAAATTAATTTTGCTATAAAGAATATTAATTATTTAAAAAAGAAACAACTTTATGCCAAAAAAAATCTTAAGAATTTTGATATTAAAATATATAAAAAATTATATGAAAAATTGTTTTTAAAAATCTGTGAAAAGTAAAAAAAAAAATTTATTTACAATATTAACTCCTGTTTTGAATGGTGAAAAATTTATAACTAAAACAATTGAAAGTATAAAAAATCAATCTTATAAAAATTTTGAACATATAATAATCGATGGTGGCTCTAAAGATAATACATTGAAAATTATAAAAAACCTTAAGCATAAAAGGCTTAGATTAATTATTTTAGAAAATAAAAATATGTGGGATGCTTTAAACAAAGGAATAAATGAATCAAAAGGAAATATAATCGGAATTTTAAATTCTGACGATTATTATTACAAAAATGGAATTGAAATTATAAATGATTATTTCATAAAATATAATTTTGACTATATTTTCGGCGCAGTAAGAAAAAATAAAAGAATTTTATATAGATTAGAAAAAGATAAGGTCAAAAATAAATTTAATATTTATCCTTCTCATTCTGCAAGTTTTTTTACACAAAAAAAAGTGCATAAAAAAATTGGATTGTATAACTCAAATTTAAAATTTTGTTCTGATTACGATTTATTCTATAAAATTTTTAATAATCAATCTCTTAAGGGTGGAAATACTAAAAAAAATCAAGTAGTTGGTTTTTTTAGATCTGGCGGAATGTCTGAAAAAATTAATTTTTTAATTAAGTTATTAATAGAGGCTAAGATAAGATTTATCAATAAACAAAATTTTATCTCGGTTTTAATTATTTTTTTTAAAGATCTTATTAGTAATATTATTCATAAAGTTTTTAAAAATAACATATTCTTTATTAAATTTAAAAAAATGAAGCTTAAAAATAAAATTCTATTAAATAAAAAATTAAATACTTAAACTAATTTTTTTTTCAATTTCTCTACCTAAATTTACTAGCTGCGTAAATTCTTCAGGTGTTGCTGATAAAGCATGATCTCTAATAACTGTGCTTGATTTATCTAAGGTAAAATGCTTCTCAATAATTTTTGCACCTCTACTAATTGCAAGTAAACAGGTTTCTATCCCAATCGTATGATCGCTATATCCAGCATAAAAATTTGATGTAAATTTTTTGGGGAAATTTTTTAAATCTTTGTTAAATGTTGGGTACAATGACTTACACCATAGGTGCTTAACATTCTTTTTACTTGGAAAGGGTAATTTTTTTTTATTCCACATACCTAATGATGCGTAGGTTAAGTGATTAAGAGATACTATTCTTTTTGCTAAGTCAAAATTATCTACTAAAGTTCTTGATGCGATTTTAAATTTTTTTATTTTATGTTTTTTTACCATATTAAGTGCATTATCAGTAAATATAGAAAACATTATTTCAATATTAAAATATTTTCCCCAATTTAATAAATCTCTCATTATCTTGTCATCAATATGATTCATTTCACCTTTTTTTGCTCTCCATCCTAATTGAAATTTGGCTATATCAGCTCCAGCTTCCTTTGCTTTTTTTATTAACTCGTAACAAAGCTTAAAATTTCCATTATGATTAAGTCCTATCTCTGCAATAAAAATCATAATATTTTACCTAATAATTTATCGTATTTTTTTAAATCTTTTTTATTTTTTGTTCTATTGCCTGAATAAATTCTATATTTATATAATGGCAGCTCTAATCTCCCTATCTTAAATTGTTTTTCAAATCTTTTCCTCAATTCGTGGCCTTCTCTCATTTTAAATTTTTCGTTATATAAGCCGACTTGTAATATTGCTTCTCGTCTAAACATTATACCACACGCAATTTCATTTTTAAAAAAATTTTCTCTAGATATTTCATTTTCATTAGAATCAACCTTTACGTAATCTGTTGCTAACGCTTGATAGTATCTATTTTTATCAAGAAAAAATTTAGATATACTTAAATAATTTCTTTCTACGTAATCATCTGAATCTACCCTTACAATATATCTTCCCGAGGAAATTTTTATTGCTTTATTAATTGATTTAGGCAGACCCAAGTTTTTAGAATTATTTAAAATTTTAATATTTTTAAATTTTTTAAATTTGCTAATTATTTTTTTTGTAAAATCTTTAGATGCATCGTTAACAATTATAATTTCAAATTCATCAAGCTTAATATTTTTTTGTAAAATTAAACTTCTTATACATCGCTCAATCCATATTCCATGATTATAAATACAAACTATTATTGAAATTTCTGGCATTATAATTTTTTAACTAAATTAATAACTTCCTTTGCAGCTTTTAACTCTGAGTCTATAGTTAAACCAGCAATATGGGGCGTAATTAATAAATTATCATTATATTTTTGATATTCTACTAATTTATGTCCCTTATTTAAAATATTTTGTTCGTTACTAACTACATCTAAGGCTGCGGCCTTTATCTTTTTATTTTTTAAAGCACTTAAAAGTGCTTTTTCATCAATTATTTCTCCTCTCGATGTATTTATAAAAAAAGGTCTTCTTTTCATTAAATCAAACCATTTTTTATTTACCATTTTTTTTGTAACTTTATTGAGATGAACACATACAAACACAATATCAGAATTTAGGAGTAGTTTCCTTAAGTTAAAACATTGCTTAACAAATTTGACCCTAATTTTAAAATTAGGCTCATAAGCATACACATTCATTCCAAATGCTTTACTATATCTAGCCAAATTTGACCCTATTCTTCCAAAACCAATTATTCCAACATTTTTATTCTTAAATTCAATACTTCTTAGATGATCTTCCATATCCCTCCAATGTCCAGATCTAACGATATTTTCAGCCTTATTAATTTTCCTAACTAAACTTAACATTAATGAGAATGTAAATTCTGAAGAAGCAGATATCTGTTTAATATTAATTGTTTTTTTAATTGATAGAACTTTTATTTTATATTTTTTACAATCCTTTTTGGAAATATGATTTGATCCTGTTGATGGAGTAACTATGTAACTTAAATTTTTTGCGCGTTTTAAAATTTTTTTGTCAATATAATAATCTGGCGATGGGTTACAAATCCAAATATTAATATTTTTTATCAAGCTTTTAATTTCGTTTAAGCTAGCTCCATAACAATAGTGGACATTTCCCAATTTATTAAAATCTTTTATGATATTTTTCATAAAATGTAATGGCGCTGATACTAATATATTTTTTTTTGGAGAAATTGTTTTATTTTGTAAAAGTCTTTTTTTTTGGAAGATTCTTGCAAAAACCATTTTCGATTAAATGTTTGGCCACTAATAGATCAAATTTTTCATCAATGTTAATTGATTTCTCTTGTGGCATTATAAATGGTACTGAATTTCTTCCAATTCGAGTTTTTTTCAGCAAACAATCCCTTGTCATTAGATATATTGATCCGTTTCTTATGTAAGATGATTCAAAATTTTGTCTAAAAGATTTTCTTTCTACCTCTGGATATTCTTTACAAAAATTCACCATTTGTTTACTTCTAATTTTTTTTAATCGCAATGGATGTTTTTCACCAGTATCAACATAAGCTATTACTGACTCAGATTTTTTATTATAAATTATTTCTATCGCCTTATTTACATCTTTATGATCTCTTAAAGGAGAAACGCACGGTAATTCAATAATATAATCGTATTTTTTATTATAAATTTTTTCAATTTTTTTTAATGCAAACAACAAAGAGTCAACTGAAGGAGTTTTGCTGGTTGCTAAACTTTTTGGTCTTAAAAAAGGTGTTGAGGCCCCATACTCGTTAGCAATTTTTGCAATTTTTTTTGAATCAGTTGAAACAATTATATCATCAATATATTTAGATTTAATTGCTGCTGTAATACTGTAGCTTATAAGAGGGTGTTCATTTAATTTATAAATATTTTTGTTTGGAATTCCTTTTGATCCACCTCTTGCCTGTATTACACAAAGTATTTTTTTGTTTCTTATCATTTATTTTTTATAATTTAAGAAAATTATTTTTTAACTTAAGTCTGTTTTTAAGATCAAAAATAATGGAGTCTTTTTTTAAACTTTTTTTAATAATTTTCCAATTTTTTAAATAAAAACCATGAGGCACTAGTAACATTGCACCAACATAAATATTTTTTTTTAATTTATTAATATAATATTTTTGAAATTTTTTCTCTAAATCATTTTTATTTATCCATGGATCATGAATATCAAATTTGTAATTTAATTTTTTTAAGGTTTTTATAACATCAAAAACTTTTGAATTTCTTAAATCATTACAATCTTCCTTAAATGTAAGGCCAAAAATAATTATTTTTTTTTTCTTGTTAAGTTTGATTTTTTTAAATTCATGGTCGAATTTTTTTGCAACATATTTGGCCATGCTATCATTTGTTTTTCTTCCAGCTAATATAATTTTTGGATTAAATCCTGACTGACGAGCTTTATATGTTAAATAATAAGGATCAACTCCTATGCAATGTCCACCTACAAGGCCTGGTGAAAATGGTATAAAGTTCCATTTTGTCGAAGCCGCCCTAATTACTTCATTTGTATCTATTTTTAAATTTGAAAATATTTTTGATAATTCATTGAAAAAAGCAATATTTAAATCTCTTTGTGTATTCTCAATAACTTTTGCTGCTTCAGCCACTTTTATTGATGGCGCAATATGAATCCCAACTGAAATAATTTTTCCATAAATTTTTGCTAAATAATTAGAGGTTTTAATTGTAGAACCAGAGACAATTTTTTTAATGTTAGTCAGTTTATGTTTATTATCTCCAACATTTATTCGTTCAGGAGAATATCCTAAAAAAAAATGTTTGTTCAGTGTCTTATTATTTTTTTTTAATATAGGTAGACAATTTTCCTCAATACATCCAGGATATACTGTTGACTCATAAACAAAAATACAATTTTTTTTTATATGTTTTTCAATAAGTTTGGTTGCGTTTAATAAAGGACCAAGATCTGGTTTGTTATTTTTTTTAAGTGGAGTTGGAACGGTAATTATAAAAATATCAGTATCTTTTAAATATTTATCTTGATAAGTAAATTTAATTTTATTTCTGTAGATCTCTTTTTTATTAAATTGAAAATTTGAGTCTTTACCTTTGTTTAAATTATCAACCCTCTCTTTTTTGGTATCAAAACCTACAACTTTAAAATGTTTTGAAAATTCAAGCGCAAGTGGTAAACCAACATAGCCTAGTCCGATAATAGAAATTTTTGGATTATTTTTAAACATTGTAATATTTCTTATACCATCTAACAAAATTTCTAATCCCTTCTTCGATTCTTACTTTGGGTTTGTACTTATAAAGATTTTTTATTTTTTTAATTGAAGCATTGGTCTTCATTATATCTCCTGGCTGAAGAGGTTTATATTTTTTTATTGCTTTAATTTTTAGTTCTTTTTCTAAACATAAAATATATTTATTCAATGGTATTGGATTATTATTTCCAATATTTAAAATACGGAATGGACAATCTGACTCGGAAGGATTATTTTTTATATTTTTTTTTGGAAATTTTTTTGAACAGATTTTTATTATACCCTCAACAATATCATCAACATATGTAAAATCTCTGAAATGTTTTCCATAATTAAATATTTCAATTTTTTTTCTATTTAAGATATTTTTAGTAAAAATAAAAAGAGCCATGTCTGGCCTACCCCATGGACCATATACTGTAAAAAATCTCAACCCCGTTGTTGGTAATGCATACAAACTGCTATATGAATGAGCCATTAATTCATTAGATCTTTTAGTAGCCGCATAAAGTTGAATTGGATGATCAACTGGATTCTTTTCTTCCAAGGTATTTTTTTTTGAGTTACCATATACGCTGCTAGTACTAGCATAAACTAAATGTTTAATTCTATACTCTTTTGACAGTATCAAAATATTTGCAAAGCCAACAAGATTTGATTTTATGTAATCTCTGGGTTTTTTAATTGAGTGTCTTACACCTGCTTGGGCAGCTAAATTTATAACAACTTCGGGTCTATATTTTTTAAATATATTTTCTAATGAGTTAAAATTTTCAATTGAAGATTTTATAAAAAAGAAATTTTTATTTTTTTTATGGCTTAGTAAGATCTTCAGCCTATCTTTTTTTAGTTTTTGACTATAATAATTATTAACATTATCAACTCCAATAACGATATGGTTATTATTTAATAATTTATATGCTAGATGAAATCCTATGAAACCAGCACAACCGGTTAGTAATATTTTCATTTTATCTTTATTTTTTCTTGATCAATTTATTCGGGTTTTAAGAAAATACTATTTATTATAATATTATCAACAATAGTTTCACTGTAAATTTTATATCCTTCTTCTAAAAAATTGTCTCTTCTTAAGTAAGAATTATAATTGGTTATTACATAGTCAGCCCTATCTAATTCATCAACTATTAATATCCTCTTATAATTTCCACTGGTCAATAAATATTTTGAAAAATTTAATCTTGTTCTGCTTAGCCCAGCTACTTTTATAATTTCTCTATTGTCGTGCTCTAAAATTTTATTTAAAGCATCCTTATTTGAAAGCCCCCAATAATCTAGTTCAAATTTATCATTTAAATTTTTGCCACCGAGTAAATTAAAATAAACCATTTGGTAGGGATGGTATTTATATATCCAATAAATGTTTGAAATTAGGCTTAAAGATAAAATGCAAATAATAATTTTTTTATATTTAATTGAATTTAAAAAATAAACTAAAAAATAAATTAACAATGGATAGATAAAGTACAAATGTCTCCAACCGTTAATCAATGACTCTGAGATAAAAATTGATATAAATAAAACAATTATTAAGGAGACAAAAATAAAACAATCATAAAGTTTTATTTTTAAATTAAAATCTTTAATAAATAAAATACATCCAAATAAAAAATAAAGAATATTAATTATCGGTATTGATATAATTAACCATACAGGTAAATAGTGCCAAGGTAGTAAATTAATTTTATAAAAATCTCCTAAATATAATATTTCTGGAAAATCAATCTGATATTTTATTCCTGTAACCAAAGATGTATATGTATTTTCAATTATATTATTCCACAAAGTTGGATTCAAAATTAAAAAAAATAATAGTGTTGATGTTCCTAGAAAAAGAAATTTATAAATAAATTTTTTGTTAATTTCTTTATTTAGATATTCATTAATCACTATTATTAGGAAAAAAATTAATGGAAAAATTATTCCCCCAGTTCTCATTGCTGCTAAAAAACCAGAAAAAAACGACAGAAAAAATATGTTTTTGTAATTGAATTTTTTAAATAATTTAAAAGAAAAATATAAGAAAAAACAAAGAGAAGATAAAAAAGGAATATCATTGGGACTATAAAAAAGTTCTGGAAATATTCTTGGAGATAATATGACTGTTAATATACCTAAAAAAGATATTATATTATTTTTAAATCTGTCTCTTAAAAAAAAATAAAAAACTAAAATTCCTAAAAAATTAAATAAAAAAGAAAATTTATATTTAAAATAGTAAATTTCTTTTTTTTGCTCTATTCCAAATAAATATTCTGCTAAAGAAGACATCGCATGAAAAGGTACTCCTGAAAAAATAAAGGTTTCTTGATATTTTTTTATTGTAGTTACATCATAATTTTGAGTAATTTCATTTGTTAATTCAGGAAAAAATAAATTCCCTAAGTGAGTCAAAATAATTATTCCCTGCTGTCTATATTCTAATTGATCGAGAGGCATTCCATAATCCTCAACGATCATAAAACCAGTAAATAAAAATATTAGAAAAAATATTATTATGAAATAGTTAAAGTAAGTCTTGCTTTCAATATTATACTTAAACAAACTAGAACCTTACATCTTTTTTTTTTAATTCTGCAAAATAAAAAAGATTCAAATTTACTATTGGTAATAAGGCAGGAAACCAAAAAGTTTTCTTTTTTTTAAAATAATAATTGAGGATAAATATTATTTTTTGCAATGCATTAATGTGCTCTCTAGATTGCCATAAGTCCTTTTCCAATGGTGTAATTTTATACAATTTACATGCTTTTTTCATAGCCAGTAGTTGTCCCAATCTCCATAACAAACCTGGATCACAAGGTAAAGCTAAACAAAGTGTTCCATCTTTTTTAAGAAGATTTACCCAGCTAACTAAGGCTTTTTCTGGATCTGGGATATGTTCGAGAACATGTGATGCAATAATTCTATCTACCTTGTTTTTAAAATAATTTATTTTTTTTACTTGTTTATAATCAATTTTAATAACTTTTTTTATTAAAGATTTTGGAATTTTTATTTTATTTAAGTAAAATTTATCATCTACAACTATATATTTATCTATTTCACTTATTTTTTTTAAATCCATCCAATGCCAATGTGGTTTTCCAGCACCTCCAAACTCCATTACAATTTTAAAACTATTTTGTTTAGAATATTTATTTATAATTTTGTGGTTAATTTTTAAAAATAGTCCAGTAAAACCTTTATACAAATAGTTTTCATAAGCTTTTCCCCAAAAACTTCTTTTTATTTCTTTTTCTTTTAAAATTTTCATTTTTTTAAAAACTCTAATAATTGTTTTTTTGAGATACTTAAATTTTTTTTATTATTTTCTTTGTACCATTCTATAGTTTTTTTTATAGCATTATTAGTCGAATAAATTGGTGTCCAGCCAATTATTTTTTTTGCTTTATTGGAATTTAATTTTAAATAATTGTGTTCAAAAAAAGACGTTTTAATTCTTTTATGTTGAACTTTGCTCCATTCTTCTGAGAAGAGATTAATTATATCTTTAACCTCGTAATTTCTTTTTATCGATTGTGGAGAAAAATTGTATGCACCACAATATTTTGGATTTAGATAGACCATTTTAGCCAACATTAAATATCCTCTAATACTATCTAGAACATGTATCCAAGGTCTTACACTATTGTAATTCCTAATATAAATTAATTTATTTTTAGTAATTGATTTAACTATATCTGGTATAATTCTATCATCTGACCAGTCGCCTCCACCTATTACATTTCCACATCTGGCACTTGCAATAAATATTTTTTTACTCTTTAATTTTTTTTGAAAATAAGATGTGAGCAATTCTGACATAGATTTCGAAAAACTGTAAGGATCATCGCCACCTAATTGATCACTTTCTATAAAAGTCTTTTTATTAACATCATTTTTGTAACATTTGTCAGAAGTTACATTAATTATTGCAACCTTTTTTTTAAGTTTACTAGCTGACTCTAGCACGTTATAGGTTCCTTTTACATTAACCTCAATAGTCATAGATGGTTTTTTATATCCTTGTTTGACCAAGGATTGGGCTGCTAAATGAAATATGATATCAGGTTTAAAATCCCAGATTATTTTGCTAATTTTTTTTTTATCTCTTATATCTGCATATTTAGACGTTAATTTTAATTTTAATTTTTTAAAATGAGAAGAATTTTTAAAATTTGTATTTGAAACTCCTAATAAATTTGAGTCTAGATGACTTAACCAAAGGCTAAGCCAAGAGCCCTTGAAGCCTGTATGACCTGTTATCAATATCTTTTTTTTTTTAAAAAAATTTTTCACTTATTAAAATAAATTTTTCTTAATTGAATTAAATGTTTAGTCATTATTATTGCATTTTTTGAAATTAAATTTAGACTATTAAAAACACTATCACCAGCTGTTCTATGTTTATGTACAACTTCATGCTCTCCAATTTTAAAATCATATTTTTTTGCCTCCATAAAAATCTCTGCTCCAATATAATTATATTTAAACCTACTGGTAATTTGATTGCAAGATTTAGAGTTAAGAGCTCTAAAGCCACAATTAATATCAGAGAGATTAGATTTAATAATAGTCCTCGCTAAAAAGTTATAGACTTTTGTGGTTATCTTTCGAACAAATTTATCTTTCCTTTTTTTTCTATGTCCAAAGAGAACATCATATCCCTCTTCATTTATTAACTGGAGAAATACTGGAACGTCTTCAAAGCTATATTGACCATCGCCATCTAAAACAAAAATAACATCTGAGCTTGGTATTTTTAGTGCTGAAATTGTATTTAAACCATATCCTACGTTTTCATCTTGTTTATAATATTTTAATTTTTTCATTTTATTTTGAAGTTTTTTGACTATAGATGCTGTGTTATCAGTCGAATTATTATCAAATATCCAGATTTCATAATCAATATTTTGACTTTCTAAAAAAGAATTGCCCTCTTCTAATACTTCACTTATGACATCTTGCTCATTAAAAGCGAGTAGGCATACTGCAACTTTAGTCATTATGTTATTTCCAAGTTTTCCAAGGAGCTTTATTTGAATTCCATAATTTATTCAAAAACTTATGATCACTAATATTATCCATTGGATGCCAAAACCCTTTGTGTTTATAAACATAAAGTTTTTTGTTTTTTGCAATTTTTTGTAAAGGCTCTTCCTCAAAAATTGTATTATCGTTTTTTATATAATCCAATACTTTGCTTTCACATATAAAAAATCCCCCGTTTATCCATGAATTATCCTTTTTTGATTTTTCTCTAAAATTTTTTAATAAGTTATTTCTATTTTTAAAATTTGTTATTTTATTTTTATTAAATTCTAGCGCTCCAAATCTACCTTGTAACTGAACTCCAGTAAGGCTGATTAACCCTTTACCTTTCTCATGAAATTTAATTAATTTTCTAAGATCTACGTTAGAAAGTCCATCCCCATATGTAAGAAAAAATCTATCATTGCCGATAAAATCTTTTATTTTTTTTATTCTACCTCCGGTCATAGTTTTTTCACCAGTATCAAGTAATGTTACTTTCCAATCATCTTTTTTTTTATTTATAATTTTTTTTTTTTGAGTAGATAAATCAATTTGAATATTTGAATTATAGTAATTATAGTTGAGAAAGTAGTCCTTAATTAACTCACCTTTATATCCAAGTAATATAATAAATTCATTAAATCCTTGGGACGAATAGATTTTCATAATATGCCACAGGATAGGTTTATTGCCAATTAAAATCATTGGTTTTGGTTTAGAAACTGTTTCTTCACTTATTCTAGAACCTAGGCCACCCGCTAAAATAACTACTTTCATAAATTTATAATTTAATTTAAATTCTTATAGTTTATTTCATTAAAAAATTAAACTATATATAGCTTTTTTTAAAATGATAAAAACAAGTATTTCTGGATTATATATTATTAATCAAAAAAAAATTACAGATAATAGGGGCCAGTTTATTAAATTTTTTTCAAAAGATTTTGTAAAAGGTTCTATTAATACAAATTTTAAAGAGTGTTATTTCACGATCTCAAAAAGAAATGTTTTGAGAGGTATACATTATCAAAATAAAAAAGGATGTGATAAATTAATATTTGTAATTAAAGGAAATATCTTAGATGTAGTAATAGACTTAAGGAAAAAATCAAAAACTTATAAGAAAATTTTCTTTACTAAGCTAAGTCAAAATGAAAAAAAATCGGTTTATATTCCAGCTGGGTGTGGTCATGCTTATAAAGTTTTAAGCAAAGACGCAATAGTAGGTTATTTAACAACCAAACAATTTTCAAAAATAAAAGAAAAAGAATTTTTGTGGAGCAGTATTAAATTTAATTGGAAAATAAAAAATCCTATTTTATCTAAAAAAGATAAAAATGCACCTAGTCTTAATTTAGAATGAAAAAAAAAAATATTATTATTGGAGCTGGAATAGCAGGTCTGTCTGCATCTTTTCATCTTGCAAAGAAAGGAATAAAAAGTCAAATTTTAGAAAAAAATCCAAGGCCAGGAGGTCTATTAGATAATTTTGTCATAAGTGGATTTACCTTTGATCATTTTGTCCACTTATCTCTAGCTAAAGATGATTATGTAAAAAAATTTTTTGCAAAATCTTCTAATTTTCATATTCATAATCCAACCCCTAATAATTATTATAAAAATAAATGGATTACACATTCACCTCAAAACCATTTATTTCCTTTAGAAATTAAAGAAAAAATAAGAATTATTAAAGATTTTATTTTTAGAAAAAAAATAAATTTAGAAAAGATAATTAATTATGAAAGTTGGTTGAGAAGTATATACGGAAATTATTTTGCAGAAAATTTTCCAATGGTATACACAAAAAAATATTGGACTATTAGTGCAAAACAGATGAGCTCAAAGTGGGTGTCTTTTAGAATGAATGTGCCTAAGCTTATTGATATTTTAAAAGGATCTATTTTTCCAGTTTACAATAATACTTATTATGCAAAAAATTTAAGATATCCAAAAAGTGGTGGTTATAAATCTTTTCTTAGTATTCTTTTGAAACAAAATAATATTCATCTTAATCAAAAAATTTTATATATAGATTCTAAAAAAAAAATTATTATAACTGAGAAAGAAAATATTAAATATAATCATTTAATTTCATCAATTCCATTAAATGAGCTTTGTAAAATAATTAAAAATATTCCAAAAAAAGTTAAAAAAGCTTCCAGTCAACTTAGATATACATCGGGTGTATTGGTTTCTCTTGGCTTTAAAAAAAAAATAAATTCTGAAATGTGGTTTTACATTTATAATAAAAATATTAAGGCTGCTAGAGTACATAGCCCTAGCTTAAAATCCCCAAGAAATGCCCCTAAAGGATGTAGCTCTCTTCAAGCAGAAATTTACTTAAATAAAGATGAGAAAATTGATAAAAAAAAATTGAAAGAGATTGAAAATAATACAATTAAAAGTTTGATTAAAATGAATCTTTTTGAAGAAGATGATATTATAGTTAGAGATACACGTTATGTAAAATACGCAAATGTTGTTTTTGATAAAAAGATTTACTATAATCGACAGATTGTCAGAAGTTTTTTAAATAAATGTAAAATTTTTTCAGTTGGAAGATTTGGAGAATGGGAATATCTATGGTCTGACCAGGCATTTCTATCTGGGAAAAAAGCTGCAGATCAAATTATAAAAAGTGAAATTTCTTAAAATAATTACAGTAATTTTATCAACGCTTTTTAGCTTTTTTATCATCTATTTAGGTTTAGTTTTTTATAATTTTTCAAATTTTAACGATAAACAAAAAAAATTTTTTTATAATTTAGAAATAAGTGAATTTCATAAAAAATATTCTCTTAAACTTCATCATACTAGAGGTGATAATTGGGGTACTATTTATGATTTATTAATTGAAAATCATAATTTAAATGAGGTTGATCTATCTGATGAATCAAATAAAAAAATTTCAAAAAAACATCAATTAATATTCAATTATATTTATGAGACAAAAACTGACGATACAATTCTATTTCAAGGAGATTCGTGGATTGAACAATATAATTTTTATAAAAAATCTAAGGATAGTATAAAAAGCTTAGGGATAAATACTGATATGAATATTATAAATGCTGGTATCAGCTCATTCTCACCAACGCTTATGAAATTGCAGTATAAAATTTTAAAAGAAGATTTTAATATTAACCCAACAATAGTTGTTGGTATGATAGATCAGACAGATATAGGAGATGAAATATGTAGATATAAAAATAATAGAGTATTAAAACAAAATGAAGTAATAGCAGTTAAGCCAGCAATTCATGAATTTCCAATTAAATGGAAGTTAACTGAACTTTATTATAGTAAAAAAAATAATTTTTTTAAAAGTATTTCACTAACTAATTTTAAGTTTAAACAATTTACCATGAAAGCAAAAAATAAGTTTTATAAATTTTTTGACAAAAATATTAAGTATTGCGCATATAAAGATATTCAGTCATATTTAATAAACTCAAATAATAAAAATGAGAAGTATTTTGCTAATTCAGTAAAAGATTATTTAAGAATGTTGAACGATGATAAAACTATTAAGAAGATAGTTTTAGTTACTTTTCCCCATAAATTTCATTTTAAATCCAATGGATTAAAAAATGTTAAATATAATGTGAATGTTTCTAATATTGTAGAAAAGATTGAAAATGATTTTAACAAACTCATTCATATTAATTTTAGTAAAATTTTAGATTCGAAAGTTTCAAATATAAATGATATATGGTTAGAGAATGATATATCATCACATTTGAAACCGTATTATCATGATAATTTAATTACTAAAGAAATAATAAATAAAATTAAAAATACAAAATGAAAATACTATTAACTGGAGGAACAGGTTTTATAGGAAAGAAATTAGTAAATAAATTAAGAGATAATAATTATAAATTTGCAGTATTAACTAGATCTAAAAATATTAAAAAAAGGAATTATATATATCTAGATAAGAGTCTAATTAAGGCTTCTAAGAAAATCTTAAAATTTAATCCAACAATTTTAATTCATCTTGCAACTAATTTTCAAAAGAAACATGATATGAACCTCATATCAAATATGATCGATGATAATATAACCTTTGGTACAAAAATATTGGAACTATTAAAAAATAATATAAAATTATTTGTTAACATTAATAGCGCTTATACATCTATAAATGGAAAAAATTACGATCCTAAAGATTTTTACAGCAGCACAAAATATAGTTTTGAAGTAATTTTAAATTATTTTAATAAATATAATAAATTTAAAGTTGTTAATTTACTTCTTGCAGACACCTATGGTCCTAATGATAAAAGAATAAAGTTAATTAATATTCTACTTGGTAAAAATAAAAAAATAATAATTAAAAATTTGAATGATGAAATTAATTATACATATATAGATGATACAGTAAGAGCATTAAATTTTGTTATAAATCATAAATGGAAAAAAAAATGGAACAATTTTAGTATTTTTTCTGATGAAACTATCCAGATTAAAAATTTAATTAATAAAATTGAAAAGATTAAACAAAAAAAATTTGATCTTGTTTATAAGAAGAATAATGGCAAAAAATTTAAATTTAAACCTAGATATAAAAAATTGATAGGATGGAAAAATAAAATCAGCCTAGATAAAGGTATTAAATTATGTTTAAAAAATATCCATTAGTCATTATTTAATTAAGACTTCGTTGATAAGTTTAATATTTTGAGAACTATCTAAGTAATTTAAAACATATCTAATATTGTTAATTAAGTATTGAATAGACTTGATATTTTTTTCATCACTAAAATTTAATTTATGTTTTTCAATTTTATTAATTAAATTTTTTAAATCTAATTTATCTATATTTAATAAATAATTTAGATAAGTAGACTGAAATTCGGAATCTTCCAATAAATATTGAAACCACTCTTTTTTTAAATCCATATTATGAAAATAAGACATTGCAAATTCATTCTTTCTATTTGTTAAAAATGGAAGTGGTAATTGATTTTTATATTTTTCCTTTATATTAATTGGGAAGAATGGGTCTGAAGGTATTAAATAAAAAATTTCATCCTTTGGATCAAAATAAAATCTTATATTATGCGCAAGAATAGAGTGCATTTCTCCCCATAACTTATTTATAAAAAAAACCTTCACAGATGAATCAATATCAAAAACTTCACTAGCTTTTTTTTCTTT
>MDSZ01139962.1_pt1 | contig 46033 bp, 39 predicted proteins | sample 811201 | NCBI WGS metagenome assembly MDSZ01 (sample SAMN05326647, study PRJNA326480) | marine metagenome | isolation source: seawater | place: Indian Ocean: North | collected 2010 | reverse complement strand
GGGCGATTGGTGTAGTCTGGATATCATGCTGGCCTTCTAAGCCGGTGACACGGGTTCGAATCCTGTATTGCCCACCACAGAAAAACAAGTATACACGAATCGCTCATATAGGGGCAGTAAGTCGGCGGCTCGAATGAAGCGTGGCTCTCGTGCATGGAAGAAGCGGGGGCAGCAGCGTTGGAAATGGAGAAAAAAGAAGCTTCGTAGAAGAAAAGCTTCCCGTAAGCGCGCTAAACAGTGATTTGTTAACGTTTCATAATATCAATTTCAGACTCCAGAGTTTTTTATAGGATGGTGACTTTGATTAAATGTTTAAAGCGAAATAATATTTTCCATTAATTAGAATCTGAATGATATTATTTAATCAACCACCGGAGGAAACTATGATGAGTTCCAATCTTATATCAGATTCAATTACAGAAGTATGTGGAAGAATAGTACCATCATAAACTGCAAGTACAGTGGAAGGAGGAATTTCCAATTTACTCAAGATTTGGTTAATAGATAAAGGAGTTTTCGATTCTAAACTAAACACTTCTCCTTGACTCTCGACTTCAATGTGCATGAGCTTGGGACATACTAGTCAGACTTATTTCTAATCCAAGTTTGGGAGAAGTAAAGCCGAGATCGCATAGCCCGGTATTGCGATGGATTCGAAATCCATTATCCTTGGATTCGGGGGTTCAAATCCCTCTCTCGGCGCCAAAATCATCAGAAAGGAGTAATATCTTCAGCGTCTCTGAGAATAACAACTCTAGAACCTGGGCCAATTTTTATCTGAGGCCTCCCAGCAAATTCTCCTGATTCTCCGTTTAGTATAGCTATTTCATCGCCCCTAACAATTGCAGCGGCAGAATTAGGTATAAATTGCTTGAATGCAACACTTCCTCCTGATCCGGACTTATCTACTAGAGTTATTGACCATCTCCTAATTCCTTTTGCATCGGGAAAGGCATCAATAGACCATACTCTGCCAGCCACACTAATTCTTGTTTCTACATCAACAATAGGAGCATCAAATGAGTCATTTAGTATACTTATTTTTGATTTATCGTCTAAATCTATCACCAATTGGCCTTTCCATAATGAAGATAGGGCATTATCTATTCTGATTTGTGAACCTTCAGAAATTGATCGTGAGATATTTTTGAAACCTCCATTTCGATGATTTCTGACTTTGGCACGATCATAACCGTGCTGTAATGTAAAATCTAATTCAATATCATTTTTATCTGATATCTCTGGGCCATTTAGATGAATTACTTCACCGGTAACTGAAAATCTAGTTTTTATTTTTCCGAGAGGAGTTACTGGCCAAGAGTGCCCGAATCTTTCTATTCTATTCATTGAAGGGAGTTCTGTTTCATAATCACTATTTTCGCAGATGGCACGTAATTCACAAACCTTGCAGCGTGACTTGGGATCATCATCTATTGGAGGATTTGCTGGCATTCCTCCTTTGTTAAATAAATTAAGTGGCGAGGGGAGAGGGGGGCAATCAGAAATATCTGGATCACGGGCATGAATTAGATTGTAAATTTCCAGCAATTCAGTATTTAATCCAGCCATAGTATCTTTATCTGGAACGGGGACATGTTTTGATGTTGAAGTTCCTAAATACCATATTTCCAAACCTTCTACTTGATCGCTGCGATCATGTGTTTCCCACCATAGCCAAGCATACAATCTTAATTGCTCTACATAACCTGCAGAGCGATCACCTTTTCCTAAAGATGCTTTCAAGTCAATTATGGTTGGTTTTCCTGACCATCTATAGACTAAATCATATTCACCTTGAAACCAACCATCTGGGTGTGATGTCGTTTGAGAAAAGGGAGATGCATCGGGATCGACAAACCATGGTCTAGCATATTCCCATGATTCTACCCAAGAAATTTCCCCTTCTGAAGCGGCTGGATTTGTTTTTTCCCATTTCCGCGGAAAACCATCAGGAGACGGCCAATGCTCCCTAAATTTACCCTCTCTCCAAAGTTTTAAATTTTTATTTTCTCCAGATTCAATACATTTTTGTAACTCATCCATGTGCATTCTTATACCTGTAATAGTCATATTTAATCCCTCATCGATACTAATATCTGTGGAGTTTCCTATACGGTTAGGGTTTGATTCCCAATCCTCTACAGCTCTTTCCCAACATCCTTGAAAATGATAGTTGATTCTCTCAATAGCCCATTTTTCTAATTCACTGCGATCTTTAGGCCAGACACTCTTGTCTCTTAATTCAAGAGAAGGACCAGGCCAGCCTTCAACTCTATCTAAATCTGGAGAGCCATTTTCGTCGATTGGTGAAACCATATCTTGATTTGTCTCTGGTCCGATGTAAAGAGGAGAATCACGAAGAACTCTGCAAATGCACTCTTCAACAGCGTTACCTCTAATTATTTGAGGAGGGAGTGGTGTTTTGAGCCGTTCTCTCCAACCATAATACCAAAGCCTTGGACAATTTTTCCATGCTATAACTTGAGATGCAGAGAGGCGTCGAAATGGATTAATTTTTTGATTACTCAAATCTAATCTTCTGACAGGCACGAACATACTAGTTATACTAAACTCTATGAATGTGTTCAAAAAAAAATATAATTTATCTATTGATTTAACCATATTACGGTCATTTCTAATCTTTCAAATGTGGGCAATACTTCTACTAATGATACGGGTGCATCTATAACATTGGCAATTGATTCAGCAACTACTAATGGCAATTCAATCCTTTGATATTCTGAATCCCAGTATAAGAATCTACGAGGAAGATTTGTTTCTTTCATTATTTCTGATATCCACTTATCTTGATCTTCTTCGGATGAAGAAATTGCACCAAAGACTATCGTACCGTCTTCGGTTAGATTTTCATGAGGCGCTATTGTCGCTTCACCTCTTCGAAGAAACCTTCTACGTAGTTGACCAGCATCTTTGTAAACTGCAGTACAAAATTTAACATGAAACCCGTATGGCTCTCTTATTTCTCCATCCAAAATATCTGGAATGCCTAATTCTGCTGCACTTACTCTTTCTTTGAGAGAAATTGCCAGTTCGGCTGAACCATTAGCTCCGGCAGTTATTTCTGTAGATAAATTAAAACCTCTTAATTCCATATTATCATGATTTCCTACTGTTATTTCTAGTTCATTTATATTGATAAAAGATATCTGGAAATCTCTTAGTTCTTCTATTAAAGAGAATAATTCAGTTTCTTTATCCGGCTCACAAGGAATTTCGACTCCTGTGAATATTCCGGCCTTTGTACAGGCTGCGATTGTTTCTTTGTATTTGTCTGATTCTAGATTTAAAAAATGAAATCTTATTTCATCTAAACCTGCTTCTGCAAAATCTTTTGCCCATTCGGGACGGAATGGTATGCTAGTATACATATGAATATGGAATTGAGAGCCAAACTCTTCCTTCAAACGCTTTATGCCTTCTAGAGTTCGGTCTTTAGCCATTAGAGGATCGCCCCCAGTTATTCCAGCACCAGTAGCACGCATTGCATGTGCTTCTTCTATTACTTGTTCAAAATTCTCACACTTCCTTTCATTGGCATACATCCAATCTATCTCTCTACGATTTTCGGAAAGAGGGCAATAATCGCATTGCCAGTGACAATGTCCGGTAATAAATAAAACGAGTTTGCTGCCCATTTGACATTGGATACATCCTTCAGCATCAGATTTTTCTGGTGCTTCATATAAATTAGGGATCTGAGGGAGATTAAGATTGATTGACATTTTCGCCCTCCATGACAGTTTTTGCTTGTTCTATTAACCAACGATGAAAAGCAACATCTCCGGAAAGTTCAGGATGGAAAGTCAGAGCTATTTTGTTATCTTTCCTTACACCAACTATTTCATCCCCACAGGTTGCAATAATATTTTCGGGAGATACATCAGAATGAAATCTTGGTGCACGAATAAAAATCCCAGGAAAAGTCCTATCAAATAATTTAGTCACTACTTCTGCTTGAAAAGAATTGATTTGCCTACCATATGCATTCCTATCAATAGAAGCATTAATCAAAGATTCTTTTCCATCTTGAGGATCGGCTAGTAGTATTGCTCCTGCACAGGTTCCAAGCACAGGTATGTTTGAATTATTCCTTAACCAATCTAAAAGATTAGGTAGAAGAAGTGAACTTGGTGAATTGCCGGTAAGGCGCATTGTAGTTGATTCTCCTCCTGGAATAATTAAAGCGTCAATATCTTGATTTAGTAATTCCAATGACGTACGTAATTCAACTATGTTAATAGGAATTTTACATTCTTTAGAAGCTTTATTCAAAGATGAAATGTGTACATGCCTAGCACCCTGCAACATAACAAGTCCGACACAAATCACGTTCTTCGGTCACGTATTATGGAAATGAACTTCACCCTGTAATGGGAGATTTTTTCCGATGTAGTCAAAGACCTGTTGCGCCTTCATAGTTCTATGAATAGTGACGGGCGGATACATAATTTTGGCGCTGGGCCTGCAGGATTACCTCTAGAAGTCATCAAAGAGGTAGTAGAATCGCTACCCAATTTAAATGATAGTGGTTTTGGATTACTAGAAATTTCTCACAGAAGTGAAGTTTTTCAAAAGGTCATAGATGATGCAATAGAGAGCGTAAGAAGAGTCCTAGAAGTACCCGATGAATATGAAGTACTATTTTTACAAGGGGGAGCATCTCTTCAATTTTATATGACTGTGGTGAACATACTCAGAGAAGGTGAAAAGGCCGACTATCTAATTACAGGAGGATGGTCAAAAAAGGCTCTAAAAGAGGCGAAGCGAATAGGAGCTGCAAAGGAGATATGGAGTGATGAATCAAATGGATTCAAGAATATTCCACAAAATGGAGACTACGAGGTCAGAGAAGATTCGGTATATTTGCATTATACTTCTAACAATACCCTATATGGCACTCAGTATCATCATCTTCCAAAAAGCGATGGTAAGCCACTGATTGTTGATGCAAGTTCAGACATTACTGGAGTAGATATCGATATTTCGAAACATGATATTGTTTATGCTGGTGCACAGAAAAACCTTGGACCAAGTGGAGTAACTCTCGTTATTCTCTCGCCATGGGCAGTTTCTCGGATCGGAGATGATATACCTACAATGCTTGATTACAATACTCACATTGAGAAAGGATCTATGTTCAATACACCGAACACATTTGGAATATTTGTTCTTGGACGTGTATTTTCATGGTTGGAGAGAAATGGGGGCATGAAAGGCGCAATTAAAAGAAATGAAGAAAAGGCTAGATTGCTATATGAGGAATTAGATAGGACTGATTTTTGGGAACCGCATGCGGCAATAGATTCTAGATCTAAAATGAATGTAACCTGGAGGCTGGAGAATAAATCATTAGAGAGTATTTTTTTGGAGGAGGCACTGGAAAATGGACTAGGAGGGCTCAAAGGGCATCGTAGTGTAGGAGGAATAAGGGCGAGTTTGTATAATTATATCTCTGTAGATAGCGTAATCGAGCTTGTAACATTTATGAAAGGATTCGAAGAGAAATATAAAAATTATGAAAATATAAATTGATTTTATTACAATCCGTACAAAGTATTCAAACACCTTCAGCGCTGGGAGACGGTATGTGCCTGCCACTGTAATACTTGGAGCCCAATGGGGAGATGAAGGAAAAGGTAAAGCCATTGACCAACTAGCGGCCAATTCGACATGGGCAGTTAGATTCCAAGGAGGGAATAATGCTGGACATACTGTAGTTTATGGCGATACAACACTAAAATTACATCAGATACCATCTGGTATTTCATCACATCATTGTTCCATGGTGTTAGGAGATGGAATGGTAATTGATCCTTGGGTTTTAGAGGAAGAATTAGACAGATGGCATCAACTATCAGGAGAGCGTCCAGAAGGAAAGAGGTTGTTCATAAGTGAACGTGCATCAGTAATTCTTCCTTTCCACAGGCTATATGACAGTGCAGACAAAGTAGTAGGTACAACAGGAAGAGGAATAGGCCCAGCATACCGTGACCGTATCGAAAGAGTGGGAATAAGATTTGCAGATATCAACAATATAGTAGATGATGTAGAATATTTACAAAATACCACTAAAAGAATGAATGGTCAACTTGAATCGGTAGGAGTTAAGCCTAGCATAGAATGGGAAAAATTACAATCAGACCTGAAATGGATTTTAGAAAGATATTCAGATTCCATTAAACCAACTGGCTTGATGGTAGATTTTGCATTAAAAAATAATGAAAATGTTTTACTTGAAGGTGCACAAGGAGCAATGTTAGATATAGACCAAGGCACATATCCATATGTCACATCTTCAGTTACATGTAGAGCCAACGCCACACATGGAGCCGGGATTCACGCCGGTCATGTTGAGCAATGTTTTGGAATAACCAAAGCATACACAACAAGAGTAGGTAATGGACCATTTCCTTCAGAACTTTCTTTGGAAGAAGGCCCGGGAATGCACATGGCCAAAGTTGGAAATGAATTCGGGACAACTACTGGAAGACCACGTAGAACAGGTTGGTTAGATATTGTTGCTTTGAAAGAAAGTAATAGATTAAATGGTTATTCGGGCCTAGTTCTAACAAAATTAGACGTATTAGGGGGTTTAGATGAAATTAAAATCTGTATCGGATATGAAATGGAAGGCAAATTACTGCATATGATGCCAACAACAAGTGTAGAGTTGGCCAAATGTGAACCTATTTATGAAACTCATCCGGGTTTTGAAGCCATGACAGAAACTGAATGGATAGAAATGGCAAATAAGTCTAGGGTCGAAAATATTGGTTTTGGTGCTTTAACACAAGATATGCTAAATTATGTGAGGCGAATTGAGAAATTATCAGGAATACCCATTGTTAGTATCGGTGTCGGCCCTGATAGAGATGCATCAATTGCTTCAATTGGTGGACCATTTGATATATAGGATAGAAGGAAATGTTCTAATTAATTTATGTGGAGGAGTAAAATATGGGATTCAAGGCTAATGCCCGCAAAAGGAGGAAAGCTACTGCTTCAACTTCAGGAAAATCAGATGTTGAGAAAAAGGAGTATGTCGGAGAAATAAAATGTGATGTGGCCGGTTGTGACAATTGGGCAGATAAAAAAATTGGAGGAAGGAAAAAGGCATATGATTGGGCAGTAGATGTTTGGGGAGACTCCGGCCTTTCGAGTGAATCTAGAAGAGTAGCTTTGTGCAAGTCTTGTTATAGAATAGGTAAAAAGCATAAGAAAGACGAGCCTGACTCTTGGTCTTAGTTGAATAGTAATGCGTAACAATATAGAAGATATGCTCATACGGATGGCCATGAATGTACAGCCAGTCAATGAAGAAATACTTGGATATGCGCCAGGTTCTGAAGAACGAGTAAAAATTCAAGATGAATTAGATAAACAAATGAGTGAAGTTATTGATATACCCTGTATAATAAATGGAAAAGAAATCTTTACAGGCAATATTGCCGAGCAAGTAATTCCTCATAACCATAAACATGTCATTGCTAGGGTTCATTTAGCATCGAAAAAAGAAATGGAAGAAGCATGTAGATCTGCCGTTGAGTCACAGGAGGCTTGGATAGATTTAGGATTAGAAGAGAGATGTAAGATTTTTGAGAAATGTGCTGACCTATTGGCTGGAGAATGGCGTATGAAAATAAATGCAGCGACTATGCTAAACCAATCAAAAACTGTTTTTCAAGCTGAAATTGATTCTGCATGCGAATTAATTGATTTCTGGCGCTTTAATTGTTATTACGCTCGTGGTTTTCATGATGATTTTCAACCTTTAGTCTCCCCCAAAGGCGTAAAAAATTCTACTGAAATAAGGCCACTTGAGGGATTTGTACTTTCAATAACGCCATTCAATTTCACAAGTATTGCTGCAAATCTCCCTAGCGCTCCCGCAATAGTAGGTTGTACTTCTGTTTGGAAACCTAGTCGTAATTCATATTACTCGAATTACTTATTGATGCAATTAATGATGGAAGCTGGATTGCCAGATGGAGTGATTAATTTCCTTCCTGGATCTGGCGCTGAAATTACTGAAGTTGCATTATCTAACCCTGATTTTGCTGGCTTACATTTTACTGGTTCAACATCAACTTTCCAAGGACTGTGGCAAGAGATAGGTACTGCCCTTCCGAAATTACGTTCCTATCCGAGAATTGTTGGAGAAACAGGAGGTAAAGATTTCATCGTGGCTCACGAGAATTGTGATCATAGAGGATTATTGGTCGCTTTACTAAGAGGCTCATTTGAATATCAGGGACAGAAATGTTCTGCATCGAGTAGAGCATACATACCTAAATCAGTATGGGACAATATTTCCGATGAATTATTTGATGAAATAAGAAAAATCAAGATGGGAGATGCGAGAGATTTTACAAATTTCATGACTGCAGTGATAGATAAAAGATCGTTTGATAAAATTTCTGGATACATAGATAGAGCAAAGAAAAATCAATCGTGTGAAGTAGTAGTAGGGGGAAATTATGATAGTTCGGTAGGGTGGTTTATTGAACCAACAATCATAGTAACTAATGATCCTGATTCTGAAACGATGGTAGAGGAAATATTTGGTCCAGTTTTAACAGTGTATGTGTATGATAACGAATCGTTTGAAGAGATACTCCAAATTTGCGATAAATCCTCGCCTTATGCACTAACTGGCTCAATTTTCGCCAATGATGAGATAGATATCGAAAAGGCATTCAAAGCACTTAGATTTACTGCAGGAAATTTTTACATTAATGATAAGCCAACAGGAGCAGTAGTTGCTCAACAACCATTTGGAGGAGCTAGAGCAAGCGGAACTAATGATAAAGCAGGCGGGCCATTAAATCTACTCAGATGGATAAGTCCACGTTCAATAAAAAGGACACTAGAAGTGCCACAAGAATGGGATTATCCGTTTATGAGATCCGAATAATTAGTTAGCAACATTGAATAGGAAATATGACTCCCACTTTTTGGGGAGCTTTAGCTGAGAGGTTACGAAAGTAACGACCCTTGAACCTGATCTGGGTAATTCCAGCGGAGGAATGAGAAATGGATATAGAAATCGCATACATATTAATAATAATTACACTTGGACTCTTTGGATATATAGGATACAAAGCGGCATCAAAAAGAGAAATTAATAATGACGAATATTTATCTGCCAGAGGAACTCAAAATTCTATGAATATTACTCTGAGTCTTTTTGCGTCAGGAATGGGTATTTGGATTCTTTTGGGTCCTTCGGAAGTAGGATATTATGGAGGATTCTGGGATGTTTTTGGTTATGCTTTATCGGCATCAACTCCTTTTCTCCTTCTTGCCTACGTAGGACCGATTATTAGAAAAAAAATACCCAATGGCGTTACGCTTGCTGATTATGCCAAATCCCGTGCTGGAAGGCCAATGCAAATTTATGTTGGATTAATTTCAATTTTGTATATGTTCACATTCCTTTTTGCAGAATTCATCGCTATTGGTAAAGTGATGGAAATTTTAGTTGGAATGAACCCTTTATTTCCTATGATTGCAGTAGGTATTGTTACTGCAGGATATACTGCATATGGCGGACTACCTGCATCCCTTGAAACAGATAAAATTCAAGCGTGGTCAATAATGATTCTAATTACATCTTTACTGATGGTACTATTTGTTTTAGACATAAATAGTTTGATTTCTGATGCCAAGTCATATACTCCCGAAGATATTGAATGGGAATGGTATCATGGAAGTATAAGTGATACTTCGACATTTAAATCAGGGTTTGCACTTGTGGTCGCGATTACTGCTGCCGAGATGTTTTCACAAGGCAATTGGCAAAGAGCTTGGGCAAGCGAAAATGAAAACACACTAAGAAAGGGAGCGATTGGCGCTTCACTAATTGTATTTCCTTTGGTATTTATAATGGGCTTTCTGGGAACAGCAGTAGCGGGACAAGGCGCTGTTGAAGATCCAGCAGTTTCTTTCTTCTATTTGATTGAAGACATAAGTACAATACTAATAATAGCATTTGTAATATTATCTATTGCATTGGTTTGTTCCAGTGCAGACACATTACAAAATGCAATTATAGCATCTTTTTCTAGGGATATTTTGGATGAGAAAATTAGTTTTAATGTTTCTAAGTTTCTGACTATTGCAATGATTCCTTTGGCGATTTATTTGGCCACTGGGCCTACAATTTTTGGATTTACTTTAGACAGTGGAGGAGTATTCGAAATTTTCCTGAGAGCTGATTTATATGCTGCGGCCACTATTGGTCCAATTCTTCTGACCTTGTGGGATAGAATATCAGCAAAAGGAACTCTGATTGGTGCTGTTTCAGGAATTTTATCTGTAATTATTTACGGGACGCTAACAGAAGATTTTTCTGCTGGAATAGATTATTTATTTTCTCCAACTAATGATGATGGTTTGGCAAATTTAGAAGTATTCCTTTGTGCACTACTAGGATCTTCGGGAATGACTGTATTGGCATCAGAAATTTTTCCTGATGAGGCGGTAGAAGATATGAATAATCCTGAGAATAAAATATTGCTTTGAAAATGTTAACTTCATATGCATTAATTGTTTGGTCATGTTCATGAAGGCCGATGCATTTCCTTCTAAATTGATAATTCCATGGAAGCGATTTTGGGGCAGCAGTTGGAAAAGGCGTGAGATGTTGAATGGAAAATGGTTTTCTTTCGAAGTTTTTGTCTTTGGATTAATATTTATTGCGATACCATATTTTGGCTCTAATAATATAGCTAATTTTTATCTCGAAGATGCTTTTGCAGTATTTCCTGAAAACTCGTATGATCGTTCAGTACCTGTGATAAATTGGATGATTATTCCGTATGCAGCATTATATCTTTTTTATCCTGCTACTCTAATTCTCGCACCAAGAAATGACAAAGGTAGGTTAGAGTTAATTTCTGCTATGCAAATGCTAATACTTGTAACTCTCTTTTGTGTGATTTTCTTTCTTTTATTTCCAGCAGAAGTTGATATGAGAGATGCTATTGATTGGGAATCTATGAATGCACTTGAAACAATTCTATTTGAATTCATACATACATCAGATAAGCCTTGGAATGCTTGGCCTAGTTTACATATTGTTCATTCATACTGCCTTGCAAGAATAATTACTTATTGGTTGAAAAATAATTATTCCGAAAGAAAGTGGACTAATTATTTCTTGGTTATCTTGTGGATAGAATGGGTATTATTGTGTATTAGCATACTTACTACGAAACAGCATTATATGTTCGATTTATTCTCTGGCTTGGTAGTAGCCATCATTGCATGGGAAATTTACAAACCAGTATTGAAAATGATTTCTGAAAAGGGCTCTTCAAAGGTCATAGAAGAATTAGGCTGGGAATGAGATATTTAGCAGTGTAATAAAAAGTAGTAACGAGACGCCATTAACGTGGAAAGTACGATAGACTTCAATGTCTTAATCGAAAGAGATACTTGGAAAGCATTTGTAATTAGTATTGTTTTATTTTGTGTAATTGGTTATTCTTCTCTTACATTATTTGATCTTTCAACATCAATTTACGGAACTTCAGATGAAATTAATGAGGTTCCAGATTTTATTGTACCTACTATGAATAGAACCGGGATTGATGATTTGGCCGATTTTGATGAAGATGGTTCGATAAAAATGTCTGAATTACGTGGCTATACAGTTGTTTTGGATTTTATGGCTATAGATTGTAGTAATTGTCATCTTGTTCAAAAACACATAGAACAAAACTTGGACAACTGGAACAATCTAGAAGGAGAGTATCCTGTGATAGTTATCTCTATTGCATCGTGGTATGATTTGGAATCTTTTGAATCTATTAATTCTACTTTTGGAGATAATGAATCAGATAAATATATGCGATGGACTGTTGCTAACGGAGGTTCAGATGTAATACTATTAGACGAGGAGAGAGGAGATATGCTTGAATATTATAATGTGATAAATATACCTCAAATAATGATAATAGATCATGAAGGTTATGCTGTTGCAAAAGAAAATACTGGTTTCCCTCTTGATAATTGGGAGTTTTTCGATTCTGTTATTGAAAGAGCTAATCAAGGAGATACAGAGGATTTAAGATTTGGAATTTCTAAAATTGATAATTCTGTTCTAGGAGTATTTTTCATTGGCCTTATTATTGGGATACTAGTTTATTTTAGTCCATGTGCGTTTCCAGTCCTACCTTCCTACATAACCTACTATCTAAATTTAGGAATGCGAGAAGATGAGTTAAGGGAAACTGGAAAATTGATAGGAAAAATTCCTAATTCTTTTGAAATTGGAGGTTATGCGGCTTTAGGGCAGTTAACATTCTTTACAATTATTGGACTTTTATTATTCGGTTTGAATGGAATAATCAATCTTTCTGAAATTCTAAGCGAGATTGCTATTATAATTTCAATAATATTGATTGTATTAGGAGTATTGATGCTATTGGGATGGACGTCTCATTTTCTTGGGAAGGTTCAGCATATCCTTAACAGATATCAAAATACTGAGCAAGATGATATATTTACCCCCAGAAGAAATATGTATATCTGGGGAATTGGATACTCCGCAGCGTCTGTAGATTGTACTGCTGCTGCCGTATTTCCTTTCTTGGCCTGGCTTATCACAATAGGAGAGCCAGCAGTCATCTCAGGGATGTTTGGATTGGTACTATCGGTAATGTCTCTAATGATAATCGTAACAGTTTTAGTTAGTTCAGGTAGAAAATCAGTAATACAGATATTGAAGAGATATACAGGAATTGTTAAGGCGACAGGGTCTTGGATGATGATTTTTGCCGGTATTGGCCTCTTATTTTATTTGACACAGACTGATTTTATAGCCTCAAGTATGAATTAAGATTCATTAATCGGTTGGATGAGATTTCCAACTATTGGCTGTAGACTTTCCCAAATTTTATTGTGTACGATTTCAACACTGTCTCTTGTCGGTATTAAAGTTGCACCAATTTCTTTACCTGCTTTTGTAAATTCATCTCTTAATAATTTCTGATATTTTAGAAATGAAGACGTAATAGAAGTTGATATCCCCATATCCATACCTGACTCAAAATTATTCAGAGATTCTAGTTTTTCTCCAAACATTATCCTATTCAATAATCTTCTAGGGCCACAATGTAATATGATAACAGAGTCAGGCTTTGGAATTTCTGAATAGAGAGATTTAATCCAATCAGGATCGCCTCCTCTAACGGATTCTCTTATCTTAGGAGTTAAATCATACCTATCGGAAATTACAACGAATCCTGCTTCCAAAAGTGGCTCTATTCCATTTAATATTTGGTCATGTAGATCTGTTGCATAAAGAAGAGCTCTAGTTCGCCAGTTTAATTGGTGAATATGATGAGTATGTGATTTTAACAATTCACCCATTAGTGTTGAACGAGCAAGTCCTATGGTGAAAGTTGCCACACCATGGGCTTCAAGTCTTGCAGACAATAATCTTGCATGTAAACTTCGGCCTACTTGATCTGGCCCTTCTAATACAATTAATTTACCTTGAGACATGGATTTAAGTTCCTCCTTCTGTATAACTTAACCAATCAAATTCTGACTGGCTTAAATTTTGAGCCAGACGATCGGAAGGATCTATAATTGTCATTTCGGAGATATCGATATTCTCATTAAATAAAGTACGCATTCTTTTTTGTACTTCCGGAACAGAACCTGTTGCATCTAAACGAATTATTCTGCCCTCTTGAACTAATTTAGAATAAATATCTGAAACCTTTGATTGAAAAATTCTATATGATTCAAAGGGATCTTCAGACCAGCCCATATCCATTCCCGCTTCATAGTATTTTAGTGAAGGCCTACCTTTGGTTATTCTTTCATAACCAATATCTCCAGGTACATCAAAATATATAGTCAAATCAGGTTCTCGGGCAAAAGAATATGTTTGTTCTATTGTTTCTAAAGAGACATCCCTAGAACCATCCCTGGCCATCGCAGTGTATTTGTAACGATCGCATATTACTATTCCACCAATTTTTAGTACGGGCTCAATTTGCTTTGCCCAGCGATCGGCAAAATCTGCTGCATGAATTAAATGGAACGTCATAGGAAGGAGTCTTTTATTCTGTTTTCCTAGTTTTGTTGCAGCTTTAACTATCTTACTAGAGTTCCATTCGGTATGATAAACTGGAAGTCCTTTTGCTCGTAGCCAGTGATAAAGTAGTTTTGCTTGTGTACTCTTTCCGGAGCCATCCATTCCTTCAACTGCAATCAATATTCCAGATTTTGACATATTAAACCCCAACCAGTCATCAATTAATGGATATACAACCCTGAACCGCATTGCATATTATGTTGTGGTTTTTTTTGAAAAAAAAATTAGGATTGATTTTGATTATGAGTATGTTTGTTTGGATTCTCTATGAGTTTGGATGTTCATTAAAATTTCAGCCATATTGATTGAATAAGCACAAATTCTTCTTAATGATTCCGACATTCTATCTAAAAATAATGCATCTTGGATATCGATTTCACTAGATCTCAGTTCTTCTTCGTATTGCAATAAATCTTTTTGTGCTGAGATGAGTTGAGATTTTGCTGTATGTATTTCTGAGATTTTTCTTTTTCTAAGATTAGAGATCAGTAACTTTATTGACATTTGCCAAATAGGTATTACTGAAATAGGTAGAGAAGTCATGCTTATTGTACTAGGGATCTTGTAAGAATGAGCTAAATCGCATAAAGCAAAACTATGATCGCCCATTCTTTCTAGAGTTCTGACCAACTTACATAATTCAGAAGCCTCCCATCTTGAGGTCCCGAGAGAATCTTCAATAGTAGAAAACTCTAGAATTTGACCTACCTGCCTTTCCAAAAGAAGCCTTAATGCGTCAACTTCAGCTTCCCTTTCTGCTGAATCTTCTAAAATTTCTAAATTACCTCCAATTAGTACGTCTGAAAAATCTATTAATTGTCTTGAAATCAACAAATACATTCTATTTATACTAGAATATAATGGCATTTCTGAAGGATTCAATAAACTAATCATTTCCAACTTATTTCCTTGGTCATTCGCAATCTCTAAACCTCTGGTTGACTTGACGAAATTACGAAAGATTTTACTCTGTTTTCTAGAAAAATCATCTTTTGAATAAATAATAATCTTATTTGCACCGGATAAATAAGCCGCGACTAAATGATCGAAAATCATATGATCAGGTATTTCTCTACAATTTATTTCAACTATCCTGTTTCTAACAACTTTTGACGCATCTGCAATAACCCTTAGAGTACCTGATGGACGCCATTCAATTCTTACTTGATCTTTGGAATTCAATCCATGCTCAGTAATCCATTTTTTAGGAAGACTGACTATATAGGTTGAACCTCCAGTAAGCTGAATTTTCCTTACTTCAGAATTTGACCCACCCTTAACTGGCACGAATATTGCGAAGATATGTTAATATATAATTATATATTCTCCGCAGTAACACGTTTTCTACATTAACTATATAGATTATATAATTTAATATTGATAAACCAGATATATACCGTATACAGATTATGGAACCCATAATGACTGTTGTCCTAATTCTTTCTGTGATGGTTTGTGCTTATATGGCATGGAACATAGGAGCTAATGATGTTGCTAATGCAATGGGTACATCAGTTGGATCTAAAGCCTTAACTTTGAGACAGGCAGTAATTATTGCAGCAATCTTTGAATTCTGTGGTGCTTTTTTTGCTGGAGATGCCGTTACAGACACCGTAAGGAAAGGAATATTGACGGTTGATTTTGAAACCGTAACAGATGATTTCGCGAATGATTTGATGTATGGATTCATCTCTGCAATGATGGCTGCAGCTGTTTGGCTAACTATTGCAACAAGGTTTGGTTTACCTGTTTCCACAACACATTCCATAATTGGAGGAATTTTAGGCATAGGATTGGTACTTGAAATTCAACATAGCATTACACTAATTGATTGGGAAGTTGTTAGAACGGTTGTAATGTCCTGGGTTGCAAGTCCTTTGATGGGAGGTATTCTGGCATTCTTGACATTTTATATAATAAGGTTAACAATATTAGAAGCAGAAAATCCTATAGAAAGATCAAAATGGTTAGCACCTATCTTAGCATTCCCGACATTTTTTACATTAGGATTGGCTCTACAATTCAAAGCTCTAAAAGGATTTATCACAAGAGCTGCTTCTAATGGATGGTTTGGGATTGATGATAAATATGACTGGTTACCAGCAAGTGAAAATGGTAGTTTTAACCCAATGGCAGATAATCCATGGTTTCCAATTAATTCATTGATATTAGCAGCATTAATTGGATTAATTGCCTCAATAGCTCTTTGGTATGTTCTGAGAAATTATGAATTTAATAAGAAAAGTGATGGATTTCAAGGTGTAGAAAAAATATTTGTTTGGCTGCAAATAATCACTGCAGCGTATGTTGCATTCGCCCATGGAGCGAATGATAGATCCAATGCTATTGGGCCTATGGCTGCAGTATATGATATTCTTTCCAGCGGAGGAGATTTAGCTGACCAAGTAGACGTTCCATTGTGGCTTGTTTTACTTGGTTCGGCAGGGATAGCTGTAGGTGTTATGACATGGGGATGGAGAGTAATGGAAACAATAGGTACAAAAATTACTGATATCACTCCAACCCGCGGTTTTGCAGCCGAATTTGGAGCAGCGACAACCATATTGGTTTTTTCAATGCCTTTCCTAGCAGTTCCAGTTTCAACAACTCACACACTGGTCGGCTCGGTTGTAGGCGTTGGGCTAGCTGGAGGTGCTAAAAATGTTGATTTCAGAGTTTTCGGAAAGATTGCGGCATCGTGGGTTGCTAGTTTACCGGCCGCTGCATTTGGCGCTGTAACTGTTTATATGGCGATGGGTTCGGATCCTTTGAAATTAATTGTAGTATTACCCATAGCTTTCTTGGCAGTAGCATATGTAATGTGGAAAACAAGGGGTGATGAAATATTCGTCGAAGATGCATTAGCAGATGCTGGAGGAGATGGCGGAACAATGCCTACTGTTTTCGAACTATTTCACTCTCATGCAGAAATTGTTGAAGAAACTGTAGAACATATGCTTGCTGCTGTTTCTAAAGCGACTAAAGGAGAAGATCCTTCCGAGGAAATAGAAGCAACAATAGCTTCAGAATTGAAAGCAGATGATTTGAAGAATGTTCTACGAGAAAGAGTTGGATCTAGTGAATGGAAATTATTGATAAATAGTGATGAATTTATCTATATGCTTGGTCGGCAAGATAGAATTGCCGATTATGCGCAAAATGTGGCTGAGCAATTATCCTTCAGAGAATTATATGATAATAAAGAAGCCAGAAAATTAGTAATGGAGATGGCAGAATCAGTCAAAAAGACTGCGTCGATTTATGAAGATACGGTATTGCATTTGAGAAAATTGACACTGTCTGGACACACCAAAGCAGATAAAGAAGAATTAAGAAAATTAATTCATGATGTTAATGTTTCAGAACACGAAGCAGATATGGCCGAAAGTAGGGCTGCTGGGTTCGTATTTAGTTCAGGAAGTGATGATCCTCTAGCCGCAGTACATATGTATAGAGTTTTACAGAGATTAGATGATGTAGCAAATGCCTGTGAAGACGCGGCTAATGCTTTCTTACCGATTGTTTACAATTAAACGGATGGTTATTATGGGAAGCGATTATGAATGATAGTTAGTCCGGGTGAAATATATGGCTACTAGGCATCCTGTTGCAGAGGCAAGACTTCTGAAGAAATGGATTTGTATGAATTGTTCAGCTACCCATAGAGGTACAAAGCCCCGATCTTGTCGAAAATGCGGCTATACCAAACTCAGACCTAAGGCAGCAGAAAGAAGGGGAAGTTGATTGGCAATAGAGTCTATTTGGCTCGAAGGATTTGTTATAAGTATCGCTTTGATTTTTGCCATTGGTCCGCAGAATGTTTTTGTATTAAGGCAAGGATTGATGAAAGAACATGTATTCATAACATGTCTTATCTGCTCAATTTCAGATGCTTTTCTTATAGGAGTGGGAGTATTAGGTTTAGGTACATTTCTTTCGTCAATTGATGAAATTGCCATGTGGATGTCAATAATGGCGACTATTTTTCTTACAACTTACGGGATTCTAAGAATTAAATCATCATTGAATCCTGAATCAATAAAAGTTGAAGGAGATTCATCCAACAGTTTTAATGCAACAGTTTTTTCTGCATTGGCCTTTACTTTCCTTAATCCTCATGTCTATGTAGATACACTACTCTTGATTGGAGGCACTTCAAGTAGGTATTTAGGTGATGAAAAGTTAGCCTTTGGAGCTGGTGCTGCATCAGCATCTTTTTTGTTTTTCTTTTCTCTAGGCTATGGTGCTAAATTTATGTCCCCTATTTTGAATAATCCGAAATCATGGCAGATTATTGATTTGTCAATAGCAGCAATAATGTTCACTGTTTCTTTTTTTATTATATCTCCATATTTATTCTAAGAATGGAAATATCTAAGAAAATGATATAATATAATTTATCTAACTTCATTAAGAAGAGATTCTAAGGCAGTTTGGATTTGCAAACATAATGGCCCATAGTGACCGGGTAAATTAGGATCATTAAATATATCATCTAGTGTTGAAGCGGTCATCCCTAATCTTATATCCATATCCTTATTCTTGTTCAATAACCACTTATCTATTGCTTCTTTAGCAGAAGAACGGATGTTCCGAGGGACCTGGGTATCATCCAGTTGTCCTAATACTTGTGCAATCTGTTGGATACGCGTTTCAAGCTCTGACATGACATCATCTCCAAGCGTCCGAACATAGATTCATCCTTAAGAGCATCCCTAGTTTATTGTATCTTCAAGAGCCAATCCATGTTGACCACGGCATATCAGTATTAGCAATTCCCACGCCTTCTCCTTTATCGCTTAGAGCTATCATACCAACTGATATTGAGTCATCAATAAATTCTTTTAAACCCCATGAAAGTGCTTCTTTCAATGAATCACTAGATTGTACGAACTTATCTAAAACTCTATAACTCAGCAAATTATTGGTTATTTCTTCACCATTTCCTGTTGCAGCTACCGCGACGCCTGATTGAGTCCAAAAACCTGAGCCAGGGAGGGGGACATCTCCAACTCTTCCTGGAGGGCGAAAGGAACACCCTCCTGTACTAGTAGCACACGCGAAAAGGCCATTCTTATCCCTAGTTATTACACCAACAGTATCTCCGATATCTTCCACAGGATGGCGTCCCTCTACCTTGGCATTGACAAAACCCCTCTTATCAGCCCATTCTCTTGCTCCTTGCCCAGTTAATCCATTAATTTCTTCATCCAATAATGCTGCTGCAACTCGGATTGGATTTGGAGTATCATGCATGGCAATCACGAAACCTAATCTACCGTCGCAGGTTTGAATCGAGGCATCAAGAAGTACTGAACCATCGTTTCTGAATACTCCTCCAGTCCCCGCGTTGAATACAGGATCATTCTCGAGAATGACACAAGCCTCGATGGCAGCATCTAAAGCAGATCCACCTGATTGTAAGATTCTTGCTGCCTCTCTGACGGCTATTTCTACATTTTCATTTCTTTCTGGACCTGGTCCTGCTCCTCCATGAGCAACTACTGCAGGTATCACCATAACTCTAATCCTCCTTTGAAAGGTTTATTGATATTTTGAGATTATTGAGTAATTTTAATTGCAATATTAAAGCAATTATAAATATTATACCAGCTACTCTGAAAGAAGTATGATATGTCCATAAACCACTTCCTTCTACAGTTAATGACCATAAATATGCAGCCAATAATGGACCAAAAATTCTAGCTAACGCTCCATATCCTTCTTGTGCTCCCATAACCATACCTAATTCATAACCTCTTTTTGATGATTCGAAAGTAAGTAGTGACGACTGAGTTGGAGAAAACAAACCATTGCCTATGGCAATAAATGTTGATGAAATAAAAATTAGCCAACTTATGTGGCCAGGAACATAGGGTATGCTAGCAATTCCTATGCCACATATTATTGTACCAAAAATCATCAATTTGCTTAAATCAAACATCTTTGTAAGTTTTCCAATAAGTCCTCCTTGAACGATTACTCCTAGTAGTCCTATGTATGCGAAAACCCAACCATTCTCCATAGCATCAAAACCCAAACCTCCATCTTCGATATTCATTGCAGTAAATAGAATAAATATGCCATGTATCATACTAAATCCCATAATAAATAAAAAATTAGTAAAAACCAAAGTTGAGATAATGGGTAATTGTGTTATTTTTCTGATGTTCTTAAGAGTATCATACAAGCCAATAAAAATACCTTCTTCTTTTGGTTCTGATCTTATTTCTAGACTTTCTGGTAATTTTATGAAAGCTAAAAATAATGATAATAAAGATAGTACACTAGATAAAAGACAAGGTAGTAAATATGGATATTGTTTCCAAAAGGTAGTATCAAAAGGTCCGCCTATTCCACTGGCAGGATTAGAAAGTAAACCTCCTATGAAAGGCCCAATCATAAACCCAAGACCGAAGGCTGCTCCAATAGCACCCATTCTACTAGCTACCATATCTGGACTACTAATATCTCCAATATATGCCCTAGCAACTGCTATATTCCCATTCCCTGCTCCAGCTAAGAACCTAGCAGCTAAAGCCATCATCAAACTTCCAGATAGACCAAAAACAGTGAAGAAGATAGTATTCATAAATAAGCCGAATAATAATATTGGCCTTCTACCTACTCTATCACTTAAAGAACCAAGAATAGGAGTAAATATAAATTGGGCAAATGAGTATACAGAAATTATTATACCAACCCACAAATCTCTCCTACCTGTATCAATTATTCCATCAGAAGTAGCCAAATCCTGCACAAAATAGGTCAAGAAAGGTATTACAATGGTGAATCCTATCATATCAATAAAAACTACTAGAAATAGAATAAACATTGGCGAGCGTGGATTGCCTTTCATAGATTTACATCTCCCCGGAGTATGTATTTATTATCAAGAGTTGTAAAGACTTATGCTGAAGGTTGAACATCTTTACCAGTAGAAATTGTATCTACTACATGGGCGAGTCTTTCTACTAAACTTATCTTTTCCTCGGAGCCAACCAAGGCATGATGAAGAACTTCATCTAAAGAATCAACGGGAATTACTTTGACTACATTCTCCCACTTTTCATCGATTAAAACATCTTGCAGGTTTGACCGAGGAATGATTACTCTTTGAATACCTGATTTTGCTGCCGCTTCAATCTTGGCAGTAACTCCTCCGATTGGTAAGACTTCTCCTCTAACGGAAAGAGAACCTGTCATAGCGAGATTTTGATCTATAGGAATTCCTTCAAATGCACTAATAATTGCAGTTGCCATAGTTATTGAAGCACTGTCGCCATCTACATTATGAGTTCCGGGGAATTGTACATGAATATCGAAATCTTTGATATCTTTGCCGGTTAACTTTTTTACTACTGCACTTATATTTACTACACTTTCTTTGGCTAAATCTGATAGTCCACCAGTTGCAATGACATGTCCAGAACGTCCTTGAGAAGGAGTTACCATAGCCTCTACAGGAAGAACAATTCCAGAGTAATCAGACAATCCACTATCAGCCCCAAGAACTGCTAGACCATTTACCCTGCCTATGCGATTTCCACTGTTCACTAGCATTGAATAATCAGATTGTCTCTCTATATATCTATCTGCAACTTGCTGTTCTAGTGGCTTTGCTATCATCCGAGCCCTAACTACATGTTCAGCGCGAGTGAGTGTAGCGCCCTCTTCTGCAGCCAAATCTCCTGCTATCCTAACTAAACCTCCTAATTCACGCAGTCTAAGAGAGAGTTTTCCTCGACGACCACTTCGCCTTTGAGCCTCTTTGAGGATTAATGAAGTAGAATCCGCATCAAAATGCGGAATAGATTTACCAGAGGATTTGGATTGTTCATTATGAATTTCTTGGGCTATAAAACGAATTAAACGTCTTCTATTTCGTACAGTATCTTTCATATCAGTATTAACATACACTTCATAACCATAACCACGTATTCGACTTCTTAGCGCAGGATGCATTTGTTGAATACCATCTAAATTGCCAGCGGCAATTAATATGAAGTCACTAGGAACGGGTTCGGATTTAGTTAACGCCCCTGATGATCTTTCAGAACGGCCACTGATTGATAGTTTTCTTTCTTGCATTGCTACAAGAAGGGCTTGCTGTTCTTCCATTCTTAACATACGTATTTCATCTATGTATAGCACCCCTTTGTTGGCCCTATGAACTGCACCGGGCTCTACTCTCTCATGGGCAGGTGTAGCAAGATCTGCTCCTGATTGGAATGGATCATGACGCACATCTCCTAACAAAGCACCTGCGAGAGTTCCGGTTGCATCTATAAATGGAGGTTCTTCATTTAATTCATGTTTGATTAACAATTTAGGCATATTTGCCTCCTCTCCAGCTGTCAGCCTTGTCCTCAAAAAGAAGTAGCCGAAAATTAGTAGAAAAGATCCAAAAATGAAAGTCAGAATATCTCCAGAACTAATTGTTGCTAATAATAATGCTGAACCGACAACAAGGGCTATGAATAACAGGGTTCGATTAGTTTTTTCTTTTTGGATTCTAACCTGCGCCTTTCTTTCTGAAAGTATCCTAGATCCCCTACCTGCAGGAACTGTACGAACTCGAGGTTCATTTTCATCATCTATATTTCTGTATACTAAAATATCTTCTAAATGTTCTTTGGGAAGAAATTCTGTCATAGATCTAGCAAGCATTGATTTCCCAGTTCCTGGTTCACCAACCATTATCACATGCCTTCTCTGTTCTGCTGCTTTGCGAATAACAATTGCTGCCGCCTCTTGTCCTATTACTCTGTCAACTAATTTTGTTGGAATAGGTACATCGGCAGTAGATTCCATCTTGATATCTTTAATCCAATCTTCCACAGGGATGTCGCATATCTCATCTTTATCTTCTGAAACACCGAATGCAGCACCTTCAGACCATGAATCAAGAGGATCTGTAGGATTTTCAACCTGACTTTCCTGTGATTCTTCAACACTCATACTAAGCCCTCGCGATATGTCCTAAGCATAGGACCTTCTTGAAGGTGTGTCACCACAGTGAAGTATCAAAAAATTAATTTTTAAGAAATATTACGAAATAATTATCTTAATCGATTAGGTTTTTTGTCTTTTAGAAATAGAAATTGCAGCACCCAATAGCGATACTATTCCCAATAATGAAGAAAATCCCGGTAGTATAGATTGTCCTGCTCTATATTGTGCATTATCTCCAACGCCGTTTCCATCCATATCTTCTGTCTCAGTAGGATCATTAGGGAAGGCATCTAAAGAATCTATGACTCCATCTCCATCTGTGTCAACATTGTCAGAGTTTGGATTGGTATCTTTATTTGCATAAAATTTTGCTTTTTCAGTGGTTTCTCTGATCCAACCTTCTGAATCTACTGCATCGACATCTAATGTGATATAGTCACCATTTACTAGGCCGCTTCCACTCTGAGGAATAATTGAAAAAGAATCTAAATGATTTACTGTCCCATAAGAATGGCAAATACCAGTAACACCGTTACAAATATTCCAAGTAATTTTAATTGACGATAATTCTACATCCCCCACATTTTCGACTTCAAATATTGGTTCTGAACCATAACTAAGAGAATCAAAGGAAACGGACAAATCACCTTCATTATATTCATCGTCCCATGTAAGAATTTTGTTAGACATAACAGAAATGTAGAATGAATTTGTAGTAGATGCTCCATGTCTATCTGTAACAGATAAAGTGATAGTTTTAGTTCCCGCTTGGTCATAAATAATAGATAATTCATGAGATAGTGGATCAAGTGTAACAGCACCAATTGGGTTACTAGACACGGAAGTCCATATTTCATCGATAGGATCGTCTACATCTGATAAGAATTCAGTGAAATCAAAAATTGTTATCTCATTTAATTTGACTTCAGAGTGACTGAATTGAGATAAGTCGATAGTAGGTGGGTCATTAACATTGAGAATATGAAAAGCGATACTGGTATCTGAGAATTGTTCTCCATCAGAAGCACGTAGCATAATTTCGGCGACACCAAAGGAGTCGAAGTCGAGTGTTGAAACAGTAATAGATTGACCGGATATTGAAGCATCTACTAATGAATCATTAGAATTAGATAATATAGAGATAATTAAATTAGAAGGTGAAACAAAATTACCATCAGAATCAGTATCCGATAAATATTCAGATAGACCCATACTAAAAGAAGCCCCTTCATTAATTGATTGTGAAGGTATGGGAGACCATCGTGGAGCACCATTTTCAACGACATTAAACATTATCATACCATTATTAGTATCTTCCCCATCTGAAATAGAAATGAAAATTCCCTGTGGTACTGGATTACCATTATCCCACACTACTCTATCAAATTTTACAGACATCTCGAGTGTTAATGGATCCCAGCCATAGAATTCTGGATCATCACTTTCTATAACTAAGTCAGATAAATGAGACTCGGAATCGACTATTAGAGGCCATTCAATCAGAGAAATTTTTTCAACCATTTCAACTTTTACTACAGGCATTCCCATATACTCTGTATCATCAGCATCTAGAACTCTTGGTATCGAATTACGCAGCTCAAACATTTCTTCAACAACCAACCATTCACTATGCTGGCCAGAAGAATCGACCCACTTTATCCTAATATCGTAATTTCCAGTATCTGCATTAATGTCTGTTTGTAATGTGTGTATAAATTCTATATTTTGACCTCCTCCTACCGTTTGGATATCTATAATCCATGAGTCATCCCAATTTGATAGTGAAGATTTTGAGTATTCAAAATAAGGTTGCATTGTAGACATATCATCAACCAAGTCATTCGGTAATGCAGAAGATTCGAATTGTATCACATCTCCTCTTTCAATTACCGTTTGCCCTAAAGAAATAGGTCTGTTAGCAACAGGAGGGAGGTCATGATAAGCAAAGTCATCCATATAATTGTTATTTGAGAATCTATCACCTTCTAAATCCGATAAAATAACCCTAAAAGCCGATGAATCTGAAGGATTCAAGGAAATTTCTGAGGTATCAAACTGAATAGAATATTCTTGAGTTTCAGAAGTTTCCAATGTATTTATTCCAGTACTCTCGATGAAAAATTCTTCTGATCCTTCAAGTAAATATATAGAAATAAGTCCACTATCGGAATAAGTATCTGCACCGTTATTTGATATTTCTACATTTAAATTTAGTAAATCTCCTGCTTGGAAACCTAATCCTCCATCTTCATTCATTACAGAAAATTCAGAAATACCTACATCTATGAGGGGGATCATATCTAAATCAACAGCCGTGATAACTGAATTATATGTGTCATGTGGGCCGTCCATTAAGGCGAATACTGGCCAAAAATTCTCATATTGTGAATATCCGGGTGCTGACCTTACGACACTCAATGAAGTTTCCCATGTTAATGTTTGAATATTATTTGGCGATAATGTTAATTCCGTAAAACCATCGTCATCATCATTTAATAGCCACTGTCTAAAGTTATGATGTGGCCTATTCCCATTATTATATGCATCTGCACCTACTTTTTCTGTAATTGCGCCGTAAACATATACAGTGACTGAAGAAGATGATCCCAAATAATTTACATCTAATGAAGTTATAACTTGTTGAGATGATTCATTCAAACTGATATGTATTTCCATGCTATAATCGTTAGAATCTGAATCCATACATCCTCCATTTGAATAGTCAGAGTCATAGTAGTTAACTCCAGCAGCACCTACTTTGAAACATGACCCACTTTGACGATCGGCAAAAGAAAATACTGGAATGCCGGAGGCTGAACCAGAAACATGATCTATACGATCCAAAGGACTTACATCAGGATAGTTACCGTTAGCCTGAAAAAAGGAAACAAAAGTAAAGTCTTCGGAGTTCGAGTTTTTAAGATTGCTCAAAGAAGGAGAGGCACTACTCATACATGGACCACACCATTCTGCTCCCACATATTCTCCAAATACACTATGTCCGGGACTAGTTGCAAAAAATTTAGTTTCTTCATCCATCAACTGATCCTCAATTTTATTTAATTTTTCAGGAAATAAAATACCAGAAAATGACATTGTTAATATCATCAAAATCATTAATCCACCGGCGATAGATTTTGGATTATTCCGAGATTTCACAGAAAAGACGGAGTGGCAACATGATTTAACGATATAGGAGTTTAATGTTAATAAAATCGTTTTAATTTAATAGAAGGTATTGAAACAAGAAAAGAACTCGGGAGGCCATGAATGGAATAGACCCAGGAGAATGGGTTGCATTAAGAGAAGATGATGGAAGAGCATATTTACTTCAGAAAACTCCTGGGGAAGTAAAAATAAAGGGATTAGGAAGATTTGATTCTAACCAACTACTCGATGGTTATGTGATAGGCGATAGGATAACAGTTGGTCAAAAATCATTAACTATAGTAAAACCAACACTTGTAGAAGCTAGAAGAAATATGTCAAGGAGGGCACAGGTCATTGGCATAAAAGATTCAGGATTTCTAATCTCATGGATGGGTATTGGAGTTGGCTCAAGAGTTCTAGAAGGAGGGCATGGCTCTGCTGGACTAGCGATGCATTTGGCAAATGTAATGGGCGAAAAAGGAAAATTAATCTCTATAGAGTCAAGAGCTGAACACGCAACTGTGGGTAAAGAGAATATGGAACGTTTAAGGCAAATTTTGCCTGAATTTCCGGATTGGTACTTATTTGAAGGCGATTTCAAAGATTCAGGAAATTTTATAGAAAATATTTGTGATTCAATAGATGCTGCAATAATAGACATTGCTGAGCCATGGGAAATAGTACCAATAGTTGAGAAATTTCTAAGACCTGGTGGTAAATTGGCATGCTATTGCCCAACAACAATTCAACTTGAAAGATCATGGGAAGCTATTGAGAATTCTGGAATGAAAGTAGAATGGGCAGGTGAAGTAATCGAAAGGCGATGGTCGAAGGCAAGTAAGGGCGGAGTGAGGCCAGGGAATACTGCTATAGGACATACTGCTTTCCTAGTTCTAAGTGCAAAAATTTCTAGAGATGAAGAAGAATAATACTACACGAGTTAATCTTTGTAATATCTTTCTTAACTATGGAGTCACTCGGAACTGGTATGAGAGACAGTAGTCATTGGGAGCCAACTGCTTACAGAACACACACAATAGGGCAGATTATAGAAAATGGTTCTGAACTCTTAGGAAAAGAAGTTGACATAGCAGGATATGCAGAAACGGTAAGGGGAAGAGGAGCAATTTGCTTCTTAATGTTGAGAGATGGAACTGGAAAAATACAAGCTTTCTTGAAAAAAGATAATATGAATGAAGATGTATTTAATTTGATACAAAATTCAACTCGTGAATCAACAATTCAAGTTAAAGGAGTAGTTGCACAAAAAAGACCTCCAAAAATAGCTGAAGGAGAGCCTTTGCCGCCTCCAGAATATGAAATAAATGTTGAATCTGGTAAGATTCTTGCAAATGCTGCTGCACCATTGCCAGTAGGAGTCACGGATGATGTTCATGTAGGGCTAGATGTGAGGTTAGATAATAGGCACTTAGATTTACGAAGATCACACATTAATGCTATGTTCCAACTACGTAGTAAAGTCTTAGAATATGGAAGAGAGCATTTGATTAAAGAGGGTTTTATGGAGATGAATAGTCCAAAAATTATTGCTAGCGCCTCTGAAGGAGGGACAAATCTTTTTCCAATGATGTATTTTGATACTCCTGCTTTTTTGAGTCAATCTCCACAATTATACAAACAACTTGCTGTTTTAGGAGGTTTGGAAAGAGTTTTTGAAATAGGCCCAGCATTTAGAGCAGAAAAACATGATACTTATCGTCATCTAAATGAATTTATTTCTTTTGATATAGAAGGTGCATGGATGGATGATGAAGATGTAATGGGCGTTCAAGAAAGAATGATACATCATATTTGGAGTAGTATCGCTGAAAATGATCAGAATCTAATAGACATCATTAACGAATATAGAAGTAGTCAAGGGAATGAAACAGTTACAGTTGAAGTTCCTAACTTACCATTTCCCAGGATATCTTATTGTGAAGCCATAGAAATTGTAAAACTTGGAGGAGGAGAAATTGAATGGGGAGATGATATAGAAAGCCATCATTGCGATATTATCGCAGCGAAATACCCAGGATTTCATTTTATACCAAGATGGCCGATGTCAATGAAGCCATTCTATATCCACCACAGGGAAGACGAAAAAGGAAAAACAGGAGGGCAATTAAGTAGAGGATTTGACCTTAACTATGGAAGAGATGAAATGACGTCCGGAGGACAAAGGGAACATCGTGTAGAAGTTTTAGAACAAAATCTAAGAAATATGGGACTTAATCCTGATGATTTTGCATTCTACACTGATGGTTTCAGATATGGTGCCCCTCCTCATGCAGGTTGGGGATTAGGAGTTGCAAGACTCTTAATGGTTCTGACAGGAGCAGGAAATGTGAGAGAAGTTGTGCTATTTCCTCGAGATAGGAATCGTGTCACACCTTGATTTAACATCTTTTGACCGAAAAGAACGGGTATGGAAACCCCCTCCGAGAGATGATAATATGGTAAAGCCAAGGTTTGCATTCCTGCTGTTGAAAGGCCATCCATATGGACGCGAAATGTTGAGGCAAATTCTTTCAGAAGACTTTGTTCCTGAAATAATTATTGAAGAAGATTCGGAAATAGCAGACTTAGAGAGAGAGAAATTCTTGAAGAGGATTGAAGGTAATCCTTTAGCCCCTCCGATTAGAGATCAAGTAAGTGAATTGGATACAGAAGTAATCTCAGTACCCATACATAATTCCGATCAAGTAATGCCTTTAATCAAAGATAGAGAATTAGACTTGATTGTTTTTGGAGGAACACGTATAATAAGAGGAGAAATACTAGATTTCCCCAAAGATGGAGTTATAAATTCACATCCAGGACTTTTACCGGAATGCAGAGGTTCTGCATCTCCTGCTTGGTCAGTTTATCACGATATTCCAATAGGGTCATCAACTCATTTTTGTGACAATGGAATAGATACAGGGAATTTACTAATTAGAAGAGAGGTACCAGTAAAAAGAGGTATGACTTATGAGGATTTATGTTTTGAAACTTTATTATTAGCAGGAATTTTGATGAAAGAAGCTTTGATGGCTTATGATGAAGGAAGATGGAGTGAACTAAGAAGGCCGCAAGGAGATAGTGAAAATCCTACATTCCGCAATGCGCCTGAAGAAATTTTACAAGTTGTCAGGCAAAAATTACGTGATGAAACTTATGCACATTATATTGACTAAGGTGAGAGTATGGAGAAATTATTAGATGAAGAATTTTCGTTTGCAGAAAAAATACTAGAAGGATATACGGCACTTGTGTGTGGTGCATCTAGAGGGATAGGAAAGGCCACTGCTCAAATGCTTGCCAGAGCCGGTGCAAGAGTAGTTGTCTGTGCTAGAGATGAGGATGAATTGAATAATGTTGTTTCTGGGCTTCATGGCAGTGGCCATGTTTCATTGGCAATAGATTTAGAAGAAATTGAATTAATCGAAGAGAAGATTTTGGGATTATTAAATGAAGTTGGAGATATTCAGATATTGATAAATAATTCAGGAGGCCCTCCTGGTGGTCCGTTAATTGAGAATGATATTACTGACTTTGATGGCCCTTTCAAGAGACATTTGTATGCGTCCCATGTCGTAACAAAATTATTAATTCCTGGAATGGAACAAAGAAAGATGGGCAGGATAATAAATGTGATTTCTACATCAGTTAGAGAACCCATAGATAATATCGGACTTTCAAATACATTGAGAGGTGCAATGGGTTCATGGTCTAAATCACTAAGTAGAGAATTGAGTCCTTTTATTACGATAAATAATATATTACCAGGTTTTACTGATACCGATAGATTATCTTCTCTTTCTGAATCAATTTCTAAAAAAACCGGGAAAAAGGTAGATGAAGTTCGAAGTGAATGGATGAATAGTGTCCCTATTCAAAGATTAATTGATCCATTAGAAACTGCGAATGCAATAACCTGGTTAAGTTTACCAAGTAGTGGAGCGATAAGGGGAGTTAGCTTGGCGGTTGATGGTGGAAGAATGCGTTCTATTTGAGTGATATTATGGAATTTGATATATTCTTTTCAATTTCTCAGACCCCGGACTCATCCGGATATATTCCGACAGAAAAAGAAATGTTCAGAAGTTTCTTCGATCAAGTAGAATTAGCAGATAAACTAGGTTTTGGAGTAGGTTGGGTCGCTCAGGCTCATCTTTCAACTGAAGTTCAAAAAATGAATAAAAAACCAGTTGTCCCTCATTATCCGGGAGAAGTGGGACTTTGCACTGATTTTGTTCAAATTGCTCGTGAAATGTTCTTAAGAACAGAAAAAATGGAAGTGGGTAGCGCTGTAATGAGCATACTTGCCAGTGGAGGCCCAATTGCTCATGCTGAAAGAATTGGTGCTTTTCTGACCTTACATGGGATGGAAGAAAGTGAAAAAAGACGTTTACATATTGGCTACTCTGCAGGCAGATTTGAATTCATGGCTAGGCCTTATGGAATAGTTCCTAGAAATGAAATAGAAGAGGTTGCTTGGCCGGCTTTAAGGGGGCAGATTTTTGCCGAAGCTAGTGAAATATTTCTAAGGCTATTAAACGGTGAGGTGATTTCTAGTAAAGATGTTAGAAAAACAATATTAACTAGAGATAATTTTTACAGCGATGAAGATTGGAGAAAGGTTCAGGAAGTGGCAAAACAGATATATGGAATAGAATCTCGACCTCAAGAAATAGAAATACCCAGAAGATATCAATTTGAACAGATAAAAACTATACCTCAGGATTGGAGAAGTGAATTATTGAATGTTGTAATCGGAAGTCACGACAAAAAACTACAAATTGAAGCAAACAAATGGAGACCAGTGCAAGTATTCAATCTGAGTATAACTCCTCCGCACATAATTGAAGAAACACATGAAAGATTTTCAAAATATTATCACCAAGATGGAGGGCCATGGAAAAGAAGTATGATGCCACGTACAATAATGGTATTCATTAACGATGAAGAAGGTTTAACATTTGAAGAAAGGAGTATAGCAGCAAAAGAAGAAGCTAGGAATGCATTGTCGATATATTGGAATGCACTGGAAGGGACAATAGATCCGAATAAATTGGAAAAGGCTACCGATAATGCAGTCATAGGCAATGTTGAGCAGGTTGCAAAACAAATATTGGATAGATTTGATAAGGACGATAGATTGATGTGTTGGTTTGATTTCTTTAATCATGACAATGAGCGAGTGAAAAGGAATATGAATGCTTTTATGAATAAAGTTGTTCCAATAATAAATGAGGTGGAATGACATGACTGAAGAATTTAAACATAGGCCTTCTAGTGTATCTCCTGGTAGGCCCGGTTCAGAGATATATCCTACAACGCCACTTGGAGAAAAATTCTCAGGTATTGCGACCGGGAGAGATGTAGAATGGGAACCGTTAGTTGATTTTAGAAGAATGGATGTGTCAGAGAATACCATTCATGGAGCTATTGCATGGGCTCATGGAGATGAGATAGTACATTCATTTGGAGGGAATGTTTTGGTATATGGGAGATCCATGATGAAACCATTAATGATGAAAACTTTTGCTGATGCTTTAGAGGATGAGAAGATTACATGGGAGCAGAAGGCTATAGCATGTTCTTCGCATAATGGAGATACAGAGCATGTTGCTGCTGCTCAGTCTCTGCTAACTGAGTCAGAATGGGGATTGATGCAATGCCCATTAGATGTTCCTTTGATACAATTTGGCAGGCAAGTGAGAAGACCAAGGAGATGGTTTCATACTTGCTCTGGAGAACATTCTGCCATGCTAAGGGGGATGCGTAGAATGGGGATGAGTAGAGCAGGATACACATTACCTAGCTCAGAGTGGTTTCCAGAGTTCTTAAATGTATTAAGAAGATTGATGAATAAACCGAACTGGGAACCAGTGAGAGTTGCAAAAGATGGATGTGGACTGCCAACTGTATCAAATACGGTAGATGAATTAGCAGTAATGTTTGCTGGCCTAGCATCAGAAAAGGATGATGATTGGATATGGGAAGCAATGAATAAAAGTCCCGATTTAATTGGAGGTTTCAATAGGTTAGATTCAACATGCATTAAGGCTGGAAAAGGTACTCTAATAGCCAAAGAAGGTGCTGATGGACTACTTGGTTTATCTATAATTCATCCTGAATGGCCTAAAGGACTTGGTATTGTAATTAAGATCGCGCATGGATGGAATTCACAGGCTACTTGGTATGTTACAAGAGCAGTGTTAGGAGTATTGGGAATAGAATTAAGAAATCCTTATCCATTACATAGACAAAAGGCATTTATTGTTCCAGGAATAGTTCATCCAAAATATCTTGAAAATCTTGAAGAAGTAGTTACATGGGACGAATGGGATCCCAATCAAGATAGTTTTTCACTAGATTGGAAAGAATATACTGCAAATACTACTAGGATAGATCCTTTTGGAAATGAAGGTTTAGAGGGACTTTAAGTGCAATTAATGAATTATATTAATGGAAATTTTTGCTCACATACGAGTGGAAAATGGATTACTAACTTAAATCCTGCGACAGGAGAGGAGATTTGTAAAGTCCCTATATCAAATTCCAAAGATGTCAAACAAGCGATAAATTCGGCCAAGGATGCTTATCCTAATTGGAGTAAAAATACACCTCATGAGAGAGCTATTTGGTTGGATAGAATAGCAGATAAGTTAGAAGAAATGTTTGAAGAAATAGCACAATTAGAAAGTATGGATACTGGTAAACCAATATCATTGTCGAGAAGTGTTGATGCCAATAGATCTGTTGCTAATTTTAGATTTTTTTCTGAGTTAATTAAAGGCATGAAAATAGAAGAATTCGAAATGAAAGATGCTACAAATTATGTAATTCAAAAACCAATTGGAATTGGAGCATTGATAACTCCATGGAATTTACCACTTTATCTATTATCTTGGAAAGTTGCACCAGCCATAGGAATGGGAAATACAGTCGTCTGTAAACCTAGTGAACTAACTCCTATGACTGCAGATTTACTAATGCGTGCTATAGATGAAATTGGATTGCCAGCGGGAGTAATAAATTTAGTTCATGGGAATGGCATAGAAACGGGCAGTTTACTTGTAGAAGATTCAGATATTGACTTTGTTTCATTCACAGGAGGAACCGTTACTGGATCAAAAGTGGCGACATCTGCCGCATCAACTTTCAAAAAACTTAGTCTCGAGCTAGGAGGTAAAAATTCAAGTATAGTTTTTGCAGATTGTGATTTTGAAAAAACTATAGCCGGAGTAGTCAGATCAGGTTTCTTAAACCAAGGACAGATTTGTTTATGTGGGTCACGTATTTTTATTGAAGAAGAAATATATGAAGACTTCAAAAATAGCCTAGTAAATGCTGTAGAAGAAATGAAAATAGGAGATCCGCTTGATGAAGAAACCGATTTAGGAGCATTAATTTCAAGAGAGCATCTCAAAAAAATAGAATATTATGCTAATTTGGCCATAGAAGAAGGAGGAGTCTTATTGAGTGGCGGAGTTCCATGTTTACCAAAAGACTTTGTAAATGGTAATTGGATGGCTCCAATAATAGTTGAAGGTTTAAGTCCGGAATCAAGATGCTCTAAAGAAGAAATATTTGGACCAATGGTGACATTACATAAATTCAAACAGGAGTCTGAATTAATAAAAATGGTTAATAATACAAGATATGGCCTTGCAGGAAGTATTTGGACAAAGGATATAGATAGAGGAAGAAGGTTATCTGAGTCTATTGAAACAGGTATGATTTGGATTAATACGTGGTTACACAGAGATTTGAGAGTTCCTTTTGGAGGCGTTAAAGATAGCGGCATTGGAAGAGAAGGGGGAAAATGGAGTTTAGGATTTTTCTCAGAAGCTATGAATGTGTGCGTTAAGCATGAATAATACAGTAACTGTGAAAGTCTAGTGACTTTCGAATACAAATAATATGGTTGCGGCAGGTATTGTTGGTTTGGGATATTATGTTCCTCCAAAAATTATGACAAATGATGATTGGGCAGGCATAGTAGATACTAGTGATGAATGGATTACTACTAAAACAGGCATAAAGGAAAGAAGAATTGCAAATGAAGATGTTTGTACTAGTGATTTAGCAGTTTTGGCATCATTGGAAGCCATGAACGCAGCGAACATTCAACCTGAAGAAGTTGATTTAATCATACTTGCCACCAGTAGCCCGGACGTTCCGCTTTCATCCACTGCAAGTATTGTTCAACACAAACTTGGTTGTAATAATGCTGGTTCATTTGACATAAATGCTGTTTGTTCAGGTTGGGTTCATGCTCTGGAAATAGGAGCAAAATTTGTTATTGATTCAAACTATGACAATGTATTAGTAATTGGATCAGAAGTTTACAGTAGAATTGTTAATTGGGAAGATAGAGCAACTTGTGTACTATTTGGAGATGGTGCTGGAGCAGCCGTATTACAAAAGATAGAGGATGGTAAAGGGATATTAGGTAGTTGGTTAAAATCTGATGGTTCGGGTGCAGAAGTTATACAGATACCCGCTGGAGGAGTCAGGAAAAACATATTTTCCGAGAATTTTATTGATGGCGAACAATATTTCCACATGGATGGAAGAGCAGTTTGGAATTTTGCTGTAGAGGCTTTTCCACAAGCGGTAAAAGGAATATTAAATCAGATTGATATGGAAATAGAAGATATTGGTATGATAATACCGCACCAAGCAAATTACAATATAATTAAGGCCGGAATGGAGAATCTTGGATTATCTATGGATAAAGTATACACAAATTTAGACAAATACGGCAATACAGCTGCTGCAAGTGTCCCAATTGCTTTGGCAGAATCAGTAAAAGCGGGAAAAATAAAGCAAGGAGATTTGATAATTACAGTAGGTTTTGGAGGAGGTTTGGCTTGGGGTGCAAATGCTATTATTTGGTGAAAGTAATTTCCTCAACCTACAGGCTCTCCTCCCTCAACCAAAAATGCTAACCTTCTAAAACCGTCAATATTAATTAGATAATCAATTGTAGATTTTGGCAGAGATAATGAAAGTACTGTCCTAATAGCTTCATCATCATTAATTGTTGATAGCATTAGTGCCGTGGCTCTAACTCTCCATCCCTCATATTGGTCTCTTTTTTCTAAAGGAAATTTGACAACATTCCAACCTGCTTTGCTATAGAGTTCTGCAGAAAAACTATCACTAGTAAAAAATGATCCATTCTTACCATGATATTTTTCTGCATGTGATACCCACATAGGAGGATTATCAATATCAGGTATACTAACTATTTTCACATTATCAAAACCTTGTTCATTTTTTAACCATGATCTAATCATTTCTTCTCTTTCATTATAATTCCAGGGATTTGTCATTGATTCTGGCTTATTTGAAGAGCCTATACACAAAACGAGTTGGGAATCTGCAGAATTTTTTAAACGCCATTCTTCTGCTGCTTTAATAAGTGAAGTATGGCCTAAATGGAGAGGTTGGAAACGCCCTAAAACAACTACACAAGAATCCACGACATCGTTTGGAGGTAGAGGTTTTAAGGAGATTTCGTCCATATTTTTACCTCAATAACTTCCAATATTATTCTTACCTAAATGCCATAATTCAGAATCTAAGTAATCTCGACCTATCATTAAATCCAAATCCGGATTTGAGGTTTTTATAATAAAGTTGAATAATAATTTACTTAATTCATTGTGTGAATTCATTGTTGGCAAAATCTTCGGATCTTCAGATGGTTCCATAGTTTCGCCTAATTTTTCTCTTCTATCCATCCAATCCATAACTATCGATTCTGAAAAAAAACGCTGATCCAAGATAGAAATTTGATTATAGAAACTTTCCCATATTTTAGGCTTTAAAAAATCTTCTACATTTATTATTTTTTTTTCTAAAAATGGCTCTACATAAAGGAATAATCTTGCATCCCAACAAGTCCATTGAGCAACAGAAGACCATTTGGCGAGTAACAAAATTAAATCATTTCTGAATTCATAATTGATATTCGAGATTATTTCATTGCCTTCCAGTAAAGATTCATTTTTATCGAAAATATCTAAAATTTCACCCTCGATATCTACATCAAAATCTCGATGAAAATCAGGAAAGATTTTTGGCCTTATAAGAGTTAATTCTTTTTCATTTATTGATTCAATTAGATTGGATACGGTATAATTCAATATAGAATCTAAAGAATCGCGATTTACCAGATAGAGTATTACATCTGCCATCTATATATTGCTCTTCGCGCAAGTAGAATAAGTCTTACTCACTATGAGAACTACATGATTAGCCACCGGATTCAATAACATGTGCCTCAGCGTGGAGCATGTAAACTAAAATAAATGAGACACGCCTAGTAAGGAGAGAGTAGACAATGGCAACCATTGAAGAACAGATCAAGTCATTGGAAGATGAAATTACCAAGACAAAGTCGAATAAAGCCACTCAAGGCCATCTTGGTAAATTAAAGGCTAAAATAGCCGCTCTAAGAGAGAGGAAAGAGAAAGCACAAGCGCATGCAAAAGCCAGTGGAGGTGGTCCCGGATTTGAAGTTAAAAAATCAGGAGACGCGTCGGTGGCTTTAGTTGGTTTTCCAAGTGTTGGTAAGTCTAGTCTTATCTCGCAACTTACCGAAGTAGAGTCGGATGTTGGCAATTTTGCATTTACAACGTTGACTTGTATCCCTGGACTAATGGAGCATAAAGGTGCTAAAATACAGATTCTAGATCTTCCCGGACTAATCAAAGGAGCTGCAGAAGGAAAAGGCAGAGGTAGAGAGATATTAAACGTAATAAGAGGAGCAGATATGGTTCTTTACGTAGTCGATCCATTTCAAGAGTCTCACTTCAATATCCTAGATTATGAATTGTGGAGAGGAGGGTTAAGACTGAATCAACCAGTACCTCAAGTTTTCATAACTAGAACAAATAGAGGAGGTATTGTAGTAAGATCGACAGTACAACAAACGAATCTATCGGATGAAGAAATACAAGACATTGTTAGAAGTTTTGGAATTGTCTCGGCAACTGTAACTCTCAGGACTAACGTTACAGATGATAATATAGTAGATACATTGGCAGGTAACAGGATCTATAGTAATGCAGTAGTTGTTCTAAATAAAGTTGATTTAGCTAATGAAAAGGACTTGCAGAGTGCAAGAGATAGTTTGCCTGATGGATGGCCAGTGCTGGAAGTTTCAGCAAAAACTGGTTTTGGTATTGAAGATATGAAAGATTTTATTTATGACAATTTACACTTTATGTCGATATATCTCAAGCCCCAAGGCCAAGAAGCAGATATGATTGAGCCATTAATTGTAAAGGATACATCGACTGTAAGAGATGTTTGTGTAAAATTACATAGAGATTTTGTTAGGAAATTTAGATATGCAAGAGTTAGAGGTCCGAGTGCAAAATTCGATTGGCAAAGAGTTGGTCTAGAACATACTCTAAAAGATGGAGATGTATTATCAATAATTATAAGAAAATAAATAAATGGTTGTGAGAAAATAACTGCAGATGAAAAATATAGAGATATTATTCCTCGCGCTGAAATGAGAGAGTTTATTCAACATTTACAAAATAGATCTTATGCTTTCATGATTATATTTATTGTAGGTTTTTTAATCGGTTATCCAATTAGTGAAGAAATAATTGAGTTGTTACTTAGTTCTGAAGGATACAAGCCAAGTAATGTCGAAATAATTATCTTACAACCAATGGAAGTGATATTATTACAACTTCAAATGGGGACTCAGATAGGTTTTTTACTACTAATTTTTATATTTATAATAGATATTGCTGCCAATAGTCATAAAATAATTAAAAGGACCAAAATAAGGAATAAATATAATTTTGATTGGAAAATTGGAAGAATTATACCAATAATAATTATCTCTCTATTTTTGGCTATGGCAGGGATAATTTACTCTCATGAAATATTAATCCCTATGTTGTTGGACTATTTATCTCGGGATGCAACGTCTTCAGGATTATCTTCAACTTGGCGCTTAAAATCATGGATAACTTTCATAACTGGACTATATTTTTCCTCAATAATAGGCTTCCAAATACCTTTAGTGACAATATTACTGATTAGAGTAAAATTTGTCAAAAGAGAAACTATTTTAGAAAATAGAAGAGTTTTGTGGTTTGCAGCACTTTTATTTGGCGCATTAATTTCTCCACCTGATCCACTTTCATTATTCTTAGTAGGAGGCCCAATGTTAATCCTGCTTGAGATATCGTTAGTATTAGATAAAATAGTATTTAGCAAAAAACCTTCAAATTAATTCAAACCACGATTACGTGCATCTTCTGCCTGTGCATCCATCCTTCCCTGTTCAACATCTACAGTCCTCAGAATAATTGCACCAACTAAAATAAGAATTGCAATACTAAGAATTCCTACTCTACTATCAAACATTACTGTCATAATTCCATAAATAAGTGGTCCCAATAAAGCTGCTACTTTACCAAAGAAACCGAAGAAACCAAAAAATTCTGCACTTCTGGTTTCAGGGACCATTTGACCAAATAAGCTTCTAGCAAGGCCTTGTGAACCTCCAAGAACAGAACCCATTGCTGCACCAAGTATTATGAATTGGATTCCAACATTCAGACCCAGAGGATCCCACACAAATTTACGAGCATTCTCTGGCACAAAATCCAAAACACCATCGCCAAGATTAGTAGGATGATCTATTCCTACGTTTGAGGTATATGTGGAGCCATCTTCATGTAATATGCTGACACTGAATCTAGTGTCATCAAAACTTTCCAATATTCCAGAATTTATCAATTCTGTAGAAGTAATGTCAACTGATTTTACAAATTTTTCTCCTTCAGAAGACCATTGCCAGTCATATAAAATATAATCCGTTACATATTTATCTTGTTTAAGAGGTAAATAATCTACCCAATTTTTTACCCATTCTTGCTCATCAAATTCAGAATCTGAGAATTCAATTTTTTGTGCTAAACTAGGAGCAGAACTAGATACAGTAACTCTGTAGTTATTTTGTGATTCGTCCCACTCATACATTATGTCATGCTGATCGTGAGAATCCAATTCTAGTGGTGCAAATGCTAGTGCAGCAAAACAAAGTAATATCCAACCAACTAATGATGTTGTAAGGGCTTTTTTAGTGCCTATTTTTTCGGCTAGTCTCGTAAAAGCGAGAGCTGAGGGTGCTGCAACAATCTGAACCATCAATATAGCAACCATCAAAAAAGTAGTAGTAATTCCAAGAACCACAGGACCATATATTCCACCTAATGCGGTAACAGTGTTTATTCCATCTATAAAGAAGAAATATGCTAGCATGTAGATAAATAGTGTCCTAAATTTTGGTACTTCACCAAGAGTTTTTCTAATCTCTGAGAAGGCTAATTTTGCAGAGTCTAAAATAGATAATGCATCCATTTCATTTTCTATAGGAGGTTCGGGCACCCACTTGAATGTCAAAAGTGCGAATCCATACCACCATAATCCAGATGAGGCCATTATTGAGGGTATTACCCATGAGTACATCTCTCCCTCTGAATCAACAAGTACTATTGTCATCACTAAATGAATGAGTAATAATATTCCCCCTCCAAAGTAACCGTAAGCGAATGCTTTATTGGAAATTGAATCCATTTCATCGTCTGTTCCCATATGGGGCAATAATGAGTTGTAAAATACACTAGCACCATTTAAACCGACATTGGCAATTACGAACATTACCATTAGCCAAACCCATTGAGTGCTAATTGGGAGAAGCGGTGCAATTGCCAATAATACAGTTGAACCAGCCCCTACATATGTCAATATTCTTAGCCACCACATCTTAATTGCTCGACGATCGGCTATTACTCCAAATGAAGGGCTTACTAGGGCTACTAATAATGCTGCACCAGAAACAGAAAATGACCAAATAGCATCTCCAGTGAAATCAATTGATCCTATGGTAGTAGTCAGACCATTTGCTTTCAAGAATAAATAAGAAAACCATAATGGGAGTACTGCAACGGTGACACTCGTCTCAAATGATGACTTGGCCCAGTCAAAATATGCGTAGCCCCTAACTGCTTGTGGATTTGATTCTCGGTCTAATTCTATTGTCTCTGACATGTCAATACCTATCCTTTCGGAGATGTCCTACGGTTTTATCATTGGGGCGAATCTTAAGAATTAATGATGAGAGTTATGTACAAACACAATTTGGAGTGAACATGGCAACTTCAGCGGAATGGGTGCAACCGCGGGAGAATACGATAGAAGCGATATCCTATGGCATACAAGTCAGTGATGGAGTGGAGTTTGATCTTAGGTTAACAGAAGATAAGCAACTAGTCCTCCATCATGACTCAAAAACTGAATTTGGAGACTATCCTGAAACAATGCTGATGGATGAGCTTCCAGATTATGTTGAAACTTTTGATGATCTGTTAAAAAATAAAAATTTTGTAAGAAGGTGGACAGAGGAGGGGGCTTTTTCTTGTATAGAACTCAAACCACCGCATCCTTCTAGTGGCAAAGGTGGTGGTTGGATTGGAGGTAAAGCTAGGGAACTACATATGATTAAAATGATTGAAAAATTAGAAGAGTCGTTGAAGTCAATTGATTTAGGAGAAAGTGGGACAATAGTATACTCTTTTGAGCCAAAAATAATTTCAGCTGCAAAAAAGACAAAAAGTAAATTTAGATTTAGTAGAATTCGACCGTATCTTAGACAATGGGGGACTTGGAAAACACAAAGAATAGCTGCTGCTCCATCATTTTTATCTAATTCACTTCCCAGATTAATGAATAAGCAAAGAAAAGAGGGGTCGCCGATGCTACCGTGTTCTATGCAATATCTAAAAGGTATTGAAAGTAGGATTAATTTTGGAATAACCGTAGGACTAAAAGGTAAAAAACTGGAAAGATTAAATAAATATAGAAGAGGTTATCCAGTTTATGTTTGGCCTTGTGAATCAAAATATGAAAGATTACTGCTGGATGCAGGACTCACTGGAATAACTGATTATTTATCTCCGGAAGTAGTAACATTAGATACTGGACATGCACGTTGGACAAAACCATCAACACAACCTCTGACGGATGAGAAAAGACAGGAATTAGATAATACTCCAAAAACAGAACACCGAAATATAATCTCAGAATATAATAAAGAAATAACTCCTTGGCATGAACTAACAGATAATGAAAGAAGAAATTTTGTTACTAATTGGAGTAAGAAGTGGTCATGGGAGAGAAGTATGGATGCTATATTAAAAGAAACTAGTGAAATTAATATGCCATGGGAAGTATCAAGAATAATTGGCCATAGAGGTACTGGAAAAACACACAGTAAGTAATTTTAAAGTCTCTTTTTTGGTTGATTTTCGGCTATATACTTAGGCCTATATATTGGTGTTCCTCTGCCGTCTCTAGATTTTCTTTCATCCATTATTTGAGCACAAATACCGGCTACTCGAGCCCAACCAAAAAAAGTAGTATAATAATCTGGTTTCCTAAATCCTACTGAATGTAATAAACTACCACTGGCTAAATCGACATTAGGATAGGGATTACTAATTTTTGGTATTTCTTTTAATATTTCAGGAACAACTTCCCTAAGTGCTTTGGCTATTTTGAAATTTTCATCATCCGGGCAAACTTGTTGCCCTAATTCTATTAAAAGTCGGGCACGAGGGTCTTCAGCTCTAAGTACCCCATGACCAAAGCCATAAATTGGTCTACGTGCAGCCAATTCTGAACGAACAAATTTTTCTATCTCAGAATGATCAGAAGTGCCAATACGTTGAACAAATTCTAAACATGATTGGTTGGCCCTGCCATGTAAAGGCCCAGATAAAGCATTCATTGCACTTGCTAAAGAGGCATAAACAGATGCTCTGCCAGAAGCCACTGCTTTACCAGCGAAAGTTGACAGATTACCTCCTCCATGATCCATATGCAGAATGAAAAAGAATTTGATGACCCGGGTCATCTTTTCGGCTTCTTCTCCATCTTTTCCAAGCATGTGAACAAAGTTTTCTACCAATCCTAATTCTGGTTTACGAGGTCTTAATGATTCTTTTGTACCTCCTCTAAGTAAGAAAATTCGTGCCATAAGTTCTGGCATCCTGGCTATTAAATTCATAGAGTCTATTCGTACATCACCTGTGGTCTCAGCAGCACCTAATGCCATAATTCCTATTGAAAGCCAATCCATAGGATGCCCATTTCCAGGAGTCAAAGATTCCAGTACCCTTAATGCACCAGTTGGCATTTCTTCTGCCCTATGAGCAAGTTCTTTGCGGAAAGTAATTGATTCTTCAGTAGAAGGCAGATGCTTATAGAGTAAAAGAAAGATTACATCTTCTTCTTCCATATTTGCTAAGTCGCCAACAGGGTATCCGACATAATGAACCCCTTCGAGAGGATCAACGTATGATGTTTGACAAGTACCTACTGGTATTCCTCTCATACCTGAATTGAGATGTTTAGTAGTAATTGTGAACAGTTCCTCTTCCTCGGACATGTAATCTCAGAATCATATCTGAGAGAGAGGCAGTGATAATCTCTCCGCTCAATAATGCCTTTATTGGTTATTTTAAAAATATATAAAAGATTATATTAATCCTATTTTTTTACCACATTTTTCAAACGCAGATAGAACTATGTCTATATCTTCACGACTCAAGCCAGCGGACATTTGTGCACGAACTCTAGCTTTATTCGCTGCGACCATTGGGAATACAATGGCTCCAACCATTACACCTTCATTTCTTAATTCTCTGGACATTGCTTGGGCTTTCTTACTTTCCTTACACATCACAGGGATAATTGGTGTTTCACTAGCTCCAGTGTCAAAGCCGAGAGATTGAAGATTTTCTCTAAAATAATTTGTATTATTCCATAATTTTTCAACATGTTCTGGCTCACTCATAAGTACTTCTATAGATGCCTTTTGGGCAGCTGCCACAGCAGGGGGTTGGCTACCGGAGAGTAGCCATGAGCGGCTGTGATTAAGGGCGTGCCTTCGGACATCATCACTGCCCGCAAGGATTCCACCTTGTACTCCTAATGCTTTAGAATATGAGCCAACTTCAAAATTTACTCTTCCTTGTAATCCAAAATGGGAAACTATACCTTTTCCTTCTCCGAGAACGCCTTCACCATGACAATCATCAACAAATATCATTGCATCATGTTCTTCGGCAAGTTTCGTTATTTCACCGAGAGGTGCAATGTCTCCATCCATACTAAAAACACCATCAGTTATGATTAATTTTCTGTCAGAATTTTTATGATTATTAAGGATATTTTAAAGCTCTCCCATGTCATTATGTGAATATACTGACCTAGAGGCCTTTGTTAATCGGACTCCATCAATTATTGAGCCATGGTTTAATTCATCAGAAATTATAACATCATTATGGCCTTTGACAAGAGTAGGTATTAAACCAACATTAACGGCATATCCTGAAGAATATATCAATGCCGCCTCAACTTCTTTAAATTCTGCACATATTTTCTCAGCCTGTAAATGGATATCCAATGTCCCTGCAATTGCTCTAACAGAGCCTGATCCGGCACCATATTTTTCTATTGCTTCAATAGATGCTTGGATAACTTTGGGATGAGTAGTTAGATTGAGATAATTATTGGAAGAAAGCATTATTACCTCTTTTCCATCCATGATGCATCTAGGTTCACTAGCTGATTCCAAAGTTGGAGGATTCCACTCTAAACCTTGTGATTGCAGGTATTCATATCTTTCGCGCATCCACGACATGTCAGTTGCCATGTACTTCACTGAAGGGCATAGTTCATTGATACATCGGACATTTTTTGAAAAAATAATGCATATACTTAATTCTAGGATTGTTTCTGCAAACAATATGTCCAGTGAAGAAATAGAAGTAGTGATTCTAGGGACTGCACAAGATGGAGGTATCCCACAGGCTGGTTGTTCTTGTGACAATTGTATGAGTGCCCATAATAATTCAAAGATGAAAAGAAATCCTGTATGTTGTGGAATAAAAGGTGTTGATGGTAGTTTTCATTTAATTGAGGCAGGTAGAAAACTTTCTGAACAACTAAAATTATGGTCAGATAAAATGAATATGGATGAAATAAAAAAACCAGAAACGGTATCTATAACACATCTGCATTTAGGTCATATTGATGGTTTAGGGCAGTTTGGAAAAGAAGTAATGAATTTTAGTGATTTACCGTTATTTGTCAGTAGAAAGAATATGACAATATTGGAAAAGAGAAGATCCATTTCCCCATTTAGATGTAAAATAATTAAGTGTGGAGAAAAATTCTCACCAAGTGTTGGATGCGGTTTTAAATTGGAATTTATCAAAGTACCTCATCGGGATGAAGAGGGAGATACTCATGCAATAATGGTTCATGGACCGAATAAATCATTATTGTTCTTACCAGATCATGATTATTGGAAGGAGACTCTAGAGGAACATAATAAGAAAACGATTAGAGAATGGTTTTCTGATATGGAAATTAATTACGCTTTGATAGATGGAACATTTTGGAATTCTCAAGAGTTGATAGATAGAGAGATGTTTAAAATTCCTCATCCTACAATATCCGAAACGATAAAACTATTAGGCAGAAAAGGCATTAATGATCCCGAAATATTATTTTTTCATCTAAATCATTCTAACCCGGTGGCGAACACAGATTCAAAAGAAAGGAAACTTGTAGAAAACTTAGGATGGCAGATAGCAAACGATGGACAGGTATTTACACTGTAATAGAAAATGCCGAACCTTATGAACAAGGTTTTCCGGACAGGTACATGAATCTGCAAGGCGCGATATCAAGTGGCCTTGGACGAGCGCATATTTTCATGGCCCAGAGACATTATCAAGATCAATTTAAAAAAATACTGGAGAGTAGTGCTTGGCCGGGTACATTGAATGTAGATTTGTTTGAAGATTATATTGAAAATTATAATAAATTAAGAATAATTTCGGGATTGGATGAAGGAGATAAATCTGATTCGGATAAAGCTTTGAGGATTCAGGGATTTGAGAGAGAAGGGAAATCATTCGGAGGGGCAACAGCTTTCAGAGCAAAAATCTCGAAAGATAATAAGAATTGGATAGATTGCGCTATATTAATTCCAGATTTAACTAGACATGTAAAAACAGCAGAGATAATTTCCAAATACTTTCTACGAGAAATAATGCCTTGCGATAATGGAGATAAAGTTTTCATCACTCTAATTTGATTCTTACCAACCATTCCCTTTCAAGAAATACGGCCATTTCATGTCTCATTAGAGAAAGCCAGCGCATATATTCACGAGTATCTTCTGGCCTTTTTATGAAATTTATTTCAGGAATTATAGAAAATATTGTCTCATCTATTTCATCATGAGAGATTGACCAAAGTATAAGTCCATCTGAATTTGCCCTACCTAAATCTACAGGGATATTTGGATTTTCAAGAGCAGAAACTAGATCTTCAAGACTTATTCTTCCAGATACTACTCCAGATACTGCAGAAGCTATTCTTCTTACTTGATTCCATAAGAAAGCTCTAGCTTTTACTGAAATTCCTATAATTTTACCATGTGAATCTAGCCATGGAGAGCATTCATCGATAACTCTAATCGGATTTATATCGCCTTCAATTTTACACAAATTGGTGAAATTATGCTCACCCTGGATAGCCGAACATGCCTTTTCCATAAGTAATCTATCTGGAAAAGGTGGCCATTCCTCTACTGCTTCTAATCGATATAGATAATGCCTGTAGTTGGCTTTTCTAGCCCTAATATTGGAAGGTACTTCTTGAACATGCCACATTACCATGCCT